>Ga0302326_10000228_pt1 | contig 163947 bp, 140 predicted proteins | sample Palsa_T0_3_FD_202264 | JGI IMG/M metagenome (GOLD analysis project Ga0302326, IMG submission 202264) | Peat permafrost microbial communities from Stordalen Mire near Abisko, Sweden - Palsa_T0_3 | ecosystem: Environmental > Terrestrial > Soil > Palsa > Peat permafrost | place: Sweden: Abisko... | reverse complement strand
GGTGGAAGGGGGTAGGTCTGCACCAAACGGAATCTGACGAAAAAAAGACCTTGCTTCCCTCGTAAACCATAGCGGCTACCCCTCAAAAAAAGATAAAATCGCCTTCCAGTTGCGAAAGTCGGGCTAGATCTCTACCCACTATGACCGTCGAAGAATCATTTTTTGGAAGCAAATCGGCCCAGGCGCAGGGCGTTGCCGATCACCACCAAATCCGACATGCCCATGGCTGCGGCGCACAGGATCGGGCTGAGAAAACCGAGCGCGGCCAGCGGCACGGCGGCGGCGTTGTAGAAAAAGGCCCAGAATAAATTCTGCCGGATCGTGGCCAGCGTGGCCCGCGCCAAGGCCAGCGCCTCCGGCACTGCTTCGATGCCGGACTTTAACAGAACAATGTCCGCCGCGTCGTCCGCAATGTCGCTGGCCTGGCTGACGGCGATGCCCAAATCAGCCTGCTCCAGCGCGGGCGCGTCGTTGATGCCGTCGCCGACAAAGGCGACTTTTTCGCCTTTGGCTTGCAGTTGCCGGACCAGATCAGCCTTCTGTCCGGGCTGGACTTGCGCGAAAACGTTTTCCGGCGCGATGCCGGCTTGCGCAGCCACGGCTTGGGCAGCCTGCGGATTGTCGCCTGTGACCATGAAAACTTTCAGCCCGCTTTTTTCGAGTTGACGCACGACGCGGCCGGCGTCCGGCTTGATGGAGTCCTGGAGGGCGATGAGCGCGCGCAGATTTCTGTCAAGCGCCAGGCCAAGGATCGTCGCTCCTTGCGCGCTCCATTTTTCGACAAATTCGGACGGATCGGGCAGGCCAACGCCGCTTTGCCGCAACCACGCCAGCGAACCCAGACGAGCAACCACAGCGGTGGACAGCGTCGCCTGGACGCCGGCGCCGGGGATTTCACGCCAGTCTTGAAAGGCGATTGGCTCCGACGGCAATTTTGCCACGGCGCGGCTGAACGGATGTTTGGAGCCGGACGCCAGGGCGGCGGCGAGCGGCAAGTCGCCGCCCTCGGTTGCGACGACGGTTGGTTTGCCGACGGTCAAGGTGCCCGTTTTGTCGGCCAGCAGCACAGTGATGTGGCCTGCTTTTTCCAGGGCGACGCCATCCCGAATCAAGATGCCGCGCTTGGCGGCCACGTTGGCGCCAACCATGATGGCCGCCGGAGTCGCCAATCCCATGGCGCACGGGCAGGCCACGATCAGCACCGCGACTGCGCTGAGAACCGCCGCGGCCAGCGGCGTGGCGGGAATATGCGGCGGCCATAAATAATGTCCCAGCAACGCGCTGAACCGCCGGGCATGGTCGGGCGCCAGCCCCCACCAAAGCGCGGCGGCCAACGCCGCCAGCACCACCACCGGCACAAACACGCTGCTGACCCGGTCCGCCAGCCGCTGGATGTCGGCGCGGCTGTTGTGCGCGCGCTCGACGGCCGCGACGATGCGAGCCATCGCCGTGGACTCGCCCACGGCGGTCACTTCCACGACCGCCTGTCCGTTCAAATTGAGCGTGCCGGCATAGACGGGGCTGCCGGTCTCTTTTTCCACCGGCGTGGATTCGCCTGTCAACATTGCTTCGTCCATGCTGCATTGGCCGCGGAGCAATTGGCCGTCAATCGGGACACGATCTCCCGGACGCAGCACCACTTTGTCGCCGGGTTGCAATTCGGAGACGGGCGCTTCGATTTCACTTTGATCGGCTTGAAGGCGGTGCGCGGTGGCGGGCGCCAGCGCAAAGAGCGCGCGTAACGAAGTCTCCGCGCGGCTGCTGGCGCGCGCTTCAACCCAATGGCCGATGCTGATGAGCGTGATGATCGCCGCCGCCTCCATCAAAAAAAGATGCCCGCCTGCGCCGGAAAAAAGTTCCCAGGCGCTGAAACCAAAGGCGGCCGTCGAGCCTAAAGCCACCAGGGTGTCCATGTTGGAGCGGCCCGCCTTGAGTTGCTGCCAGGCGCCCTTGTAAAATCGTGCGCCGCACAGAATCTGCACCGGGAGGACCAGCGCGAACGCTATCCAGTGGAACCATGTTCGCATTCCCAGGTGAAAAATCCATTCGCCAGCCATTAACGGCGCCGTCACGATGAGACCGGCAACCACATTGAACCGCCAACCTTCCATTGGCGCGGGTTTCCTGGGTTCGGTTTCCGTCGGGGCCGGTTTGGCGGTGTAACCGGCGGTGCGAACCGCTTCGGACAAAGCCGGAAGATTGGGGGACGCGCCGGCGTGCCAGCGCACCTGAGCGCGGCTGTCCTGCAAAGAGACATTGGCGCCGGCCACGCCGGGCACGCCTTGCAGAGCATCGGTGACGTTGCGCGCACAGTTGGCGCAGGTCATTCCGGCAATGAGCAAGTCGCTTCGAGGCCCGGCTTGAATCGCAGACGCCATGCCGTAAGGATAGGGCAAAATGGCGTGAGCAACAAGTATTACAAAACGGGCCGGGAACGGGCCGCGCTGGTCGCGACTCTCTTCGACTCCCTGGCGCCGCGCTACGACTTGATCAACGATCTGCAAAGCCTGGGACTCCACCGCCGGTGGAAAAACCTCCTGGCCCGCATGGCGGAAGTCAAGCCCGGCCAAAAAGCGCTGGACTTATGCTGCGGAACCGGCGACATCGCCTTCGCTTTGCACCGGGCCGGGGCGGAAGTGGTCGGGCTGGATTTCAGCCCGGCCATGCTGGCGGTGGCGCGCGACCGCGCCCAAAAACTGCCTGTCAAGCAGAAGGCCCCGCCTTTGGAATTCAGGACCGGCGACGTCCTGCAAATTCCTTACGGCCCGTGCTCATTCGACATCGTCAGCATCGGGTATGGATTACGGAATCTGGAAAGTTGGGAGCGCGGGCTGGAGGAAATGGCGCGTGTCGCGCGGCCCGGCGGGCGGCTGCTGGCGCTTGATTTTGGCAAGCCGGAGGGCTGGCTTTGGCATCGGCTTTTCTTCTTTTACTTGCGGAGGGTGGTTCCGTTGCTGGGGAGCATGTTGTGCCGCGATGCCGCCGCGCTGGCCTACATCCATGAATCGCTCCAGGCCTATCCCGCCCAGCGCGGAGTCGCCGAGAAAATGAGGGCGTTGGGGTGCGGCGAGGTGCGGGTGCGCAATCTGCTGGGCGGCGCCATGAGCATCCATTCTTGCGTCAAAATGGATGGATGAAGGCGAAGATCAGCGCGGCTCTTTTGGGACTTTTATGGAGCCGTCGTCCTCGGGGGGCGCGCGGAGTTCATCGCGCAGCCAGACCAGCAGGCCCACGCCGAAACAGATCGTCACGCCCACCGGCACCACGAGCAATCCCCAAAAATTAAAGTTGGTATCAGTCATAAGCGCGTGGCATGATGCCGGCGGCAAAAGAAAAAAGCAAATATAATCCTTGCGTCTTTGCCAATCTCGACGCACATTGTCCCGCACTCAGGACGACAGGGAATCGCGTCCCCTCTGGCGGAGCGCACGACGCAAGAAGCACCCGGGAGAAGAGGACGCGCCAAATATGACGAACGAACAGACAAGCGAACAAGCAATTGAATTGGAAGGAACGATCCAGACCGTGTTGCCCGGAACGATGTTCCGCGTGACGCTGGACAACCAGCATGAAGTCCTGGCCCACATATCCGGCAAGATGCGCAAGCGCTTCGTGCGGCTGACGGTGGGCGACCGGGTGCGCATGGAAATGTCACCGTATGATTTGTCAAAAGCGCGGATTACCTACCGGCTGCGCTAAACCCACAACCCTCAACCCCATTCCCCCCTTGATCTCGACATTCTTATTCTGGACGGCCATCGGCACCCTCATCGCAATAGTCTATGCTTCGATTTTTGAATGGGTCCTGCACAAATTCCTCATGCACCGGCCAATTGGGCGCTTTAATTATCCTTACAAGCGCCACGCGCTGGTGCATCACCGCATTTTCAAGTCCGACCACACGTATCATCTGATCAACGAAAAGGACAAAGAAACGATCCCCATGGCTTGGTGGAACGGCCCCGCGCTGGTCACGATTGCCTCGACGCCGTTTGTGCTGGCGTCGCTGTTCTCGGGAAGCTGGGGGATTCTTTGCGGCGCCGCACTGGCCGTCAGCGCGTATTACGGCGCCTACGAATACATGCATTGGTGCATGCATCTGCCCCGAAAACGGCACGTGGAACGATCGGGGATTTTCTTCCGGCTTAACGGCCACCATTTGCTGCACCATCGTTACATGAATAGGAACTACAACGTCGTGTTGCCCCTGGCGGATCTGTGTTTCGGCACGCTGCTGCTCCGATCCAAAGTCCATTTCCGGCAGGCCAGCGGCCCTTCGGTGCCCAATGTTCAGCCCCGGCAGCCGGCGTTGGGACCCTGCGCCAAGCCGGAACGATGCAGTTAAAGGACTGAATTTTGACAGGATTAACAGGATTTACAGGATTTACACGATGGAAAAGAGGATGTGCCATCAGCAATGATACATCACCGTTTGGGGAGAGCTACGTGTGCCGTAATACATCGTGTTCTTCGTGCTTTTCGTGTCCTTCGTGGTGAAGATTGAGTTGCGGCCGGCCGCGCTGTGCCAGGGAAACTTCCGCATTGGCCGGGAAACGAGGCGGACCCAGGTTTATCCGTTTCTCAAATCAGCGGCGCTCCCCGGCGCCCGAATGAGCCACGCGCCCACCATGAAAAACAGCACCCCGTTGGCCAGGTAAAGCATGTCGAACAAGAACTGATGAGGATTGCCGGGGAGAACATGATGAATCCCGAGAATTTGATGATTGACAATGCCCTCGACGAAATTAAACAGGCCGCACCCCGCCAGCATTGAGCCAAGCAAAACGCGGCCATGCCACGCCGGGCCAGCCTGGCGCGCGGCACAAAACAGCATCGCTGTTCCCACCAGCAACGTCAGCCAGAGAGCCAGATCAAAAAAACCATCCTGCGTATATTCAAGCTGAAGTTGCCCGATGGACGCGGGCTGGCAATGCGCCGCATAGCAGACCAAATGATGCCAGCCTAGAATCTGATGAAGAACGATCCCGTCCGCCAAGCCTCCGAATCCCATGCCGAGAACGATGCCTGCCCGAACCAATGGATTCTTGAGAGTCATATCGTAAGGACAGTCGTCGCAACGGCGCGTCCGCTATGGAGCGTTACTCCTTCCCGTGAACTCATCAGCGGGATGGTCTTGCTTGCATTTTCGGCGCGATGGACTTCGCTTCGCGTCCACTCACGCCGTGCTTCACGTGGCCCGGTCGGGCTTCGAAATGGTCCGCTTAAATCATTTCTCGGACACCGCGGTTATGACTCCGTCATCCGCCACCAGCGCCCAATGGCTGTCCGGATTGTATTCCTTCATCGTGCTGGCAATGCGGCAGGATTTTTCAGCCAAATTGCGCTGATAAACTTGGCCTTCCTGATTGACGATGAAAGTCATGATGCCTGACTGGTCCCAATGCTCCGGATAAGCCACCAGCGCGTAACCGCCCGTCAACATGCCCTGGCTCATGTAGTTCTTTTTCCCGCCGGGCGCGTCATTGCCTTGCCGGCTCAGAATTTTGAAATAATAACCGTGAAAAGGGTGAGGCCCCGCGCCCTTGTTATTGCCATAACCCTCGGCGTGAGCTTCCGCCACCAAAGGCCCGAACGGGCTGGCCGGTTCGTTCGCCACCGCCGGCCAATAAAGGCCGTCCTTCTTGCCGGGGGTGCTCTTGAATTTCAGCGCGTAGGACGCGTCCTGGCCCGCGTTCACGCTGGCGTACTGCCGTTGCGCGGTCACGTAAGCCCGGCAAACGCCGATGGCGTGGAGTTCATCCTTGCCGATGTGCCTGTTGATGACCTCCTCTTTGCCTGCCGCGGTGTCGAAATGCCATTGCCCATCGGCTTTTACCAGTGGAATGGGCATGGGCCAGTTGTTCGCGCCGACTTCAAAAGTGACTCTGTCCTCCCCCTCCGTCACGGGCTTGCAGCCCTGGGCCATGGCGGTGGCGAACTTCTGCTCATGGTCGGCGTCCAGCACTTGGTCGCCGGTCAAGAGATCGTGGAACTCCGGGCCGAAAATTTCGGCCAGGGCCGCTTGATCGTTGGCGGCGGTGGCTGTCTGCAAGGCTTTGACGGCCTCATCCGGCGACGCGAACAACCGTTGCGCGACCCCTGGTTTCGGCGGCGTGTCGCCCGGCCCCGCCGCATGAAGACCGGCCGGGGAAAGAACCCAGGCGCCTGTCAAGAGTGCGATGGTGGAAAGTTTGGCAAAATGTGTAAATTGATTTGATAGTTTCATAATTTCTTCATTTTTGTTTCTGTTCAATGGGTTGATCCGTTCATCGCCTTCCTCCGCCTCCGCCTCCGCCTCTGGCTCCGCCGCCGCCTCTGGCTCCGCCGCCGCCGCCAAAGTGTGCCGCCGAACGACTTGCAAATCCGCGATGACCATAACCCCGCACGACGCCCCCTCCTTCATAGAATCCGCCGCCAAAATACGGATCAGCCACCGGCACCACCACCGTGCCGCCGTAGCCTCCGTCCACGCCAACGTAACCTCCCGCACATCCTGCCGAGGCCGCCACGAGCGCGATCCCCAGCCCAATTTTAATTCGGTCAATAATTTTCATATATCATAGAATAACCGGGCGGCCTTCCCGCCGCTATGGGGTGTTCTACGGTGAACCAGGTTTGGAAATCACGAGTGCTTTCCCTGCTTCCCGCAAGGCCCCGCGCGCGTCACGGCGGAAGGTTGATGAACGAAATCTGGCGCGAGCGGGGCAAACCGGGCTATGGGGTAAACACCCCATAGCTTACTTCTGATTTTTTGGTCATTATCGTCTCATGGTGCGAAGCGTATGAGAGCAGTGGAGCAATTGGAACGAACGGTTCCGCTGGACGAGGTGGCCACAGCCCCGGATGAATCGGAATACTGTCTCAACGTCGCGGGGGTTTACCAGGATAGCGTGACTCGAGACTGGGCCGTGCAAACATGCCGCCGGGCCACGCAAATGGCTGGAGAGGAGCGCGTTCAATACACTTGGCACGACGTCAATTCTCTAAGCGATCACCGGATCCTTGTGGATGCCATTTGTGCCGCCCTGGCGGCCGACGTGATTGTGGTCTCAATCTATGCGGCGGATGAGTTGCCGCTCGACCTTTACGTCTGGTCTGCGGCGTGGTTGCCACGCCGTCACGCGCGGATGGGAGCCCTCACGGCCTTGATTGGCGTCACTGAAGCGCTTGATTCCCAATTCGAGAGCACGCATGAGTATCTGCAAGCTTTGGCGCGCAAGGCGCGATTGGATTTTGTCCCTCACGCGCGCATGCGGCCGCTAGCATCCGCCGCTTCTGACACGAAGCTGATTTAAGGATGAATCCATCGCCGGGGAAACGACCGTGCTGGGAGCCATTTCTTTGATCGCCAGCTTCCAGGCTTGAAAACTTTCTCCCGATTTGGTGTTGGCCGCGCGGGCCTCGAAGACCAGATTGTCCCGCTGGCAGAGGGTCTGATAGAGGAGGTTATTGACCAGCACCTCTTCCGCCTTGGCCGCCGAGGCCATGCGGGAGGCCCAGACGATGGACTCGCTCACCGCCACCACGTGGTAGTGCAGGCTCTGAAAGGAGACGCGCCCCAAATCGGCGCCGACGGCCAAACCGACGGGCTGGCCTGGAAGCTTTCTGACGAATTTCACCCATTCACGAAAATGAGCATTGCAAAAGGTGGTAAACTCGTGGATGAAATTGATAAAGCTGTCCACGTAATTGGAGCCGTAGAGATCACAGATGGACTCATTGAAGTAGCCCAGAAACCCATCTCCAGTGAATTTGTCAAAAAAGCCGCCGTGTTTGTTGAGCACGGACCGTGTGGTTGAGATAAATTCGACCATGCGCCGGGAGAAATCCTGCTCGTCCATGGCGTAGGTCATGAGGTCTTGCGAACGGCGGATGTCGCCGACGACAATGATGGATGGGGAACGACACGCCCTTTCCATGATGTCCTGCGGGTCGGCCCTGGTTTTAAGACTGGGGAAATGGCCCCGCCATTTGAGATAGCCTTCCAACCTTCGCGCCACTTCAGGATGCACCATCTGGTCGGTGTTGGCGGACTCCGAGTTGATCTGGCTCTCGATTTGACTTCTATAAATCGTCAAGAACAAAAGCACTTTGGTGAGGCTGAGGGAATCGTCCGTGGGCGCGGCCTGCGCGGAATCGTTGGCCCACAGGCGCAGCCGTTCAACGGTCGTTTCCAGAGACCGGTTGGCCAGCGCCGCCATGATGCCGGCGTCGCGTTTGACCAGTCTGTCGAGGACGTGAAAAAAGTCCAAGGCCGATTTGCGGCACTCCGGCTCCGCGGATTGGCAATCGAATTGTTGGTAGTAAGTCCACCACATGCCGAATTTGGAGGCGGCGGCCAGATTATCGCGCAATTCCTCCAGACGGCGCAGTTCCTGGTTGGCATTTTCGCAGGCCCGGTTTCGTTCTGCCAGTTCCCTCTGCAACCGGCACAATTTCAAATGCGTGGTGATGCGCGCCTCCACCTCGTCAAATTGAAAGGGCTTGGTCACATAGTCCACGCCGCCCGCGGCAAAGGCGCGCACCTTGTCCGCCGCTTCTTCGAGGGCGCTGAGAAAGATGATGGGGATCTGGCCGAGCCGTTTGTCTTGTTTGAGTTGGGCGGCCACTTCGTAGCCGGAAAGGCCGGGCATATTGATGTCCAGCAAAATCAGGTCCGGCGGGGCCTGGCGCGCCGACTGCAAGGCCAGCTCGCCATCGAGGGCGCGGCGGACGGCGTAGCCCCGGTTGGTCAGCAAGCGGGCCAGAATCTCGACGTTCTCCGGTATGTCGTCCACGACCAGAATCGTTGTCAAAGGCAAGTCCGATGGAATCGTTTTCATAATGGGTGGCCGGTCAATCCCCAGCGAAATCAAGCGCAAGGAGGATCACCACGCGCGTGAACGTCGTCAACTCTTGATTCTGGACCGGTTTTACCATGATCAAGGCCCGGCCGTCGTTGCCGCGGCGGAGATTTGGGAGGAGCCAAAGGATGGCGGCGCGCCCTCCGGTTTGGGCGCGCCCGGTTGATCGAGTATTTCCCGCAATTTGCGCGCCAGGGCCGAGGGCGTGAACGGTTTTTGCAGCAGGGCCACCCCTTTGTTGAGCACCCCTTGATGGACGATGGCGCTCTCGGTATAGGCGGAGGTGAAAAGAATCCGCGTGTGCGGATATAACGACTGCACGCGATCGGCCAATTCCTTGCCGCTCATGTGCGGCATGACGACGTCGGTGAACAACAAATCAATGTGTCCGACGTTGCGCTGCTGTTTCAGGCTCAAGGCTTCGATGCCATTGGCCGCCGCCCAAACCGTGTAACCCAGCCGTTTTAACAATGTCCCGGCCATTTCGCGCAAGGCAGGATCGTCTTCGACCAGCAGAATGGTTTCGGTCCCGCGCGGCAATTCTTTTGATTCAAGACGCGGCATGACGGTTTTCGACTGCTGTTGAACTTGCGGGAGATAAATTTTGAAGGTGGCGCCGCGGCCCTGTTCGCTATAGAGGCTGATATGCCCGCCGCTCTGCTTGATGATGCCGTAACAGGTGGACAATCCCAAACCAGTTCCCTGGCCGACCTCCTTGGTCGTAAAAAACGGGTCGAAGACGCGCGCCTTGACTTCCTCGCTCATGCCCGCGCCGGTGTCCGTGATGGCCAGCATGACATAGTCTCCCGCCCGCAATTCCGGATAGCGGCCCACGCTCTCCTGGTCGAAGGAGACGTTGGCGGTTTCCAGGGTGAGTTTGCCGCCGTGGGGCATGGCCTCGCGCGCGTTGATGGCCATGTTCATGATGACCTGTTCGATCTGTCCGGCGTCCGCCAGCACCGCTTGCAGATCGGGGGCGGAAACGATTTGTGTTTGCACATCATTTCCCATCAAGTGGCGAAGCATCCCTTGCATGCCCGCGACGACTTGATTCAAATCGAGGGTTTCCGGCTGGAGAATTTGTTTGCGGCCGTAGGCCAGGAGTTGCCGGGTCAGCGTGGCGGCGCGACCGGCCGCGCGGCTGATCTCCACCGCGTTTTTGGCCAGCGGACTTCCTTCAGGAAGATCGCCGAGCAGCAGTTCGCTCTGGCCGATGATGGCCGTGAGGATGCTGTTGAACTCATGCGCGATTCCGCCCGCCAATTTGCCCACGGTTTCCATTTTCTGGGATTGAAATAACTTGGCTTCGATCTGTTTGCGGGGGTTGATGTCTTCGATAAAGCCTTCATAATGGTGAACGGCGCCGTCAGGACCGCGGATGGCGCGGGCGGATTCGGAAATCCAGAGGGTGGAACCGTCGCGGCGGCGGACTTGGTATTCGCGTCCGCGGATGACGCCGGTGGAAGCGATTTCCCGTTTGAACCGCTCGCGCAAGGCCGGATCGACATAAATCTGGTTTTGTATGTCGGAAACGTTGCTCATCATATCTTCTGAACTCCCGTAACCATAGATCCTGGCGAGGGCAGCGTTGACGGCGAGGTAGCGGCCATCAGGGGTGCTTTGGTAAATGCCCTCGACGGCGTTTTCGAACAAACCGCGATATTTGGCTTCCGTGGCGCGCAACGATTCTTCCGCGCGCTGATGGTCGGCCACTTCCGTCTGGAGCGCCTGGTTGGTCTGCTGCAACTCGCGCGTGCGCTCGGCGACCCGGCTCTCCAACTCTTCCATTTTTAGACGGGACTGCAGGTGCAACCACCATTTTTCCGTGAGCGCGTGCGCCAATTGGAAGGCTTCCACGGCGTCAAACGGCTTTTTGAGAATGAGCAACCCATCGCGATGACCGAGCTTTTCGAACATCTCGCCCCATGAATAATCGGAGTAGGCCGTGCAGATGACAATTTGGAGGTTGGAGTCAATATCCCAAATTCTCTTGGTTGTTTCCAAGCCATCCCAGCCGGGCGGCATGCGCACGTCCACGAACGCCATCGCGTAAGGCAGCCCTGCATCCAGGGCTTTTTTCACCATCAGCACTCCCTCCTGTCCCTGGAAGGCGGAGTCCACTTCAAATCGGGTTTGCTGGACTGCGTCCGTAGTGTGCCCAAACACCGCGGCCTCCGTGGCGTTCAAAGCCGCACCTTTGTTGAGGGTGGGAGAAAGAATCTTGCGAAAATCATCGTGGATGGCGCGATTATCGTCAATGATCAGCACCCGCTGGTTTTTGTTGGCCGGCATATTATGCATGTGAGTCCTCTCGATTCGGGCAAGGCAGTTCCAGGGTGAAGGCGGCGCCTTGGCCGGGGCCGTCGCTGTGGACGGTCAATGAGCCCCCCATTTCCTTCGCCGCCAGGGCGCCGCTGTGGAGGCCAAAGCCGTGGCCGTCTTTTCGAGTCGTAAAACCGTGATTGAAAATGCGCGTCAGGTTTTCCGCTGGAATCCCAACTCCGTTATCAATCACGGATATTTTGACCCGCCCCTGGCCGTTGACCACGCGCACCGTCAGCCGTTTTTCCATGCGTTTTGATTCGTCGCAAGCGTACTTGGCGTTACGCACCAGATTGACCAGGATTTGCAGGATCTTGTGCTTTTCGATGTTCATGGGGGGAACCGGGGCAAATTCGCGGATGACCTCGACGCCGTGGCGGCTCAGATTTCCCTCATTCATACGCACGCTGTCTTCCACCAGATCCAGGACGTTGATCATTTCCTTGACGCCGCCGACCATCGCGTACTTTTGCTGCATGGCCACGATTTCCTTGATGTGCTCCACGTTTTGCCGCAACGAACTCAATTCGCTGACCACGGTTTGCTGGTCGGCCAGCAGATGTTCGGAGAGCTGGGCCAAATGAGCCGGCACGTGTTTGCCCCTGGAGTCTTCGGTCAAAAACGCTCCAAGGTCATGCGCGTGCTCCTGCAACAAGCGCACGACGCGGGCCAGATCCGAGGCCCTGGATTGCTTGACACTCTCCACGATTAAACCAGTGGAAATGTTGACGCTGTTGAGCACATTGCCGACGTTATGGAGGACGTTGGTGGCGACTTCCGCCATGCCGCCCAGGCGGGAAGCATCCACCAGTTGCTTGTGGATGCTTTCCAGTTCCTGGGTCCTTTCCGCCACGCGCTTTTCCAAATTGTCCCGCGCCGTTTGGAGGGCGATGTCGCGCGCCTGAATCTGAACGAGCATTTCGTTAAACCCGTCCATCAACTGCCCCAATTCATCGTTGCTCTGCTTGGCCGCCCGCACTGAATAATTTTTCTCCAGCGTTACTTTTTTCACGGCGTTCGCCAGTTGCAGAATGGGTCCGGAAATAACGCGCTCCAACCGGACGGAGAGAAAAAAGGCGACCAGCAGGGAGATGCCCAAAACGACCGCTGCAATCACGGCAAAGCGCTTCAGGCGGTCATTGAACTCGCGGAGATCGCAGTTGACGAAAATGGTTCCAATCTTGTTGCCTTGCATGATGATCGGCTCAAAAATCCGCAGTTGATGGTCGTGGAATTCGTGGCCGGGAGGCTGGACCGGGGGAAACTGCGCCGTGGTGGTTTTGCCGCCGCGCTGATACACGGCAAACACTTCACCCTGCAGATTGTAAATACACGCGTTGGCGATGGGCGGCTCGGCGCGCAACCCCCCGAGCGTTTCTTCGGCGTCTTTGGGATTGTTGAAGTCCAGCGCGGCGGTGCAGTTGTCCCCGGCCAGGCGCGCCATGGTTGAAATTTCCTCAGTCAATTCTCCGCGAAAATTGAGCGCCTCGACCCCAAGGAAAGCCACGACCGCCAGCAGCAGCGTGAGGGTGCTGGTCAGCATGATGATCAGCGTCTGCTTGCGCCGGATGGAGAGATTGTTCAGGAATTGCATAAGTTTTTAGTTGGCTTTGCCCTTGACCAGGTCCGCCACCGCCAACAAGCGGGAACTGATGGTCAACCCGGCCTTCTTCGCCGCCGCGAGATCAATCTCGAGGCGGACATTTCCATTCTTGAGCACGAAGTTAATAATGCCGCCGTTTTGGGCAAACGCGGCGTCCTCGCCCACAGTGAGAATGGGCCAGGCACTGGCTTTATCCAATATGTCGCGCATCCGAGCCGCTTCAGAATCGCTGATGAATAGGATTTGGCATTGGCTGAAGTCATCCGTGCTTTTGATCTGTCGGATGGCAATGGTTCGGCTGCCATTGCTTTTGCCTGCCACGACGTTTTTCAGGGCCTCTCCAAGTTTGCTTTCGCCATACAGGCCGATGGTGATAGGCGTGTTGCTTCCGGCAAAAACAGTGGGCGGCCATTCGACGTACTTGGTGAAGTTCAACAGGTAAAGCGCCTTGACCTGAGACTCCGGCAGGGACCCATCGGCTCGACCCACCAAGCACAACCCAAACCACAGGCTGAGGCACGCACTCCACCCGATGACACGCGTCATGCGGCGCTTTCGTCCCAGCCTCTGGCCCTTGAACGTGGACGTATTCATGGTTCGCGGTCCTAAAATCGCACCGTGACTTTGCCCAGCACACTCCTCGGTATTTCCGTCAACGCAGGGGTTTGCTGGCTGGAGAATTCAACGTGCTCGCTTTGCTGCAAGTTCTGCCCCCAAAGGCCAACTTCCAACCATTTGCGCGGACTCCAGATCAGCCCCAAGTCCACCCGCGCGTAGGCGGGAATCTCATCCAAACCCGTCGCGGTGGGCGAGAGGCTTCGGTCAACAAAATAGATCGCGCCGTTCAATTCCAGGTGGCAGGGAAGATCAAGATCGGAGCGTAGTTGGCATTGCTGGTTCGGACTTCGCCCTTCGAAGCTCGCCGTTTCGGTGGCCAGTCGCTCGCCCAGCCAGCTATAGCTGGCCGTGAGTCGCCAGTTATCGGTAACGCGCCACTGACTCGATAGCTCAATCCCGTAGGTTTCTCCACTGCCTGCGTTGTGCCACGTCGAAGAGATAAGCAGGTGCGGCGGCGAAGGACTGGCTTCAAATACATTGGGATTGGGCGTCTGGATCAATAGATCCTGATAATCGTTGTAGAATCCAGTGACATCGAAGGACAAATTCTTGGCCGGAGCGACACGGTAGCCCAACTCATAAGCAGTTAGATTTTCCGGCTGGTTGTTGGGATCGCCGAAAATGGATACCAGTGCCGGGGGGCCAGTCGGCGACGTCGAAAAAGCGGCCACATTTAATCGCCCATCCAGCTCGACCAGAGCCGGTGTTCGCGACGCGCGCGAAACTGCAGCCCATGCGCTTTGGTTTTCTGCCGGTGTCCACAGCAATCGCCCATTCGGTTGAACTTCCCAACCGACCAGGCTGTCATTCTCGAATTTGGATCCTAGAATAAGATGCAGCCGCTCGGGCACGACCGTGAAATCGTCCTGGCCAAACACATTGAAGAGCCGGATATTTTCAATCTCCGGCGTCCAGGTTAATTCATAACTCGGGGTATTCTCCACCGCCTGATAGCGATAGCCGGTACCCCATATAAAATCGTTCCTGGATCCCAGGGCGAAGCGGTCCTGGAGACTGACGTCATACGTATTGAGATTTTCTGTGCCGAAACCATCTCCCTGTTCGACATGATCAAAATAGGCTTGCAACGTCAATTGTGATGTATCCGAAAAAGTCCGAGTCCAGCGGCCCAGCATGTTGCCTCCTTGATTGTATTCGTCATCCGTGATCAAAGAGACGCTGGGTGGAGTGAGTGTGACTTGCTCAGTTGGCTTGCCAGCCACACTATAATAGTAATCGCCTTGGAAGGTCACGACGTTCTGGCTGGGCGGTTCCCAATCCGTGCGAAAGCCGGCTTGGGTGGAATTCCAGGCGTCCCCCGCTGACGCTCCCGTGGAGGCGGTGAAGGAGTCTTGATCAAAGCGCTTGGCGTACACCCGATAATAAAGATTGCTGGCTAATTCCCCGCCATAACGCACAGTCGTTGCATCTTGGAGCTCGCTCCCGGCGCTGCCGGAGACCAGAAGACCCTGTGTCTCCTTGGCGCTCTTGCTGATCACATTGACAACCCCATCCACCGCGTTGGCGCCCCACAGCGTGGCGCCTGGACCGCGAATGACTTCAATTCGATCCAAATCCTCCATCACGACGTCCTGCGAGTTCCAGAACACCCCGGCGCTGGATGGAGAATACACCGTTCTCCCATCAATCAGCACGAGCAACTTGTTGCCAAATTCGGCATTGAATCCGCGCGTGCTGACCGCCCATTCGTTGCCGTTAATTTGCGCCACGTCCATGCCCGGCACCAGACGGAGCGCCTCAGGTATGGAGGTGATGCCCAACCGGCGTATGTCGTCAGCCGTCACCACCGAAATAGCGGCTGGCGAGGCAAAAAGATCGGTTTGCTCTTTCGAAACGGAAGTGACCTTCACATTGACCAACTGCTCCAGCGTCAGATCCCCCAAATCGTCGGCGGACTTCGCTGGTTGATTGGTGTCTGTCGCGTCCGCCAAGGTCGCCATCAAAAGCAACGCCAGCCCTGTACCGTATAAAATAAATCTCTGAAATGCTGGTGGTCGAGGCATAGGAGTCTTGATTCATTGTTTATCCAGCATCTCGCGCACTTTAAGAACCAGCGTGGCGGGCGTATAGGGTTTGGGCAGGAAATCCACTCCCGTCTCAAGCACGCCATGCTGGGTGATGGCGTCATCCGTGTAACCGGACGTGAAGAGGATTTTGAGATCGGGATTGGCTGTTTTGAGCCACTCCGCCATCACCTTGCCTCCCATTTGAGGCATGATGACATCGGTGACCACCAGACGAATCGGTGATCCTGCGTGATTCCGCGCCGAGTGCAACGCATCCTGGCCGTTGGAAGCCGAGAGCACTTTGTAACCCTGGGCTTCCAAGACCGTGGTCGCCAAATGTCGGACGGATGGCTCGTCTTCCACGATCAGCAAGGTTTCCGTCCCGCGCGGCAGCGGCCCGGTCTGGATCGCCCTGACCGAGACATCCAAGGGTAGCTCGACGCGCGGAAAATAAATCTTGAAGGTGGTGCCCCGGCCAAGCTCGCTGTAAACGCCGATGTGTCCGCCGGATTGTTGGACGATGGTCTGGCAGGTGGCCAGGCCCAATCCGGTGCCTTTGCCTTTGGGCTTGGTGGTGAAAAACGCTTCAAACATGCGCGTTTTGACTTCCTCGGTCATGCCGGTGCCGGTGTCACTGACGCTGAGCATCACATAGCCGCCGGGCGTCGCGCCCGGGTGTGTTCCGGCGTAGTTTTCATCCAGCGTGGCATTTGCGGTGGCGATGGTGAGCTGGCCGCCATTGGGCATGGCATCGCGGGCATTGACGACCAAATTCATCAGCACTTGTCCGACATAGCCGGAGTCGGCCTTGATGCGTCCGATGTGTTCTCCGGGAACCACCGTCAGCTCGATGTTCTCGTCAATGAGCCGTTTCAACATCTTGTTCATGTCCGTCAACACCTCATTGAGGTCCAGCACGGCGAGTTGCACCGTCTGTTTGCGGCTGAAGATGAGCAGTTGCCGGGTCAATCCGGCTGCGCGCTCGGCCGCTGAGCGAATGGTCTCCAGGTAGCTCTTGATCTCATCCTCCGGGGCGAGTTTCTGCATCGTTAAATCGCTGTAACCCATGATGACGGCCAGTATGTTGTTAAAGTCATGGGCCACGCCGCCGGCGAGCTGGCCGATCACCTCCATTTTTTGCGCCTCAATAAACTGCGCTTCCAAATTTCGGCGCTCCGTGATGTCCTCGACCATCGCAATAGCGAAGCCGGGGTCGTCCACCACCGCATGCGCGATGCCAACGGAAACACGCGCCCAAACCACCTGGCCGTCCTTGCGGATGTAGCGTTTTTCCATTTGGTAACTGTGGCGCGCGCCCTGGATAAATTGCTGGTGATGCTCCTGGGTCCTGGCGCAGTCGTCCGGATGCGTGAAATCGGTCAAGTGCATCCGGCTCAACTCCGCGCCCGTATAGCCGAGCATTTTCTGAAAGGCCGTGTTGGTCAGGACCGCATGGCCATCGGGTCCGGCCAGCGCGATGCCCAAGGGCGATTCATCGAAAATGATCCGCAACCGTTGTTCGGACTCAACCAACGCCTCGTGCGCCCGCCGGTTCTCCTCCCTTTGTTCGACTTCCTGCATGGCGCGGCGCACCGCCGGAGCTAGCCGGGCCAGACGTTCCTTCAGGACATAATCCGTCGCGCCGCTTTTGAGCGCATCAATGGCCAGTTCCTCGCCCAGGGTCCCGGACACGAGGATCAAGGGTATGGCCGGCCATTTGTCATGAACGATTTGGGCCGCCGACAACCCGTCAAAAGTGGGCAAGGAGTAATCCGAAAGAATCAAGTCAACGCCGCCATGTTCGAGCGCCGCCACAAATTCATCGCGCGTTTGCACGCGCGTGACCGAATACTGAATGCCCTCGGCTTGCAGCGCGCGTTGAACGAGCGCGGCATCGTTTGGATCATCCTCCAAGTGCAGGATGCGCAGTGAGGAGTTCATCTTTAACCTCTTTCTTTCCGGGAGAAATGACTTCACCGTTCTGCGTCGAAGTGTCTTCTCTCCCTATGAGCGGCGGCAGTTCGTTAATCGCCGCCCAAAACAAGCCGAGCTGTTTGACCGCTTTCATGAACTCGGCGAATTCCACGGGTTTCACCACGTAGGCGTTGACCCCATGTTTATAAAACTCAACCAAATCCGGCGTTTCGCGCGAGGATGTGAGCACCACGACCGGAATGATCTTCAAATGCTCGTCGGCCTTCATGGTCTTCAAGACTTCCAGGCCGCTGATCTTGGGCATCTTGTTGTCGAGCAATACAACAATGGGATGGCCGCCCGCGCGCGTTTTGAATTTGTTCCGGCAGTACAGATAATCCAGCGCCTCCGCGCCGTCATGGACCACAAAAACCTTGTGACCGAGATTGTGGTCCGCCAGAGCGGCCAAAGTAAGTTCAGCGTCGCGCGGATCGTCTTCCACGAGCAGGATGTGTTTTGTATTCATTCAGGCCTTGGCTGGTTTTGGAAGTGAAAAGTAAAAGGTCGCGCCGCCGTCCACCACGCCTTGCGCCCACGTGCGCCCGCCGTGACGCTTAATGATGCGTTGGACATTGGCCAGTCCGATGCCTGTGCCCTCGAACTCGGCCTGGCTGTGCAAGCGTTGGAACACGCCGAATAACTTGTCGGCATACTCCTCATCGAAGCCGGCCCCGTTGTCGCGGATGAAGATCACTTTTTCGCCTGCTTCGTCGGGCGCGCATCCGATTTCGATTTTGGGCTGGGCGCGCGCGCCGGTGAACTTCACCGCGTTGGAAATCAGATTGACCAGCACCATGCGCAGCAGAGCGCGATCGGCCCGCACGAATGGCAGCGGGTGAATCTCCCACGCGATCTGCCGCTCTTTTGTCTCCGCCTGAAAATCTCCCAGGGTCTGCCGGACCAACTCGTCGAGCTCGACGTCGCTCTTTTGCAATTCCGCGCGTCCGATGCGCGAGAAGGCCAGCAAGTCGTCTATTAAGTTCCCCATCCGTTGAGCCGCCTGGGCAATCGTCGTCAGACGGCCCACACTGTTTTCTGAAAGCGACGGCGTGGCTTCTTTTTGCAACAGAGCCACAAACCCCAGGATATGGCGCAGCGGCGCGCGCAAATCGTGGGAGACGGAATAACTGAAGGACTGCAACTCCTCGTTGGCCATTTGCAATTGCGCCGTGCGTTCTGCCACCCTTTGCTCCAGGTTAAGATTTTCTTGGCGGATAATTTCCGCCGCTTTGCGGTCGGTGATTTCGCGCGCCACTTTCGACACACCCACAACCTTGCCGGCCTCATCCTTGATCGGTGATGACGTGATCGAGATATCAATCAGCCGTCTGTCCTTGGTGAGACGCTTTGTCTCAAAGTGCTCCACATTCCCGCCGTGCTTGATCTCGCTTAGAATCCAGTCCTCCTCACCCTGCCGGTCGGCCGGGACCAGCCGTTCCATGGAATCACCTATCATCTCGCTCGCAGGATGGCCGAAAATCCTCTCGGCGCCTTTGTTCCAACTCGTGATGATGCCGTTGAGGTCTCGGCCGATGATGGCGTCGTCCGAAGATTCGACAATGGCCGCCAGCCGGACGGAAGCCAAATGTGCCTCCAAGGCCAATTTTAATTCGCCGATCTTCTCCGACGAGGCCTTTAGTTTCTCCTCAGTTTGCTTGCGTTCGGTGATGTCGCGGATGTTGCATTGAATGACTCTTTTGTCACCGGCTTGATACACGTTGCTGACAAACTCCACGGCGATCTTGCGGCCATCCCTCGTTTCCAGCGGCAGATTTTCATAGCGGACATATTTGTCCTCTTGTAGTCGCTCAAGCATGACCTTATTCGACTCGATGTCCCTGAAGGGACTCAGATCCCCGACAGTCTTGCCGATCATTTCGCTGTGAGAAAAATGCAGCAGGTCAACCAGAAAAGGGTTCACATCAATGATGCGGCCCGTGTCGGCGTCCAGGATAAGTATGCCGTCCCTGGCCGCTTCGAATAACCGCCGATAGCGAAGCTCGGATGCGTGAATCGCCTGCTGGCTCCGCGCCTCCGCCCGCTTCAGGCGCGTGTCGTGGCCGGGCACGTACGCGCCTTGATTCTTCTTTACCTCGACTTCGTCATGAGCCTCTTTAGGACTCGAATCCTCCACCGGGGCCGGTTGGGTTTCCATTTTCACAGGTCATCTGGGTGTGCTGCGCATGAGACTATAACCGAACGACTTCTAGGCGCTATGGGGTGTTTACCCCATGTGCGATCTTGTCCAAACCGGGGCGTATTCTGCGCGGGGTCTGGTTTCGGCCCACTCCCTTGATCGAGCTCTTCGACCACCAGCAAGGTTTCCGTTCCGCGCGGCAACGGTTTCTCGGTCTGGATCAGCCCAGGGGCGTCCTGCAGCGTCTGCTTGACTCGTGGAAAATAAATCTTGAAGGTCGTGCCCTGGCCAAGCTCACTGTAAACGCCGATGTGACCGCCGCATTGTTGGACGATAGTGTGGCAGGTGGACAGGCCCAAACCGGTGCCCTTGCCCGATGGCTTCGTTGTAAAAAACTCTTCAAAGAGGCGCGCTTTGACTTCCTCGGTCATGCCGGTCCCCGTGTCACTGACGCTCAGCTTCACGTAGTCGCCGGCCATGACGCCGGGGTGGGTCTGCGCATACTTGTCATCCAGGGTGACATTGTTGGTGGCGATGCTGATCTCGCCGCCGTGGGGCATGGCATCGCGGGCATTGACCACCAGATTCATGAGCACTTGCCCGATGTAGCCCGAGTCGGCCTTGATGGGACCGGTTTGTTTTCCGGGAATAATGGTAATTTCGATGTTCTCGGTCACAAGCCCCCGCAGCATTTTCTCGAGGTCTTTGAGCTCCTTATTGAGGTCGAGCACCACAGGTTGCACCGTCTGTTTGCGACTGAAGGCGAGCAGTTGCCGAGTCAACCCGACGGCGCGCTCGGCCGCCGAGTGAATCGTCTCAAGGTACGACTTAAGCTCATGGTCCTGACCGAGCTTTTGTACCGTGAGTTCGCTGTAACCCATGATGACCGCCAGAATGTTGTTGAAGTCGTGCGCCACGCCGCAGGCCAGATGCCCCAGCGCGTCCATTTTTTGCGCTTGGATAAACCGCTCCTCGGCTTGTTCCGTCCGCGTCTCTGATTCCAGGTGCAGAAGGCGGACTTCGAGCAAATTGCGCACGCCCATCACCACCTCCGCCAGATTGAACGGTTTGCTCACGAAATCCTTGGCCCCGGCTTTGAACGCGCGCAGCTTGTGAGCCGGCTGGGCCGTGATCATCAGCACAGGAACGTAGCGATTGGTTTCGATCTTGTTGAGCACGTCCGCAGCCTCGTATCCTAACATGCGCTCGGCGCCGACGTTGAACAACTGAATGACGCCCTTCTCGTCGGTGGCTAGGCTCGAAAAATTGGCGCTGTTGAGGATGGCGTTTTGCAAGGCGCCTGCCTTGAGCAGATTCTCTTCGCGCCACGATTCGGAGACGATGGCCAAAGCCACGGGATCGGCGTCAAGAATTGGTTTTTGTTCCATGCTTGCTTCGGTCCTAAGGAGAGTCCCAGAGTTCTTATTATTCACAGTCCGAGGATGAACGAAGAGACCCGCGGGCACTATAGGGTTTTTCCCCCAGTCCCTTAAATCAGACATTTAGAATCCGACTTGGACGACGGCATCCTTCTCCTTCATGCAGGTTGGGCGAGACTCCGTCGAGCCGTAACTCGATTTTGTTGGCAAAAGTCAGGGCTCGACGGAGTCTCGCCCTACCGAAACCCCTGCATGACGTGCTGGCAATTTCATTCTTGAAACCCATGGGGTTGTTTTGGTTTACTGTCGGCCCTGTGCCGGAACTGCCTCAACCCATCCCACCAACACGGGGCGTCAAGCGATACGCCGGCCGTGTCATTTACATTTATGCCTTCGACGTGGCCTATGAAATGATGCGGACGCCGTTGCCCCAATTGCTGGGCCAGCCCGTGGCGCAATTCTCCGTGGATGCCAGCCGGCGCAATCCGCGTCATCTGTTTTTTTACCGGCCGCAGATGGTGCGCTTGCCGCCCATGGAACGCATCGGCCCCAACGGCCCGGTGCGCATCGAACGGAGCCTGAAGCTGCTGCCGGTGGGCGCGTTGAGCATCACGGTGTCGGTGCCTTTTGAAGTGACGGCCATCGAGGACCTGGTGGTGTTTCACGATTTGGAGTTTTCCAACGGCCAATTGAACCAGGAGGTGCGGCAGATCGCCGAAGAGGCGCGCGTCGAGCTGGCCCGCTATTGCATCAAGCCGGTGGCGCACTTGGCGGAGGAGGAGGCCTACACGGTGTTTTGTATTGACGCTCCCCTGGCGGCGGAGGACGGCCGGCCTCTGAGCGCCGAGGATTGGCTCCGGCAACACCGGCGGGAGGTGGCGGCCCTGCTCACGCAGGAATCCGATGTGAACCAGCTTTCACGCCAGGAGGCGGACGAATCAACGGGGCGGTATTTGAGCTACTACGAGAACGATCTGGCGGTGCTGGATTGGGACGCGGCCTTGATCGTGCAGGAGCCGGCGCAGTTGGACGAAATCCTCTACATCCTGGAGGTGGCGAACTTGCAACTGGCCGAGCTGGAGGCTTACGACCGAATTTTGGACACGGCCTTGGAGCGCTCTTATCGGGACCTGGCGCGGCAGCCCCGGCGCAGCCGCGAAGTCATGCGGGAGTTGCGCGAAATCCGCGTTGATCTGGCGCGCTTCAGCGACGAGCTGTCCAACATCACGAAATTTTTTGGCGACTGGCACCTGGCGCGCCTTTACGAAAACATCGCCGCCCGTTTTCATTTGGGCGACTGGCACCGGACGATTGACAAGAAACTGGAAACGCTCGACGACCTTTACCAGTTGTTGAGCCAGGACCGCACCAACCAGTGGATGCTGACGCTGGAGGTGACGATCGTGCTGCTGTTCGTGGTTGATTTGATTCTGCTGGTGATGGGACTCAAACGACCCTAAAAGGGAACTCACATCTTCCCGTGGCGCAGCATGGCGATCAAGAGCCAGAATCCCATCAACCCCGCCAGCAGATAGCCGACCACGCCGATGGCCGAGACTTGATGGCCCAACAACGGCGGCACACGGGCGTGAACGATCACGGAGGAAGAAACAATCAAGGACGCCAGCACCAGGGCGAAAGCCAGGCGGTTGACGATGCGTTCCAGGGTGTTCATCAATCCTTCCAATCCCTGATGATGAACGTGAAAGCGCGCGCGGCCTTCCTTGATCTGCGCCATCAACCGCCTGATTTCCAAGGGCAATTCCCGCGCCAATCCGACCGCCTCGCCGCCGAATTCCAGCCAATGCCGGAGGAGCTGCCGCGGACGGATTTGCTGAAGCAAGACTTGCCGCATGAAAGGCCGCGCTTGCGCAATAATGTCGTGGCCGGGGTCCAGGCGGCAGACCAGGTCCTCCATCAGCCCGAGCGCCTTGAGCATGACCGAAAGGTCCGCCGGCAAGGTCAGGTTGTGCCGCTCTGTCAAAGAAAAGAGATGATTGAGCAACTGGCCAAACACCATTTCGCCCGCCGGTCGGTAGAAATGGCGGTGCATGAATTCGGCCACGTCCGCCTCGAATCCGGCGCGCGGCGGGTCCAGTTCGGCATGGGCCAGTTTGAGCAAGGCGGCGGCGGTCGCGGTCTCGTTGCGCTGGGCGATGCCCATGACAAATTTGGCGAAGACCTGGCGCGTTTGCTGGTCCAGGAATCCCATCATGCCGAAATCCAGGAAGCAAATCACGTTGCCGGGCAAAATGTGAATGTTGCCCGGATGCGGGTCGGCGTGAAAAAAGCCGTGGACAAAAATCTGCTTCATCACCAGGTCGGTGATGCGCGTGGCGATTTGGCGGCGGTCCAGACCGGCGGCGTCGAGCGCCTCGAAATTCGACGCCTTGACCGCTTCGACGTCTTCCATGGCCAGCACGCGTCTGGTCACCAAACCGGGCACCACGTCGGGAACGTAGATGGTGGGTTCCCCGGCGAATTGATGGGCGAACCGTTCGAGATGCGCGGCCTCGGCGCCAAAGTCCAGCTCCTGCTCCATGCTCTTGGCGAATTCGGCCACCACGGCGGTGGGCTGATGCACGCGCCAGCCCTCGACGTGGTTCTCCAACAACGAGGCCAGATAGGCCATGATCTCCAAGTCCGCGCGCACGACCTTCTCAATGCCGGGCCGCTGGACTTTGATCACGCATTTCCCGCCGTTCAGGAGAATGGCGCGATGGACTTGGGCGATGGAAGCGGAGCCGATGGGAGTCACTTCGATGCTGGCGAAAAGCTCGGCCAGCGGCCGCTTCAATTCTGCCAGCAAAATAGCTTCGACCTGGTCAAATGGGACGGGCGGCACCTGGTCGTGCAGATTGGCCAGCTCCAGGGTATAGGCGCGCGGCAGCAAATGCGTGCGCGTGGAGAGGAGTTGGCCCAGTTTGACAAAGGTGGGGCCGAGTTCCTCCAAGGCCCGGCGCAGGCGCTCCGGAGCGGTGAGCGAAGATAACTCCTCCTGCGTTTTGCGTTGCGAGCGGAAAGGAAGATGCCACGGGCTGGGCAGCGGCAACCGCCGGGCCAGCGATTCGTAGCCGTACTTGAGGAAGACACTGACGATGACACGCAGCCGCTGGACGTGCTCCACCGCCCGGCCAATCTTTCTAAATCGTCCAAATAACATGTCCGTTCCCCCACACAGTATCACCTGCGAAGCGGGCTTCAACCTTCTTTGACAAGACCGCCAGTGCGGGCCAGGGTAGTGGCAAAGTTTTAAGCCTCGCCAAGATATTTGAGATTCTGATAGTACGAATCCCCGTTCCCTAACGGTTTTCGATTTCTCTGCGGCCTCCTGCCCTCCAATTTCAAAAAACTCTTCATTTTTGGCGAAATTTTTGCCACGAAAGAACGCAAAGAACACATAGATAAGAACTTGGATTGTTTGGTTTCTTTGTGATCTTTTGCGTTCTTTTGCGGCTAATTCATCTTTGGTGGCGGCCAGCCGCAACCCAATTTTCACCACGAAGGACACGAAGATCACGAAGAAAAATCGTACAATTTGTCATATTCAATACTTCGTGTCCTTCGTGCTCTTCGTGGTGAAAAGGTTTTGTCAGAAATGAGTGAATTCTGGATATTGCACTCCGGTGGGCACAGCGCGGCCAGCCGCAAGCGAACCCACGATGCGAACAGGAGGCCACAGAGGCAACGGAGAGATGGACCATCTCCAGTGACGCTCTGTTCTCTCTGTTTTCTCCCGTGAAATTGTGCCATACTCAGGCCAGTGCGGACTGGACAGATTCAATAAGGAAAGGCATTTTGCAAGTGAACGAATGGACAAGAACCCGTCGCCATTGCCGCCGGGTCATCGCGGCGTTACATCCCGGAACCTCAAGAGCGCCTGTTTCGCGCTGGAGGCGCTCAACGGCCTGGCGACCACCTCGTTCTTTTACTACCTTTATTTCTATACCCAGGAACGGTTCAAATTCAACGCCATGCAAAACCTTCTGCTGGCGGCGATGCTGGGTTGTGTGTACGCGTTTGGATCGTATTACAGCGGCCGTTTCGCGCAGAAGTTCGGCTATTTCACCGCCATCCGATCCGGCGCCGCTCTGATGATCGTCGCGTTCCTGACGTGCAGCCAGACTGGGTCGTTGGGGCTGACGATGGCGCTGGTCATCGTGGGTAATATCGGGCTGTGCTTGACCTGGCCGGCCATGGAAGCGCTGGTCAGCGAAGGCGAACCGCCCGCCCGGCTGCAAGGATTAGTGGGATTTTACAATGTCGTTTGGGCCGGCATTGCGGCGTGCGCCTATTTTGCCGGGGGCGCGATGCTGCAAAAATGGGGATTGCAAAGCATGTTTTACGTTCCGTCCGGCATATTGTTGTTGGAACTGGCTCTGGCGACGTGGCTGGAACGGGAAGTCCTCCGGCAACCCGCTCCGCCTGAGCACGCCGCCCTCCCGCTCCTTCATCCGATGAAGGAAGGTTACCGATCCCCGGTGGCGCCGGCGGCGTTTCTGAAGCTGGCCTGGGTGGCCAACCCGATGGCCTATCTGGCCATCAACACGATTATTTCGAGCGTGCCGGCGCTGGCCCGGCGGTTGAGCTTTTCGCCGATGCTGGCGGGATTTGTCTGCTCGATCTGGTTGTTCACGCGGGCGGGGGCCTTCGTCGCGCTGTGGTTGTGGCCGGGCTGGCATTACCGGTTTCGTTTCCTGGCGGCGGCTTACGTGGTGATGATGGTTTCCTTCGCAGTCATGCTGTTGATTCCTCATCTTTGGGCGCTGGTGTTGGCCCAGATTTTCCTGGGTCCGGCCATTGGACTGATCTACTACTCCTCGCTTTATTATTCCATGGACGTCGGGCAAACCAAGGGTGAACACGGCGGCATTCACGAGGCCGTCATCGGCATCGGCAACTGCGTCGGCCCGGGTGTAGCCGCGGCCACGTTGAAATTTTTCCCCAATCATCCCGGCAGCGGAGTATGGGCGGTGTGCTTTTTGCTGGCGCCCGGTTTGGTTGTTTTATACTGGCTGCGCTACAGGGAGCCGAGGGCGCAGGGCAAAATTCTTCATAGGTAGATTTTCGCCCTTTTTTGTTGCCTCTGTGTCAAGCGCAGGCACTGATTTTGGACAGACCTACTGCGAGAGCACCACCCGGTAGAGTCGCAGTGAGTCAGTTCCAATGACCGCGTTTGTCGTCGTGGGATTGTTCGTGGCGGTGATGGCGCTGCCGAAATTGATCCAGTTCGTTTGGGTCAGGCTCGTCGTATATTGCACCTGATAGGACATTCCAGGTAACGAAGACCAAGCCAGTTGAAGCGAGCCATTGACCACCGTAGGCGCTTGAATGTTGGGCGGCGGAGCCGCCGCCAGGGTCGGGACAAATGGCCCGCTGGCGACCCCAGCGACACCTTGCTCAAAACTTTGCATCGCGGACACCGTGGCATAAGCAACAGAATTTCCGGTGGCAGTCCCGCCGCTCGTTCCGGAAGTCATGGCCGTTGGACTGGACGTGCTCTCAAAAGTGAAAGTGCCCGAGTGTGCCGGCGCAATGGCGCTGCCTGAATTGTTGGCAAATTGGATGGAGGCGCCATCCGCAGACCCAGCCCAGCCGGTTGGCGCGGTGATGCCGGTGGTAGCGGAAGGCAGGTCAAAATGGCCTTGTATCCAACCGTACCAAAAGGCGTTGATCGGGTTGCTCCCCGTATTATTGAGCGTCAATAAGTAAATAAACTTACTGCCTGATGTCCCCGTTTCGGTGATGGTGGCGGTGGCGGAAAGAGTGCCTTGGGCGCGACTCGCTTCCACGAATCCAAACACACATATTGCGCCCAAGGCAAAGAGGCTCACATGGGCAAGAGGAGATTTTTGCCCATAGACTGAAATCATGCTAAACGGCTTCATTTTCATAAAATTCGGATTACGATTGTTGTCATTGTTTCTGCTCGAGGCATGGCCTCGTATTCATAAGATGCAAGACCAGCAAAAAGGTTCCCGGCCGCGCATCTAGTACCTTCAACGGCAAAAAAAATGATTGCAAATCTTCTGCGCTTTACTACGATAATGGGAACTTGGAAGTTCCATGAGCCGCCCCATATCCGTCGCACAACCGATGAATCTTGCCCGGCGGGGTGGTTTCACCCTCGTGGAGTTGCTGGTGGTGCTGGCGATCATCGGCATTTTGGCCGCTTTGCTTTTGCCCGCCCTGGCCGCCAGCAAAGCCAAAGCCCGGGGCCTTTTCTGTCAAAACAACAACCAGCAACTGGTCGCGGGCTGGCTGATGTATGCCGACGATCATGCCCAGCGGCTGGCCTATAATCTGGCCGGCGCCGTCACCCGCACCAACATCAATTGGGCGGCCGGCGTGCTGGATTGGGAGTTAAGCCCCGACAACACCAACCTCGCCAACCTGACCCAAGCGGCCCTTGGCTCTTATGTCGCCCAAGTGTCCACCATCTATCGCTGCCCTTCGGACTCAGCGCTCAGCGCGCTGCAAAGCGCGGCGGGTTGGAACAGCCGGGCGCGGAGTTATTCCATGAACGCCTCGGTGGGGGACGCGGGCGAACTTACGAGTTCTGGTGTCAATACCAACAATCCGAACTACGCGCAATTCTTCAGGCTGACCTCGGTGCCGGTGCCCTCCCGCATCTTCGTGTTTCTGGACGAGCATCCCGACAGCATTTCCGACGGCTATTTTGTCAATCATAGTTATTATCCGGAATGGATCCGGCTGCCCGCTTCCTGGCACAATGGCGGGGCCACTTTTTCTTTCGCCGACGGGCACACGGAAACACACCTTTGGCAATGCGCCAGCACGACGCCACGCCCGGCCCCCGACGCCGCCGGGCTGCCCATTGACGTGTCGAACAACCCGCTCGATTTCAACTGGGTCATTGCCCACATGAGCGTGGCCTTGGGGCCGCCGCCCGCCTACAGTCCCTGAAGGAATTTTCGAAGCAACGCCTCGTCACCCACCGCCGCCAGGAGATAGGTCTTGTGGTCGTCGGACCAACTGGCCGTGGTCGCCTTATTCACGCGGACAAAGACGGGCGAGCCTGGAGGAGGGGCGTTGGCGACGGCGTTGGAGGCGATCACAAAAAGCCAGAGATCGCTTTGATCTCCAGGAGGAATGGGGCGGCCGGATTTGAAACAGATCATGGAAACCGGGCTGCCTTGCCAACTGGAAAGCGCGCAGCCGACGACGTCGGCCTTCTTTAGCCCGGCAGGCAGGGAGTAGTCGGCTGGCGCATGCTTCTCCTTGAGGAAGTTGCGAATCTGGACGGGATCTGCCGCCTTCAGATCCATGGAGTAACTGCGCAGCGCGGTTTCGGTCATGCGCTTGCGATAGGCCGCATAGCGGTCCGTCAGGCCGTGGAGGGGCCAGAGGCCGGAAGACATGCTCACCAGCAACGCCACGACTGCGGCGGCGGCCAGCAGGGGACGCCAATATCTTTGGAACAAGCGTCGCTGGATTTTTCGTTCGGAGATTATTTGCTCCATCAAACCCGGTGGAACAGGGATGGCTTGAAATTTTTGGCGCAGAACAAGGTAAGACTCGCAATGTTCGTCGAACCACCGGGCCAGCTCCGGGTCGGTTTTGGCCAGTTGCCGGGCCTCATGGAAGAATGGATCCTCCTCGTCGGCCGTGCCTGGACGGAACAGCGCCAGGATTTGTTTGGCACCCTGTTTATTCACGTTGACCTCCGGGTTGGTTCCGTGCCTGGTTTCTTCCGGCAAAAATCTGTCTGAGCTGCCCCAAGCCGCGGGCCAGGCGGGATTTGACGGTGCCAATGGGCACTTCCAGAATGTCGGCGATTTCCTGGTAAGAACAATCCTCCAGGTAGAAAAGCGCCACCGGCGCGCGGTACACCTCATCCATCTGACCCAAGGCCTCCACCGCCTGCATGGCGTCCAATCGGCGTCCCGCCTCCGGCAGAATGACCGGCAGATCCGCATCCATCTCCGTCAGCTCTGAATGTGGAAAGCGGATCAGAGTGCGGCGTGATTGCAGGAAGGCGCGATAGAGCGTGGTGAAAAGCCAGGTTTTGGCCTTGGACGGATCGCGCAATTGATGGCCTTTGGAAGCCCACATATAAAAAGTTTGTTGCGTCAGGTCGCAGGCATCCGCTTCCGAGCGCGTCAAACTGATGGCGAACCGGTAAAGCGGCTCATAATAACCAGCTACCACCGCTTCAAAATCCTGGCCTGGCATACAAATCTATCTTAGTAAGGGTCACGAACTTGAAAAATGTTCCGACGAAAATCAATGGAAGGCATGATTTCATCAAATCTCCCATGAAGCCTCCGCCAGGGCCAGACTCATTTGGGAGCAAATGAGCCGGCCGTCCATCGTAAAGAAGACTTCCTTGTGAACGCATCGTTTAAGGCCGCAACTTTCCCTTTGAAAGCAAAACTTGCGGCACTAGACTTGCCAGATGGCTCGCAAAGAAGCAACGCAATCTCAGCCCCACGGCCTCAATGATGTCATCGGCATCCTCCTGGGCGCGGCCGCGCTGCTGTTGTTCGTGGCGCTCTTCTCTTATGATCCGCATGACATGGCGCTCAACAAGGTGCCGGCCAACAATCCGCTCAACAACCTGGGCGGCCCGCTGGGGGCCTGGCTGGCGCTGAAGCTCTTTTGGGCCTTTGGCATCGGAGCCTTCATGATTCCCGTGCTGCTCTTGATGTTCGGGCTGGGTTATCTTTTTCGGTTGCTTTCTTATTTGCAACGGCGCTGGCTCTGGGGCGGCGTGTTGCTGCTCTGTTGCATGTGCCTGGCCAGCCTCTTCGAGCACAACTGGAGCTGGCTGGGAAAAGTGCGCGACGCCCTCAACGCCCCCATCGGCGGCTTGATCGGCCAATTCCTCAACGATCACGTTTTGAATTACGTGGGCAAGGTCGGCGCTTCGATTGTCTTGGGCGCCGTGTATCTCATCAGCCTCCTTTACCTGACCAATTTCCAACTCGGCCAATGGTGCCGCCAATGGTGGGCCGGTCTCTTCGGCCTCGAGCAGGCCAGGAAAACACCCGGCGAGAACGATCTCGAACGCCGCGCGCGCGAGTTGGAAAAGCAGGCCCGCAAATTGCAGGAGCAGCTTGACAAATCCACCAAAAGCGCGGTGCCAAAAGTCCTCGAACCCACAGGCTTGGGCGCCGACATGCAACCTGTGCCCGAACCGACGGTGCGCGATTTGAGCTACCCGCAAACCAAACCCGGCGAGCGCGCCAAAAAAACGCCCGCCGAGCCGGCCAAGGAACCCGCGCCGCCCGACGAAGGCATCGTCATTCCCGCCAAAGAAGTGGCCGCCGCCACGACCGCGGACATCCTGGGCAAACCGCCCGAACCGAAAACGGACCCGCCCGCGTCTGCGGAAAAGCCGGAAGAGCCGGTCGAATCAGCATCAACGGAGGCCGCAGAGGCCGCGCTGGCCGCGACAGCGGCGCCGCCTGCGCCCAAACCCAAGCCCCCCCCGCGCAAACCCAAACCGATCGCCGTGGCGGCCACGCCCAAAATCGGGAACTACACGCTGCCGCCGCTGGAATTCCTGCAATACCCCGATGCCGCCGCCAAGCCCACCGAGTCCAAAGAGGAGCTTATGGCCAACGCGCGGCTCATGCAGCAAACGCTGGCCCAATTCGACATCGAAGTTTCCCTGGGCGACATCACCAAAGGCCCGACCATCACGCGCTACGAGTTGCATCCGGCGCCGGGCGTCAAGCTGGAAAAAATCGTCAGCCTGAGCAACAACATCGCCGCCGCGCTCAAGGCCGAGCGCATCAACGTGCTGGCGCCCGTGCCCGGCAAAAGCTCCGTCGGCGTCGAGGTCCCCAACCTCGTCAAGACCAAAGTCATCATGCGCGACGTCTTCGATTCCGATGAATGGCGCGGCACCAAGGCCCGCATCCCTCTGGTTTTGGGCAAGGACGTCTATGGTCAGGCCGTGGTGGCCGACCTGGCTGAAATGCCCCACTTGCTCATCGCCGGCAGCACCGGTTCGGGCAAATCGGTTTGCATCAACGCCATCATCACTTCCCTGCTCTACCGGTTTCCGCCCGACCAATTGCGCTTTGTCATGATTGACCCCAAAGTGGTCGAGTTGCAGCAATACAACACCTTGCCTCATCTGGTGGTGCCAGTCGTGACCGACCCGAAAAAAGTCATCCTGGCGCTGCGCTGGGTCGTCAATGAAATGGAAAAGCGCTACCAGATTTTCGCCAAGGTCGGCGTGCGCAACATCCGTTCCTTCAACGAGCGCCCCAAGCACAAGCCCATCCCGCCCTCCGAGCCGGAGTTGCCGTTGATGTCCCGCAAAGAGAAAGTCGAAGCCAGCTCGGACGGCTTCGCTGTCCAACTGGACGAGGAGATTGTCGTGCCGCGCGACGAGGAGATCGTCATCCCGGACCACCTGAGCTACATCGTCGTTATTATTGACGAGTTGGCGGACTTGATGCTGGTGGCCCCCGCCGACGTGGAGATGGCCATCGCCCGCATCACGCAAATGGCGCGCGCGGCGGGCATTCATTGCATCGTCGCCACCCAGCGGCCCAGCGTGGATGTCATCACCGGCGTCATCAAGGCCAACATTCCCGCCCGCATCGCCTTCCAGGTCGCGGCCAAGGTTGATTCGCGCACCATTCTCGACGCCATGGGCGCGGACAAATTGCTGGGCAAGGGCGACATGCTTTATCTGCCGCCCGGTTCGGCCAAATTGATCCGCGTGCAAGGGGCGCTCATCACCGACGGCGAATTGCAGAAAATCGTGGATTTCATCGCCAGGCAGGGCAAGCCCAGTTACGAGGTGGAAATCCACCAGCAACTGCAAAAAACCGCCGCGAGCCTGGACACCGAAGCCGGCGCCAGCAACGAGGACGAAGACCTCATCCAACAGTGCATTGAAGTCATCCGCAGCGAACAAAAGGCCAGCGTCTCGCTCATGCAACGCCGCCTGCGCCTGGGCTACACGCGGGCCGCGCGCATCATGGACGAACTGGAATTGCGCGGCATCGTCGGCCCCAGCAAAGGCGCCGAACCGCGCGACATTCTGATTGACCTTGACGACGGCGGCGCCGACGGCAACCCGCCGGAGGAGCCGGCGGCGTGACGCGCCCACGCCGTCAGGGCGAACAGGCGGTAGTGTCCTAATTTGGGGAGCGCACGCGCCTCGCGTGCCGGGTTCAGCGCCCTCGCTGAACCCTCTTTGCCGGTGTCAGCGACGGGGGCGTCGCTGACCACACGCGCGGGCGCGTATGCTCCCCGAAAAAATCTCGGCCGCCGAACCCCAACTTTGTCTCAGGCCGGCTGCTTGCATGGCTTTAGTGTAACCGGAATCGGCTGGCGGGCAAATCGAATTTCCGGAAGGGTCCTAATTTGAATCCTTGTTCTTGACTTGAACGGCGGCGGCGTGATGGACGTGCGATTCGGTTAGAATTTCTCTTGCCTGTTATATCAAAATTGTGATATAGTGGCTTGTGAGTAAACTATGCCGGAAACGCACGTTTTGTTCTATCAGGAGGCCGATGGCCTGGTGCCCGTTGTGGTCTGGCTTGCGGAACTCCTGCACAGCAACAAAAAGGCATGGGCGAACTGCCGCGCTCGCATTGAGCTTTTGGGCCAGCTTGGCCACGAGCTCAGGCGACCCGCGGCGGATTATTTGCGAGATGGCATTTATGAATTACGCGCCAGGCAAGGGCATGTTCAGTATCGGCTGCTCTATTTTTTTCACGGAAGGCAGGTGGCCATCCTCGCACACGCCCTAACCAAGGAAGCAGAGGTTCCGACGGCAGATATTGAACGCGCCCTACAGCGGAAGAAGCAATTTGAGGCAAACCCAAAGACACATACGTATGAAACCAAAGACTGACATCAGAAGGACATCGAATGCCGTGACGATTTTGGACCGGATGGCGGGGGAGAGTCCGGAGGTGCGGCGGCTCACAGATGAAGCGCGGATCAACGCCGCCGTTGCGCAACTCATTTATGCCGCCCGCACCAAAGCCGGTCTTTCGCAAGCTGATCTGGCCGAGAAACTTGGCACCAAGCAGTCTGTGATCTCCCGTCTGGAGGATGCGGATTACGAGGGTCACTCCTTGAGCATGTTACAACGTATCGCCGCCGCCCTGGGCCAGTGCCTCGAGATCCGATTCTTGCCGCCTGCCAAAGCTGGTCGCGTCCGGCGTGTCAACACGGCGATTCTGGAGCCGGTTGGTTGAACTCGCCGTCAAGTGCTTGAGGCGCCGGCGCGATGCGCTCACGCTGTCAGGCGGAACAGGCTGTTGACTTGCGATTAAAAAGCGACAATATAATAAGACGATGCCATCACCGGCCCTCAACGAAATCGAAAACGAGTTTGCGCGATTGTCGCCCGAAGATCAACTCAGTTTGCTGGAACGACTCCGGCAGCGAGTTCGCGTTTCGCGCTCGGGCCGCAACGAATCGTGGGAGGACCAACTGTCCGCCATGGCAGCCGACCCGCAAATTCGGCGGGAGATTGAGTGCTTTAACGCCGATACTCACGTAACGGAAGCCGATGGGCTTAAGGGAGACTGATGGCGGTCCATCGCGGCGAGATTTATCTGGTCAACCTGAATCCGGCGCAAGGGCGCGAGCAGTCGGGGCGGCGGCCGGTTTTGGTGCTATCCGTTGACGCCGTAAATCGCCTGCCATTGGTCGTGACCGTGATTGTTGGAACAAAAGGCGAAAATGTGGCTCGTGACTACCCGATGAATGTCCGTGTGTCGCCAGTCGAAAGCGGCCTGCCTATGGAGACAGTCTTCCTTTGCTTCCAGATCCGTTCACTCGATCCCAGCCGCCTCGGCGCCCCGGCGATCGGCCATCTTTCCGACAGCGCGCTTGAAAAGGTGCAAAATGCCGTGCGCCATTGTCTTGGACTTTGAACCTTGAACTTTGAACTTTGAACTCACCGTTGGGCCGCTTGCGTCATTTCTGGCAGCCCAAGGTAGTACCGCGCATTGCTGTAACAAATATTACGTATCATCCCGCCGAGCAGAGCTTCGTCGTCGGGCAATTCGCCCTGTTCCATTTCCTGCCCGATGAGATTGCAGAGCACGCGGCGGAAGTATTCGTGGCGGGGAAAGGACATGAACGAGCGCGAATCGGTCACCATGCCCACAAAGCGCGAGAGCAAACCGATGTTGGACAGCGTGTTGAGCTGCCACTGGATGCCCTCCTTCTGATCCAGGAACCACCAGCCCGCGCCGAATTGCAACTTGCCGGCAATCGCGCCGTCCTGAAAACTGCCGAGGATCGCGGCGAAGACGTAATTGTCAACAGGATTATTGTTATAGACGATCATCTTGGGCAGGCGCCCTTCCCGCTCCAGCAAATCGAGGTAACGAGCCAACGCCTGGGCTTGCGGAAAATCTCCGATGGCGTCCAATCCGGTGTCGGGGCCGAGTTGCTCCAGGAGCCGCGTGTTGTTGTTGCGCAGCGCGCCGAGGTGCAATTGTTTGACCCACCCGCGCTCCGCGTCCCATCGCCCGAAATGCAGCATCAGGCAGGTCCCGAATTGCGCCTGCTCCTCCGCCGAAGCCGCTTCGCCGCGCCGCGTCCTGGCAAAAATCGCCGCCGCCGTTTTGTCCGGGCACGGGCTGGCCGGGCATTGGGCCAGTCCGTGGTCCGACAACCGGCAGCCGTTCGCGTGAAAATAGTCGTGACGCCGTCGCAACGCGGAAACAAAATCCTCCAGCTTGGCGATGTCCATGCCGGCGGCTTGCTCCAGGCGGCCGACCCAGGCGTTGAAAGCCTCCGGCTGCCCGACCGCCAGCGCCTTGTCCGGGCGGAAGGCGGGAAAAACCCGCGTGCCCGCGCCGTCCGCCGCGATCTTTTTGTGATGCGCCAGGTCGTCCACCGGATCATCCGTGGTGCAGAGCGTGGTAACCTTGAATTTTTTCAAGATGCCGCGGGCGGTGAAATCAGGGCGGGCCAATAATTCGTTGGCCTTTTTCCAAATCCGCCCGGCACTCGCTGCGTCCAACAATTCGTCAATGCCAAAGTAGCGCTTGAGTTCCAAATGGGTCCAATGATAAAGCGGGTTGCGCAGCGTGTGCGGCACCGTCGCCGCCCAGGCGCGAAACTTGTCCAAGGGCGCGGCTTTGCCCGTGCAAAATTTTTCCGCGACGCCGTTGGCGCGCATGGCCCGCCATTTGTAATGGTCCCCTTCGAGCCAAATCTCGCAGAGATTGCCGAACTGCCGGTTCTCCGCGATGTCCTTGGGGGAGAGATGGCAATGAAAATCGAAAATCGGCTCCGGCTCGGCAAACTGCCGGTAAAGCCGTTGCGCCGCGCGATTATGCAACAGAAACTTCTCGCCCATGAATTTCATGGCCTTTACGGATAGACGGCGGAACCGACTCGGCGACGTACAATTTAGCCAGCGTGGACGTATCCCAATAGCGCATACGTCAAGGAAGGTCGTCGCGGGTTTCCTCCAAAATCTGATCTACGGTGAGTCCGTGTTTGCCGGTGCGATACTTTTCGCGCAAGGACGCAAGTTCCTTGACCCGGACGGTTAAATTCACCGGTGCTCTGAAAGACGCGCCGTTGCCGGGCGCAACTTGCGCGCGCGTCAACCGCGCCTTGGGCTTCCCCTCGACCGTTATGACCACGTCCTCGCCTTGGCTTGCGATTTCAACCAACCTTGGCAATTCGGCTTGGCTTTTGGACAATGTTGCAGTCATGGCAGAACAGTACCTTTTTTTCGCTTCACGCGCAAGCACGCCGTGGCGTCCAAACTGGGCATTTTTCGGGAGGGCGAGCGCCGCGAGTCCCATTATTTCAGAGCGTCGCGGCGCTCAGGAATAGGAATTGAGGACCAGCCGCCCCGGTTTGGCGTAGGAGGAGCGGACGCGGCGCAAATTGAACAGGGCCTGTTCGAGCAGCCGTTTCTTTTCGCGCGCCCGGTGTTTGCGCGCGGCCAGGAGGTTGCCGTTCTGCGTTTCCAGGGCCAGGAGTTCGGCGACTTGGGCGCGGAAAGTGCTGGCGGCGGCTTCGGCCGGATTGGCCTCCCGCCATTGTTCAACGGCCTGCCCCAGAGGCGGCCTCAATTCGGCCTTGGCCGCCTGGATTTTTCGCAACGCGGCCCAATGGCCGGTTTGGATGGCTTGGGATTCGGCATGGGTCATTTCCAGCCACTGCTTGAGGATGGCGGCAATGTGCTGGCGATGGTCCATGGTCAGGCGGCGACATCCTCCAGGGATTGGCCGGTGGTTTGCAGGGCCTCGCCGCCGTGGCGGAGCATTTCGGCCCAACTGTCGCGCAGCACGCGCAGGCGGGAGATGATTTCCTCGATGGGCGCCTTGTTCTTGGTGCGATTGGCTTCGGTCAGGCGGCGGAAAAAGTAATTGTAGAGGCGGCGGAAGTTGGCGGCGACCTCGCCGCCAGCTTGCATGTTCAGGGAGGCGTTCATCTCGTGAATGATGGCCTGGGCGCGGATGAGATTGTTACTAATGGTCTGGTTGAACAGCGCGGGGTCTTTGTAGGCGAACCCGGTCAAGGCCTTTTCCAGGAAGCCGAGGGCGCCATCGTAAAGCATGAGCACCAATTGTGCGGGTGAGGCGGTTTGGGTGGCCACTTTGCGGTAGGATTCCCAGGGCTTGTTGCGGGACATCATAGGCGGTGCGAGGCAACGGAGGTCATGAGTTGTCGGACATTAACGCGGAGGCCAGTTGCCGCGACACCGCCGAAAGGGTGTCGGAGGAAGGATAATTGGGGTCTGCAATCAGGGACTTGGCCCGTTCGACCATCTCGGGACGGCTGGCGGGCGCAATGGCCAGAGCTTGTTCCAAGGCTGAAGAATTTGTCAAAGAGACGTTATCTGAAAGCATAGTGGATGCGGGCGCGGAGCGCGGCGGTGTCGCGGCTCCGTTTACGCCGGTTGAGCTCAGATTTGTATTGATTTCCATAGAATCAGCAGATTTCAAACCCTTCAATTCTTAACCCTTCACTTCATTGACTGCCACTTATATTATCGGCGCGCATGGCAAAAACTTTAGGGGGCATGGGCCGTTATCGCCTTTGCGGCATGGTCGCCAAAAGGGCGCTGAGCGTGTATTGGCCAAAACGGCTGGGCGAACTCAGGATGGCATTATGGTCAGGTATGGGCGATTGGGTGACAATGTGGCTGGATTCATAAGCCCGGGCGGCGTTGGCCACGCCGTCGTCACCCGCGTCGAAGACCTCGTCCGCGGCCCAGTAAATCTGATGTTGCTTGTTGAAGACCAACGTCAGTTTCCAGCCGACCGCGACCGGCTGATAGGGTTGGTAGCGGGTCAATTGATCAAACAAAACGCCCTGGCAGCCTGTCTCTTCGCTGAGCCGATCAAAGAAATCGGGCGGCAATTGCTCGTCGGCCCGCCAGACGCGCTGGCCGGTCCAGTTCTGCAATTGTTCGGGGGTGATCGTGATCATTTCAAAGCGTTTGGCCTTTTCCAACTCGGCGTGCAGGAGCGGTTGCAACGAATCAACACCCTTTTGGAAGGCTTCCGTAGGCTGGAGGGTGGTCATGGGCAGGACGGCCACGCGCTTGACCTCCGGGTCCAGGGACGGGCTCTTGCGGTAGATGTTGGTGGGCTTGTAGCGTGTTTCCGGGGGCAATTTGATGCTGGGGATCTCGCACCCGCAAAGCAGCAACGCGACGATCACGCCCGGCAAAAGCCGGGCGGTTCCGCGATGGCATCCTCTTATAAGCTCAAACAACGCTGTCATCTGTTTCTCTAAGAGGGTATCGGCTGGATGGCCTGGAGACTTTAGGATGAAAAACAGCGCATGTTCCAGCGCGGTTTAGCGCCGGATCGGGATGATTCTGGAGGACGGGATAAGGGAGCCTATTTTCTCAGATCACGCAGATAGACAAGGCTTTGCGGGATTTGCTCTTCGGAGACGGGCGATTCGTCCTCGATGAAATACCATCGCACACCCACCTCCCGGGCCGCGCGCAGGATGGGGGGTAAATCAATCATGCCGGTCCCGAGCGCCACGTCGTTGTTGACATCGGATGCTCCTGTCAACAGACCCGTTGGCGTGCCTTTGCGCATGTCCTTGAGATGCATCAACTCCCAGCGGCCGGCATATTTCCAAAGCAGGTTCACCGGGTTCTGGCCGGCGTGGACAATCCAGAAGATGTCCATCTCGAATTTCACGTGTTCGGAATAGGTTTCGCGCATCAAGAGGTCAAAGAGCGTGCCGCCGCCGTAAGGCTGAAATTCATAACCGTGAGTGTGATAGAAGAAGTGCATGTGATGTTGGGACGCCAGTGCGCCCACGCGGTTGAAGACCTCGATGGCATGGCGGCAGGCCGCTTCATCGAACGCGCCCGAGTGCGGAATCCAGGCACAGCCGACTTCGACCAACCCCAGGTCCCGCGCCTGGCGCAACACGGCCTCAGGGTCTGCACTCCAGTCCTCGAAAGCAAAATGGCCGCTGACCGCGTCCAGGCCTTCTTCAGCCAAAAGAGATTTGAACTTTTCGGGCGGCATCCCGTAAGTGCCTGCCAATTCGACGTATTTGATGCCCCAGGCCCGCACCACGGCCAAAGTGCCCTGTGGGTCCTTGGCCATTTGGGCGCGGACGCTGTAAAGTTGGAGGCCGGCCACCGTCTTGAAAACATGCGTGTGCAAGAGGGCGCAACCGGCCAGCAGCCCGGCGCCTGCCAGCAGCAGGACGGCGGCGGACAAAGTCCTTCGTGGAGGAGTAGCAGAAATCTTCTGAGTTTTCATTGCCGCACATCATGTCGCGGCAGCGGAGCCAATGTCCACATAATTTCAGCGGAACCTCTTGACAACCGTGGGCCGGCGGGCATCTGGAAGGCCATCAAGCAGATTAACATGGCCTTGGAGGTACATTGAATTTGCACGGCTTAATCAGGCTTCGGCTTGGCGGGGGTTGAGTCAGTGGCTTTTGCTTTGGCGGGTTCGGCGGGTTTGCTCTCCTTCTTGGCGCTTTCGGCGGAACTGCCGGAGGTGGAAGCGGCGTCTTTTTTGGCCGCGGCTTTGTAACCCTCGCTCCGGTAATCGGTGGTGTAGAATCCGCTGCCTTTAAAGATCAAGCCGCCGCCCGTGCTCAGAGCGCGTTTGACTTTGCCCTTGCCCCAGGTTTTTCGAGGACACAGGTCCTTGGGACAGACGGTCAACGACTTGGCGGTGATAGGCTGAACCTTCTCAAAGTGGTGTCCGCATTTGGCGCAATCGTATTCGTAAGTCGGCATAAAAACCTCAAATATATCACAATCCGGCGGTTTTCAAGCTGGCAACTGACCTTAGCCGCCGATGCAACTCATCGGCCGGGCGGGCTGGATGAAACCCGCCTCGCCGATGTGGTGGCGGGCCTCCTTCTGCCAAACCACCTGGCGCAGAAAATCTCGAATCGCCTCGTCCGGCGCGCCCGCACGCAGCAGTCCTCTCAAATCGTGTTCGGCCATGCTGAAGAGGCAAGTGCGGATTTTCCCATCCGCTGTCAATCGAATGCGATTGCAATGGCCGCAAAAGGGTTCGCTCACCGGAGCGATGATCCCGATCTCCGCCTGGCCGCCGGGCAAGGACCAGCGCCGCGCCGTTTCGGACGCGTGGCCCGCCGCCAGAGGTTTAAGCGTGTAACGCGCTTGCAGACGCTGGAGAATTTCGCGGCCGGGCACGACCAATTCCCGATGCCAGGCGCGCCCGGAATCCAGCGGCATGAATTCGATGAAGCGAAAAGCGAGACTCTTCTGAAGGGCAAATTCCGCCAGGCTCTCAATTTCGTTATCGTTGATGCCGCGGATCATGACAGCATTGACCTTGACCGGAAGAAGCCCCAGCTCCTTCGCCCGATCAATGCTTTCCAAAACCGAGGCTAGGCCGTCGCGTCCGGTGATTTTTTTGAAATTGGCCGAGTCGAGCGAATCCAGGCTGAAGCTGATCCGGCGCAGGCCGGCGTCGCGCAGGGCGGCGGCTTGGCGGGGAAAGCAAAAGCCGTTGCTGGTCAGGGCCAGGTCGCGGATGCCCGGGATGCGCGCGATTTTTTCCACCAACTTCTCAAGGTGCTGCCGCAATAGCGGTTCGCCTCCGGTCAGGCGCACCTTCTCGATCCCCAAGCCGGCGGCCAGAGTCACCACGCGCTCGATTTCCTCGAAGCTCAGGTTTTGCGCGTGGCGCGACCAGTGGCGGGTGATGCGGGCGGCGGAGGCGGGCGGCTGGCCGAAGCGGTTCTGGTAAAAATTGGCGGCCTCCTCCGTTTCGGGCAGGCAATAAAGACAGCGGAAGTTGCAGCGGTCGGTCACGCTCACGCGCAAATCCCGGATCACGCGCCCATGCGAATCAACTAATGGCTCAGACTTCAAGCTGGCTTTCCGCATGGCCAACGACACGCCGGGCGCTCTCATTTTGGCGGCGCATTGGTCGGAGGAGATGTCTGGATCTTCACGCCGCCGCTCTGCTTGAGCTCCACAGTCGCGCCGCTGCTCTCGGAAGCAGGGACCTGAGGCAGCGGATGGATCAAAAGTTCGGCGCCTTTTTCTTTGAAAGAATCGTACATGCCGCGGCGCATCCAATCCAGCCGGCGCCCAATGGCGGCCTCGACCTTCAGCTTGTGCAATTCCACACGGAGATCGGCGATGTTGTTGAATTTCTTCTCCAGGTCGAGCTTTTCGGACTGCAACACGTTGAGTTCATGCAAAAGAAATGTGCGGTCACCTTCTGATTTCGCCAGCTTTTCCTCCGTGGCGGCGATCCGGGTGTCCAGATTGGTAATGGCCACGTGGAGCGCGTCGGCCTCCTTGTCCGAAGCCTCAAGGCGGGCTATTTTCTGGTCTCGTTCCGCCAGGGTGACGGTGTTGGAATCGGCCAGGGCTTTGGTTTCCGCTTTGGCCTCCGCCACCGCCTTCTGCAGGTCGGCCTCCGTGGTGCGGAGGTTGGCGTCCGCCAGCGCCATCTTGTTGGAGAAGTCGTTTCGGACCGCGGCCATGTTCGATTCCAGCGTCTGGTTGACCGTTTGCAATTCAGCCAGTTGCCTCTTGACGCTGGTCACCGTGTTGGAGGCAACGGCCAGACTGTCGGCTGCCTCCTTCGCTTGATCAGCGGCTTCCTTGTTGACCACAATCAAGGCAATGCCCAATCCGACGGCGACCACCAGCAGGACAAGAATAGGCCCTTTATCTTTCATTACGACAAGCATTGGCGCAAAACCGGCAATTTGCAAGCCCGCATGTGCCGGGTGTCCAAAGGTGGGGTTAAGTTGTTGATGATCAACGAATGTCTGCAAACCTCATTCAAAGTTTTGTCCACTCCCAGTGGCTTCTTTAGAATCGCCACCAAGAGGCAGGCACAAATTATATGCGGACTTTGCCAAAAACCGGGACACGCTTCGAAATAACCTCTTGTTTCCAACGGAATTTGCGGTAACACAAAGGAAAATATGGCCCAAAAGAAAACATCCTTCAAAGTTGCTCGCACCGAACGTGCCACGCCTCGCATCAACCGCCGGCATTTCATTTACACTTCGGCCCTGGCGGCCGGTTCCCTGGCGGCCTGCCTGCCGGGGTGCATGACCCGCGCGAACTACAAGTCTCCCAATGAGAAACTTGACATCGCCGGCGTCGGCACCAACGGACGGGCGGCGGCCGATCTGGACGGGGTTTCCAGCGAAAATATCGTCGCCTTGTGCGACGTGGACGCCAACAGCCTGGCCGACGCGCTCAAGAAGTATCCGGGCGCGCGCCCTTACACCGATTATCGCGTCATGCTCGAAAAGGAAAAAACCATAGACGCGGTGACCGTGGCTGTCCCCGATCATCACCACGCTCCGGCGGCGATCCGCGCCATCCGGGCCGGCAAACACGTCTATGTCGAAAAGCCGCTGACGCACACCGTGTGGGAATCGCGCCAACTGACCCTGGCCGCGCGCAAATACGGCGTCGCCACGCAAATGGGCAACCAGGGCCACTCCGAGCCTGGCATCCGTGAATTGTGCGAAATGATCTGGGCCGGCGCCATCGGGCAAGTGCGCGAAGTCCACTGCTGGACCGACCGCGCCAAAGGCTGGTGGGCGCAAGGAGTCGTTCGTCCTCCCGGCTCCGAACCGATCCCGTCCTATTTGGATTGGGACAAGTGGATCGGACCTGCGCCGGAGCGGCCCTACCTTCACGAGTGGCCCGTGGAGCTTCAGACCTCTCACGGCAAGAATGTTTATCATCCATCCGACTGGCGCGGTTGGTGGGATTTTGGCTGCGGCGCCATAGGCGACATGGCCTGCCACATCATGGATTGTCCCCAGATGGCTTTGAAACTCGGCCCGCCCGACACCGTGGAAATGACGTCCTCGACCGAGCGCGTGCCGGAAATGCCGCCGGTGGAATCCATCCTGCGCTACGAATTTCCCGCGCGCGGCGAACTGCCGCCCTGCACATTGACGTGGTATGATTCCGGACAGAAGCCGCCCAAGCCCGCCGAAATGGAGGCCGAGAAACTGGGCGACAACGGCACCCTCCTTATTGGCGACAAGGGCAAGATCATCGTTGGCTCTTACGGCTCCAACCCGAAACTGCTGCCGGAGTCGAGCATGGCCGATTACAAGCGGCCCCCGAAAACCATTCCGCGCGTGCCGGGCAACAGCTCCCATCAGGATTGGATTCGCGCCTGCAAAGGCGGCCCGGCGGCTTGCTCCAATTTCGACATTTCCGGGCCGTTCACCGAATGGGTCTTGCTGGGCAACGTGGCTATTCGCGTGGGCAAAAAGCTCCAGTGGGACTCCACGAATCTGCGCGTCAGCAACGCGCCCGAAGCCGAGGCATTCATCAAAGGCTCCTACCGGCCAGGTTGGGAAGTGTGACCTGCCGGAAAAGAGTTTCGGCCCATGGATGCGTTTGAAAAGGCCATCGAGCGATTCGATGCCGAGAACGCGCGCGATCCGAACCTGGAGAGCGACGGGGGCGTGCAGCATCCTCGCGAATTGCTCTATGCGCGGCGGCTGACGGATTGGGTCTTGAAGCTGGCGCCGGAAGCGTCGGAGAGCCTGCGCCTGGCGGCGCGCTGCCAGCATCTTTGCCGGTGGATGATTCCGCGCGAAACTTACCCGATGACGCGCGCGGGCTACCTGCGCTGGCGCAACGAACTCAAGCAATTTCACGCGCACAAGTCGGCCGGGATTCTGCGGGAGTCGGGGTATGGCCTGGAGATGATTGAAAAAGTGACGGATTTGAATTTGAAAAAGAATTTTCCGGCGGAGGCGGAGAGCCGGGTCTTGGAAGACGCGTTGTGCCTGGTCTTCCTGGAATTTCAATTCGCGGACCTCGCGCGCAAGACCGCCGCGGACAAAATCATCAACGCCGTGCAAAAAACCTGGCAAAAGATGACGCCTGCCACGCACGAGCGGGCCTTGGCGCTGCCGCTGGGGCCGGAGGAAAAGCGGCTGATCCAGCAGGCGTTGGAGGGCGCCATAAAATAGTTGCGCAAGAGCGATTTACAATCACGAACAGTTCTTGCCAAACATGACTCGCGATGCTATTATTCCGTCATGACCACCACGGTGGAAGCCATTTACGAAAACGGGACACTGAAACTTCCCCGCCCATTGCCTTTGGCAGAAAAAGCGCAAGTCGTTGTTACTATCCAGACCAAAACGGAATACAACGAGAGCGACGAACGCGAGGCGTGGTTAAAAAAATCCGAGTTGAATTTGATTAAAGCCTGGGACAATCCGGCCGATGACGTTTTCAATGAGCTTCTCGATAAGTATGTGGAGAAGGAACGGCACTGGCATGAATTGTCGGCCGAGGCCGAGGCCGACCGCCGTTCGGGAAAGTTGGATCGCTTGCCTGAAATCATCCACAAGGCGCGCGCCGAAATCCGCGAGGGATGTTCAAGTTCTAACTGACCTTCTGTCCTAATCCCCGCTTTTGCCGGCGCGCGGGACGGTGTTCTTGAGGATGGCTTTGCCATACTCGCGGTTCATGCGCGCGATGAAATCCAGGCTGATTTCCTTGGGACAAACGGCTTCGCATGAACCGGTCACGGTGCAGTTGCCGAAACCTTCCTCGTCCATGGCCTGGACCATCTTGAGCACGCGCTGTTCACGCTCGACTTTGCCTTGCGGCAACGCGGCCAGGTGCGACACCTTCGCGGAAACAAAAAGCATGGCCGAGGCGTTCTTGCACGCGGCCACGCAGGCGCCGCAGCCGATGCACGCGGCGGCGTCCATGGCCGTGTCGGCGTCCACCTTGGCTATGGGCAGGGCGTTGGCCTCGGGCGCGCCGCCGGTGTTGACAGAGACGAAGCCGCCCGCCTGAATAATCCGGTCAAAAGCGCCGCGGTCCGTCACCAAATCTTTCAGCACCGGAAAGGCGCGAGCGCGCCAGGGTTCGATCACAATGGTGTCGCCGTCGCGGAAATGCCGCATGTGAAGCTGGCAGACGGTCGTGCCGCGCTGCCCGCCATGCGCCATGCCGTTGATCATCATGGAACAGGTGCCGCAGATGCCTTCGCGGCAATCGGAATCGAAAGCAATCGGTTCCTCGCCTTTGGCGATCAAATTCTCGTTGACGACGTCGAGCATTTCCAAAAAGGACATGTCGGCCAGAACATCGGCAGCCGAGTAAGTGACCAGGCGGCCTTCGCTCCGGGCGTCCTTCTGCCGCCAGACCTTCAAAGTAAGATTCATGCGCGCCTGGCTCATTTGTAACTCCTGGTGCTCAGGTGGACTTCCTCATAAGTCAACGGTTCCTTGTTCAGGACAGGCGCGCGGCCCGGCCCGGCGTATTCCCAGGCGGCCACGTAGGCGAAATTCTCGTCGTCGCGTTTGGCCTCGCCGTCGTCGGTTTGATATTCGGTGCGGAAATGGCCGCCGCAGGATTCGCGCCGGTGCAACGCATCCTGGACAAGCAGTTCGGCGAACTCCAAAAAATCGGCCACGCGTCCGGCATGTTCAAGGTTCTGGTTCAACTCCTCGTTGACTCCGGCCACTTTGACGTTTTTCCAGAATTCCTCGCGCAAGGCGGGGATTTGGGCGAGCAGTTCCTTCAATCCTTTTTCGTTGCGCGCCATGCCGCATTTTTCCCACACCATGGCGCCGAGTTCCTTGTGAAAGGAGTTGACGGTGCGTTTGCCGTTGACGGCGAGAAGTTTCCGGGTCAACTCCTGCATGTCGGCGGCGGCTTTTTTGAATTCCGGCTGGTCCGGGCGCGGCTTGGGTTCCTTGGCCGTGGCGAAATAATTGCCCAACGTGTAGGGCGCGACGAAATAACCGTCCGCCAACCCCTGCATCAGGGCGCTGGCGCCGAGCCGGTTGGCGCCGTGATCGGAAAAATTCGCCTCGCCCAGGACGAACAGCCCGGGCACGGTGCTCATCAAATCATAATCCACCCACAGCCCGCCCATCGTGTAATGCACCGCCGGATAAATGCGCATGGGCGTCTGATACCCGTTTTCACCGGTGATTTTTTCGTACATGTCAAATAAATTTCCATAGCGTTCGCGTACTTCCGCTTCGCCGATGCGCCCGATGGCGTCGGCGAAATCAAGATAAACGCCCCGGCCGCCGGGACCGACGCCGCGACCCTCGTCGCAGACTTCCTTGGCCGCGCGGGAGGAGATGTCGCGCGGGGCTAGGTTGCCGAAACTGGGGTATTTGCGTTCCAGGAAGTAGTCGCGCTCCTCTTCCGGAATTTGCCGGGGCGGGCGGTTGTCCCCCTTTTTCTTGGGCACCCAAACGCGTCCGTCATTGCGCAAGGACTCGGACATGAGCGTAAGCTTGGATTGATGATCGCCGCTGACGGGGATGCAAGTGGGATGAATCTGCGTGTAGCACGGATTGGCGAAGGCCGCGCCCTTTTTGTAGGCGCGCCAGGAAGCGGTGACATTGCACCCCTTGGCATTGGTGGAAAGATAAAAAACATTGCCGTAACCGCCGGTGGCCAGAATCACGGCATCGGCGGCGTGGGCCGTGATCTCGCCGGTCACGAGCGACCGGGTGACGATGCCCTTGGCATGGCCGTTGACGACCACCAAATCGAGCATCTCCGCGCGCGGAAACATCTTCACGGCGCCCAGGCCGATTTGACGGCACAACGCCTGGTAAGCGCCCAGCAGCAATTGCTGGCCGGTCTGGCCTCGCGCGTAAAACGTGCGCGAAACCTGCGCGCCGCCAAAGGAACGATTGGCCAGCAATCCCCCGTATTCACGGGCGAAGGGCACGCCCTGCGCGGCGCATTGGTCAATAATATTGACGCTCAACTGGGCCAGACGATAGACGTTCGCTTCGCGCGCGCGGAAGTCGCCGCCTTTGATGGTGTCGTAGAAAAGCCGTTGGATGCTGTCGCCGTCGTTCTGATAATTCTTGGCCGCGTTGATGCCGCCCTGGGCCGCGATGCTATGGGCGCGGCGCGGACTGTCCTGGTAGCAAAAGGCCTGCACGTGGTAGCCCAACTCGGCCAATGACGCGGCGGCGGAGGCGCCCGCGAGGCCCGTGCCGACGACGATGACGTCGAATTTGCGTTTGTTGGCCGGGTTGACCAATTTCATTTCGAATCGGCGACGATCCCATTTCAGCGCCAGCGGCCCGGCCGGAATTTTGGCATCGAGTTTCATTTGATGCACCCCAGCAAAATAGTGACGGGAATGGAACTGTAGCCCAGGAAAATCAGCGCGGCCACCCATTTGGCGCCGCGATCCAGGCACTCGCCGTAAGAATGCTTTTTCCAGCCCAGCGATTGGAACATCGCGCTCAGGCCATGGCTCAGGTGCAGGCAGAGCAATCCGACGCCAATGAGATAGAATGCGGAGACCAGCGGTTGCTGGAAACCGCTCACCATCATTTTGTAAACGTCATGCCGACCCTGGGCGTCGAAGAATTCCGGCTTCGCGTCAAAATCTTTTCCCGTGAGGTTGACGGCTTTGACCATGACCGTGAAGTGCAACAAGTGGTAGATGATGAAAGCGCCGACAATCAGTCCGCTCATCATCATGGTCCGCGAAGCGTAGGTGGCGGCGGCAGGCTGCCATTGCTCGTAAGCGGCGGGCCGGGCGGCGCGGTTCTCCAGCGTCAATTTCGACGCCGACCAGATGTGAATCGCGATGATGGCCAGCAGCGCGATGCGAACCGGCCAAAGAAGTTCAACATTGGACTGGAGAAAATGGCCGTAGCGGTTGATGGCCTCCGGGCCGAGGAATATCTGGAGATTGCCCGCGAGATGACCGAGAACAAACAAAACCAGAACCGCCCCGCTGCCCGCCATAAGGTACTTCTTGCCGAGCGAGGAACAAAACAGATGGCGCACTAAGTTTACCATGATTTGTCCAGACTTAATTCCATATCATTCAGAAAATCTAATGATTCGAGCGCGGAATAGTCAATTGGCTAAAGCAGGTATTAGGCTGGTGAAGTCATCTTATTAGGGCAGGCAGGGCATGAAGGGATGAAAGGACCGCGAGGCTTTTGCCGCGCGTCAAAAGGAGGGCTTGCAGGCCGGCCGCGCGCGCGCCGGCCGCATCCTCCGACGAGCTGTCGCCGATGTGAAGGATGGCTTCGGGTGGTGTGTTGAGTTGGGCGGCGGCGATCTGAAAAATCTTCGGTTCGGGTTTTTGCGCGCCGGCTTCGGCGGAAATGACGATGCTGTCAAAATAACTGTCCAGTTGCAGTTCGCGCAGCAAGGGGCGCAGACGATCGTCCCAGTTGGAGATGATGCCCAGCTTGAGGCCGCGGCGTTTCAGCTCCCGCAAACACGGCGTGACGTCGTCAAAGATGCGCCACGGGGCGGTGGTGGCGAAGTGACTGTAGAGCGCGGCAAAAAGTTTCGCGTCTGGAGGAGCGGCGGTCAGGCCGGCGAAGGTTTGCCGCACCAATTTCGACCAGTCGGAGACGCGGTGGCGGAAATCTTTCCTCGCAGCCCAAGCCTGAGCGAATTGCCGGTCCAGCGCCTCCGCCTCTACCTTCACGCCTTGCCGCGCCGCGACCTCGGCATACACGCTCCCGACTGACGGCCACGGCTCGATGAGCGTGCCGCCGACGTCGAATGTCACGGCGCGGATGCCGGACAAGGCGTGGGTCGCGCCGTAGTCGTTCAAACCGCGCTCGGATTCGGACGAGGCCGGGCCAAGCTCCTGCATCGCTTCGCCCACAAAATGGATCGAGCCGGTCACAACTACGAACGGCTCCGTGGCGGCTTGCGCCAGAGCGTGGGCGATGTTCCGGCAAACGACCACTTCGGCGGCGGCGTTGGCTTTGCGGCAACAATCGGCCAGCGATTGCGGGTCCGCGCCTCGGTCGCTGGCAACGGGAGAAAGGAAAATTTTATCGGCGGCCGGCGCCAGCCATCGGCAGATCGCCGCGTAATCCTTGTCGGCCATCGTCCCAAGTATGAGCGCCGGAGCGCGGCCCTTGAAGCGCGCTTGCAACGCGGTCGCCAGCGTCTGCGCGCCCGCGGGATTGTGCGCTCCATCCAGCAAAATAATTCGTCCGCCCGCCTGCGGCACAATCTGCAAACGCCCATCCCAGTGAATCGTTCTCAATCCCTCGCGCACGGCCGATTCGGACACCGGAATTTGCGGCTGGAGAAGACGCACGACGGCCAATGCGAGCGCGGCGTTCCTCTTTTGATGTTCTCCGGCCAAGCCGATCTCCCAAGACTCGAGCAATTCCGTCACGACGGTCAGTGGGGCCTGTTGTAGGCGGGCTGCTTCAGCGATGACGGCCAGCGCGCCGGCGTCGTCGGTCGCGGTCAGGGCTGGGACGCCGGGTTTGATGATGCCGGCTTTTTCGCGGGCGATTTCGGGCAGCGTGTGCCCCAGCCATTGTTGATGATCCAACTGCACGTTGGTAATAACGCTGGCCAGTGGCGTGACGATGTTGGTGGCATCGAGACGGCCGCCGAGGCCGGTTTCCCAGACCACCAGGTCGCACTTCTGCTCGGCGAAATATTTCAACGCCATCACCGTGACGGCCTCGAAGAAAGTGGGATGCGCCTCCTCGCCCAGTGTCTCAATGGCGGCGCGGATTTCCTCCGTCAATCGCGCCACATCTTCCCGGCTGATGAGGCGGCGGCCAACCTGGATGCGCTCGGCAAAGGAAATCAGGTGCGGCGAAGTGAACAGGCCCGCGCGCCAGCCTGCGGCGCGGTAGATGCTTTCCAGCATCGCGCAGGTCGAGCCTTTGCCGTTGGTGCCGGCAACATGGATGAAACGCAAGTGTTGCTGCGGATTGCCCAGCGCCGCCGTCAGGCGGAGCGTATTGTCCAACCCCAGCTTCATCCCGAAAAGGCGCAGGCTGTAAAGAAACTCGATGGCTTGGGAATAGGTCATTCGATGTAGGAGCCGTGGCGGTCAAACGGAATACGAGCGAGGACTTCGCTCCAGTTCCCGGACGACCTGATGGAAAAAGTGGACCATAATCGCGCCACGGGCCGCGTCAGAACCTGAACATCTCCTGTAACTGCTTCAAGAGTTCCGCAGAGACTGTGGCATCCAGGCGATCCAAACGCCGCAGGCACCTGCTTTTCGCGAGACTACGAAGATGATCCAACGCGATTTGCCCATTAACACCAGCGAACTGGCATGACACGCGGAACGGCGCTGCAAATCCACCACTCGTCAGGGGAGCGACAAGCACCGTGTGCAGACGAGCGTTCATCTCGTCAGGCGAGACGATGACTGCCGGGCGCGTTTTACGCATCTCGGAACCCTCGGCAGGATCCAGGCGGGTCAGCCAGACTTCAAATCTTTTCATCAGCGCCGCCACGCGGCCATGTGAATCCCGCCGCGTCCCACTCGTCGGGTGCGTTTCGGAAATCTTGCAACTCCTCGAAGTCCCGGTCCAACTCCGCTTGAGGAATAGCCTGTAGCGCCTCCGCCCAGCCTTGACGAGCCTTCTGCGGTCCTGGGCTAACAATCAGAGTGCTGTTCTGAACCGTGACGGTGACTTCGTCGCCCAAGCCGCATGCTTCCAACAACTCCTTCGGCAGGAGCAAGCCGAACCCATCGCCGATCTTTTCGATCTTTGTTTGCACCGCGACAAACTACCCAAATATTCACCACGATGCAAGGCCCTTCGCGGTGCGGCAACGCGCAGTTCCGTCACCGGCCAGAGGCGGAGTAAGTATCATGGCAGAAATTCTTCTACGGTGGTTCACTTTTGGGCCGGTCAGCCACGGGAAGAATACGCAACAATAAACATCAGTATTTGGGAACGTTGTGGTCAATTTCATCGGACCACGCGCTGATGCCGCCTTTGACGCTCTTGACATACTTGAAACCCTGCTCGCGCAAGAATTGCAACGCCCGCAAGGAACGCACTCCGCTTTTGCAATGGATATAAATCTGCTGGTTGGGGTCCAGTTCCGTGAACTGCCGCGGCAACGCGCTCAACGGAAATAGCGGCACGCCTTGGACGTGCGCGATTTGATGTTCGTCCGGCTCCCGCACGTCAATCACCCGAATGCCCAGCGCCGGATCCTCCAGCGCCTTCTTCATTTCCTGCACGGTGACTTCGTCCGGATGCGAAGCCGGCGCGTCCGCTTGGGGAGTGATGCCGCAGAACATTTCGTAATCAATCAATTTGGTGATGGTCGGATTCTCGCCGCACAAGGGGCACTTGGGATCGCGCCGAAGCCGGACCTCGCGGAATTTCATTTCCAGCGCATTGAACAGCAGCAGCCGGCCAATGAGCGAACTGCCTTTGCCCAGCGCCAATTTCAAAATCTCCGTCGCCTGGATCGTGCCGACAATGCCCGGCAACACTCCCAACACGCCGCCCTCCGCGCAACTGGGCACCATGCCGGGCGGCGGCGGCTCCGGATAAAGGCAGCGGTAGCAAGGCCCGTCGAGATGCGGCGCGAACACGCTCGCCTGCCCCTCAAAACGGAAAATCGAGCCATAGACATTGGGTTTCTTGAGCAGCACGCAGGCGTCGTTGGTCAGGTAGCGCGTGGGAAAATTATCGGTCCCGTCCACCACAATGTCGTATTGCGCCAGGATCTCCAGGGCGTTTTCGCTGCTGATGCGGGTGTTGTGCAGAACTACTTCGACATTCGGATTGATGCGCTTGATGGTGTCTCTGGCCGACTCGGCCTTGGAGCGGCCAACGTCCGGGGTGCCATGGATGATTTGGCGTTGCAGGTTGGAGAAATCAACCGTGTCAAAATCCACCACGCCGATTTTGCCGATGCCGGCGGCGGCGAGGTACATGGCGATGGGCGAGCCAAGGCCGCCCGCGCCGATGCAGACGACGCTGGTGGAGCAAATTTTCTTCTGCCCGGCCAGGCCGACTTCCGGCAAGATCAAATGCCGCGAGTAGCGGCGGATTTCTTCGTTATCCAATTGCATAGCAGATTGTCACATCAGAGATTACGGGAGGCGGCCCATAAATCAAGGGGCGATGCCTGTTTCTTACTCATTCAGAATAGGATTGACACCCCGCCGCCCGAAAAGAATTGCTTCCAGGCCGGCGGGTGGGCCAATAATTCAGCCACGTTCATGACGTTCGATCCCAAAATAACCGCGGCGCTGTTGAGGAAGGAAACCGCGCTTCGACCCGCGCTGGGCATGGTCCTGGGCAGCGGCTTTCAACAAGCCCTCACCCATCTGGAGGTCGCGCAGGAATTCGCCTACGGCCAGTTGCCAGGCTTTCCAACCGTCGGCGTCACCGGCCATGCGGGCCGGCTCGTGATCGGAACCTTCGACAAAATCCCCGTGCTGGTTCTCAAGGGGCGCGCCCACTATTACGAGGGAGTGGAATTGGATCGGCTGACGTTCCCGGTGCGCGTGCTGGCGGAACTGGGCGTCCGCACGTTATTATTGACAAATGCGGCGGGCGCGATCAACCGCGTCTATCGCTCCGGCGACTTCATGGCGCTGGAGGACCACATCAATTTCATGGGCGCCAATCCCCTGCGCGGGCCGGCCCTGCCCGGCTTGCCGCGATTTGTGGACCTGACGCGAGTCTATGACCGGCGTTTGATCCAGGTCTCTTTGGTGGCGGCCAAAAAAAGCAAAATGCGCCTGCGCACTGGCGTTTACATGGCCGTCTCCGGCCCCAATTACGAGACCCCGGCGGAAATCCGCGCCTATCGCCGCCTGGGCGCCGACGCCATCGGCATGAGCACCGTGCCCGAGGCCATCGTGGCGCGGCAGTGCGGCCTGGCCGTGGCGGGCATTTCCTGCATCACCAACAAAGCCGGCGGCGACGAGAAAGCCGGCGTGTTGGTCCATCAAGACGTGCTGGCGATGGGCGAAAGCAAGAAAGACGAAATGGCCCGCTTCCTCAAATCTTTCGCCGTTCTCCACGCCAACCTTGGCAAATGAGACAGCTTTTAGTTTGACGCCGGAACAGCCTTCCGATACCGTCGGCACATCATGAGCACGATCAGCCGCCAGTCGTTGCTTGCCGCCCGGGTCTCAGTCCTCCCGGTCAAGTCTCAATCACCCATTTTCCACTAACCGGATATGAAAAGAACATGTCTCGTTGTTTTAGGCTTGCTCCTGTTGGCCGTTGGCGCGGCGCAAGCCCAATTCAATTACACGACCAACAACGGCACGATCACGATCACCGGCTACACTGGTTCGGGAGGAGCGGTCACCATACCCAGCGTGGTTGATGGCCTACCGGTGGCCGACATTGGATCGAATGCGTTCTACGGCAACAGTGGCGTGACCAGCGTCACGATCGCCGACAGCGTCACGAACATCGGTGACTATGCTTTTTACGACTGTTTAAGTTTGACTAATGTCACGCTGGGCAACAGCTTAATTAAGATCGGCGCTTATGCCTTTAGTGGCGAATATTATTACATTCCACCAAAGGGCAGGCCACAGGGATGCCCCCTGACGAGCATTAGAATTCCCGCCACAGTTACGGATATCGGACAGAATGCCTTCCAAGCTTGCCCGCTGACCAACGTGACGCTCCTTCCCGCCCTGGCCGATATTGAGTCTGGTGCGTTCTCCGACTGCTCCGACCTCGCTAGTGTGACCATTCCCGACAGCGTTACCAACATCGGAGACTCTGCTTTTTCCGACTGCATCAGTTTGACCAACGTTGCGATTGGCAGCGGCGTCACCTGTATCGGAGTCAGCCCTTTCTCATATTGTACCCTCCTGACGGCCATCAATGTGGCGCCCAACAATCTCGCCTACAGCAGCGTCGCCGGGGTCCTGTTCAACCAGAACCAGACGGCGCTCATTGAATATCCCGGTGGTCTGGCCGGACCATACTCCATCCCCATCGGCGTCAGCAGCATCGCAGACAACGCATTTAATGGATGCCCAGTGACCGGCGTTACAGTTCCGGGAAGCGTCACCAATATCGGAACCGATGCTTTCGCCGGCTCCCGCTTGACGGACGTCACGCTCTCTCTCGGCCTCACCGACATCCAGTCCAACGCGTTCCTTGACTGCTACAGCCTGACCAGCATCACGATCCCTGGGAGCGTGACCAACATTGGTGTTGCGGCGTTCGAGAGTTGCCCTCTGACCAGCGTTACGATTCCCGACAGAGTCACAAGCGTTGGACACTTCGCATTTATTGGGTGCGGCTTAACCATTGTTACCGTCGGCAGCGGCTTGACAAACATTGGAGAAGGGGCGTTCGAATTTTGCGATGAGCTCAGGTCGATCAACGTGGCTTCCAACAATCCCGCCTACAGCAGTCTTGCCGGGGTGGTGTTTAATAAGAATCAAACGGAGCTCGTCCAGTTCCCCGGTGGATTGGTTGGGGGCTATACGATTCCCGACAGCGTCACGAACATTGGAGAGGCCGCGTTTGGTGGAACGAGCCTGACCAGCGTCACGATCCCGGGCAGCGTCACCGTTATCGGCGCCAGTGCGTTCGAGTCCTGCGGAGGTTTGACAGACCTCTGGCTTTCTCTCGGCCTCACCGACATCCAGTCCAACGCATTCTATGACTGCTACAGCCTGAAGAGTGTTGCGATTCCCAACACCGTCACCAATATCGGCCCTGGGGCGTTCGAGGGGTGCGGTGCCCTGACCCGCCTCACAATCCCAGGCAGCGTCACCGTTATCGGCGCCAGTGCGTTCGAGTATTGCGCTTACTTGGCAAATCTCACACTGCCTTTCGGCCTCACTGATATTGAGTGCAACGCGTTCAACTACTGTGAGAGCCTGACCCGCATTACCATCCCCGAGAGCGTCACTAACATCGGCGTCGGTGCGTTCGGGTATTGCTACAAACTAACAAGCGTCACACTCTCTCTCGGCCTCACTGATATTGGATCCAACGCGTTCATGTCTTGCTGGAGCCTGACCAGCATTTCGATTCCCGAAAGCGTCACCAACATCGGAGATTATGCGTTCGAATTATGCACCAACCTCGTCAGCGTCTATTTTATTGGCAACGCTCCCACCGCCGATTCGAGTGTGTTCACATTTGACACCAACGCGACAGCCTATTATTTGACAGGCGCCAGCGGCTGGAGTTCTCCTTTTGCCGGTATTCCGGCCGAGCTGTGGAACCCGTTTGGCGCATCCAGTGAGGCCAATGTTTCTGTGCAGGCCAATCAATTTGGGTTCAGCTTTACCGGCCCGGCAAATCTGGTCATCGTGGTGGAAGCCGCCACCAATCTGGCCAATCCCACTTGGATTCCACTCCAGACCAACACGCTCAGCAACGGTTCGTTCTCCTTCAGCGATCCCCAATGGACGAATTGCCCCGCACGCTACTACCGCATCGTCGGGCCCTAATAGTGCAATCGGTGCAACGGTAGGGCGAGACAGCCCGCAAAGCGGGCCGCTCTTGTGTTGTTCTGTATCTGTCGAGCCGTAACTCCATTGCTTGAGGGAAAGTCAGGGCTCGACAGAGTCTCGCCCTGCCAAGCAATGTGCCGACTTTCTGTGGGAATTCGTATAACGCACACAAATACAGCAACTTATGGCAGAATACGGGTCGCGGATGGAATATTGTGAATTTTTGTGGTTGCATTCCCATCCAACCGTGTGTATTGTGGGCCGTATGTGGCGCTTGCGCGCCTTGTTCTTTGAAATTGTGTTAGTGGCCAGAGGCCAGTGATTAGCAGGCGGAACCCGAAATCGAACGCTGTTCCGCTTATTTGCGTCTTTTGCGCGTTTTCGCGGCCATGCCCCCGCCCAAAATTAACCTGACTATCGGCTAGTATCGCCCAGTATCGGCTGGTAACGCCTCCAAAAAAAAACATGCCGGGCGTTTGCGCGAATTTCACGCATCCCGGCCAAATCCGGGCAATTTTGAACCCTGTTAATCCTGTCAAAAGGCCCTGTTTGAGCGCGGGCAAAATATCAGTCAGTCACAGCCAATATCAGTGGATATCAGTGAATATCACTATTGAATATTTGTTTGTTCTTCGCAATGCACGCATCCCGGCCAAACCCGGGGAAATCCGGCCAAAACTGGACGATGACCGCGAAAGAACTCAAAGAACGCATGGATGGGAAGTTAAATTGTCTGCTTCCTTTGTGATCTTTCCGGCGCGCCATAACCTTGGCGGCGGCTGTGTTCTTTCGTGGCCAATTCGTCCCATCAGGGTTGCAGTTGCGCCCATTCACGGGTGCGGCGACTTGCGGTAACTTGCGGTAACTTGCGGTGGGGATACCACCCCAGGAACGGGCTGCCCAAGCCGGAACCATGCGGTTCACGGGAGATAAGTGCTTGATTATCAACAAATGTTAAGGTGTGACGGCTAAAACGGGGATGGAGGTGGTGGACTTTGAACCTTGAACCTTGAACCTTGAACTTGCGCCTAGCGCGCCCTCGCCAGCATCACCAGGCCCGCGCCGCCGCAGACGATGTTGGGCAGCCAGGCGGCCAAAATGGGAGGCAAATATCGGCCCACGCCCAAGGCAAATGAGATGCGTTGCAGTATGAAATAACCAAAACAAATAAAAATGCTGCTGGCCACGCCCACAAAAACATTGTGCCGCCCGGCCCGCGTGCCAAAGGGCAGCGCGATCAGCACCACCGCCAGACAAGTGAACGGCGCCGCCAATTGCTTTTGCCATTGTGTCAAGAGCCTCGCTTTCTTGTCCGCGTCAAGCTGCGGGTGGAGCCGCATGTAGTCCATGATTTCGCGCATGGAAAGCTGCGGTCCTTTGGCGGCATCGGCTCCGCGCAGCGAGTTAAACTTGATCTCGCTTCGGATCCACTCCGGCGTCTCGGGCAGCACCAGCGACACGACCGCGTTGCTGCCGGACATGGTCGGAACGGGTTGGCCCGGCAACTGGTCCCAAGTGACCGCGTTGTATAAGAGCCATCGGCCGTTGCGATACAGGGCGCGTTCGGCTTGAATCGTGTGGCTCCTGCCGTCGAGCAATGTGTTGTTCAGCTTGAGAACCGTGATTTCGGAGGTGCGGAGATTGAACCGGTCCATGCTCCAAAAGCGGCGGGTGGCTTCGTTGTAAATATCCAGCTTGGCCGTCTGGTCGTGCCGGTTCGATGCGGGTTGGCGGCGCTCCAGGATGAGGTTGGCCCGCTCGTCGGCTGAGGGCAGCCAAAATTCGCCGATGAGAAAAACGGCCCCGCCAAAGAGCAGCCCGGCCCCAAAGTATGGCGCCGCCAGCCGCCACAGGCTGACCCCCGCCGCGCGCATGGCCGTCAATTCATTGTAACGGCTGTGATGGGTCGTCGCATAAAGCAACGCCAGCAGCAGCGACACCGGCAGCACCTGCTCCACCAGCAGTTCCGGCAGGGTGACAACGTAATACTCCACGATGTCCCAAAACAACAAGTGGGCTTCGAGAAAGCGATTGATCTGGAAAATCAAATCGAATGCGACGTAAAAAATCAGAAACCCGCCCAGACAATATCCCAGCGGCACGAGCAACTCGCGCAGTAAGTAACGGTCCAGCAAACGCACAGGGGAGTTTGCGGCGGAGGCGGACCTTTGACGAGGTTATTTGGCAGGCAACGATGATTGGATGAACTTCGCCAGGTCCTCTTTCAAGGCGATGCGCGAGGGCGTGTTGAGGTACATCATGTGGCCGGCCTCGTAATAGCCCATGCTCACGTTGCCGCGCAATTCCGGCGGCAGGCCGATATGATCGAACGTATAGCGCGTGGCCAGGTAGGGCGTGGCCAGATCATAATGGCCGTTGGCCACAAAAACCTTCAGATACGGATTATGCGTCATGGCCTCGCGCAAGTTCTCCGCGATGTCCAGATACCGATTGCGCGCCCGGCTGAAATTCCACGGCTGCACTTTGCTGGTCAGAACCTCGTACGGCAGGTCGCTCTCGAATTTCAAATCGCTCCGGATATAATCGTTGAAGGTGGCCGCGAACGGGCCGAGCGCCGACGTGTAGCTGGGATCGTAGTCCGGCGATTCTCCGATCGAATTGCGGTCCTCCCCGATCACACGGCTGTCGTAACGGCCCACCGTCAAGTGTTCCTCGCGCAGCAGCTCCTTCATAAATTGATCGGCCCGCACGCGCAAGTTGGCGCGATCAATATAATCCTGGGACAACCCGGTCAGGCGCGCCAGTTCCTGCACGATGGAGGCGCGTTGGGCCGCGGGCAAATCCGCCCCTTGCATCAGGGCCAGCGTGTAGGGGCCGAGGGCGAACTTCTCCGCTTCGCTCAGGGCTTTCTTTTGGTCCGCCTCCAAGTCCGGCGCCAATTTCTTGTGGAACCAGGCCGTGGCCGTCTCGCTGGGCACGAAGAAAATATACGGCAAGTCGTTGCCAGGGCTGAAGCTGATAGTCGAAAAGTCCAGCACGGCGGAGATCAGCGCGATGCCGTTGAGGTACAGCCCGTAGCGGTCTTCCAGATACCCGGCCAGACCCGCCGCGCGCGTCGTGCCATAGCTTTCGCCAATCAGAAATTTCGGCGACAACCACCGATTATAGCGCGTGGTGTAGATTCGGATGAAATCGCCCACCGATTGCAGGTCCTCATCCACGCCATGATATTTGGAAGGGTCTTCGCCCGGCACCGTGCGAGTGAACCCGGTACTCACGGGATCAAGGAACACCAAATCGCTCTGGTCCAGCAACGACTGGTCGTTGTTGACCAGACGGAACGGCGGAGGCGGCAACCCGCCGTCTTCCTTGAGATAAACCCGCCGCGGCCCCAGCAGACCGAGATGCAGCCAGACGGAGGACGAACCGGGGCCGCCATTGAATGAGAAGGTGACCGGTCGCTGGTTCAGATTGGTGTGGTCCAGGCTCGTGTAGGCAATAAAGAAAAAGGAAACATGCGGCTTGCCTTCCTCGTCCTTGATGACAATGGTTCCCGCCGTCGCTTTATACTTTACTTCAGCGCCGTTAATCGTTACGGTGTTCGTCGTCTCTGTAAGCTGATCCTTCGGCTCCTTGTCCTTATCCTTGTCCTTGCTGGCGGCGGGAGCGGCATCTTTGTCCTTTTTTGGCTCCTCGGCGTTGCGTTCGGCGGTTCTCTTCTCCGCCCGCGCGGTGTTGGTGGAAGGGTCCGGCTGGGCGTCGGCCGGCAGCACGGACGCCGCGGCCAGCAACACGCCAAGGATGAGTCGGTAGTTCATTTTGATTTTCTTTCGCTTTCCAGTTTGCGGTCCAACGCGACCACGTCATCGTAACGCACTAATGAGCCGCCAAAAATATCGAGCGCCGAGCCGATTGTCAGGTTTATTTTGCCGCCGCCCGCGCGCGCCACGTCCTCGAGGTCGCGCAACGCATTGGCCCCGCCGGCATACGTCGCCGGCCGCGGCGACCACCGGCCCAGTTGCTCGACCAGTTCCAAGTCTATGCCGCGGCACAGGCCCTCGACATCCGCCGCATGCACCAAAAACTCGTCGCACCACTCGCCCAGGCGGCCCAAAACGCCCGGTGCGATTTTCAACTCGGTGAATTTCTGCCAGCGGTCGGTGACAACAAAATAGTCCGCCCCTTTTTTCCGGCAACTCAGATCGAGAACGAGCCGTTGTTTGCCGATGGCCGCCGCCAACGCCTTGAGCCGCTCCCAATCCAACTGTCCATCGCGGAAAATCCACGAAGTCACAATGACGTGTGAAGCGCCGGCCTCGAGCCAGGCGGCGGCGTTGTTAAGCTCAATGCCCCCGCCCACTTGCAAACCGCCGGGATAAGCCGCCAGAGCCTCGCGCGCCGCCGCCTCGTTGCCCGGTCCAAGCATGATCACATGGCCGCCGCGCAAACCGTCGCGCCGGTACAGCTCGGCGAACCACCGGCTGGGCCGCTCGGAAACAAAATTGGTGCGCAAATCGGCCGCGTGGCCCGTGAGGCTGCCGCCGACAATTTGCTTGACCTTCCCTTCATGCAGATCTATGCACGGACGGAACATGGGATCAGCCTTGGCCCAGTTTGCGCGATTTCTCCGCCGCCGCGCGGACGGCGTTGATCAAGACCCCGCGCACTTTGCCCTTTTCCAATTCGTGCAGGCCCTCGATGGTCGTCCCGCCGGGACTGGTCACCATGTCCTTGAGCGCGCCGGGATGCAGGCCCGTCTCCAGCACCATTTTCGCGCTGCCCAACATCGTCTGCGCCGCAAGTTTGGTGGCCACGTCGCGCGGCAAACCCGCCGCCACCCCGCCGTCGCTCAACGCCTCGATCATCAGATATACGTAAGCAGGGCCGCTGCCGCTTAATCCGGTGACGGCGTCCAGCAGCGATTCCTTCAATTGAAAAGCGATGCCGACGGCGGAAAAAATCTTCTCCGCCAATGCCGCGTCCGCTCCCGTGGCCGCCTTGCCCAGCGCGAAGGCCGTGGCCGACTCACCCACGAGCGCGGGTGTGTTGGGCATGACGCGGATGACCCGCGCGCCCTGGCCCAACCCCGCCTCCAACCTGGCAATGGGCACGCCCGCCGCAATGGAAATGAGCAAATGGCCGGGCGTGATGATCGGACGAATTTCCTCGAGCAACTCCGCGACATAACCCGGCTTGACCGCCAGGACGAGGATGCGCGCCCATTGCACGACTTCGACATTGGAAGCGGTCGTTGTGGCTCCGGTTTGTTGAGTAAAGGCGGAACGCGCTGCCGGCAGCGGATCGCTGGCGCGGATATTCGCGGCCTTGACCAGTCCTGCTGAGACAACGCCTTTGGCCAGCGCCGCGGCCATTTTGCCGCCGCCGAGAAAACCGATAGTCAGCTTGTCCGCCATGCCAGCTTTCTAACAGGTTGCCCGTCGAGGCGGAAGGATATTATCTTAATTGCATGAAGTCCGTTCGCATTGAGACACCGTCGCTTCAAAAGTGGAGCTGCCACGGTTGCACCGCCTGCTGCCGTGGGTTCATGTTGATCGAGCTTTCCGACGAGGAGAAACGGCGCATCGAAGGCCAGGGTTGGACCATTGCGGACGGAGTGGATCCGCTGAGGATGATCGTGGTTGAAAAGGGCCGTTTTCGGCTGGGACATCAAAGCGACGGAGCGTGCGTGTTCCTCGATGCCGCCGGACGCTGCCGGATTCATTCCCGTTTTGGCGAACCGGCCAAACCCCGCGCCTGCCGCCTCTTTCCGCTGACGCTGCATCCTGTGGCCCAAAAGCTCGTCGTCGGGGTGCGATTCAGTTGTCCATCGGCCGCGGCCAATTCCGGCCAGCCGCTCGCGAGCCAGCTTCCTGCCTTGAACGAGATCGCACGGTTGGTGGCGCCGGAAGGATTTGCGGAACTTCCCGCTCCGGCGATTTTGCAAGAGGCGGGGCTGGATTGGCCGGATTTTATGCGGTTTGTCTCGTGGCTCGACAAAGCCATGTCCTCGGAAAACCAACCTGTGTCGCTCAAACTCCGGCGCGCCTTGCACTGGCTTGGCGCGGTCGAGAAGGCCGGCTTTGACCAGATATCTGGACGCGAGGCCGATGAAATCCTCGGCGCGCTGTCCCAAAACGCCGCGGCAGAGTTGCCTGCGGCCGCAGTGGCGTCGGCGCTCCCGACGCGCATGGGCCGGCTGCTCTTTCGGACACTGGTGTTCACCTACGCGCGCCGGGACTCCATCCAAAATCTCAAAGCGGGCGCAGGCTACCGGGTGCGGATGTTGTGGGCCATGCTCCAATTTGCCAGAGCTTCGGGCCGTGTGCCCGGCCTGATTCCAGGCTTGCAACCAGTTGAATTCGCCGACCTCGAAAAATCCTTCGGGGCGCTTCCCTCAGGCGCGGAAGCGACGTTGACCCGGTTTTTTCGGGTGAAGATTCAGAGTCTGCATTTTTGCGGGCGGGCGTTTTACGGGCTGCCATTGATCGAAGGCTTCCAGAATCTGGCACTGTTATTTCCGGTCATTCTCTGGCTGGCGCGCTGGCAGGCGGCCGCCGAGGGACGTTCCAACATTTCAGAGGCCGACATCGAGCGGGCCATAAGCCTGGCGGACCACCATCATGGTTACTCGCCGATTTTGGCCAGCGCGTGGTCGCGCCAGCGCGTCCGGCTCCTGGCCCGGCGCGATGATATTTCCCGGCTCTGCGGCGCCTTGGCATAGCGCGCGGCATTCGCATTGCAAATTCAGAAAACTCTTCATTTTTGGCAAAGTTTTTGCCGCGAAAGAACACAAGGAACGCATAGATAAGAACTTAGATTGTTTGTTTTCTTTGTGATCTTTCGCGTTCTTTTGCGGCCAATTCATCTTTGGATGCGGCTGGCCGCGCTGTGACCTTGAACCCGAATTGGAAGCCGGCCGGCGTCTGCGCGGCCAGGCCCGCAAGGTATTTGGGGCTTGGGAAAGTGTAATAGGCCGCGTCCACGCACACCGTTCTAAGGCTTTTCCAGCATCTTCGAAACGAACTCTTGCGGCGTCTCTCCTCTCTCCCGCACTGCCGTGACCTTCGTCCACGGCTTGTCGGGAACGCCTTGCGCGGTCGCCAGCCATTGGCGGGCCAATTCCTCCCGGGTCACGGCGAAGGGCCAGGTGGCCCCGGCCTGGGAGCACTCCTGGCGCAATCGCTCCCAGCGCGCCAGCCAGACGCTTTGCACCGCCAGATGGCCCTGGCGAACGCGCGCCAGCAATTCAGGGTCGCCCGCCACCGCTTGCTCCGCTTCCTGCCAAAGGGATTCGGCCTGCGCCAGCGGCTTGAAACGCAAAAACGGCCCGTCCGTCGGCGCAAAGCAAGTTAAGTTATAGCCTTGGGACGCTTCTTGCATCATGTCCAGGTAGCGCGCCAGCGGCGGGCTGGCGGCGCCGTAATAGCCGTCCAGGAATTCGCGGATCAACGCCCGGTCGTCCTGCTGCGGATTCCACAACAATTGCGCCAGGACCCATGCGCGCAATTCCGCCATTTCCCCGCCGAACGAACCGTAGGCGCCCTCTTCAAACACGCCTCGCACATGATGCGCCTGGAAGAATCGAAGATTGGGACCGAGCACAAACCAATTGGGAAACGGCAGAAGGTAGTGCCCGAAGTCCGTCACGTAATCCCATACGTAAAGCCGGTCCGCCCGCTGCTCCCAGCCGCGAATGTCGTCGGCGAAGGCCGCGTTGGAAGGGCTCTCCAGCGTTTCGCGAAAGTTGCACTCGATGCTGCAGAGGCGCACGATGACATTCGGACGCGGGCGCAAGGTGCGGGGCGGTTTGCGGGTGTATTGGTAGGCCAGCGTGTCCACCGCCACCTTTGGGAACTCCGGTTCGATCTTCTCCGCGACATAGTTGACAAACGCGATCATGGACGCGGAATGCGAACCTTCGGCGTCATCCAGGGCCTTGCAATTGGCGCATTCGCACGGGTTGAAACAGTCGTTTTGCGAAACGCTGATGATGCGGGCCTGCGGCGATTCACGCAGCGCCTCTTTGGCCCGCTGGACCACGAAGTCGCGCAACTCCGGGTTCGACAGACAGAGTTGGGCGTTGTTGGTCGTGCGCTGACCCTTCACGAGGCTGAACCACTCCGGGTGTTCCGCGAAATACTTCTCCGGCGGCACGAGCGTGTAGAAGGAGTGGACGAAATACTTATAAATGACGCTTCCACCCTGGCGCGGGGTCAGGCGCGATTGCAGGCCATTGCAAAAGCTGTGCCAGGACCAATCGGTGTCAAACGCGCAGCGCCAATACGGATCACGGTATTCGAACGCGGGCTGGGCGCGGACATTCATGTCCGCTGTCTCCAAAGTGGGTTTGTGCGGAATGCGGCTGGCCCAAGGAGTCCACCAGCGCGCGCCGCACGCGTCCTGCAAAAAGCGGCTCACGGCATACAGCGTCCCGCGCGGACGCCCGCCTGCCAGCAGGATGCGGTCGCCCTTGGCGCGAATCATCAACTCCTCCTCGCCCAATTGCGCAGGTGTCATCTCCCCGAAGGCCGCTGTCGCCGCCGCCCCCAACCCGACTATGATGGCGCGGGGCGGGGCTTCGGTATTCGTCCGTATCTCGAAAGTGGCGCCGGTTATTTCCCGAAGAGTCGAGGCCAGTTCGCGCGCGGCGTACGATTCCGGGGGTGTGGCTGCCGGATCCACCACAATCACGGTCCGGACCGCGCCATTCTCGGCGATGATCGCGGCCGACGCCTTCCAAAGCGAGGCCAAGAGAACAACCAACACCAATACAGCAGCCTTCATAACCCGACAGACCTTAAGGCGCGGCGCCATGAATGTAAGCAAAAACAAAAACAGAACCAGTCGGGGCATCTGGGCCTCAGCCATGCGGCCTTCGGGATGGGATTTGGACGCGTTCTGTTCGATGACCCATTTTTGCGCCGGCCAGATTGCCAGCGCAAGCATTTTATTAGTTGCATTCCCATTGTAGTGTGGTATATTGTCCATTGTGAAAGCGCCCACGCGCCTGTTCTTTTTGAGTGCGCCGCCCTCGCGTGCGGGCGGAACCAAACCGCTCGCGACCAGGTGGAGGCGCCTTTTGTCCACGCCTCAATGTCCGGGTGGGAAGAAAAGCATCCAATCCAGCCATCCAAGCAAAGGAAACCCATGACACGCAACGGAAAAATAGCGCGGTTGCCCGCCGATATCCGCACGGAACTTAACCACCGCAGTACAAGCCAGTACAAGTCAGTACAAGTGAATCCAACCAATAAAAAAATTTTCTCGCGCCGTCGTTCGGTCAAATTTATGCCCAAAGCGATCACGAATGTAATAGCCGAGGTAACCCCTATTAGCGATGGGGCGCAAATCTGTTTTTGTGAAAGGCTCGCCCTCATCCTGACCTTCTCTCCCCCTGGGAGAAGGAACAGATGTCGCTCGATTCTGGTTGTGCGGATGCGCCTCCGGCCAGTCCAGCGGCGGGATTTTCCAAAGGGCAGCCGACGATTCTCCCTCTCCCGCGCCAGTGGGAGAGGGTAGGGGTGAGGGTGGCCTGGAAAAAAAATTTGCCAAAAACAGATTTGCGCCCCAGCCCAAAACGAAACATTTTTGTAACTTGCCTTTTGGCCAGCCATCCCCCAAGATTGCGACCCGTCGAATAAAGAGACGTTAACAAATTCATCTGCTTATGAAAGTGATTCATCATCGAAACCGTTGTGCCCGATCGTTGCGATTTTGGGCGGCATCTCTGGCTGCGTGCAGCCTGGCTCTGACTGCGGCCCGTGCGCAAACCATCCAGTGGGGTCTGACCTTGACCAACATTCATAACCCCACTCCGACCACCGTGGTGACCAATAGCGATGGCTCCATCTCGATTAACACCGGCGGTGGGGACTCCTACGGTCACCCTGATTCCTTCGCTTACGCCTACCAACAGGTCACGGGGGATTTCGATATCCGCGTCCAGATCATTTATTGCACCTGCACCAATCCGGACGAGGAAGGCTCGCCAAAAGCCTCGCTGATGGTCCGGGAGAGCTTGGACCCGGACAGTTTCGATTTCATGATCAATGCCTTGCCGACGAACACGAGTCGCCTTGGCCAGATCGAGAGCATTGGCCGCCTGGACACGAACACGGACACCGATGATCTGCCGGGCCGAAACCTCAATTACGGCAGCTATTCGGGCGTCAGTGCCACCGGCAACGCTTGGAACCCCGTGTACGGCGGGGATACAACGGACAATGGATATTGCACTTATCCTGACGTCTGGCTCCGTATTCAACGCCAGGGTGACAAGTTTATGAGTTACTTCGCTTCCGACAACACGGAGAATTATCCGCAAAACGGCAATCCTGGCAGCACCAATGGCTGGCAGCTTCTTTGTATCGCCCCGGCCGCGAACGACTTCGGAAAGACCGTCTACATCGGGTTAAGCACTGTCGCGCATAACAACGACACCAATGATGCCACGGACACCGTCACATCTACTTATGCGAACTACGGACCGACGCCGCTCTTTAACGGATCAGCCAGCATTCCCACCACCAATGGAGTGGCGGTTCCCGCGGATATGGCCCCAGGCCCGTTCCCGACCAATGTGGTCGCTGTAAACTGGGACATAAGCCTTCCCACAAATGGCTTGGGATTTCCCGGCAATATCGTTCAATCCAACCAGGACCTGACAACATACCCGCAGCAAATCATTTGGGACGACGGCGGATACGCCAGCGTTTCACGCGATATCATTGCGGATATCAACAGCGAGTCGGCTTTTGGTTTTGCAGCGGCCCGCTATCAGTGTTCCGGGTTCGATTTCACCTTCGGCCCCAATAACCCAATCCTTGCCCAATCGAATTTGGGTCCGTACACCAACCCGGCCCGCGATCGCTATTCCAGCGGCGATGCGACCGTACCCGCCTGCCAGTCTTGGTGTCCCTCACCCAACTATGGATTCATCTGGAGCACCATCCACAAGACCGGCGCGTCCTGGGAAGATGGAACCCCTCCGTTCTTTGCCGCCAACTACGTTCAACTCGATCCCAGCGCCAGCAGCGACAGTTACGACATGATTGGCGGCCAGTTCAACTCCGGCCAGGCTTATACCCGCACCACGAAACTGGTGGTCGGGGAAAGCATTCCCGGCCCGGATGGAGAAGGTGGCAATGGGAACCCGTACCGTTGTGCCATTGCCCATTCTGTGGCTTATTTCCCGTATGCCCAAGGTTGGAAGGCGGGCTACTTCGATGACGACATATTCAGCGAAGGCTTGAATGCGGGTGGTTTCACGCTTCCTGCCGGCATACCCATGTGGAAACATGGCGACGGATGGGGATTGTGGAGCGGCACGGCTCTGAGCGGCGTCACTGCCGGCACCGGCTATACGAATTACGATTCTCCCGAACAGTTGCTTACTTGGGTGGACGCCAGCAACGGAGTCTATGACGGTTTGGCCTTCTTGAAGTTTCCGGGAGTCAATTCGCTGACCGACGGCATGCTCTTCACCATTGCCGACGATGAAAACAACGGCCTCAAAGGACCTTTCGCCAACAACGCCACCGCGACCGATGGTTCCGGGTGGTGGGTCGCCGTGCGCGACATTGCGGAAAGCTCAACTAATCCAGTTCAATATGCCAGCGATGGCGGGAGCGACGCCGGTTCCAGTTTCTCGTTCCTCTACATACCGTGGAGCACGGCCAACCTGATCGGCGGGCACATCCGGGGCACCAACGGCGCCACGATCATGGGCGCGGGCAGCTTCAGCATACAGCGCCTAGCCGTGGGCCGCTACGCTCTGACCATCCCCGGCAAAGCGGACACCAACGGCATGTTGATGCTGCTCAATTCCGGTTACCTGGCTACCCAACCCGCGACCTACTCCAACGTTGTGGACACGAGTTTCATGTCCTACGAATATGGCGGCACCAATTCACCCGGCGACGCGTTCATTATCTCTTCGGTTTTCATCAACGCCACCAACGGCGACGGCGAAGGCGTGGTCACGTATCGCGATGCCGACTTCAACTTTGTCTGGGTGGACTTTAACAATCCCCTCGCGCCGCCAAGCACGAGTGCAGTGACTGCACCCGTGTTGAGCATCGCCCGCAGTGGCGCCAACGTGACTGTCTCCTGGAGCAATGGACCGGGCTTTAGCTTGCAAACCACCGGTTCGCTCTCCACAAATCCCACGTGGACAAGTTTGGGGACGAACAACCCTCAAACGATCGCCATCACCGCGACGAACCAGTTCTTCCGCCTCGTCCAGTAGCGCGGGCTTGCCGCCAGACTGTGGGCGAACGCTAAGACGCATCCATGCCGTTGGGATTTAACGCAAAGACGCAAAGACGCAAAGGTTGGAGAAGCAAATGGCACCCGAAAAACGATCACCCTTTAATCCTAAAAACGGCAGTTGAAAGCTAAACGTTCCCCTTGCCCGCTCAGAAAAACTCTGTGACGGCCTTTCGGATTTGATTTGTTTTTGGCCTTCCACGCTCGATTTCAGCCGCTGGGTGCCAGACAGGCCGCCGCCGGCAGTCGGTAGGGTTCCAGGATGCGGCGCCAAATCCGCCGCCAGCGCTCTTCGGACTGCAACTGCTCCGCAGCATTGATCAGCCCGCTGAGGAACAGACTCAGCTTGCTCAAAACGCTTTGGATGTGGCTGGCTTCCGCGTGGTGGCTGGTCAGGCGCAAGGTGGTTTGGCCGCCACTCTTGATGAGGCGTCCATCTAACGCCACACGCAAGGTGCGCAGGAAAACGGTGTGATAGGCATGACTCGGATGGCCCGGCTTGTGCGGATTATACCCCAACTCGGCTCCTTCCTGATGCCCGTAAATGGGTTTGACGGTCACATCCAGATCCGCAATCCAAGGCTGTTCCAATGCGGGGGCATAGGTGCGCAGCAGCGCCTCGGTCTGCCAGGCGGCCATGGCGGTTCCATCCTGATCCTCAAAAGCGCGGCGCAGGCTGTCCTCACTGACTACCTTGGCCATGCCCAGTCCCTCTGGGTTAACCCGATCCCCGCGCAAAGCCGTGACATGCGCGTAACGCCAGGCTCCGCTCAGGCTGGCCAGAACCCAGGTGCCCAGCAAATCCTTCAGGCTGGGGGCATTCGGACTGGTGTAGCGCAGCGGACAATCCGCCACCCACTTGGAGTAAAGCCCGCCCGCAGCCGGAAACTGACAGAAGAAAACCAACTGGTCCAGCGGCGTGACGGGGGCTGCGGGATCCCACTCCACATGAAATCGCCGGCCAACCGTGTCCACCGCAATGGCGGGTAGAAGCGAATCAACCGAGGACGCAACCAACGCGGAAAAATCCTCGCCCTGCGGGTGAGCCGGAATTAAGGAGATTTGTGGACTCATGCCGCATTAAATAAAGAACTTACCAAAAATCCAAGCCTATCCAACTGCCGGATTAAGGTTTAATAGCCTGGACAACCAACGGCAAAATCCTCTTTGCGTCTTTGCGTCTTTGCGTTGAGGTTCTCGCGCTTTTACTGAACGGTTTCGGCTAAAGCTTCTCCTGGTGGTCGCCCAAAGAGGCGGTTTCTTCCCCGTTTGGAAGCACTCGCCCACGGGGCGCGGGCAATTCCAACAATTGAACGGCATCAATCTCTTCCATTCCGAGAAGGAAGGCTTTGCAGATGCGGTGCATTCCATCCATTACGTCACCCTTGGGTGAGAGGATGATGGGATAGGATAAGTCGGCGTCGTAAATGTCCCGCGCGTGTTCCGCGATGCTGCGGCACGTTGGCCGAAGATTCAACGGTCCTCCAAACCAGCAGACTTCCTCAAGGCATTCCAAGTCACGGATGCGAACCTTCTTGACCGGCAGGCCCGCGACCAATGGCCAGAGTTGATCCATGCGCCAAAAACGCATGGAGCCGTCCGCCCGCGGCGGCGAGCAGGTGCGGCGGCCTGCGGCGCGCTCGTTGCGAGGCTTGTTTTCGCTCTCGTTCACAAAAAATTCCTGAGTGCGCTTAATGCTCCCAAGACGGGCGCTGTGTCAATCAGCATTCTTACTTCGATAAACGCCAGGTTTGTGAACGGTCATGAACTGTTCCGGATGCGCCAGCGGCTGAAAGCCAAACGGCGCATAAAGTCCGTGGGCATCTCGTGTAGCCAACAAAAACCGCCTCAATCCCTGCAACTCTGGGTGCGCGAGCATGGCACGAATGAGCATCTTCGCTATGCCACGACCGCGATGCTCCGGCACGACAAAAACATCCGCGATGTGGGCTATCGCGGCAAAATCCGTGACGACTCTGGCGAACCCGACCTGCTGCCCGTCGCAAAACGCGCCAAAACATAACGAATGTTCGATGGATTTCTCCACCACCGCCCGCGGAATGCCCTGCGCCCAATATGACGAGTGCAGAAAATTGTGAATCAGCGCAATGTCCAGGCGGCCGCGGTCGGTCGAAATTTCATATTTAGGCGTCATGTTTCTCTATTTCATGCTCCAACCTCACGCGATGAAAATAGGAGCGGCTCGTGACCGCCTGGAGAAACGCGGAGATCAAACTTCGCTGATAATAGGCTTGATGCGGACGGGCATGGAAGGCTGCAAGATGATCCTCGTGCAACCGCTGTATCTGTGGCGCGATGGCGGAAACATCCATAGCTGCCCCAGGCGGTTGTCTCTCCCAAGCCTGTGGTCTCTTTTCCTCGAAGCGCGCATCTTCCGCGCGCCGCCGCCGCTCGACGCTCACGTACAAGTAAGCAATAAGCGCGGCCAGGACGATCAACCAGCATGGAAAATAATCGTACATGAAGTGCTGTTGCCTAGCCAAAGATATTTGAAATTTTGATTTTGAAAATCTCCCCGGTCTTCAACGGTTTTTCGCTTTCTCCGCGTCCTCTGCGACTCTGCGCGACCATCTTCATTCGATTTCCTCACTTGGGCTCGGCGGTTCAGGAAGCCCGTTGACGATGCTCGTGATGCCGTCCTTCATTCGCTCCAAACCAAAATTGAGCACCAGCCCAAGTTGCAGCTTGGCCCGCACTAGATGCGTGCGAAGTTGTTTCTGGTGGAGGGGATGGTTTTTCTCGACGGACAACTTGAGCTGTGATCTCGTTGGGTTCGATGATCCGGATTTTCTCGCGCAGAGTCGCAGAGAGCGCAGAGAAAGGCAAAGGAAAATCTGAGAGATGATTCCATGAGATTTTAAAATTAAGAATCTAACAATAATCGGCCAAACACCGATCTGGCCTGATTCGAAAGCCATGGTGGCGGCTATCCTATTCATAGATTTAAATTATTCCCATTTTGGATTGTCCGCAAGCCGTTTGTCCGGCCTAAAACCAAACCCGCAAGCAGTCCAAAGCTGAATGAACAACCGCTGCCGGATCGAGTGCGTCAGGCGGTTGGCCCTATTGTCTGAAATTCCTCAATGAACGAAGACTTTAGGGCCTGATAACGGTCGAGGTCTCCGGCCGCCTGCTTGGCAGCGTCCAGCTTGATCTGCGAATAGCGCGCCGCCAATTCAGGAGATGCGAGCAGTCGGTCTCGAAAACGAAGGTGCCGCTTCCAGTCCGAACCGTCCTGCTCGAAGACATGAATGTGATGCGAGCCGGCCCGCACAAAGAAATGCCTGCGTGGTATCCCGTTTTCTCCACGATATAAATATCCTAACGCAACAAGAGAAGGCACCGATGCATGACCAGACTCAAAATCGCGGATGGCCACAGCAATATCGAGAATGGGCTTGGCGGTGATGCCGGGAACAGCGGTGCTGCCAATATGTTGAATGTCCAGAGCCATGGAACCGAGAGCCTCGGCGATTCGGGAACGTTCGTCCGCAAAACGCCGCGCCCATTCGGGGCCAACAACCACGACGCGCAACTCACCCGGAGAAAGGCCGAAATCAGGAGATATTTGGAAACGCGCATGGTTCATGGCAGAGAACCCGGCGAAACGTTTGCTTGACCTGTTTCGGGAAGCAAGGAGGCCGCTTTTTTGTTCACAGGCTCAGATTACGTGGTATTTGGAAATGTCCACAAGCTGCTTTTCAGGCCTCGAGCAAAAACAAGGAGCGCCTTGATCAGAGTCACGTTTTCGGCAAACTGGCAATGATGTCGCGCGCGAGATGGAAATAAATGCAGACTCCGAGTTTATTCGAGCATTTGGCAGTGGACACGCCCGAAACGGAGGGCGTCAAATACGCCGGGTCCAAGCTCAAGTTGCTGCCTTGCATCCTTCAACTTGTCCATAAAGTAAAACCCAAAACGGTGCTGGATGGTTTTGCCGGCACCACGCGCGTCTCCCAAGCCCTGGCCCAATCCGGCCATCGTGTGATTGCCAATGACGTTTCCGCATGGTCAAAGGTTTTTGGAACTTGCTACCTTCTCAATCCGCATCCCGAAAATCATTATCAGCCGCTTGTGGATCATCTCAATGCGCTGCCGGGAAAAGACGGCTGGTTCACCGAACATTACGGCGGCGAGCCAAACGGCGGCTCTTCCGCGGGCCAGGACCATCTCAAAAAACCGTGGCAGAAACATAACACGCGGCGGCTCGATGCCATGCGCGAGGAGATGGAACATCTTCCAATTTCCGCAACCGAGAAGGCCGTGCTGCTGACCAGCCTGATTCTTGCGCTTGACAACGTGGACAGCACGCTCGGCCATTTCGCGTCCTATCTCCGCGATTGGTCGCCGCGCTCTTACCACAAGCTGCATCTGAAGGTTCCGCGCCTCATTCCCGCAAAGGAACGCCACGCCGTTCATCAATCCGACATTTTTGACCTGCTGCCAAAGGTCGAGGCCGACCTGGCTTATTTCGATCCGCCTTACGGCTCGAACAACGAAAAGATGCCGCCGTCGCGCGTGCGTTATGCGGCGTATTATCATCTTTGGACCACGATTTGCCTCGATGACAAGCCCGCGCTCTTCGGCAAAGCCGGGCGGCGCGCCGACACTTCGGACACCGTGGCCGGCTCCGCCTTCGAGGAATTTCGGAAAGGCGGATCAGGGCGTTTCCTGGCCTTGGAAGCGATCGAACGATTGCTGCAAGCCACCCGCGCCCGGCACATCATTCTTTCCTACAGTTCCGGCGGGCGCGCCACGGCGGGAGAATTGAACGAGGTCATCCACGCCGCAGGACGACTGATCGAAGTGCTCGAAGTGGACTACCGCAAAAATGTCATGGCCGGAATGCGTTGGACACACGAATGGGTGAACCAAGCCGAGGCGCCTAATAAGGAATTTCTGTTCCTGATTGAGAAGAGAAACCAACCGCCGTGAACCTAATTCTTTTACAAACGGCTATGGCTGCCGTCGCAGAAGGGTTTGTTCTGCGAATGTTTGCAGGCGCACCAAGCCACGGTTTTGGCGGCGGCAAGTTCCATTTTTATCGGCGCAAATTCGGTGCCTTGATGAGACCCGTCGCAAAACGGCTGGGTAGCTGACCGGCCGCAGGCGCACCACCAATACGAGCCGGGTTCGACGTTTTGCACGATGGGCCTTTTCTGAAAAATGATTGGATCGCTCATGCTCCTTCTTGTAGCCCCGAACGACGCCCGTCGCAAACAAAAATTCGTCCCATGCCTTTTCCCCCCAATCATGAGCGACTTCTTGGGGAGCGCGGTCAGCCCGCTTCAGCGGGCCAGCCTACTGTTGTTCTGACTTCTCGCCCGCCGTCGGCGTCCCGCCGACGGAATCCTCTGACCGAAACCGGTTCACCTTTTCGGTGAGTCAGCAAGCGCATCGCTAATGATTCGGGCCCGCATTGTTCTTCGCTTGATTTGCTCGGCATGGCGGTTAATATTCCTGAGTGAATACTTGGCTTTCAGACCGAATCCAACTTGACCCGGCGGTTTGTCCCGTGCTTCCCAGCACAGCACTTTCAGCGTGACTTGTTGGAAATCCGGCAGCTTCGGAAACGCGACCACGTTTTCGCCGTCCTGCTTCCCTTGGAGGCATCACGCCGCCGCATCGAGAAGAGCTTCAGGGTGCCGTGCGGCCACGCGGAGCAGCACTTGGGCGGCTCCGCTCGGGGTGCGGCTCCCTTGCTCCCAGTGGTGCAAGGTGCGAACACTGATGCCCAGCAGCCGGGCGAATCGGCTCTGCGACAAGCCGATCTTTTCCCGCGTGGCCGCGATGCTCTTGTCCCAAACCGCTTTTTGCGCGCGCCGAAACGATTTGGGGGCGATCGTGCGGCGGGTGAACCCGCCCTTTCCGTCCGCGCGCACCTCCCAAACATTGGCCGGTGTGGCCGTGCCGCGCGTCATTCTTTCTTTGGCCGCAATCATTTCCTTCATGCTCCGAGATTTCATAATTGGAAGCCGTGGTCTTCGATGAAGATCATTTGCCACGACTATACTCCATTGGAGCATGATGTCAACCGGGGATGGGGACTGTGCCGGTGTCACCCTTCACTTTTAGCGCTTTTTCTTTTTCTCGCCCGGCTCAATAGGTTGCTTATCTGCCCGTATGCAGCCGCCCGGCAAGGCAAGCCACGCCTATCCGCGCCTCCGCCCACCACCGGCGCACCCGATTGGCATCGCGCGAAACTGCATCCTCGTCGGCTGCAGCCAATGGAAAAGTGGACATCTCAGAAGCTTGACCTCACCCCCAGAACTCTTTCCTCCAGGAGAGGGGGAACCATCCGCCGCCTTCCTCGAAATTCGCACAGTTAGATTGGCAGGAGACGCATCCGCAACACCAGAAATATGAGATGGCCATTCCTTCTCCCAGGGGGAGAAGGCCAGGATGAGGGCGAGCCAAATCGCATCCACACGACAATATTTTAATTTGTTCGATTGCATTCCCATCCAAACATGGTAGTATGGGATGCGTGAGGCGCTCACGCGCTTGTTCTTTGAAATAGAGGTTACTGCTGAGTGGCCAGCCGCCACGCCGGCTTGTCCGTCATAGCCTTGGCGAAGGTGGGTGGTAAGTGATGGAAATCAACGGGTGTCCTGCTTTTGGGCCAATGGCCCGGCGGGTGAACCCACGCAAGTCGTTGATTTCCATGATAATTCCAGATAATTCCACTTATTCTTGGAACACGCTCTCAGGCGTGAGATGGGAACCGAGAAGAGGCCGGACGCTTCGCCCGCGAAAGGCTGACCGAGGTGAATTGCGGTAGATTGCGCCAAATTGCGCCAAAAAATTTCGGCGCTTTGCCATGGTCAGCCAACATTTGAGGCCGATGAAGCCCAAGGTCGGTAAATGTCGCCTAATGTCGCCTAATGTCGCCTTCAAAAAATAAAATCGTGTTTTGTGTCCAAAACCGACATGTTTTGGCGTGGTGCCGGTGTCCAATTCCAGGGCTGCCGCAACTCGCAAAGCGGGCAGCCGATCTATTGTCCGGTCTGAGTTGTCCCCGCCGATGGGTTGCGCCGACCCGGCAAACTGCCCGCGCCAGCCCTTTTCCTGTTGCCTTTGGCGGCGCTTCCGCAAAGATTCGGCCCATGAGTAAAATGTCCAAGTTTGCCCGCTACCCGCGGCTCAACCCGGAGGGCATCGGAAAAAACATGTCCGCCGCCGATCTGGTGGAGAAAACGTTCCTGGCCTACAACGGCGGACGCCTGCGCGAAGCGGCCAAATTGTTGACGGAAAAAATGCTGCCACGCGACGGCCTCATTGGCCTGAGCTTGACGGGCGCATTGACCCCCGCCGGACTGGGCAAATCGTGCCTGATCCCGCTCATGCGCGCGGGGTTCGTGGATTGGATCGTTTCTACCGGGGCCAATCTTTATCACGATCTGCACTACGGGTTGGGCATGGCTCTGCACCAGGGGTCGCCCTTTTTGGACGACGTGGCGCTGCATCGCGACGGCGTCATCCGCATTTATGACATTCTTTTTGACTTCAATGTCCTGCTGGATACCGACGCCTTTGTGCGCGAGGCGATCCAGGGCGCCGAGTTCCAGCGGGCCATGGGCACGGACGAGTTTCATTACCGCCTCGGCCAATACGTCTCGGAGCGCGGGCGCAAACTCGGCCTAAAGGACAGTTCGGTGCTGGCCGCCGCCTACGAGTGCGGCGTGCCGGTGTTCACCAGCAGCCCGGGGGACAGTTCCATCGGCATGAACGTGGCGGCCATGGCTATGCGCGATTCCCGTCTGGCCTTCGATGTCAACCGCGATGTCAATCAAACGGCGGCCATCGTCTATGACGCCAAATCCAGCGGGCGCACGTCGTCCGTATTCATCCTGGGCGGCGGGTCGCCCAAAAATTTCATGCTGCAAACGGAGCCGCAAATCCAGGAAGTCATGGGCATCGCGGAAAAGGGTCACGATTACTTCCTGCAATGCACCGACGCCCGCCCCGACACCGGCGGCTTAAGCGGCGCGACGCCCGCCGAGGCCGTCAGTTGGGGCAAGGTGGATCCAAACTCCCTGCCCGATTGCGTGGTGGCTTATGTGGATTCGACGATTGCGCTGCCGTTGCTGACCGCTTACGCGCTCAACCGCCATCGGCCCAGAAAATTGAAACGTCTTTATGACCGGCGCGATGAGATGCACCAGAATGTCAAGACGATTTATTTGCGAATCGGCACCGTGAGCAAGATCAAGACGAGCCGTAAATTGGCCAAACGGGCCAGCGGCATCGCCGTCAATAACGGCGCTTCTGCAAAATCTTGACGCCGAATTGCCCGTCCTTGAGCCAGTCGTGGCCAATCTGATAAACGGGCCTATAATGGGCGTCTATCCATTGCTGCACATCCAGTCCGAAGCGTTTTTCCTGGCCAAAATAAGTTTCGCCGTATTCCCCGTAATTGACGAACAGTTCGATCACATAATCGGGACTGTGCGCGATAAAGGCGGCGGTCATTTTCTCCTGGCCGAACGCGGCCAGTTCGGGCGGGTTCCAAGCCGCGTAGCCGCAGGGATTGGTGTGGCGGGAGAGATAATTGATCATGGCGCCCTGGGGCAGCACGGTCAGCGTGGCGCGCGGCGGCACGTTGGTCTCCACCCAGCGCAAGGCTGCGGCCACGTCGGCATCCACCGGGCGGAAGTGCGGATCAAAGGCCAGGATGGTGTCGGCCCCGGAGCCAACGGGCATGGTTTTATCCGAGTAAAGTTTGAGGGAGGCTTGCGTCAGCCGCGTCAAGCCCGGAAGCAGCATCAGCCAGAGCAAACCTCGGAAGACCATGGGCCGGACGCCGCTGCGTTCGAGTTGTCGCGGCAGCGCCCAGAGCAAAAGGTAAAGGCCGCTGACAAATGCCGGCATGGCCAGCGCGAACCCGTAATGCCAAATCCGGCAAAAGAATCCCAATTTAGAAAGCAGCGCCAGGCTCCAGACGGTCCACAAAAACGCAAACACCGCCGGCGGTTCCCATCCCTCCCTGGCCCCGCGCCAGACCAGCAGCGCCAGCAGCGCCAGACAAACCAGCGGCAGGCAATGGCCGCAATTGAACCAGTTGAATTCCCACGAAACCCTGATCAATTCAACCGCGCACACCGTCGGCAGGATGAAAGCCAGGAGCCTGGGAATTTTCCGCCAGCACACCAACGCGCAGAGAGCGGCGAGGCCGGCCAGGCCCAGGAACTGGAGCAGGGTTTGTTGCAGATGAACCCACGGCATGTCCAGACCCAGGCACCATCGGTAGAATGGATTGCGGGCGGCGGGAGTTGTCAACAATGGAATCCACGCCGCGAAAAGCGACTGCACGCTCCGCGAAAAATCTTCGACGCGAAAAAACCAGAGGAAAAATCCGGCGGCGGGGATCATGCCCGCCCCCGCCATCAGCGCCAATGACCGGCACAGGAATTTTCCCTTGCGCCTGGCCCGCCAGAACAGCGCCGCGCCCGCGGCCACCGTCAAGAACAGCGCCAGGAACAAGTCGGGCTTGGTCAGCAGGGTCAAGCCGCCGCAGAATCCGGCGGCGGCGGCCAGCCGGGGATTCTCCGTCTCGAACCATCGGGCCAGCAGCGCCACGGCCAGGACCGACAACACCAACCCATGCACGACTTCGGCGGAATAGGGAGTGATGTAATTGAAAATGCCCACCGTCGTATAATGGGCGAAGGCGAACGCCACCAGCACGGCCACGCACGCGGTGATGGCGGTGAGCTGATCTGAACATCGGTAAAAGCAGAGATAGATGACGGCCACCAGCAGCGCCAGCACCGCGAGGTTTGAGACGGCGATGGCCAGGAAGGAGACGCCAAAAATTTTGAACAGCAGCGCGTGGTAGTATTGCGACAAAGGGCCGCCCGCCAGGTAATGCACATCGCGGTAGAGCACCGCGCCGGTGGAAATTTGCCACGGCATGTACAATTGCGCGCCAAAATCAACCACCAGATCGGGCCATCTGCGCCAGGTCTTGAAGGTCAGCGTGGCGAACACCGCGCCGATGACCGCGCAGGCAAACAGGGCGTCCCGCCGCGACGGGGCTTTGCCGTCGGCCATCATCGGCCCCTCCCGGCGCTCAGGTCCAGCGGGTCCGCCGTCGTGGGCGGCAAGGCGCGGGCGGCCTTTTGCAGGAGCGCCACGTGTTCCGGGAGGCACAACAGTGCTGAAACGTTGTAAACGTTCGTGATCAAAACATATCCAGCCGCCTGCAAGGCCTCGGGGCGCAATCGTTCCGTCTGCAAATCAAGGATGACATAATCCACTTTGTACTCGCGGCACAACCGGAACCAATCGCCTTGGTGATCGTAGAAGGAATTATTCAGGTCGAAGGTGGATTCCGGGTAAGTCGTTTCGTAGCGGCCATCCATCGAGACTTTGATGTTGGGATAAAGCCGCCAACTCACGTAGCTGCCCCAGCCGAAGGGCGTGGCCGCGTTGCCCTTGGCGCCGGCCTGCGCCAAAATATCCACTTCCCGCACCGGGTCCTCCCCAATCGGCGAGAGCGGATAGAGTGAAGCGCCGGGCAGGAAGCGCAACGCCACCCAGATGGCAATGGCCGCGTAAAGAAGTCCGGTGGCCGGCAGAAGGTTGAACCGCCGCCCCCAAACCGCCTGGAAGTACGGCCCCGCATAAAACAGCGCCGCCGCTCCCAGAAAAGGCCCGTGCCGCCGGCTGCTCCAACCCATCCACACCGTCACCGCCAGCACCGCCAGGCCGGGCCAGTTCTTTTTCTCCACGCGTTTCCACCCGGCGGCGAGCGCGATAGCAGTCAAGACGAATAACAGCCGGAACCCCAAAAAATCGTCCCACGCCAGCGGCGGCAGCGGACGCCATTCCAGAATACGCAGGCGCGGATGCAGCAGGGCCGGGATCAGGTAGAGCCAGAAATCCAGTCCGTAAGGATTGACCAGCGTCACCGCCGCGCAGGCCGCCGCGACAAGAACCATCAGCGCGGCCCGGTCGCGTAAAAGGACACTGGCGGCCGCATAAATGAAAATGGCGGCCAACCCAACCACGAAGCCGCCATGGAGATTGGTCCAAACGAGCATCAGCGCCGGCAGGGCCGTAGTGGGCCAGCGTCCGCCACGTCGCCATTCCTCCAGGCAAAAAAGTGTCGCCGCGAACAGAAAGAAAGTGAACACGTGCGAGCGCGCCACGGGGATGTATCCCGTCAAAATGCACGCCGCCGCTGGAACGGCCAGCAGCAACAGAATATTCTCATCGCAACCATCCCGGCGTCCGGACCGAAACCCCAGCGCCAGCAATCCCAAAGCCAGCGCCATCCTCAGAACGATGAGCGAAGACGGGCCGAACCATCGCAGCAGCGTGTAAAAGACCACGCCCGCCCCCCATTCGTGATCAATGTATTTGGGCAGCGTGGGCGTGAAGGCGAACACGTCATGCCGCAGCAAATGCCCGGTGTTCCAGAGCGAGGAACCGATGGCCAATTTGGCCCACAGATCGCCGTCGGTGATATTGTGAAAAGCCAAAACCACCGCCAAAGCGAGGACGCCCAACAGCGCGATGAGTCCCTGAACAAAGCGGCTTTGGCTCTCGGTCACAGGCGCTCATGGTAAGAGCCGAATCCGCGCCGTCAAGTTGCAAGGCAAGCGGCGGGGCTCCGCCCCCAATCCTTAGCGACTTCTTGGGGAGCGCGGTCGTCTCGACCGCCTCCGTCGGCGTCCCGCCGACGGAATCCTTCGACCGAGACAGGCCCACCTTTTCGGTGAGTCAACAAACGCATCGCTAATGATTGGGGGGCTCCCTTACGGCAACTGCTGTTCCGCCAGCGCCGCCAGCGCTTCGCCCGTCATCCGCTGCACCGTCCAATCGGACATGGGCCGCGCCCCGATGGATTGATAGAAATCGAGCGAAGGCTTGTTCCAATCCAGCACCGACCATTCGAACCGTCCGCAGTCCCGTTGGCGGGCCAGGCGGGCCAGAAAAACCATCATCGCCTTGCCGCAGCCCCGCCCGCGAAACTCGGGCCGCACATACAAATCCTCCAGATAAATCCCCGGCTTGCCCAGGAAGGTGGAGAAATTGTGAAAGAAAAGGGCAAACCCGGCCTCCACCCCGTCCTCCTCCGCCAGGATGACCTCGGCCATCGGACGTTCGCCAAACAAATGGCGCCGCAGCAACTCCTCCGTCGCAGTGACTTCGTGCGACAATTTTTCGTAAACCGCCAACTCGCGGACGAACCGCAAGATCACCGGCACATCAGCGGCCGTGGCGGAGCGGATGTAAAATTTTCCTTTCATGTCTGTGGCGGACAAACCCATGGTGTCAGGGCAAGACCACAGCCTGCCAGAAAACGCGCTGCTGTCAATCAGTTTAATAGGTGAAAACTGGCAAGGGACGGTCAATGGGACGAGGTCGCGCCAGCGCGAATCCAGAGGTCGCTGTGCAGCAAGCCCCAGTCAAACGTGCGGCGTTGCCCCAGAATAAAACCCTGTCGTGCCAGCAGCGAGTCCGGCGGAGTCAATTGCGAGGCCGGCAAAGCCGCGGCCCAGCGAAAGAAAACGTACATCATCTCCAGGATCGCCCGCGCCCGCCATTTGGCCGGGCCGGCCGCCGGTTCCTGAAAGTCCGCCAGCAGCCAGCATGCCTTGGGCGCCGCCGCCTCGGAGAGCTTTGGCAGGAGGCGCTCCAGTTGCTCCGGGCGGAAACAATCCAGGAAAAAATGGGTGACAATCAAATCGAATTCCCCGGCGGGCGCGGCCCAATCCAGCAAATCGGCGTGGATGAATTCAGCGCCCGAATCATCCACACCGCCCGCGCGCAGCCGGGCGCGGGCCGCTCGCAACATGCCGGAACTGGAATCAACGCAGGTGCAGCGCACGCGCGGATGGGCGCGCAACAATTCGGCCACAAACCCGCCGTGGCCCGGCCCGGCCACCAAAGCGCGGCGCGGCGCGGGAATCGTCTGCAAAAAGGCGGCGCGGCAACGCTGTAATTTCCGGCCCGCCAACAAACGTTCCATCCAGCCATAGTGCGGCGCGAGCCTGTCAAAATCAGCCCTTTCCTGGTCACCGCAGTCCAATACTGTGAAATCCTGCCATTTTAAGAAGATTTTGTTGAACAGGAGAAAACGGAGAGAACAGAGACCCATTTTATTTCTTCCATCACTCCGTTGCCTCTGTTTCCTCATGTTCAAAAGTTGTGTTTGGTTGCGGCTTGCCGCGCTGCGATCCTGACAATTTCTCCAGCAGAAAAAAGCGCCCGCCCCACCGCAGGCATAGGCCACCGCGTCCCATGGATCGCCCGTCGTGGTCATCAAGCGCGGCCCGATGACTTCAAAGAGAACCGACCAACCGAGGACGTGCGCCGAGACTTCGGCCAGGGTTGGGGGCTGGTCGTGCGCGCGCAGGCGCAACCAGCGATGAGCCAGCAACAGCGGCGGCAAGGCGCAGGGAATGAGCAAGACGTCGTTGAACCAATTGTGGAAAAAGGCGATGTGGCAATGGGGCTTGATCAGCCAGCGATTGGCTGCGTAAAGCGCGCAACAGACCAGGAACAGAGGATCGAAAACGTAGCCGAATCGCTTCACAGCAGGGCGAGAATAATCAGGCCGAAACCAAAGCCCAGCAACAACTTCAACAGAAAGACTTTTGTCATCATCACCGCCTTGAAACTATTCCCGCCCGGCCTCATGTCGAGCCTTTTATTCCCAGGCTTAATTATACACCGCGTGATAACTATAAAAGATTGGAAACATTTTCCCTTGCCAGCGGCGCGGGCGCGGCGTTTGCTTCATCAACTTTTCAGTGAAGTGCGGGACTTGATTTCCAAAGCCGATGTGTTGCTGGAGGCGCTGCCGTATCTGTTGCGCTTTCGGGGGAAGACCTTCGTCGTCAAATACGGCGGCAGCTTCATGGATTCCCCGGACCCCGCCGTGCGCGCGGGGGTCGCGCGCGACCTGGTTTTCCTGGCGGCCACCGGCATCCAGCCGGTGGTGGTGCATGGCGGCGGCAAAGCGATCACGCGCGCCATGGAACAGTCGGGACTCAAAGCCAGTTTCATCCAGGGCCTTCGCGTCACGGACGAAGCCACGATGGAAGTGGTCGAACGCGTGCTCTCGCGGGAGATCAATCCTGAAATTGTCGCCGCCATCAACCAACTCGGCGGCAAGGCCCAGGGATTCTCCGGCGCGGAAATCTTCACCGCCCGCAAACTCTGGCCGCAAGACCCTGCCGGCGCGCCGTTGGACGCCGGTTTCCTGGGAGAAGTCGCCGCAGTCCAGACCGCTTCGGTGCTGGCTTGTCAGCGAGAGGGCGTGACGCCGGTCAGCAGTCCGACGGCGCAGGGCGAGGACGGTCGCCTTTACAATTGCAACGCCGACACCGCCGCCGCCCATCTGGCCATCGCCTTGCGCGCCTGCCGGCTGATCTTTATGAGTGACGTTCCCGGAGTCCTGCGCGACCCCAGGGACGCTTCCACCGTCATCTCGCATCTGAGCGCGGACGAGGCGCGGGAGCTGGAGAAATCCGGCATTATTGACAAGGGCATGATTCCCAAGGTCGAGGCCGCGCTGGCCGCGTTGCGCGCGGGCGTGGAAAAAGTTTCCTTTGTGGATGGCCGCGTGCCGCACGCGATCCTGCTGGAGATTTTCACCCGCGAGGGCATCGGCACCGAGTTGACCCCATGATTTTTGCAGGCAAAGATTGAACCTGTCAACCAAGCGTGGCAGAATGGCAAGTGATGGTCAGTGAGGAAGCATATTTTTTGCGCGAAGCGACCGGCACCAGCGCCGTGGCGGAAACCGCCCGCACGGTGGCGCTGGCGCTGGCCACTTCGTGGGATGCCTTGCAAGCCGAAAAATGAGAGACATCCTGCCACCACCGCCCGCGGTCGTCCGGAACCAATTGCAATCCATCCAGGAGCGGTTCCGCAAAAACGTCATCCCTTCCTACGGGAGGTTCGACCTCGCCCTGGAGCGCGGCGAAGGCTCGCGCGTCTGGGACATCAACGGCAAATGCTACCTGGACCTCGGCGCCGGCATCGCCGTCTGCGCTTTGGGCCACGCCTCGCCCGACATCATCGCCGCGTTGATCGAGCAGTCGGGCAAGCTCTCGCACATTTCCAATCTTTATTACCAGCAGCCGCAAGGCCTCCTGGCCGAGCAACTGGTCGGCCTCCTCGGGCCGGGCAAGGTTTTCTTTTGCAACAGCGGCGGCGAGGCCGACGAGGGCCTCTTCAAACTCGCGCGGAAATTCGGCCATGACGAGGGCCGCTACGAAATTCTGACGGCCGAAAATTCCTTTCATGGCCGCACGCTGGCCGGCATCTCCGCCACGGGCCAAGCCAAGGTCAAGAAAGGTTTCGGACCGATGGTGCCGGGCTTTCGGCACATCCCCTTCAACGACCTGGCCGCCGCGCGCGCGGCCTTGTCGCCGGCCACGGCGGCCATCCTGATCGAAGGCGTGCAAGGCGAAGGCGGCGTCACGGCCGCGACGCCCGAATACCTGCTGGGCTTGCGCCAGTTGTGCGACGAGAAAAACCTGCTGCTGCTCATGGACGGCGTGCAATGCGGTCATTTCCGCACGGGCCGGTTCCAAAGTTTTCAGCGCATTCTGGAGGATTCGTCGTCAGCGGAAGCCGCGAAATTTTTGCCCGACGGCATCGCCATGGCCAAATCCCTGGGCGGCGGAATTCCCATCGGCGCGTTTTGGGCGCGCGCGCCCTACGCGGACTTGCTGGGCGCGGGCACGCACGGCAGCACTTTTGGCGGCGGACCGCTGGCCTGCGCCGTCGCCTTGAAGGTCTTGGAAGTGATCGAGCGCGACCATCTGGCGGCCAATGCCCGCGCGGTCGGCGATTTTCTGCTGGCCGAACTTTCGCGCCTGACCGCGCGGTATCCGTCCGTGCTGCGGCAGGTGCGCGGTTTGGGCCTGATGATCGGCCTGGAATTGGAGGAAAAGATCCCCGCCTTCGCCGCCAGCGACAAGGCGCCGGCGATCCAATTCATCAACGCCTTGCATCAAGCCGGCCTGCTGGCCGTTCCCGCCGGCAGCAGAGTCATCCGCCTGCTGCCGCCCTTGAACTTGTCACGCCTCGAAGCCGCGGAAGCCGTGGGCCTGATTGCGTCCGTTGCGGCGGAGCTATCGCCATGAAACATCTCTTGAGCCTGGAGAAAATGTCGCGGGAGGAGATGGAACAAATCCTCGCTGCCACCGTGGGCATGAAGCAACAGCGCGGACGCCATGACTCCCTCCCGCTGGCCGGCCAAATCTGGGCCTTGCTCTTCTCCAAGTCTTCCACCCGCACGCGCGTCTCCTTTGAAGTCGGCATCCGCGAGTTGGGCGGCCAAGCCATATTTCTGAGCACGGGCGAAGTCCAACTCGGACGCGGCGAACCGATCAAGGACACGGCCCGCGTGCTCGGTCGCATGATTAACGGCGCCGTCATCCGCACCTTCGCGCAATTCGACGTCGAGGAATTCGCCCAGTACTCCGGCATCCCAACCATCAACGCCTTGACCGATCAGGAGCACCCCTGCCAGATACTGGCCGACATCTTCACCTTTCAGGAGAAGCGCGGTCCCATCGCCGGCAAACGGGTCGTGTTCGTCGGCGACGGCGCCTGCAATGTGCCAACGTCGTGGATATTCGCCGCCGCCAAATTGGGTTTCGATTTGCGCATCGCCGCGCCCAGGAAATTCCAGCCCGCGCCGGAGTTGTTGCGGCGCGCCGGCGGCCAGATCGTATGCACCGAAGACGTTCGGGGCGCGGCCAACGGCGCCGACCTGCTTTACACCGACGTCTGGGTCTCGATGGGCAAGGAATCCGAGTCCGCCGAGCGCATGCAGGAACTGGCCGGCTACCAGATCAACGAAACGTTGGTCAAACTGGCCAAGCCCGACGCCCTGGTCATGCACTGTCTGCCCGCCTATCGCGGCAAGGAGATAGACGAGGCGACGTTCGAAGCCAACGCCGAGACCATTTTTGACCAAGCCGCCAACCGCCTCCATTGCCAGAAAGCGATCATGCACTGGCTGGCAAGTTAAGGAGGCTGAAATTCGCACAATATATGGTACAATAGTTCAAAATCGTTTTTTTCGGAGAAGAATTTTTCACCACGAAGGACACGAAGAGCACGAAGTATTGAATAAGTCCATGTGGTGGATTTTTCTTCGTGTTCTTCGTACTTCGTGGTGAAAAAGTTTTGTCAGAAATGAGGAATTCGGGATATTGCACTGCGAATGCCGTCCTTGGTCACTCCACGCGCTTACTGAGGTACTCGCCTGAGGGGTCAACCGTTTTGAGGCCGCTGGGCCGGCCGTTTTCCAGCAAGAACTCGAACGCCAGGTCGGAAAATTCCTTGATATGGAATTTGAGACCCCGGTACGGGAGCAACTTCTGTTCGGGTTGGCCCGGACTGACGAGGTAGAGGCTGCCGTCTTCTTTGAAAACGACATGATATTTGAAGCCGGTGGGATTTTCGTAGGCGCCAGCGAGCGTCTGAAGAATCTTGGGCTCGAGCGTGTCCGGTTTTCGCACAAAAGTTGCCTCCGCCTCATCCAACGACATGGTGGCTTTGTCCACGTCGCCCTGGGGGTTGGTGGCGAAGTTCACTGACCACTTCCCATCCAATTCGTCGTCGGGAGTGTCGAAGCGGTCGTAATGGAAATGCGAGAGAGGCATACGGATTTTATGAAAGTCGAATTGCAACTGATCTCCCTTGAGCGTGATCTTGAGGACGCCGTAAGCGGGGTGCTCGTATTCTCCAGCATAAGTTTCGAGGGGGTGCGAGGGCTTGGTGTTGGGAACTTGTTGGGACCCGGCCTTGGCGCGAGCCGCCGTGCCCGCCTTTTTATCTTTTTGATAGATGTCCAAGGCGCGCTCACTCCAGGGCGTCGGACTCAAGTCCAGCAGGCGCTCATAGACGTTGTAGCCCACGGTGTTGATGAGGCTGGAGCAATGCTCGCCGATGACCAGGACAATCACCCCGATGTGCTCCTGGGGCATAAAGGAGATCTGAGAAAAAAAACCGCCGAGCGCGCCCCCGTGGAAAGTGAGCAAATGGCCGCGATAGGAAACCGTTTCGCGACCCATCCCATAGGCGGCGTTCAGTTTTTCCCAGAAGCCTCGCGTTTCGCCCTCGACGTTGGGCAAGGCAATGGCCGGTTCGAGGGTCGCCGCCAGGATTTCGGGAGGCAGAATTTGATTTCCATTGTATTTGCCGTCGTTCATCAACGCCAGCAGCCAGTGCGAAATATCTTCGATGCTGGAGATGATCGCTCCGCAAGGCGCCACGCCGGCCGTATCCTCATAGTAGGGCATGCGGTAAAGCTCCCTGCTATCCCGCTTTTCCGTGAAGGGCGCGCCGAAGTCGGGCGCGTTGGTCATGTCGGCAATGGTGTAAACGGTGGAGGTCATCTCCAAGGGCCGCAGGATTCGTTCCCGGACGAAATCCTCCCAAGTCTTGCCCGATTTGAGTTCGATGACGTACCCTGCCGCGGCGTACATCAAGTTGTTGTAAAGAAATACCTGCCTGGGCGGTTCCTTTGGCTCCATAAATTGAAGCCGCTCGAACAATTCCCGGCGAGTGAAGTCCGATTTGTACCAGATCAAATCATGCCGAGTGACGCCAGTCCGATGGGACAGCATATCCCGCAGGGTGATCGTCCTGTTCAGCTCGTCGTTGAAAAAGCGAATCGAGGGGACAGCGTCGCGAATCGGTTTATCCCAATCCAATTTGCCCTCCTTCACCAGCATCCCGGCGGCGACGGCGGTGAATAATTTGGTATTGGAAGCAATCGGGCAGAGTGTTTTCGGCGTGAAGGGCAGCTTCTTCTCAAAGTCCCGGTAGCCGTAGCCCTTGGCGAAGACGAGCTTGTCGTTGACCACGATGCCGACACCGATCCCGGGGGCGTTCCAATCCTTGAGAACCTTGGCCATGTATTCGTCGAAGCCCGCAAGCTTGGATTCTACGGAGCGCTCCTGGCCATGAAGACGGTCGGTCCAAACCAGGGCCACCATGGCGCATAAGCTCAACCCGAACCTCATGCACCGGCGCGTTGAAATTATCTTCATAATTGACGTTCAATGATTTTCATGGCCAACGCAAGAAAATCGGGAAGAAAATTCACAGAAAAGAGGAAGAATTTTCGGGATGGAAGCGCTTGGGTGGCCGAAAGGCCCGCGATCGTGGAGTGAGAATGGAGGCATTTGCAGATGGTATGAGATGTGCTATGTTAATATGTTGGAATGACACCGTTGAAGCGTCATGAAGTAGGAGGGCCGGAGCTTGTTCAATTCGCCGGGCTGCTGATTCTTATTGACATAATTTACAAAAACTTTGGCTCCGGCGTGCAAGCCCACGCGACGGGCGGCACCATCACCTTTTTTGCGACCGGCCTGTTCCTGCTGCTCTGGCCGATGTCCTTGAAAGCACGGCAGTAAGACAAGGGCGCGCGCTCGGTGGCGCACGAGGGTTTGCTTGTGCATCATATTTGGACAGTTCTGTCCCAAAATCCGACCATCCATCCATTTTCCCTCAGTGGCCTCATTCGATTCTGCTGCCACATTTAAGCCAAGCAGCGCGGATTTAATGCGAAGACGCAAAGACCCAGCGCGGCAGAGCCGCAACCTAAACGATGATGGGCATGGAATTCGAAGAAGTGGAGAGGCGTCAGGGGGAATGATGGTCAGGGGAATGGGAAAAGGAGATCGCAAAATGATTTCGCTTCCTATCATTCCCCTGACCATGATTCCCCTGACAAATTTTGTCGAGAATGATTGGTTTTCACAGATTGCAAGGCCAGCCGCAACCCCATTCGGGAAAATTTGGCAGGGGAATGATTGGCAGAGGAATGAGAAGAAAGGCTTTCAGGATTATTGCTCTGCCAATCATTCCTCTGCCATGCATCGCCCTGTATTCCCACACCATTTGGTGGGTCGGACTACCAAGGGCAAATTCATCTTTGCGTCTTCGCGTCTTAGCGCCTTGCGTTGAAATTCTTCTGCCTTACTGCATGGACAAGGTGGTCCATTTTCTTTGCGGGATTTGGGCGGCGAGAAGCGTGTTGTAAGAGAACAGTCAAATGATATTATGAAAAAGCTCAATATGCTCAGAGTTCTCGTGGCAACAATTTCGATGGCGGCCTTTGTGCTTGGACCTTGGCCCGCACATGGCCAAGCGGCCTCAGTGAATCCAGCGGAAGCTAAAGAGAGTTCTGGCACCCAGTCGGCCACAGCTCCGCGTGAAGAACATTTGAAAGTGGAACACGATGTGGTTTTTTTTCGGCTGCCGGGCAAGCCATGGAATAATGGTCAAAACCCAGCCACCGTGGGCAACGCGGTGAAGGCGCTACGCGCCCTTTATCCCGACGCCACGTTTGCCGTTGATCCCCATGTTGCCGAATTGCCGCTGACGGACCTTATCGTCCGTGCCAACGAGCCAACGACCGATCTGTGGGCTTTGCGCACCGCCTGCGGCGACGGATTTGATATCGGCAGCGAGGAGCCGAATTCACTCTACATGCTTCAACGCAACAAAATGACCGATGTTGACCCGTCAAAGAAGGAAGACCGTGACATCGAATGCTTTAGTTTGAATGGTTATCTCGACTGGAGATTCAAGGATCAAGAAACCAAGCATGAGCAGCAAGAAGAAGAGGCGGCGAAGGCGGTTGATCAATTGCAGGCAATTATCCTGCAAACTATCGGTGGTTTTGATGGCGATATCAAAATGCCGCAATTTCAATTCTACCGCCAGGCCCAATTGCTCATTGTCACAGGTTCGAATCGAGCCATCGCTATCGCGGCCAAAGTCATTTACGCTTTGCCCGGCCAGCGGAATCCTTTCGGGTCCGTCTGGAACGCTAGAAATTCATTCGATCGCCAGCCTAATTTCCGGGAAATTCAGCCCGACAATGCCTTTGGACCTGCGGCCAAAATGGGCGGCGCACTCCCGGCCACGAGCACGCTTCCAAACTCGACATACAACCCCAACTCCGCCACCAATAAGTAGCTCCGAGTGCCACAAAACTCCTTGATTTCATTGCGCCTGCCGGAACTCATCACGGTGGCAGAGGCCCAAACCAACGCTTCGACGACGAATGCCGTTGCCTCATTGACGCGCCGCCTGGCGGCCGGAGAGGACGATGCCTTTCGCCAATTTCAGGCGCTTTATTTCGACCGGCTTTATCGTTTTCTTCTGGTCGTCTCGCACGGCGATGAAACCCAGGCCCGCGAAGCCCTGCAGGAAACCTGCTTGCGGGTTGCCCGCCATGCCAGGAGTTTTGAGGGCGAGGATGCGTTTTGGAATTGGCTCAAAGCCGTTGGCCGCAACGCCGCGCGCGACGCCGCGCGAAGCCGGCGCCGTTATTCCTCTCTTCTGGAAAGATTTACCCAGGGCAGCCCATCCGAGGCGCCATCCCCCCGCCCGGAAGACGCCCTGGCTGCGGCGCTGGAGGAAAGCGTCGGCGAACTGGAATCGGACGAGCGTCTTTTGATCGAAGGCAAATACCTCGATGGCCTGACCGTCAGAGAACTTGCGGCGCAGGCGGGCTTGACGGAGAAAGCGGTGGAATCGAGGTTGCTGCGGTTGCGGCGGCAGCTTCGCGAAGGTATTTTGAAAAAGCTGAAAACGCCATGACAGACCAGGACAAGAATCAATTATTGGAAGACCTTCTCGGCGATGAGGGGTTGAATCAAGTCCGCCGGGCAAGCTTGTTGCGCGGCTTGCAAGCCATGCGCGGGCGACGCCGGCGCGCCCTGGCCGCGCGTGTATCCGTGATGGCGGTGCCGGTGTTGCTGCTGGCCGCGATGGCCTTTTATCCCCGGTTTCAGCCGCCCCATCAGGCGACTGCATCGAATGCGATGGCCTTCTCCCACACCGCGGAATCCAAAGTGGAATACATCACCACCGAGCAACTGTTTGCGTTGTTCCCAAATCGCCCCATGGCGCTGGTCGGCAAGCCCGGCCACCAGCAATTGATCTTCCTGGACGATCATCCAGCTAACAAAAACCGATAATAATCAGTCTAAACCCAGAATTTTGCGGCCATCGGCGGTAATCATGGACTGGTGCCAGGGCGGGTCCCAAACAATTTCCACGTCCGCGTCCTCCACGCCGGGCAGGTAGAGCAGTTTCTGCCGGGCGTCGGAAGCGATGACTGTGCCCATGCCGCAACCGGGGGCGGTCAGGGTCATCTTGACTCGCAATTTAGTGCTGCCGCCGGGCGCAGGCTCGATCACCAAATCATACACCAGGCCCAGATCAACAATGTTGACGGGAATCTCCGGGTCGAAGCAGGTCTTGAGCGTGTCCCACACCAGTTTCTCATCCACGGGGCCGGAGGGGCCTTCGGGCTTTTTGCAAACTTCCTCCATCAGGCTGGATGAGGATTGGACGCCGAGCGCGTCGGCATCCTTGGCGGCGATGCGGAACAAGCCGCCCGCCGTCTGCACTGTGTAATTGCCGCCCAAGGTCTGGGTGATGTCCACCGGCGTGCCCGCCGGCAAGGTGACGACATGGCCTAGCGGGATTTGGATGGCCTCGCAATCGCGTTTTAGTTTGAGGTCCGTTTCATCCATGATGGGAAGATGGGGGCGGAAACCTGAAAACGACGGTGTTCTGATAAATCTGGCCGGGTTTGAGCGTGACGGACGGGAATTGCGGGTGGTTTGGAGAATCGGGGAAATGCTGCGCTTCCAGACAAAAACCGGAGCGTCTGTGATAGACCTGTCCGCCTTTGCCCTTGATCGTTCCGTCGAGAAAATTGCCGGTGTAGAATTGCACGCCCGGCTCCGTCGTCAGCACTTCCAGCACCCTGCCGGTAACAGGCTCAGTCACGCGCGCGATGACATCCAGGCGGCCCGTCGGATGATTGAGGACAAAATTGTGGTCGTACCCGTGGCCGCGTTGCAACTGCTCGTCGTCTTGTTCGATGCGGGCGCCGATGGCGGTGGACCGGCGGAAATCAAACGGCGTGCCCGCCACTGGCCGCAACTCCCCGGTGGGAATGAGCGCGCCGTCCACCGGAGTGATTCGGTCCGCGTCAATTTGAACTTGGTGTCCCAAGATGTCGCCCTCGCCGGCGAGATTGAAATAGGAGTGTTGTGTCAAGTTGACGATGGTGGTTTTGTCGGTGGCGGCAGTTAAATCAAGGCGCAAGCCTTGGTCTTCTGTGAGGCAATAGACAGCTTTGACCTGGAGGTTGCCGGGGTAGCCTTCTTCGCTGTCCTTGCTCAAGTACTGCAACTCCAGAGCTGGCAAGGAAGGCGCGCTGGTGGGCGATGCCTGCCAGAGCATCTTGTTAAAGCCTTGGCGTCCGCCATGTAAGGCATTGGGGCCGTTGTTGGCCGCCAAGGCATAAGTCGCGCCCTCCAGCATGAAGGTTGCCTTGGCAATCCGATTGCAATACCGGCCCACCAACGCTCCGAAATAGGGGTTGAGGCCCAGATAGCCATCGAGATGATCGAAGCCGAGCACGACATCTTCCAGATGGCCGTCGCGGTCGGGGGTCTTGAGCGAGACGACGATGCCGCCGTAATCGCAAATCCGGGCCTCGATGCCACCGGGGATGCGGAGGGTGTGAAGAGTGACCGGCGCGCCCTCCGGCGTGTGTCCGAACGGAGTTTGGGAAATAAGAGCTTCCATCGCGGGCATTTTAAGACGGCCTTGGCGGCCAAGTCAACTTGTACAAATTCAGCAGAAAGCAATCGGCAGGATTGACATGGCCCGCGAAGTGCTATAGAAATTGGTTCTGAGAGTCGTTTACAGGCAGAGAACAGACAATCGGTGATGCTATGCGGATTCGCCAGCCAAATCGAAACATGGGAAGGTCCCCTGCTTTTACGCTCATCGAAGTCGCGGTGGCCCTTGCCGTCGCGGTGCTGATGATGGCGGGGATGTTCCAGGGCTACACCTTGGCCTCGCGGAGGGCGCAATTCTCCTCTTTCCAACTGGCGGCCAACGCCATGGCCATGCAGCAGATGGAAAGAATCGTGGCCGCGACCTGGGTGGTTTCCGGCACGTCGGTGACCAATATTTTCAGTCCCTCACTGACCAACACCCAGGTCAACGCGCTCTGTGTGCCCAGTAGTGGTACAAACCTGGTTTTCGCAACCAATTATGCGACAGTGCAGCAAGTTTCCACCAATCCCCCGTATGTGATGGTGTCGGTGAGTTGTGTCTGGAATTTCATGGGTCTGGGCACGTTCACCAATACCGTCTCCGTCTTGCGGGCGCCCGACTTATGAAAGTGAACTTTTCCGAGACAAAGGCCACCGGGCAGCGAAGCGGCTTTACAGCCATCGAGGCGCTGGTGGTCATGACGACACTGGTGCTCCTGTGCGGCTCCATCATCATGTGCAATCTCTATGGGGTGTCCATGGCGGTGCGGCAGCAAATCTGGCTTAGCGCCAGCGATGACTCGGCGCAGACCCTGGGCAAGTTGATGACGGATATTCGGTCCGGAGCCTCCAATTACGTGGGCAATGGAAACCTGGGCGGTTTTACCAACGCCCCCACCAACGTGTGGCAGCAGGGCAACGCCTTGATGATCTACCAGGCCAACACCAACGGGGTCATCAACGGCTCTTATGTCATGTATTATTACGATCCGCCCAGCAGCAACCTCTACCGCACGAACTGGGACGGAGTCAGCACCGGTGATTTCAAACTGGTCACGGCCAATATGCTCATGACCAATAATATGTACAACAGCAACATTTTCTCCGCCTACAACGTTAACAACAATGTGTGGGTGCCTGAAACCAACGGAGTGGGAACGCCGCTCATCCTGGTTTGTCTGGCCTACACGAAATTACAGAACCCGCAAATTGACATCGCGCCGGGCAGCCCGGTGGATTTTTACCAGATCGTCACCATGATTGCATCACGAAACAGGCCATGAAAACAACACCCGTCAGACCCCGGGCGCGCGAAAGAGGTTGGGCTTTGCTAGTCGTCATGTCGCTGTGCGCGACAGGACTCCTGGTCTTGGCCAGCATCATGAGTTGGGCCAATGAGAACGCCACCGTGACGGCGCGCAGCAGCGAAACTTTCACCACCACCTACGCCGCCGAAGCCGCCACGGAGAAGGCCCTCGGGGCGATCGTGCAGGACGATCAGAATTACGGCGAGGGATTGGTCATGACCAAGAACGCCACCTTGAGCTACAGCACTTTGATTCCCACCGCCAGCGACAGTTCTTACTGGACAAATTATCTCTTCAGCGGCGGCGCCACCAACAACATCGTCATCGTGGAGTGCGTCAACACCTCCGCCACCAATGTTCTGGGGCCGCCCTATGCCGGCTTGCAATCCGTCGGGGCCACTTACGAGATCATCGCCAACGCGCAAAACCAGAATTCGTTGTACAAGATCAAGGCCACGGTCGGCCAGCAGGTTATGCTGGGGCAAATCCCGCTTTTTCAATTCGCCATTTTCTACAATGACACGTTGGAAATTGACCCCGGAGCGAACATGACCGTCACCGGCTTGGTGCATGGCAACACCAACATTTATGTTGACCCCAACTCCGGCGTGACGCTGACGTTTTCGAGCGGCGTCTCGGCCACGGGCACCCTCCTTCTGTCGGAAAACCCAATGGATCCGACCCTCCGCCCCGGGTCGGGCACGGTCAGCTTCGATGCGGGTAGCCTCGCCGATGTGAATCCATTGAATCTGCCGGTGGGCACCAACACCGCGGGCAACACGACCAACGTGGGCGCCAGCGTCCATGCCATCGTGCAAGTCCCCCCGGCCGGCGTGGCCCCCAACTCCAGTGTCGGCACCAATCTTCTCTACAACCAAGTGGATATGATCATCTCCATTTCGAATAACAACGTCATCACCGTTACCAGCGGCGTGAATGTGAACAATATGGCCACGGTCATCTCCAATAATCAATGGGCTTCTTTTATCAACACCAACGGCAGCTTCTACAACATGCGCGACGATAGTGAGGTCGCTCCCCTGGACATCAACGTGGGCGCGCTGAGGCAGTGGAGCGCGACCAACACCGTGCTGCGCCCGCTCCTGGCCTCGTTGCGCGGATCGGGCGACGCGGATGTGCAATCCATCTTCGTGGTGGATCAGCGCTTCCTGAGCAACACAGTGATCACCACCAACATCAGCTATACCACCAATACGGCCACCACGACGACGACCAGTTACCCCAATTCTGGAACTTACATTCCGCCCGTCACCACGAACACGTCCGAAACAACCTCAGCCACCTTTCCAGCTTCCGGGACGTATGTCACGCCGATTTTGTCAACCAACGAATCGTCGGTAACCGATAGCAGCACGCGCCCCACCAGCAATTATGTGGGGACCATAAAGACCAACTATGGCCCCACCAGCTACAGCTACACCGCCATTACCGGTTATATTTACAACGGGGTAACCGGTTACACCTATGCGCTTGTCACTGGCATCGCCACGAACGTCAGTTATACCACCAACTTCATTCAATACGCCGAGCCGGGCATCATCCTGACCAATGGCGGGACGCTGCCTTCCAACGGGCTTTCCATCGTCACGCCGGATCCGGCCTACGTCGTGGGCAACTGGAACGTCACGAACAACAACGGTCAAGGGATGCTCCAAACCTATAACGTGGCAGACACTCTGCCCAGCGCCGTATATTGCGACGCTCTCACCATATTGTCCTCCGCCTGGAACCCCGGCACTTCGAGCAACGCCCTCTCCAGCCGCGTGGCTGCCGCGGACACCGTCAACGCGGCCATTTTGACGGGCAACGTGCCTTCCAACGGCAACGATTACAGCGGCGGGGTGGAGAATTTTGTGCGCTTCCAGGAGGACTGGAGCGGGGTCAATTTCTATTACAACGGCTCGATGGTGGAAATGTTCCAAAGCCAAATCGCCAATTATCCCTGGCCGGGAACGGGCATCGTTTATAATCCACCCAATCGCGATTGGGCCTTCGACACCAACTTTAGCAACCCATCCAAACTGCCGCCGTTGACCCCGCGGGTCATTTATCTCAATCGGGCCAGGTGGGCGACGCTGCCGCCCGGCACCACCTGGTTTTGATCATGCCACGATTGCGAACTATCACTCTGTTGGCCTGGGTTGGGCTTTGGGCGGCGTCCGCTTTGGGCGAGTCTGATTTCAAGGTGTATCCAAGCACGGAGGCCACAGCGGAAGGGGGCATCGCCAGCATCCTGGTCATCCAAACCGGGAATAGACATTTCCAACTCCGCGTCCCCAAAGATTATGGCACGCAGATCCGCCAGAATGACCAAAGCATTGTGTTCACCTCCCACACCGGCACCAGCATCATCACCATGAAAATGAGCACCAACTACGCGGGCGCCTTGCCCAAATTGGAAGAGCTGCGCGACCTTGTGGCCAAAAAGCACCCCACGGCCTCGCTGGTGCAAACCTCGCCCTGCCACACCTCTTGCGGAACCGGCCTTCTGTTCGATCTTTTTCAGCCCGCCGCCGGGAATCTGACCTTGCGACTGCGCGATGGTTACGTCTCCTTTCCCGAGGGGAGCTTTGAATTTACCTTGTCGTGCGACTCTCTGGAGTATGACAAGAACCGGCTCAGTTTTGCCTGGCTATTAAATTCCTTCCGTTTACAGCCGCAGTCTGCTAAAACCAACTCATGACATTTCCGAATTTTGCGGGCGGCAAGAGGCGCGACCAAGTGTTTGCCGTGGATTTAGGCTCGCGCACCACCAAGGCGGTGCTGTTGGAACGCCGGGAAGACTCCTTCAGCCTGGCCCGTTTCAACGTGCAGGACGCCCCCATTTATGACAAGGCCCTGCCGCAGGGGCTGCTGACCGAGCACCTGCGCTCGATCATGGAGGCCATGGAGCCCAAGACCCGGCAGGTCGTCGTGGCCATCGGCGCCGGCGACTCCGTGCTGCGCAGCACGGAATTGCCGCTCATGCCCATCAGCGAGATGCGCCAAATGTTCAAATTCAATTCCAAAACCCACCTCCAGCAGGACCTGCGCGATTACATCTTTGATTGCCACATCGTTCCTCCCCGCGCGCAAGCGCAGGTCGAGACCACCAAGGCAGGCCAAGTCAAATACAAAGTGTGGGTCGGCGGCGCGCGGCGCGAGTTGCTGGACAACCTTGAATCGTCAGTCAAAGCGGCCGGCCTGACCCCAAGCCATATCACGCTCAGTTTGCTTGGCCCCGTCAACGCCCTGGAATTTTCCCAGCCGGACACTTTCAACCGGGAGGTTGTGGCGCTGGTTGATTTGGGCTTCAAATCCTCGGCCATCAGCATCCTGGCCGACGGCGAGTTATGCCTGAGCCGCTCCGTTGAACTGGGAGGCGACCGATTGACGACGGGGCTGGCGGAAGCCATGAGCATTACGTACGCCGAAGCCGAAGGCATCAAGGTCGGCATGCCACAGGAGGTTGAAGCGCATCTGCAACCGCTGGTCGCGCCCCTGGGGCGGGAATTGCGCGCCTCGATTGATTTTTTCGAGCATCAGCGGGAAAAGACGGTGAGCAAAGTTTTGATCACTGGCGGCGCGGCGCGCTCCGAGTTTCTGGTCCAAATGCTGCAAGCGGAATTGGGTGTGGCCTGCAAGGCTTGGTTCCCTACCGAAGGCATGAAACTCTCGCTGGGGTCGCAGCAGATGACTGAAATCGAACAAGTCTCCAGCGTGCTGGCCGTGGCGATTGGTTCCGCCGCCATGGTCATCTCCTGATGCCCGGGTGCAGACTTGCCTGATCTTCAATCCCTCCGCCCGAGGGCAGAGAGCCGAGGCCTTTTGCAACCAGCTCGGTTCACTTTACCCCAAGTGCGTGGTGCGCCGCACTGGCGCGCAAGGCCAGGCCCGTCTATTGGCGGCCCAGGCCGTGCGCGAAGGATTTGCCACGATCATTGCCGCCGGCGGCGACGGCACCGCCAACGAGGTTGTCAACGGCATAGCCGATATCCCGCAAGGCCTGGCTTCCGTCCGGTTGGGCATCGTGCCTTTGGGCACGGTCAATGTGTTCGCCCGCGAGTTGGGCCTGCCGCGTGATGGGGCCGGGGCGGCCCGCGCACTGGCCGCGGGGCGCGAGATGGCCATTGATTTGGGTTGCGCCGAATTCATCGAGGGCGGGCACGGCACATGCCGCCATTTTTTGCAATTAGCCGGGGCAGGGTTGGATGCGCGCGCCGTGCAACTGGTCAGTTGGGAGTTGAAGAAAAAAACCGGGCCGCTGGCGTACGTGGCCGCAGGCTGCAAGGCGCTGCTGGAAGACCAGCCCCTCATCACTGTGGAGGGCGCAGGCCAGGTTTCAGGAGAGTTGGTGCTGTTGGGGAACGGCCGGTATTATGGCGGCAGCTTCGAGGTCTTTCCACGGGCCGATCTGAGGGACGGGCTTCTGAATATATGCGTTCTGCCCAAGGCTAATGTTTGGAGCAGCCTGCAAGCCCTTCTCGGCATGGCCACCGGACGCGTGCTCCGCTTTTGGCCGTCGCGGCACTTTCGAGTTTCCACCGTGACCCTGCGCAGTCCCAGCCGTGTCGGTTTGCAATTGGACGGCGAGTATGCGGGCGAATTGCCGGTGAGGTTCTCGGTCTTGCCGCGGGCCTTGCGTGTCATTGTTCCGTAAATTTGGTTTTGAGTTTCCATTGTGCTACCCTTTAGGCTGCTCTTATGAATGATGCGGGGAAAGCCCGGCGCGCGGCGCTGAGACTTATTTTGTTGACACTGGCCGGGGTCTGCGCGGTCGGTTTCCTGGGCCTGGTCCTGGGTTGGGCCGGGGCCTTGGCCAAGCTCCTGGGCGGCTTGGTGGTGTGGCTGGCCTTTGTCCTGGTTGGCGTCTGGGGCTTGTTTGCCATCTTCACTCTTTATTTCTTTCGTGATCCAAACGCCAAGACCCCCGATGGCGCCGGCCTGGTCGTCTGCCCGGGCCACGGCAAGGTGGATGCCATCGGCCAACTCTCCCAATCGCAATTCCCCGGCGGCCCTTGCCACCGGATTTCCATGTTCTTGTCCGTCATTGACATTCACGTGCAAAACGCGCCCATCAGCGGTCGTGTCGTTTCAGTCACTCATACGGCGGGCAAATTCATCAATGCCATGCAGGCTGATTCCGCGCTTTACAACGAAAACGTTCTCATCGGTTTGGATTCCACCCAAACGCCGGGTGAATTGATCGGCGTGCGCCTGATCGCCGGTGTGCTGGCCCGCCGCATTGTGCCTTTTGTCAAGGCGGGCGATGAGGTCAAGCGGGGGCAACGCATCAGCCTCATTCAATTCGGCTCGCGTTGCGATCTTTACCTGCCGCTGGATTACACGATCAAGGTCAAGGTGGGCGATAAAGTGGTCGGCGGCGAAACCGTCATGGCTGCAAAGTCATAACCAATGGAAACAAAGCCACATGAGTCGGAACCGGGCCAGGAAGGGCCGGAGTTGAAGATTTATTTTCTGCCCAACCTGATGACGGCGGGCAATTTGTTTTTCGGTTTTATGGCCTTGACCAAGATCGTCGAGGCTGCGCCCGGCCCCGCGGGAAATGGAGAAATCAAGCTCGCGCTGGGGTTCATCCTGCTGGCCTGTATTTGCGATTTGCTCGATGGCCGCCTGGCCCGCATGGGTGGAGTCGAAAGCCCCTTTGGCCGGGAATTCGATTCCCTGGCCGACCTGATTTCATTCGGAGCGGCCCCGGCGTTCCTGGTCCATCGCGTGGTGTTGCGGCAAGTGTTTACCACGCGTCCGGAGTTGGGCTGGTTCATCGCCTCCATTTACCTTATTTGCGGGGCCTTGCGGCTGGCGCGGTTCAATTGCCTGGCGGCCATGTCCGGCGGCGGCGGGGGGAAGGAGTTCCTGGGCTTTCCCATTCCGGCGGCGGCCGGGTTGGTGGCTTCGTTGACTTTGTTTTTGATGTGGGACGAGGATTACGCCGATCTTTCCACCGGGCCGTGGCGTTATTTGCTGCCGGGCCTCCTCCTGTTTCTCTCGGTCATGATGGTCAGCGAAGTCAAGTATCCGTCTTTCAAGACGCTCGACTTTCGGGCGCGGCGCACCTTCGCCAAGTTCGTGTTCATGATCCTCTTTGCGGCCGCCCTGGTGATTCTGCGCCGGCTGATTTTGCCCATCGTCCTCCCCTCGATCTTCACCCTCTACCTGCTTTACGGGTTCGTGCGGCCGCGCATCTCCCGCAAGGTCCGCCATGAAATTGAGGAAGAGGAAGAGGAAGAGGACGGTGCTCACCACTGATATGTTTGGCCATCCCCTCCTGCTGGCGGCCCTGACCGGATTTCTGAGCGGCTTCATTCTTTCCGTGCCGGTCGGACCGGTCAATGCGACCATTATCAACGAAGGCGCCCGGCGCGGATTGTCCTGGGCGCTGCTGATTGGTTTTGGGGCCTCGGCCATGGAAGTGATCTATTGCGCGCTGGCCTTCACGGGCTTTGCCTCGTTGTTCAACGGTGTGGTCATCAAAGCGGCGATGGAGTTGATCAGCTTTATTTTTATGCTTTACCTTGGCCTCCGTTTTCTCAAAATGCGCACCGTCCCGACCTTCGCGCCGGTGGAGGACAAGATCAAAGGACGGCTCCATCCCCATTCGGCCTTTGCCGTTGGGTTTGTGAGGGTCATGTTCAATCCGGGTGTGTTTCTGTTCTGGATTGTGCTGGCAGCCTACTTCAAATCGCGCGATTGGGTCGGGACTTCCGTGGGGGACGTGTGCTGGTGTGTGGCCGGTGTGGGCGCGGGCACCAGCATGTGGTTTGCGGGCCTGAGCTATGCCGTGTCGCGCGGCCACGGCAAGTTCACCGAGAAAACACTGCTGCGGATGGAGCACGGTTCGGGGATTGCCATGTTGGTGCTGGCCTTGGCCCAAGGCGCGCACATCGTCTTGCAGATGGTGCGGCATCAAATGCAGATGGGGGCGCGGCCGTAGAACACGAAATGTTCAACGTTTGCCCGGGTTCGCGGGGTGTTGGGAGGGAGGATCGGGGAGCGTCTCCGGTTTACGCGTGAAGTGGTTCACGAGGACGAAGCCTGCCAAAATAATCCCCAGTCCGAACGCCGTCAGACTTATGTAAAGCAAATGCAGGGGCGGTTGGTAGCGGAATTCAACGGTGTGATGGCCCGCGGGCACAAATACGCCGCGCATGATGTAATTGCAGCGCAGGACGGCGCCGGGCTTTTCATCCACCCAGACGTTCCAGGAATCCCCCGTTCTGTCATTGAGCAGCAAGACCGCCGGCGTTTTGGCGTCGGCTTCCAGGATCAAGTCCTTCGATTGATAGTGGGTGATTTTGACCGCGCCCGGGTCGGCCTCCGGGTGGCCAGGCGCATTGGTGACGGGTGTGTCGTTGGCCACCAAGACGACCTTTTCCGGGTTGAATGGCACTGAGCCAAGCTCCTGCAACGCGGTGGCGTCATCCACGTTTTTCCAATTGGCGTAGAGCTTGGCTCTGGGCAGAGCGCGGGTGAATTCAAGCAGAGCCGTAGGGCCGTCGCTGTTGGTCTGCACGGTCCAGTCACCGCCGTCCAAAGGTTGCACGATGCCGGCTTTGGGAACGACGGTCATGCGCATGAGCGTGCGGAAGCCGTTCTTCGGCTCGCCGAGTTGATTCAGTCCCGGTCCCCACTCCGCGCCGACCAGGAAGTAGCGGGTGTTGGTCAATTGCCACAGGCGGGTCGCGCGCCAAAGATCGCGGTCGGTACTGACGACGAATTGGTTGAGGTAGTTCTGCTCCAACAAAGCCATGCGCGGATCCTGGTCAATTTCCAGAGACTGGATGTCGTTGAAGGGATAATCATTTTCCAGCCACCAATGGCAAAGGAGCGTCAAATTGGGGGTGAGGTAACCGCCCGACGGCCAGACGCGGGAATTGACTCGATGCTCCCAAGGTTCGTGCCGGAGAAGATCGGTCACGGGATTGAGGCTCATCGTTCCCTTGTAGTTGTAATACCGGATCCACGGGATATCCGCGCGGGAAAGATCGCATATCATGATCGCACCCAGGATGACCCAGATGCAGACGGCCCGCCGGCCGGAGAAGGCGCCACCCAGAACGCAAACCAGAACGCCAGCCGACAGGGCGAGATAAACGATGAACCATCCGACTTCGCCAACACAAAAGCGCGCTATCTGCGCGGCGGCGGAATCTTTAAACCCATCGTGCAATAACTGCAACGCGATCTCCTTCTTGTCCCAGTGCAACTGCTGGGAAACGGCGGGATCGGCAAATCCAGCGTGCAAGAGGTAGCGGACAAGGGCCGGCTTGGAGGCATCCAAAATATAATATCCGGCCACCGCCGCGGCCAGCGCCACCGCGCAGCCGCCGGCCCACCATTTCTCAAAAGCGGAAACCCGTTTCCACCATGTCAATAACTCCTGGATGAAAGATTCGGTCCGGCTGGCTGTCGTCGCCAGATATTGGCGGCGGAGCACCTCCACCCCGTAGCCCGACAAGATGATCACACTAATGTTGAGCGGGTGCATGTATTTCATCGGATTCCGGAAATTGGCCACCAAAGGAAGTTGATAAATCACCGCGTAGAGGAAGCCGTGCCGTCCCCACGCCGCCAGCATCGAGATAAGCGCGGCTCCGCCCCAAAACCAAACCGCCCGCCGTTCCTCGGTGGAATAGGGCGAACTTGCTTTTCGGGCCGCATTGGCCAGACCGAACAGGGCCAGCAAGCAAACCAGCACCCCGGTGTATTCGCCATTGCCCGTGTGCCGTCGTTGCATTTGCGGCTGGCTTTTGATATAATCCATGACGTTTTCCTGCTGGGCCTTGTCGTGGCCGCTCAGGATGGACCGGATCTGGAATTGAACGTCGGCAGGGACACCGAGGCCCGCGATTGCATTGCTGCGCACCACCGGATCGGCGCTTTCCAGTTCCACGATGTGCGGGTCTTCGGCAATGCTGCCCCAATAATAGGCCGACGGGTTGGTGGAAGTGGTGTACATGTCCAGGCGATAGCCGAAAAGACCGGGAATAATCATGCGCAAGGTTTCCAGCTTCGGCACGCTCCATTGTGTGTTTCTGTCCCAGGCGTCCCGTTTCTCCCCCTCGGTTTGGCCGACGGAGGCGGTGCCATTGATTTGGGTGCCGATCAATGTATGGATGGTGCTCCAGGAAATGACAAAGGCGCTCACCACCACCAGCGCGCCCACATAAATCGTTTTTCTCGCCCCCATGGCAAGGTCCGATTCTGTGGACAGGAACCGGAAAACAACGAAGGCAGCCACATAAATGCTTAGAATGGCCCCGACGTCGAACCCTTCCATGACAGCCATGCCGGTGCATAACCCGGCCAGCACGCCTTTGATCCAAAGCTTCTCGATGTGCGGGCTGACCAGGATGCCCAGGGCGATGAAGATAAGGCCGCCGCAAGTACACCATTGGGGCAGGCCCCAACAGGCGTTGGAAAAAAAGTGCATGTTCAAGCCCGCGCCCAATCCACCGATCACACAAGCCATCGTGCTGAAACGCAATTGGCGAAAGAAGAACCAGGCGCCAAAGCCCAGGAAAAACATGCTCAGAGGAACGTAGAATTTGAGGTGATGCTCCGGCGAGAGGATGGCCATGCAGATATTGGTCAGGTTGGGCGGGAAAGCGACGTTGGGACCGCCGATCCACCAGAAATCGGCCCAGCAGCCAAAAATGGCGCCAGGGAGCCGGGAGGAACTTTCCATCAAAGCGCCCAAACTAAGGTCATTGGCCCAGAAAACCTCATAAGGTTGGAAGCCCTGGCGGCAGAGCACAGCCAGCGTTCCTCCGAGGAGCAGCAGCAACCACCAGAAGCCGCCGCTGCATCTTTTTTGTTTGGCGCCCGATAAATCTTCGTTCATGCGAATCGGGGCCAAGGATACGTTAAACCCGTCCAAAGCCAATCGGCTTTTTGAACGAATTTTAAATTCGGCAAAAGGGCTGTTGACGCGCGGATAAACCGTGATATGTTTCTGACTGTATGAGCGCCAGAAAAATCGAAAACAGTCCGCTCGGATTGTCTCCCCAGTCCACGCAATGTCTGACCGTACCCGCCCAATCGGTGCGCATCCGGAAAAACGGCATTGAATTTCGCAATGATGAACCCTTCGCCCCTTGGACCGAAATGACCGTTACCCTGCAAGGGTCCGGCCTGGCCAGGAAGGTCAATTTCACGGGTGTGATCGTAGCCTGCAAGGGCAATCCGCAGGAAGGCTTCGAAATTTCCATGTTGTTTACGCACGTGACCCGCCTCTCGCAAGCCCGGTTGCTGGCCTATTCCTGACTGGATTTTAATGGGGCGGGTGTTGTAAGCTGCCGGGGATGGAAACTTTTCGCCGTATATTGTCCACGGCTGTGCAGGGAGGCGCATCCGATGTTCACCTGAAAATCGGGGCGCCTATCGTTTTTCGCATCAACCGCAAATTGGTGGTGGTGGAAGGGCCTTTGCCAACCGAGGATTGGATGAACATGGTGGTTGAGAAAATAGTGCCCCGCCACAGCAAACAGCAACTGGAAAGGGACCACGAGTGTGATTTCTCCTATTATCTCCCCGAGGTTGGACGGTTCCGCACCAATTGTTATTACCAGCGCGGCACGCCTTGTCTGGCCATGCGCTATGTCAAAACGCAGGTGCCTTCCTTCGAGGATCTGGGTCTGTTGCCCGTCCTGAAGCAAATCGCCGAATCCCCGCGCGGCATTGTCTTGCTGGCGGGATCCACCGGCTGCGGCAAATCAACCACGCTGGCGGCCATGGTCGAGCACATCAACGCCAACTTCCGCAAACACATCATCACGTTGGAAGACCCCATCGAATACGTCTTTGAAGACAATCAATCGGTCATCGAGCAGCGCGAAATCGGCCTGGACACGCTCTCCTTCGAGCATGGGCTTAAGTACGTGCTGCGGCAGGACCCCGATGTGATCATGATCGGGGAAATGCGCGACGCCGTCAGTTTCACCGCCGCCATGAGCGCGGCCGACACCGGCCACCTGGTTTTGTCCACCGTCCACACTACCAATGCCTCCCAGTCTGTGGGGCGTATTCTGGATTTCTTCAAGGCGGATGAAAGGGACCAGATCCGGCGCCAGTTGGCCGGCACATTGCAAGCGGTCGTCTGCCAGCGCATGACGCCGCTGATAGCCGGCGGCATGACGCCGGCGCAGGAGATCATGATTAACTCAGGCACCGTGCGCAAATTGATCGAAGAGAACCGCCTGGAGAGGCTGTCGGCGGCCATTGAAACCGGGAGTGAGGAGGGGATGCTGACCTTTAATCAGTCGCTTTTCCAACTGGTCAAGGACGGCAAAGTGTCGCAGAAAGAGGCGCTGGCCAAAGCGACCAATGCCCAGGCGCTGGAAATGAATTTCCAAGGCATCTTCCTGACCGAAGGCAAGCGCATCCTGGGCTGACCGCCATCCTGACGGTCAAAAAAAGTGCTTGGCGTGAGTCGGGCGGTTTGCTATCAATAACGGCGATCAAAGTTCCATGAATGGGAACAGCAGAATTGTAACAATAACAATATGACAGGCACAAAATTTATGAAAACAATTAAGAAACTTTCCGCCATTCTTTTGGCGGTCGCTGCATGCGCGGCGTGGCCCGCCATGGCGCAGACCAACACGCCGCCTGGGACAAACGCCAAGGTCGCTCCACGGCCAAGGATCCCGCGCTATAACGGCACCATCACCGGCGTTGACTCTACAAACATGATCTTATCGCTCAAAGCCAGAACGGGGCAACCCGACAACAAACTCAAAATCACCCACGACACCAAGATCAGAAAAGACGGCCAGCCGGCGCAATTCTCGGATGCCGCAGAGGGCCTGCACGTCAACGCTAGTTACAAGAAAGAAGATGACGGCACCTGGACGGCGCTCACTGTTAATATCGTGACCAAGCCCCCTGTGCGCAGAGCGCCTCCGGCGGGTTCGACTACAAACACACCGCAATAATTTGCATCAAATTTTCGGACACAGGCGGAAAGCGCGCCCCGGCGGCGCATTTTCCGCCTTCTTGATTTTGAAACCCCAGCCTCAGCTTTTCCACCAGCTTTTTGGGGGGGGCTGCTCGACGGCTTCCTGCACTTGGCGCACCAGCAAATGGCTGCGCGCTTCCTCCAGGACCATCTGCATCTCTTCGTAGCTCTCAAAGCGGTCGCCGGGCTTTTTGGCCATGGCCCGCACCAGGGCGTTGCTGGTCAATTCGGTGATCTCCGGCACAACGTGATTCGGCGGCGTCAGCGGCACGTGGACGTGCGCCGCCACAATCTCATCCACCGTCGCCGCCTCGAAGGGCGCGTGTCCAGTCAAGGCGTGATACAGAGTGCCGCCCAGGCTGTACATGTCGGAGTGGAAATCCTCCCCCTTGCGCTGAATCTTCTCCGGCGCGACGTAATACACCGTGCCCCAAACGTGTTCCTCGTAGGCGTCGTCCACTTCGGCCGCGCGCACCAGGCCGAAGTCAATGAGCTTGGGTTCGCCGTCGGCATTGTAGAGGATATTGCCCGGCTTGATGTCGCGATGGAGCAGGTTGTGCCGCAAGGCGGCGCCGAGGGCGGAGGCCATTTTGGTGCCCACATCCAGCACATCGCGCTCCGGGACCCGGCCCTCCTTTTCAATGCGGCTGTCGAGGCTGCCGTGGTTGGCCAATTCCATCACCAGATAGGGCTGGCCATTGAACTCGTTGAAGCTGTAAATATGAATTATGTTGGTGTGGTTGAGGGAAGCCCCGGCCTGCGCCTCGCGATAGAAGCACTGCATGATCTGGGGATCGGCGGCCATTTCCCGTTTCATCATTTTCAAGGCCACTTCCCGCTGCAATTTGGTGTCCAGCGCCGTATAGACGGTGCCCATGCCGCCGGAAGCGATGATGGTGCGGAGTTCGAAATTGTTGAGCATGACCGGCAACATGACCGGATGGCCGCACTTTTTGCATTCCTCGGTGGCGAAAGGCGCCAAGTCGCCCGAAAGGAAGGTCTTGGCTTTGCAGCGCCCGCACGCCACCATTTTTAATGGCTTGCTTACTCCTGTGGCTTCGCGACTCACGAATGCAATTTATCACCAATCCACGGCGCGACAAGCCTCCTTTGGCTGAAGACAACCTCGATTATGGAGTCAGTTGAAAACGGTTCGTTGACGATCCCGGTCCGGCGCCAAAGCTGATGATATTGGTGAACCCCGTCCTCAATTCCGACGGGTCGGCGGGTTGAATCCAGGTGAGGTTGCCAACGGGAGCGCCTCCAGCAACTGTAAGCCAGCCCGCCAGCAGGCCGGTATTATTATACAGACTCTGGTACACTGGAAAACTTCCATCGGCGCCAATGGATTCCGTTTGCCAGATTGACGCACCGTCCCCGAGTTGTCCCGCCAGCAACGCCACACCGTTGGGAGGGAGGGTGAACTGGCAGGTCCAGGTTCCTAAAAGCCGGCCCGGAGGCGGCGGGCTAAGAAAGAGAAAACCCGCCGCCGGCGAAAAAGCGTTCGTCGTACAACTGGCGTCCAGTAAAGCCACCCAAGGGTCAGTCGAGTTCATATTGGATACAACGCCTGCCATTCGGCATGTGCCCAAGGCCGCATTCGCGTAAAGGGTGAGGCTCAAATTGGAAAGGCCAGCGTTGGTTCGGTCAACAATAGCGGCAATCTCCCCGGCCTCGTTTAATACTCCGGAAAAACTAAAGGGCAGCCCCTCGATAATAAGGCGCGAGCTGTATGCTCCGTTTGTTCCAATCGTGCAATTCGCCAGGAACCCGGTTGTGGCTTCCGTCGCCACAGCTGCTCCGCCGGCGTTGGTTTGGTAAAATAAGCCGTAGTAAACGCCAGCCCGCGCGCGCACGGGGAGAGACCCCGGCAAATTCAGAATGGTGATGATCGCCACTTGGCTGGTTACGCTCCCGCCGGCATTGGACACGACCACCTTGTAACTGCCCGCGTTCTCTTTCGAAATCTGGGGCAATATCAGCATGGAATTAGTCGCGCCCTTTATGGCCACGCCACCCACGAACCATTGGAAACTGACAGGCGGATCGGAAACGACATCAACGGAGAGGACGACAATCGTCCCGATGGCCACTGTTTGCGATTTGGGTTGCGCCAGCACAAGCGGTAAAGTGGGCACGGTATTGGTGACGTCATTCGAATAGGGACTGACGTAACAATCGGTTCCGTAAGCGAACACCACGAAATGGTAGGTCTGGCCGGGCGTCAACCCCGTGACCGTCACCGTCGTGTTGGTTCCGGCCACCAGCTTGGATGTGTAAACGCCGTTGGTCGCGCCATAAAGGAGGGTGTATCCAGCGACGTTAGCGCTCGGACTAGGATTCCACTCCAAGGAAAGATTGGCGCCGGACACCGCAGAGGAGCGAAGCAGGAGAAAGCCTATGCTGCAAACCAGGATCATCCTCTCCATGACAGATTTGCTCAACATACAACGACCCACCTCTGTTCGATCCACAGCACTAGATTTTGCGTTAGACTGCGAGGCGGCAACAGGCTGGCGTCTGGTTTCAGGGTCCATCCGTACTCTCCTTGCAAAAAGTTTATTTAACCGCATGCCTTGCCAATCCCCTCGTGGGAGCAAGAGCGGACGAATCTTTTATCGGGTATTCCCCTACATGATGTCAACGCCGAAATTGACTAAAACTTCCTCCGGGGGGAAATCTGGTTTTGACCCCTACTTATACCTTTCCCCCCCATTTTAGCCGTCACACCGTCACAAATGTTGATAATCAGGCACTTAACCCGTCACAAATGCCGTCACAAACCATCCCACAAACCCGTCACAAAAGCGGATTTGCGCCCCTCCGTCCTTTCAATTCCCGCAACCCTTCTTCCGCTTCGGCCCGCGGAAGGTTCCCGTCCATAAGCATGGCGTCACTTTGGCGCAGAATGCGTTCGTAGAACGCGGCTCCGAATTCCAGGCTCGCCGGATCATATTCCATGGCCTCGAGAATCGAATAGAGCGTGTCCTCGGCCTTGGCTAATTGGCCCGTGCTCTCATAGTGCCGCATGAGCATGACTTGAGTGCGAACCGGCAAAGGGGCGCCCGCCAGCGCCTGGACCAAAACCTCCACGCGCGGCACAAAGGCCGGATGTTCACCGTCATCGTTCTGCGCCGAGACATCCAGCAGCAGGTGCAACGCCTTGAGGTAAACTTCGCGGGCGTCCGCAACCCGGCCTTCGGCGGCGGCGATTTCACCGGCTTCTTGCAGCAAGGAAATCACGAGGAAAAGCCGTGCGCGCACGGTTTGGGTGGGCTGGTCTTGAGCCAGACGCGCCAGCAACTCGGTCTCCGAAAGCTGCGCCAGGTGCCGTGCGCCAGCGGCGGCCAGTTTTTCGCATTGCGCGTCAACAGCCTGCCGGGCCTCCTCCCAGCGCCGGCCTTGCCGCAAAGCGCGGATTTGGGTCAGCGCCTGAATGCACTCCTCAATCATCCGCAGGATGTAATCGCGTCGTATCATCTTATGCTCGCGGCCAATCTATCATGCTTCTTCGTAATCATAATCTTACTCTTAATCTTACTCTTAATCTCTTCTTTTGTGGCGCATCCATGAGAAGAAATTATGATTAAGATTAGGATTAAGATTATGAAAAGGCATTCGTCCGACCCCCTCCGCAACATCCTTGCCACCCGCCTTGCCTTGGCTGATAATAATCTCGTGAATGCAACGTCCACCGCCTCGGTTCCTGACGCGTATGGCCATTTCGGCCCTTACGGCGGACGGTTCGTGCCGGAAACACTCATGTACCCTCTGCAACAGTTGGAAGAGGAGTATTTCCGCGCACAGCAGGACCCGGAGTTCCAAAAGGAACTTTCCTATTACCTGCGCCATTTCGTCGGGCGTCCCAGCCCCCTTTATCTGGCCGAACGGCTGACGCGCGAATTGGGCGGCCCGCGCATTTATCTCAAGCGCGAGGACCTTCTCCACACGGGCGCCCACAAAATCAACAACGCCATGGGCCAGATTCTCCTGGCCCGCCGCATGGGCAAGACCCGCATCATCGCCGAAACCGGGGCCGGCCAGCACGGCGTTGCCACCGCCACCGTCGCCGCCATGTTCGGCCTCAAATGCGTCATTTATATGGGCGAAGTGGATTGCCGCCGGCAGGAACTCAATGTCTTCCGCATGAAAATGCTCGGCGCGGAAGTCGTTCTCGTCACCGCCGGCCAAAAGACGCTCAAGGAAGCCGTCAACGAAGCCATGCGCGATTGGGTCACCCATGTTCGCCACACCCATTATATCCTGGGCACCGCTTACGGCGCGCATCCCTATCCGGTCATGGTGCGCAATTTTCAGCGCGTCATCGGCGACGAGGCCCGGCGGCAGATTCTCGAACAGGAGGAGCGCTTGCCCGACCTGCTCATCGCCTGCGTCGGCGGCGGCTCCAACGCCATCGGCCTTTTCTTCCCCTTCCTGCAAGACGCCTCCGTCCGCATGCTCGGCGTCGAAGCCGGGGGCGAGGGCATCATTCCGGAAAGGCACGCCGCGCGGTTTCAAGGCGGCTCGCTCGGCGTTCTGCAAGGCACGCGCTCCTTTATTTTGCAGGATGAGAACGGCCAGATTCAATTGACCCACAGCGTTTCCGCCGGCCTGGACTACGCCGCCGTCGGCCCTGAACACGCCTGGCTGCGCGACCAGGGCCGCGTCGAATACGGCTACGCCACCGACGACCAGGCGCTGGCGGCGTTCAGCAAGCTGGCGCGGCTGGAAGGCATCATACCCGCGCTGGAATCCGCCCATGCCATTGCCGCCGTCATCGAGCGCGCCCCGAAAATGTCCAAGGAGCTGCTCGTCATCGTGAATTTGTCCGGCCGCGGCGACAAGGACGTCGCACAAGCCGCCGAACGGATGCGCCTCTGACTCCGGCGTTGATTTAGCCGCAAGGGAACGCAAAAGATCCCGCGGACTTTGCCAAAATAAAGGCTGGCGCCACATTGGGCGGAAGCGACGTTCGTGGTTTGCAGGCTATGGCCAGCGCCGTGGGCAAACGCTGGGTTCGCGGAGTGGTTCTTTATATGGGGACAGAAGTCATTCCGTTTGCCGGGAACCTGCACGGCCTGCCATTGCCTCTCCTTTGGTCAGCACACAAATAAATGCAAATACTGGAATTACTTACATGTCGGGCGGTGCTCGCGATGAACGAGAGCGGCCAAAATGGCATCCAGAACCTGATCGAGGCGCTTGCCCGTATCTTCCGTCAAGAATCGCAACACGAAATATCCATGCTGCTGTAGCAAGGCATCCTTCCGCCGGTCTCGCCGATACGCCTCAGCATCAGCGAAGTGCTGCGCGCCATCCAACTCAATGACCACGCCGGCTTCCGCGCATAACAGATCCACCTCCATCTTTCCGTGGTCGTCGAACGGAATCGACAACTCCACATTCAAACGAAAACGGCCCGATGTCGCGGGCAAGGTTTGTAGGCGGCGAAAAAGAAACGCCTCGCTGGCGCTCCGGGCGCGAGCTTCTCCCTCGGTGTTAGCGTCGGGTGACGTGGCCACATGCACGAACAGATTCGCCAATGGAACATCCACCCCGTCGCGGATAAGCCGGCGAACGCTGGCGGCGTAATCCCTCTTCCATTCCGGGTCGATCGGAAGAGGGACTTCAGACGGCCAACCCGGCAGAGCGCTGCCCGGCAGCAAAATGGAGTAGCCAAGCGATTCATATCCCCGGCACCGTCTGCCAAACATTCTGGAAAGCATCGGAACATTCAGGTCGGCATAATCATAAACTCGCACTTCCCGTTTGCCCTCGTGCAAACGATGAAGCCGCCCAACATACTGCGCGATGGTTCCACGCCATGAAATCGGCAACGCCAGGAACAACGTGTCCAAACGAGGGTCGTCGAAACCTTCGCCAACGTATCCTCCAGTGGCCAAAACAACTCGTCCGACAGAGTCAGGAACCTGGGCCAATTGGGCGAGCGCGGCGGCCAACGCTTTTTTGCTTTGACCTCCCTGCAACAGAATTAAGCGTGGAATTTCCGGGGATAGCAGGCTGGCCAGTCATTGCAGGTGTTCAATCCTTTCAGTCAGGACCAGAGGAGACCGCCCCTCCTTCGTCGAGCTGACAACGTCCGCGCAGATCATTTGGTTCCGCTTCTCGTCATTCCGCAAGGCACCATACAATTGATGAAATTCCGCGCGCGGATCAGGATCGGACGCTTGGGCACGAAACCCGGTCGGGCGCACCAGCACATGATGAGTAAAAGGCCGCGACGCCGCCTGTGCTTTCGCATCCACACGATATCGAACCGGGCCACACTGCATGAAAATGATCGGGTGATGGCCATCCTTGCGAGTTACCGTGGCCGATAGGCCGGTGATGAACTTCGCCTTGGCGCGGCGGACGGCCAATTCAAAACTGCGCGCTGAAACATGATGGCACTCATCAACAATCAGTTGGCCATAATCGGCGACGCGATCGTCCACCGCCTCTTTGCGAACCAGGCTCTGAATAAGTGCCACATCAAGCGCGCCGGTCAGTTTGTGGCGTCCTCCGCCCAAACGTCCAATTGTCTTGGCCGGCACTTCCAGAAAGGAGGAAAGGCGCTCGATCCACTGCTCTAGGAGTTGCTGACGGTGAACCAAAATCAGAGTATTAACACCTCGTTGAGCTATAAGCCAGGCAGACACGACTGTTTTGCCAAACGCCGTCGTCGCCGCCAGAACGCCCATGTCATGGTTGAGCAGCGCCTCGGCAGCCGCTTGCTGATCGGGCCGCAATGTGCCATGAAATGTGACTTTCAAAGGAGCGCCGGTGTGGCGTTCATCGCGGACAACCGGCTTGATTTTGAGCGCTGCGAGCGTTTCCATGATGTCATCCATGCACCCTCGCGGCAGGGCGAAATGCTTCGGATGGTCCTCGGCGCAAGAAACGACTCTTGGCTTGTTGTAAGTCGGCAGGCGCATGGCTTGCGCGCGATAGAATTCGGGATTTTGAAATGCGGCCAAACGCAGCAATCGGTTTCGCAGGCCGGGCACGAGATTATCTTTGGCGATATAGATTTGGTCTCCGACGATTAACTCGAGTGTGTCTGGCAAAGGTCCTGGAATAACGGGTTCCTTTCGGCGACGCGAAGGAGGCGTCGTCCAGGGATTGTCATCATCCTCATCGGCCAAAGCCATGCGAACCCCGATGATTCGTCCTTTGGATTCCGCGTCGCGCACAAGCGCCTCGACGCGCGCCCGGCTCATTCGCCGCACTGAGGCCAAAAATGCCCATTGATCGGCGTGCGGAATGAACTTGTCATCAAGAAAAACTGTGTTGTCGCGCTGCCGGGCCAGTTTTTGAAGCGGTAACGCAATCAGATTTCCGAACCCGCCTTTGGGGAGAGTGTCCTGATTGGGAAAAAGCCGGTCATAGGAATCGAAACCAATTTCCGGACGGGCTTCCATCGTCTCAGTGAGGAGGTGCGAACCCAGTTTGCGCGCCAGCGTAGCGGGAATAGCTTCTTCAAAGAAAAACCAGACATGGCCGCCGTTGCCCGAGCGTGATCGTTCCAAGACAGCGGACACATCCAGCCGGCGGCAAGTGTCGAGAAACGCGGCTGCATCCCGTTGCCAATCTTCGTCGTCGAAATCCACCGCCAAGAAGAAACAAGTCTCGTCCAGCAACATGGCATAGACACCAATGACAAATTCTAATCCCCGGTCGTCCCGACCCGAAAGATGCCGGCCGATCACTTCGTCGGTGATCTGAAAAAAGCGGTGGTTAGGGCAGTCCGTGCATTTGATTTGCGGTTTTTCGCAGACGCCACGAACCCATTCATTGGCGCAGGCAGATGCGTAACCGGACTTCCCGGTCTTTCGACTCTCAAAACGGCGGGGATAGACATCCTCCCGGCCCCGGAACAAAGATCGGAATAACTTGATCTTGGCCGCCGGCGGAGAATGATTCGTGACCGTGAGGCTGGACTGTCCTGAAACGGCCGCTGACCCAGGATAATGCTGCGCCGCGCTGCCACCGCTTTGGTGAATCGTTTCCACGCGGGCATTATAAGCAAGATCGCTCACGTCGGCGAATTTGTTTTTGGGGCGAGATCCCCTCAATTCCACTCCCCAGTGTCCACTAATTTGCGTCAGTTCGCCGGCGGCAATCTGAGTTTTAGCACTTGTTGAGATGAAACGGCCTATGATAGTGTTTCTGCCTCTTGAAGAGGAATTTGCTTTGGTTTGATCATGGCAAGACGTTGCATTACGTGTCACTTTGCAAAAGTAAGACAAAAATGCGAGCAAGAAAACTCGCTAAATTGGATGCAAGATGTTGCGCTTCAATAGTTTGGCAGGATAGCTCAGTTGGTAGAGCAGAGGACTGAAAATCCAAAAACGAATTTTTTGCCGCGTTTTGCTGTTGGGCACTATCACTGTTTTCCATCGTAAAATCAGCAGTTTAGACACTTTCACCTTTTGCCAGGATTGGCGGCTTTTTGCTGAAAAAACGCCCTCAGGGATACAATGAAACGGGTTGTCTTTCGTGCGAACACGGAGTAGGCTGATGCCGATAATGAGAGGAATCCATGAATGCCGTTGGAACATCAAGCCACATTCACCGTGACGCCGAAGGGCGGGCCTGGATTGACGACACGAACATCAAGGTAATCGAAGTCGCGTTGGACCACATTGCGAACGGTTGGAGCGCGGACGAAATCCATGTTCAACATCAACATCTTTCGCTCGGGCAAATCCACGCCGCGCTTTCCTATTACTTTGATCATCAGCAAGAGTTTGATCGTTTGATTGAACAGTCGGTGAAACGTGTGGACGCGCTCGCCGCCGCAGCTCAGGATTCACCTGGCCGCCGTCGGCTGCGCGCACTGGGCAAGCTTCATTGAGCCTCCGTCTCTATATGGATGTCCACGTTCCGGCGGCAATTACCACTGGGTTACGTCGGCGTGGAGTGGACGTTTTGACGGCCCAAACTGACGATGCCACGCGGCTTCCTGATGATGTTTTACTGGAACGCGCCACCACGCTTGGCCGAGTGCTTTTCACACAAGACGAGGATTTGCTCGCGGAAGCCAACGGATGTCAACGAGGCGGCAGGCCATTTGCCGGAGTCGTCTATGCGCACCAACTTCGTGTGACCATCGGCCAACGCATCAATGATCTCGAATTAATCGCCAAGGTTTATGAGCCGGCCGATATGGCTGATCGAGTTGAATATCTCCCGTTGAAATAACCATGATTGCTGAACTTGATTGCGTGGCAGTTCTTGGCCGTGCGGAAGCACGCCACATTCGTCCCCCCGTTCCCAAACAACTAGCTCGTCCGGCAATGAGGACTATCCCAGCGGCAATGAGCGAATCGTAACCTTGCGCGAAGCGCCTGACTTCACAAGTCTTCAACTCGTGCGATACGAGGGCCGCGTCCTTCCACGCCGGAGTTTTTCGCAATCGGTGGCTCACTCGCACTCGGCGGCACCGGGCGCGGCAGTTGTAGTTTCGCTGACGCTTGACGGCTAGTGTGAGCGCTTCTTTCTTTTGCACTTCACCAAAAAAACGCAAATGGCGAGTATCAAGCTCCAGCCCAGCAAAAGCGCCGTAATCACCTTTGGAGAGAAGTCAAAGGCCGAATGGCCCTCGCCCTTGGCGATGGGCGTCACGGCGACAAACAGGCTCAGGCAAAAAATGATTCCGCAAGTCCAAATTGTTATTGCCTTTCGATTCATTATTTCTTCTCCGCCGCTTTTGTCGCAATCGCCACTCTTGCCGCCGTTTGCGGGTAACTACACGATTTAGGATAGCCGAAGCGTGTGGCCGTTGCAGCTTTAAAATTTACCAGCTTGACCCGTGGTGAAATCGGCAAGCAAGCTCCCGCACCCGAATTTTCAATAAAGCGATGTCGCTGCCTAATAATTTGACGGATCGGCGGATTTCGCTTATATTTTTTGCTGTGACGGCCTAAAAGGCCCAGATTGCAAAGAAGGTTTTTGAGTTGCCCGGGAGGACTGCCTGATCGCGCTGAGGCTTGGGAGTTCAAGTGTTGACTTCCGGGTCAATTGACAACATCTATGAAAACATCCATGAAAAAATGTTCCCGGCAGTTTCTCCAATTCATGCTGGGGCTGGCCGCGCTGATGCTCAGTTTGCCGGCCATCGGCAGCGGAGTATGGACCAATACTGGTTCGCTGAACACGGCTCGCTATAATTATACGGCTGCGTTGCTGACCAATGGGCTGGTGCTGGCTGCGGGCGGCTGGAACAGCGGATACCTTGCCAGTTCGGAGCTGTACTATCCGGCAACCGGGACATGGACCAATACCGGTTCGCTGAACACGGCTCGCGTTTTTCATGCGGGCACCTTGCTGACCAATGGGCTGGCACTAGTCGCGGGAGGCCAAAGCTCCTCACCACTTACTATTGCCAGCGCGGAGTTGTATTTTCCGGCGGCCGGGACATGGAGCAATACAGGCTCATTGAACGCCGCACGCGAAAATTTCACGCTGACGTTGTTGGCCAATGGGCTGGTGCTGGCATCCGCAGGCTCGGACTCGACCACAGGAATAGAACTGTCCAGCGCGGAGCTGTATAATCCGGTGACCGGGACATGGACCAATACCGGTTCGCTGAACAATGCCCGCGATGCTCATACGGCCACCTTGCTGCCCAATGGGCTGGTGCTCGTTGCGGGGGGCGCTATTACCAGCGGCTCGCTTACTAGCGCGGAGCTGTATAATCCGGCGACCGGGACGTGGATCAATACCGGTTCGCTGAACACCGCTCGCGTTGATCATACGGCCACCTTGCTGCCCAATGGGCTGGTGCTGGTCGCGGGTGGGGAGATGTATATCGGCACGAACGGCAGCGTGCTTGCCAGTGCGGAGCTGTATGACCCGGCGACCGGGACATGGACCAATACCGGTTCGCTGAACACCGCTCGCACCGGACATACGGCCACCTTGCTGCCCAATGGGCAGGTGCTGGTCGCGGGGGGCACTGGTTTGCCGACGGGCGCCTACGGTTCCAGCGGCGACATGCTTACCAGCGCGGAGTTGTATGACCCGGCAACCGGGACATGGACCAATACCGGTTCGATGCAGACGGCATGCTACGATCATACGGCCACCTTGCTGGCCGACGGGAACGTGTTGGTGGCAGCAGGCCGCACTACGAACAACGTCCCGCTTGCCAATGTGGAGCTTTACGAAATGCCCCAACCCTGTGTTCCTTATCCTGCCACGGCCACGGCCACGGTGGTGGGCGAGTTTGTGGTTGCTGCAACCGTCACCGATGGCGGCTGTGGTTACACCAATGCGCCGTTGGTTTTCATTCAGGGTGGTGGTGGATCTGGGGCCGCTGCGACGGCTGTAGTCTCCAATGGCGTGGTGGTCAGCATTACGATTAACGATGCCGGAAGCAACTATACCAGCATCCCCACTATAGTGATTGGAGGCGCTCCCTCCATTGCCGTTCAGCCGCAACCCGTCACGGTCAATGCCTATGAAACAGCATCATTCAGTGTTACCGCCGATGGCACAACGCAACTTTATTACCAATGGTTATTTGACGGCACATACATTTCTGGAGCGACATCCGGCAGCTTGACGATTTCAAACGTGGTGCAGACGAATTTGGGAACCTATGCTGTTGTCGTCAGCAACGTTTTTGGCTTAGTCACCAGTTCCAATGCGCCGCTCTCCATGTATCCATTTATCAACGCGCCGTTCACTGGCGTTGTGACGGATTGGGGAAGCAATGCCACACTCAGTGTGGGGGCATGGGGAACCGGACCGTTGAGTTATCAATGGTTCGATAATGGTGTCGCCATTTTGAATGCGACCAATCAAATACTGGACTTGACGACCATTCGATTCACCAACGCGGGTCTTTACTCGGTGGTGGTCAGCGACCCATTGGGCAGTGTGACAAACACACCTGAACAAGTCGTGGTAAACGTCGCAGGCGTTTCCCTTGGGATGTATGCGGGCGTAACCATCAATGGCACGGTTGGATATAATTACATCATCCAAAGCACCACAAATTTGAGTAATACCAACTCTTGGGTTGTCGTGGGGAATATAACGTTAACTCAGCCAGTTCAACTTTGGGTGGACACCAACGTCAATGCCTCGTTGCCCGGAAATCCGCAACGGTATTATCAGGTTCTGCCCGGTCCATAAAGGATTGACGCGGAAATGTCGCGATCAAAACTGCCGGTGATGCGGCCAGGACATCCTTTAATTTCATTGTGGTTCATGTGCGCCGGGACTACTTTTCGCCCATGCTTCCGGCCTCCTTATCGCGCCGAGTTTGCCTTGTCCTTTTGTTCTATCTGCCGGCGGCGGCGCGGGCGGAGACGAACATTTTCCGCCTCGCCACTTTCAACGTCGAAAATTACCTCGACGCTTCCTCCGGCGCGCGCCATGCCAAATCTACGGCCGCCCAGGCCAAGGTGCGCGACTGCATCCTGGCCATCAAACCCGATGTCATCGCCCTGCAGGAAATGGGCGCCACCAACGCTTTGCTGGATTTGCAGTCAAACCTTAAATCCAGCGGTCTGGACCTTCCCTTCTGGGACGAGATCACGGGATTCGACACCAACATTCATCTGGCTGTGCTGAGCCGCTTTCCCATTGTCGCCCGCCGCCCGCACACCAACGAGAATTTCCTGCTCGATGGCCGGCGCCTTTTTGTCAGCCGCGGCTTTGCCGAGTTGGACGTTGAGGTCAACCCGCGCTACACGTTCACGCTGATCGCCGCGCATTTGAAATCGCGCCGCCCCTCGGCCATCGCGGACGAGGAGGAATGGCGCTACGAGGAAGCCGCGGCCTTGCGCCGTGTGATTGACGCCCGCTTCGCCCAAGACCCGGCCCAGAATCTCGCCGTGCTCGGCGATTTCAACGACGTGCAGGATTCCAAGCCCGTGCGCGCCATCATGGGCCGCGGAGCGACGCGATTGTTCGACACCCGCCCGGCCGAACGCAACGGGGACACCGCCGTCAGCGCCGACCGCGGCCGCGTACCGCGCCGCATCACCTGGACGCATTACTACGCCAAAGAGGACGACTTTAGCCGCATTGATTACATCCTGCTTGGGCGCGGCTTGCAGAGCCGCTGGCTCAAGGATGAAACTTACGTTTTGACGACGCCCGATTGGGGGCTGGCTTCAGACCATCGGCCGTTGGTGGCGGGTTTCGCGGTGCCTGGGCCATAATCGGGCCGAACAATTCGCCTTTTGCTTCGACACTGACTCCTCAAGTTTCTTAAACTGGGCGCTTGGGCCAGGATACTCCATTGACGCCGATGATGGCGCAGTATCGCCGCATCAAAGGCGAATTGCCGCGCGAAGCCCTGTTGCTCTTTCGCTTGGGCGATTTCTACGAAATGTTTTTCGAGGACGCCAAAACCGGCGCGCAGTTGCTCAACGTGGCGCTGACCAAACGCGGCGATATTCCCATGTGCGGCATCCCTTTTCACGCCGCTCATGGCTACATCACGCGCCTGCTCAAGGCCGGGCGCAAGGTCGCCATCTGCGAGCAGTTGGAGGAGGCGCGTCCGGGCCAATTGGTCAAACGCGAGATAACTCAAATCCTCAGTCCGGGCACGCATTTCGACGAGCGCCTGCTGGCGGCGGAAAGGAATAATTTCCTGGCCGCCCTTTACCCGTGCGGCAAGGTCGTTGGCCTGGCGCTGGCGGACTTGACCACGGGCGATTTCAAAGCGACCGAGATGGAAGGGGAGGCGGCCCTGCGCGCCGAATTGGAGCGGTTGCGGCCGGCGGAAATCATTTATCCGGCGGCGGCGGAAAAACTGGCCGCCCTGGTCCGCAACGATTCGGTGGTGTTGAATCCGTACGAGGACTGGGTCTTCGGGCCGGAGACGGCGGAGTTCACGGTGCGCGAGCATTTCAAAGTGGCCTCCCTGGACGGCTTCGGGTTGAAAGGCCGTCCGGCGGCCGCCGGCGCGGCGGGGGCGGTGATTCATTACTTGACACAACATTTGCGGCGCGACATCTCGGCCCTGACCCGCCTGAGCTTTTACCTCTGCTCGGATTTCATGACGCTGGACACGGTTTCGTTGAGAAACCTGGAAATCCTGGAGCCGCTCCATGCGGGCGCGCCACGCCAGGCCTGTCTTTACGGCGCGCTCAATCGCACGGTCACGCCAATGGGCGCGCGGCGTTTGCGGGATTGGCTCAGCCAGCCGCTGGCGGCGGAAGCGCCCATCGCGCGCCGGCGCCAGGCCGTCGGGCTTTGGGTCGGGAACACTGCCGCGCTGGATGATTTCCGGCAACATTTGGGCGACGTGCGCGACTTGGAACGGATGCTGGGCCGGTTGAGCGCCGGTTCGGGCAATGGCCGCGATTTGCTGGCTTTGCGCGTCGCGCTGGAAAAAATTCCCCCGCTCAAACAAACCCTCGCGCGGTTGCGGACGCCGCCGGCGCCGACGGAATTGTCCGTCATCGAGGAGGACAAGACTACGCCCGGTTTGATCGCCGAACTGGAAGGGCAACTGGCTGAAGCGCCCGATTTGGTGGAGTTGGTGGCGCGCGCCATCGTGGATGAGCCGCCGCTGGCGCTCAAGGAAGGCGGGTTGATCCGCGACGGATTTGATGCCGCGCTGGATGAATTGCGCCGGGCCATGCGCGAGGGGAAAAATTGGATCGCCCAGCTCCAGCAGGACGAAATGGCGCGCACCGGCATCGCTTCGCTCAAGGTGCGATTCAATTCGGTCTTCGGATATTACATCGAGGTGACGAAATCGAATCTGGAGAAAGTGCCGGCGCATTACATCCGCAAGCAAACCATTGCCAACGGCGAGCGTTTTATCACGCCGGAGTTGAAGGAGATGGAGGGCAAAATTCTTGGGGCGGAGGAGCGCGGCGTGAAGCTGGAGTATGAATTGTTCCAGGGCGTGCGCGAACAAGTGCTGGACCAGTTGCCGCGCTTGCAGCTAACCGCCGCGGCGCTGGCGCAACTGGACGTGCTGGCCGCCTTCGCCCAGACGGCGCGGCTGCACGATTATTGCCGGCCGGAAACCGGCGCGGACGGCGTGATCGAGATTCGGGACGGACGCCATCCGGTGCTCGAACAAATGCCGGCCGGCGAACGCTTCGTGCCCAACGACGCCGGCCTGAACCACTCTGACCGGCAGTTGATGCTCATCACCGGCCCCAACATGGCGGGCAAAAGCACGTTCATCCGGCAGGTGGCGCTGATCACGCTGCTGGCCCACACCGGTTCCTTTGTGCCGGCGGCGGCGGCGCGCATCGGATTGGTGGATCGCATTTTCACGCGCATAGGGGCGAGCGACGACCTGGCCCGCGGGCAATCCACTTTCATGGTCGAGATGACCGAAACGGCCAATATCCTCAACAACGCCGGCGCGCGCAGCCTGGTTATACTTGACGAAATCGGACGGGGCACAAGCACCTTCGACGGCCTGAGCCTGGCGTGGTCCATCGTCGAATATCTGCACAACGTGGTGGGCGCCAAAACGCTTTTTGCCACGCATTACCATGAATTGACGGAATTGGCGGCCCGCCTGCCGCGGGTCAGGAATTTCAACGTCGCGGTGCGCGAATGGAATGAGCAGATCGTTTTTCTGCGCAAAATCGTCGAAGGCGCGACGGACAAGAGCTACGGCATCCAGGTGGCGCGCCTGGCCGGGGTGCCCAAGGCGGTCCTGGACAGGGCCAAGGAAATCCTCTCCAACCTCGAGGAATCCGAGTTGACGCCCGAAGGCAAGGTGCGCCGGCCGCAGCGCCGGCCCGAATGGGAAAAGCTCAGGAAGCTCGGGCCGCCGCCGCAGATGGATTTGTTCGCGTGAAGCGGCTCTGCCACTGTCTTGCCGCGAGTTGCGCGCTGGCGTGGCCGGCGCGGGCAGGCGTGGCCCACAAAGTGCAAACCAGCGATCCGGCGGCGGCGCGCGCGATCATCGCGGCGGGCGGGCGGCTGATCGCCGATTACGGCGGCTACCAACTTTTTGCCGCGGCGCAAACCAACGGCCTGCAAGTGCGGGACGATTACAACTTGATCCTCCTCAACGCCGCGCGGCTTGACACCTCAATGCCCGAAACCCAGGCGCTGCGCCAGCCGGCGGGAAACTTTGCGGGCCAACGCCTGCGCCTGGTGCAGTTCGCGGGACCGGTGCAACCGGCCTGGCGCAACGCCCTGCTGGAATCGGGCGCGCAAATTGTCAATTATATTCCGCACAACGCCTATCTCATCTATGGCGATGCGGCGTCCCTGGCCAGCGTCCAATCCTTCTGCGCCGCCTCTGCAGCCGTGCAATGGGACGGCCCGTATCTGGACCGCTACAAAACGCATCCCGCCGCGCGCACTGCGCCCACGAACCTTTTTGCCGTGCAGCTTGCGGCCGATGCGGCGGCCAACGCCGTCACGCTCGCGCGGCTGGCGCCGGTGGAGCGTCCGCGCCGCGTCATGCAGTTTATCAATGTCATCGCGCGTTTGCCGCCGGCGGACCTGGACCGGATTGCCGCGCGGCCCGATGTGATTTCGATCCAACCGTGCCATCCGGCGCAAAAGCAGGATGAGCGGCAGGACCAGATTGTGGCGGGGAACATTTCCGGCGATGTTCCGGCTGGACCGGGTTATTTGGCGTGGCTGGCGGGCAAAGGGTTCACGCAGGAACAGTTCGACGCCTCGGGCTTTGTGGTGGATGTGACCGATAGCGGCATTGACGACGGCACGACGTCGCCGAACCATTTTGGTCTTTACAGCGGGGGCGATACCCATGCCGCCAGCCGCGTCGCGTATGCCCGGCTGGAGGGGACGCCCAACAGCCCAAGCACGTTGAAAGGGTGCGACGGCCACGGCACGATCAATGCCCATATCGCCGGAGGGTATGATAACGGGGCCGGCTTTCCTTTTGCGGACGAAGAAGGTTTCAATTATGGATTGGGTGTCTGTCCGTTCGTCCAACTGGGATCGTCGGTAGTTTTTGATCCGGATGACTGGACCAATCCCAATTTCACGCAATTGGAGTCGCAAGCATACGAAAGCGGCGCGCGCATCAACAACAACAGTTGGGGCTACAGCGATTCCGGCGGCGTTTACGGCGTGGCTTCGCAGGAATACGACGCCCTGGTGCGCGACGCCCAGCCGAACGATTCGCCCTATCCGACGCCGGGCAACCAGGAAATGGTGATTGTTTTCGCCGCCGGCGATTCCGGGACAAACAGCCAGTCTGTGGTTGAACCCGGCACGGCCAAAAACGTGCTCACCGTGGGCGGGGCCGACAGTGTCCAGCTCTTCGGCGGTTCCGACGGTTGCGGAATCGGTGACGACGAGGCGGACAACGCCAACGAAATCGCCCCATTCTCTTCGCGCGGACCGTGCGCGGATGGGCGCCACAAACCCGACCTCGTCGCGCCGTCCACGCACGTCACCGGCGGGGTGGTTCAGGCGCCTGATCCGGGCCCGCTCGGCACGGCGGACTCGTGCTACAACGGCGACAGCGTGTGCGGCGGGATTGGCAACATATTTTATCCGCCCAACCAGCAATTTTACACCGCCTCTTCGGGCACGAGCCATGCCGCGCCTTGCGTGGCGGGCGGTGGCGCGCTTTTGCGGCAATACTTTGTCAACAATTCCTTCCTTCCTCCCTCGGCCGCCATGACCAAGGCTTGGCTGATGAACGCCGCGCGTTACCTCACCGGCGCCGGCGCCAATGACACTCTCTGGTCCGATGCGCAGGGCATGGGCGAACTGGATTTGGGCGCGGCCTTCGACGGCGCGCCGCGCGTTTTGCGCGACGAACTGGCGGGCGACACATTCACCGCCAGCGGCCAGACGCGCGCCTTCAGCGGCTTCGTCGCCGACACCAATCTTCCCTTCCGCGTCACCGTCGCCTGGACCGACGCGCCGGGCAGCACCACGGGCAGCGCCTATAACAACGACCTCGACTTGACAGTCAACGTTGGCGGCCAAACGTATCTGGGCAACGTATTCAGCGGCGCGTGGTCGGTCCCCGGCGGCTCGGCCGATGAGGCGGATAACGTGGAAAGCGTTTTCCTGCCGGCGGGCGTTGCGGGCGCGTTCACCGTCACCGTGGCCGGCGCGAGCATCAATTCCGTCGGCGTGCCCAACGGCAGCAACGGATTGACGCAGGACTTTGCGCTCGTCATGGACAATGCGGTCGGGGCCGGGCCGCCTGTCATCGAGGCGGCGGGCGCAGTCTTAGCCGTGGAAAACTGCCTTCCCACCAACGGCGTCATTGACCCTGGCGAAACCGTCACCGTCCAATTCGCGCTGCAAAACGCGGGCACTGTCAATACGACCAATCTCATGGCCACGCTGCAAGCCGGCGGCGGGATCACGCCCCTCGGCGGCCCGGCTCTCTATGGGGCGCTGCCGGCGGGGGGCGCTCCTGCTTCCCAACCGCTGGCCTTTACCGCCGGCGGCGTTTGCGACGGAACGATCACGGCCACGCTGCAACTTCAAGACGGCGCGGCTAGTCTCGGTTCGGTCAACTTCAACTTTCAACTCGGACAATTTGTTCCCGTCGTGGCCTTGACGCAGAATTTCGGCGGCGTAACGCCGCCCGCGCTGCCGGGCAGTTGGCTGGCTTCGGTTGAGGGCGGCGCGGTTCCATGGATTACCACCAATAACGCTGCCGAGACGCCACCGATTTTGGCCTTTGCCGAGGGCGGCACCAACGCGGGCATCGCCGATTTGTTTTCGCCCGTGATTACGATTGCCACTTCCTCAGCGCGGTTGATGTTTGCCAACAGCTACGACTTGGAGGTCAATCCTTATGCGCCGTCGGAGGCGTTTGACGGCGGCGTGCTGGAAATCCAGGTCGGCGCCAACGCGTTTGGCGACATCCTGGCGGCGGGTGGAAGTTTCGCCACCAACGGCTATAACCTGACCATCGCGCCGACTAATGCCGACGACAATCCATTGCCCAACCGCCCATGCTGGAGCGGGAATTCGGGCGGATTGGTCACGACCGTGGTCAATCTTCCCGCGGCGGCGGCCGGGCAGAACATTCAGTTGAGATGGCGTTGCGCCACGGACACCGGCAACGCCTACGGCTCGGTGGGTTGGTGGATCGGCGCCATCTCGATCACCGACGGCGGGAGTTATGTCTGTTGCGACGGCCCGTGGGAGCCGTTGATAACCGGCCCGCAAATTCAAGGGACGAATTTCACCTTCTCCTTTCAAACGGCCAGCAATCAAACTTACACTGTCGAGTATAATCCTGTGCTGTCCGGCGCCGGCTGGACGCTCGTGCAAAGTTTCACCGGCGACGGCACGGTGCAGACCATCACCAACGGGCTGAATTCGTCCCAAGGCTTTTACCGCATCCGGACGCGTTAGCCGTGACCATTCTTTTTGACAGGATTAACAGGATTAACAGGATGGAAAAGAGGATGGGGCATCAGAAATAATCCCTCACCGTTTGGGGAGCGATCCGCGTGCCGTAATTCATTCTGTCTCAAAATCTTCCTGTCGTGTTCTTCGACTGCATGGAAACGACTGAGAAGACTTATTCATGCTTTTAGTCCGGCGAACGGGGTTGTAAAGTGGAATGAGCAAATTTCAATTAGCCATGTCATCGCCGAAAATCAGGAGTTAACCATGATGATTCAAGCCACACTTTATGTTGTCTGCGCATTGGCGCGACCGATTTCGTGGGTTGCGCGGGACCGTCCTGCGTCCGGCCTCATCATAACGAACGCGAACACGGCGAAAGGTTCCTAAATATGGACGCTCATTGCCTCTGTGGATCCAAACAATGGCAGCCGCTCAATTTAGCGCTCCCGATCCTCTGTTCCGCTGCCGTTTTCTCCGTTTTAGGGCAGGCGCCGCCGTCCGCGCCGGAAGACCAGGCGCGCTATGAAGTGTTGGTCGAGCACAATGTCATGGCGCCGATGCGCGACGGCGCGCTGCTCGCCACCGACATCTACCGTCCCGGGCAGAACGGCAAGCCCGTGGACGGAAAATGGCCTGTCATTATGGAACGCACCCCGTACAACAAAGCGGGATCGAAGGGTTGGGCGGAGTACTTCGTGGCGCGTGGCTACTGCGCGGTGGCGCAGGACGTGCGCGGGCGCTTCGCCTCACAGGGCGTTTGGCGCATGCTGGTGGATGATCCCAACGATGGTTACGACACCGCGCAATGGCTGGGCCGGCAACCGTGGTTCAGCGGGAAGTTAGGCACCGTTGGCACTTCCTATCCTGGCGGGACGCAACACGCGCTGGCGCTGAGCGATCCGCCATATCTAGCCGCGATGGTGCCCGGCTACGCGGTCGCCGACCAGGGGCGATTCGGCATGCGCTACCAGGGAGCGTACGAATTGCGCTTCTTCAACTGGATCTTCAACATGGCGCTTCCCACCGGCAGCGTCGAGGCGCGCGATCCGGCCACGCAGAAGGCGCTGGCCGCCGCCGGCGAGCATGTCCGCGAGTACGTGAAGGCTCTGCCATTGCGCGCAGGAACGACGCCGCTCAAGCTGGCGCCGGAATACGAATCGTGGCTTATCGCCGCCATGTCTCACGGCGGCAACGACTCCTTCTGGCGCCATAGCGGAACGGACGTGATAGATCAGATCGCGCAATGGAAAGACGTGCCGGCGATCCACGTCAGTGGCTGGTACGACTCCTGGGCGCTGCAAACCGCCAACCTCAATTACGCCATGCTCTCCAAGACCAAGCACAACCAGCGGCTGCTCATGGGACCCTGGACCCATGGCGGCGAGAGGGTGAGCTACGCCGGCGAAGCCGAGTTCGGTCCCGAGGCAGCCATTGACTTCAACGCCTATCGGCTGCGCTGGTTCGATCACTGGCTGCGCGGCATCAACAACGGCGTCGAGCGCGACACGCCCGTGCGCCTTTTCGTCATGGGCGGCGGCGACGCGCACAAGACGCCCGAGGGCCGCATCTTCGTCGGCGGACAGTGGCGCGACGAAAACGAATGGCCGCTCAAACGCGCCCAGGCGACTCCTTATTACCTGCGTGCGAATGGCGTGCTCTCGACCGCGAAGCCGCAGTCGGAGGACCCGACTGCGTACGTGTTCGATCCCAGCCACCCGGTTCCGACGATCGGTGGAAACATCTCCTCGCACAACGCGCCCATGTCAAAGCAGTCCTTCCCCATGCGTCCGGGAGATGACGGAAATCTCATGGAGCAAGGCGCGTGGGACCAGCGCTGCCGCGCCAATTATTGGATGTGTGACAACGAGTTGCCGCTCTCCTCGCGCAACGACGTGCTGGTGTTCCAGACCGCGCCCTTGCAAGAGGATCTGGAAGTCACCGGGCCGCTGGTGGTGCATCTGTGGGCTTCGTCAAGCGCGCCCGACACCGATTTCACCGCCAAGCTCGTGGACGTGTATCCGCCCAACGCGGATTTTCCGGCCGGCGTGGACCTCAATATCGAGGACGGCATTGCGCGCGCGCGTTACCGCAATGGCGTGGACAATCCGCCGCAGGAGATGGAAGCGGGCAAGGTGTATCCCATCACCATTGAGCTGTATCCCACCTCGCTTCTCTTCCAGAAGGCGCACCGCATCCGCGTGGACATCTCCAGCAGCAATTTTCCGCGCTTTGACGTGAACCCGAACACCGGCGAGCCGCTCAACGACAATCGCCGCACCGCAATCGCCATGAACACCATCTATCACGACGTCGAGCACCCGTCGAACATCGTCCTGCCGGTGGTCCCGAAATCTAACGATTAATTTTACTCTTGATTATTCGCACCTTTTATTCATAATAGCACCATCGTCCTGCGAATAGAGCCGCCGCAGGGCTGTTGGTTTGGCGTATTCGCACTGTGGCGAAATATATCGCGCGAGACGCGCGAGATGTGGCGAGCATCAGAAATCGGGGCCGACAACCGATCTGGAAGTAGCTGAGGCAGAGATTATTAGCCATACTTTTGACAGGTCAAAAGAGTGGAATATGGCGCAACAAAATCTCGAGACGTTGGGACAGATTCGCGGCGCCGCACGTCGGCTTGGCATAGTTGGCATGACGGCTGCTTAACATACAGGCGACACCAGCACAACGTTGGAGTCAAAATAAGAAAAACAAAACAAGCAAAGCAAGAAAGGCAAGAACTTATGAGCGACCCGAAAAAAGAAGAACTCACACCTGAACAGTTGGCGAAAATTGCAGGCGGCCGACACGCTGCCAAACCTTCGTCCAGTTACACCTCGAGCAGCAGCCATCGTACGACCGTGCATCACGTCTATTCCAGTACGACTGCCAGCAAGATCACCAGCTCTACTACCTCCAAGAGTTAAGCATTTGCGGAATGTGGACCACCGGGAGGGTAAGCGGGCGTGCCCCAAAGCCGCCCCACCCTCCCGGCCGTCTTGCGCCGATTTGATTGGCGAGTCGGCGTTGGCTGGGACATGCAGCCCCTTTGAGCCTCCATGAGCAAACACCGACCGGCGATTTATGTATTTGGCTGGCCCTCATTCCTTGGAGGAGCGGATACCAAGCTCGCCCATCTCCTGCGGTTGCTGCATGGGCACTTCGCCATCACGGTCATTCCCAACGATGAGCCCCGCCTGAAGGAACAGGTGTGGACCCGTGAGCTCGACCAACTGGGGGTCCGCTACACTTCGCTCAAACGTTTGCCGCGGCGGCTGACCGGTATTGGCCTCTCGATCTGCAATGATTGCTTTTTCAAAAATGGAATCGCCTCCCGAGCAAAGGAGCGCGGCCTGCGCCTAATTTGGTCGAGCGAGATGATGTGGCATCAAGAGGGGGAGTTGGACGCGGTCAAACAGGGCTTGGTGGACAAGGTGCTGTACACTTCCGAAGTGCAGAAGAAGGTCTTGGCCGAAGGGTATGGCAAGCTGCCTTCAGTCATCACGGGCAACTACATCGAGCCTGGCTGCTTTCCGTTCCTGGAGCGGCGGAATCCCACCTTCACTATCGGGCGATTGTCGCGGCCGGACCCAGCCAAATACCCGGAGGATTTCCCGGTTTTCTACGAGTGCCTGGGCCTTGGCGACGTTCGGTTTCGGGTGATGGCTTGGGATCAGGACCTCCGCACGAAATACGCGTGGCATCGGTTCGATGTGAGGTGGGACTTGTTGGAGAGCGAGGCCGAGACGCAAGTCCAGTTCCTGCACAGCCTGGATTTGTTTGTTTATCCTTTGGGCCACAGCTTCGTTGAGTCCTGGGGACGGTCCACCGTCGAGGCGATGCTGACGGGAGCGATTCCCCTGGTTCCGCCGGGGCACCATCTCGAAAACCTGATCGAGCAAGGCAAGTCCGGTTTCATCTGCCATGATTTCCTGGAGTACCAGGAGCACGCCCAGCGTTTGAGTCGTGATTACCCGGAGCGGCGGAAGATCGCCCGGCAGTGCCGGGAACACGCCGAGCAGGAACTTTGCAATGCTGCTGAACATCTCAAGGTTTGGAAGGAGGCATTCCAGTGAGAGAACGCTATTGCTACTGGTCCGTCGTAGATGGCGACTATTCCCAGATGATGCAGAGCGTGGTTGACTCGGCTCGCCAAGTGGGCGTGTTCAAGGACTTCCACGTCTGGACCGACCGCCCGATCAACGGAGCCACCTGCCACCCTGCCGCTAAGTTCGACAAGTCGCTCTACCTGTTCAAGCTCCGGTTCCTGCGGGACGAAGTCAGCCGGCTTGACTACGACTATTTTGTCTGGCTGGACGCGGACAGCTATTTCGTGCGAGACCCCGGAGACTTGCTTCGGTTGATGCAAGGCTCCCCCGTGCATTCGAGCCTGGAGAGCGATGCCTGCCTGGCCGAGAATGTGCGCCAGGATTGGTGGGACTGTTCGCTGAAGAACTATGCCACGCTGATGCGATTTATGGGTGTGCGCAGCCGCGCCATTTTCAATGTCAACGCGGGCTTTTGGATCGTCCATCGCGATGTGATCAGCCGGTTCTGCGAACTGGCGTTCGATTTCTGGGATTTAGCCAATCGAGCGGGCTGCGAGTTCACCGAAGAACCCCCGCTGGCCTACGCGACCCACATGCTGTGCGGCAATCCGTACCTGCACACCCTCCGTCAGACCTCCGACGTCTGGGCGTCCGATTGGACCGGCTGCTACGCGGGTCGGCTGCCGGATGGGAAACCCTGGGAGTTTGTTGATTACTTCAGCGAACAAAGTTTCCAAGTGAATCCGGCCATTGTGCATGCCATGCGGAGCAAAGAAATACTCTGCCAAATGGCCGCGCGGAATTCGGCCGCTTCGGCGCCGCCTGTGACCGGGACGCCTCCTTCCCTTCCCCGCGAAGGAGGAGTCCGACCGAGGGCCTCGCGCTCCAAGCCGGACAGATCGAAGAGCGGGCGCCACAAACCGAATGCGGGAGGACGCCCCGGAGCGCGCTCCGCTCGCGGGGCCAAAGGGAGGCGAACCCCATGAAGGGCGTGTTTTTTTTCCTTGGCGAACTCAACGACCAGGACATTGATTGGATGATCAAGATGGGGCAAAAGCTGCACCTGAACGCCGGCGCCATCCTGGTGCAGGAAGGCAAACCGCTCGACAAGATGCACCTCATCCTCGAGGGTGAGTTTGGCTTCACCTTGGCGGGCCGGGCCGGGGAGATGTCGAAAATAGGGGTGGGCGAAGTGGTCGGCGAAGTTTCGTTCATTGACAGCCGGCCTCCTTCCGGCACCGTGACCGCGCGCGTGCCATCGGAAGTGCTTTCCATTCCGGTTCCCGTTCTGGCTGCGAAACTTCGTCAAGATTCCTGGTTCGCGTCGCGCTTCTATCGTGCTTTGTCAATGATGCTGGCCTATCGCTTGCGGGCGATGACCCTCCGCCAGCAGGGCGCCACGAATTCCCAGGCCGAACCGGCCGATCAACTGGACATGAATGTTCTGGACAACGTTCATCTCGCAGGGGCACACTTCCAGCGCATTTTAGCCCGACTGCAATCCTTATGATCTATGCCACTGGCCATGAGATTTGGACCGGAGAGACGTAATGCGATTCCGCGAGCCGACCTCCATGGCTGGCTCGTCATGGCTCTTCTCGGTCTCCCTTGGCCGATGATGGGTGAGCAGTCATCTGCCTCTGCGGCGCTCAACCCGCCCAGGCTGGGATTGCTCGAGGCGGTGAAGCTCACGCTCGAGAAGGACCCCGTCGTTCAAATGCAGAAGAAACAGATCCTCATCGCCCAAGGCGCGGCTGAAAGCGCGGCCGGGCAATTCGACACGACCTTCGACACCGAGATTACCAGCGGCATCACGCGCACACCGTTGACCGCATCGCAAAAGATTGAAAACGGACTGCCGAGCAGCTTCCAGGTGCTGCAGCAGGAAAGCACCACCTATCAGATGGGGTTGAACAAACAACTCCGCTCCGGTGTGACACTCGGTTCCAGCGTCGGGATCACCCGGCTGGTGGACAACGCCAACCAGCAGACCCCCGCCGACGTGGGTCAGGTGGTCTTCGACATCAACGTGCCGCTGCTCCGCGGTCTGGGACGAACGGTGGTCGGGGCGCCCGAACGCGTGGCCCACTTGAACGCCGAGGCCGCCGACCTCGATCTGCGGCAGACCACCGCCACGCGCGTTTTCAATACCGTCTCGGCTTATTGGAGCTGCTGGGCCGCCGAGCGGGAGGTAGAAGTGCTCCGAGATTCAACCGACCGCTCCCGGCGGCTGCTCGACCACCTGACCGAGCTTGTCAAGGCAAACGAATTTGCGGCGGCCGACCTTGCTCAGGCCCAGGCCGATCATGAGGAAAAGGAAGCGGACCTCCTGGCGGACGAACAGCAGTTCTACAATGCGCGTCAGGCACTGGGTTTGGCCATGGGGCTTGGGACAAGTGAACTGCCCGGCACCCCGTTGCCAGAGACAAATTCTCTCGCGCCGCCCAACTCGCTGCGAACCGTCGGTTCTTTGGGGGACACTTGGCTGCGGATGAGCCTCCAGCGCCGATCGGATTACCAGTCGGCACTCAAGGCCGAGCAGGCCAGCGTCGTGCTCTTGGTCTTGGCTCAGAACAACGTCAAACCCCAATTAGACCTCAACTTGCAGGTCGGCTATACAGGGCTTGACTCGGGCGGCCAGTTCCAGCGCTTCCCCGGGGCGCTGGACCCTTGGAGCACGCCCGGTCCAAATTTGCTGGGCACCTTGCGCCTGGCCCTTCCCATTGGCAACCACGCCGCCCAAGGCGTGCTGGCGGAACGCGATGCGGCACGAGATCAAGCCTCGATCCGCAGCCGCGACCTGGCTCGCAACATTGCCTCCGCCTTGGAGAGCAGCCTGATGGAAATGGAGGCGGCAGTCCGGGAATTGCACAGGCTGGACCTGGCCGTGCAGGTCAGCCAGAAGGCTGTGAGCAACGAGATTGAGAAACTGCAACTGGGCCATTCGACAGTGGTGGATCAGATCATCGTTGCGGACCGTTTTTCCAACACCCGTCTCAAGCGCGCCCTCGCCAGCGCCCGCTACGCCACAGCGGTGGTGCGGCTCCGATACGAGAGCGGGATGCTGGTTCCGGCTGACGTGCCGATGCCGGCCAGCATCACTTCCGCTGACTTGCTCACCCCCCTGACGTTCGACGGCTGGCCACCGCCACCCAACCGCTGAGCCAGCAAACCCAACCCAGCCTTCATGGACCCTCCCGATCGCATTTTCCGACAAGCCGCACTCGACAGGCTCTCTTCGCCGGAGCAGTTGGATCAGCTCATGCAGGTCACCACCCCCAAGAGTTGGATGGCCCTGCTGGCCTTTGGCGTCCTGCTCATCACCGCGTTGATATGGAGCATCTTCGGAAAAATCCCCACGCGAGTCATGGGACGCGGGATTTTCCTCAAGTCCGAAGGCCTCTTTGTGGTGGCGGCGCGAGGTGAGGGCAACGTGCTCGAGTTGCTCGCGCAACATGGAGATACGGTGACCAACGGCCAATTGTTGGCCAAAATCAGCCAGCGGGAGACGCAGATCAAGCTGTCTCAGGCCATGACCAATCTCGACGGCCTCAAAGTGAGCTTGCAGGAACTCCGCGCCAATCAAGAGCAGGAGCAATTGCTCGACACCCATGATTTTTCCGCCGAACAGGACATGTTCCGGCGCACGACCGGCAACTACTCCAATCAAATCATCGCCCTGGAGAAACGGACCAACGCCGAGCAGGAACTTCGCGACCGAGAGCTGATCTCCGAGGTGCAGCGCCTGGAGACCCAGAACCAGCTCTATGCCGCCCAGTACGACCTCTTACACGCCCAGGTTCAGCGCCAGGAACTGGACATGGCGCAATTTCAGGCACAGTCCCGTCGCCGGCAATTGCTCTCGGATCGTGAGGACCAAGTCCGGCAAGCCAAAGATCAAGTTGAGTACCTCTCAAACATGTACACGCTCTACACCGAGGTTCGTTGTCCCTACCAGGGCGAAGTGCTGGAAATCAGGGTCAAACAAGGCGACCTCATCACCGCTAACACGGTCATTGCCACTCTGCAAAACGCGACCAACAAACTCGAGGCCCGCCTCTATCTGACTTCCGCTGACGGCAAACAGCTCGAATCCAAGTTCCATCCTTACCGCGGGAAAACGTCTTCGCCGGCGGGCTTGCCGAGCGCCGAGTTGAAGCCTGCGGAACCCATGGAAGTGCTCCTTGCGCCCGTCTCCGTCAAGAAGGAGGAATATGGCCTTATGTGCGGCACGGTCGAAGATGTGTCTGAAATTCCGGTCACACCCGAGGGCATGTTGCGAGTTCTGGAGAATCCAACCCTCGTGGCGGAGTTCACCCAGATGGGCGCGCCCATCGAAGTCACGGTGCGTCTCGAGGAGGCCGATACCCCGAGCGGCTTCCGCTGGACCAGCAAGCCGGGACCAGACACCCCCATCACCAGCGGCACCCTTTGCGAGGGTACCATCACGATTGATCACCGGTCACCCATCAGCCTGGTGCTCCCGTTCTTAAGCAGAAAACCCAAAAACTGATCGGCGACTGCCGAACGAACGCCAAACTAAACGAATGCCATCAACCCAGAGCCAGAGTCTTGCGGACACCTTGCGCTCCACGCGGCGTCACCGGACTCCGACCGTGCTCCAAATGGAGGCGGTGGAGTGTGGAGCCGCGGCTTTGGGCATCATTCTTGGCTACTACGGCCGGATCGTGGCCCTTGAGGAGCTCCGCCTGGCCTGTGGCGTTTCCCGCGATGGAAGCAAGGCCAGCAACGTTATCAAGGCTGCGGCCGGCTACGGTTTCGTCGCCAAAGGCTTCAGCAAAGAACCGGAGGACCTGCCGTCGGTCCCGCTGCCGTGCATCGTCTTCTGGAATTTTAACCATTTCCTGGTGGTCGAAGGCTTTGGCAAACGCGTCGTTTACCTGAACGATCCCGCGGCCGGTCCGCGGGAAGTCAGCTACGAGGAATTCGACCAGTCGTTCACCGGTGTCGTGCTCACTCTGGAGCCGGGTCCGGATTTCAAGAAGGGCGGCCACAAGCGAAGTCTCCTCCGGGCTTTGCGATCCCGCTTGGCAGGCTCGGAGAAGGGCCTGGCTTACGTGACGCTGGCCGGCTTGGGGTTGGTCGTGCCCGGGCTTATCATTCCCACTTTCTTGCAGGTGTTCGTTGATGAAGTTCTCATTCGCGGCCGGAAGCAATGGGTTGGGCCGTTGTTGATTGGCATGGCGTTGACAACGCTCTTTCGCGCCGGCCTGGGTTGGTTCCAAGGTTTTTATCTGATCCGCCTTCAAGCCAAGATGGCCATCAGCACATCCAGCCGCTTCTTCTGGCATGTGCTGCGATTGCCCGTCGAGTTCTTTACCCAGCGCTACGGGGGTGAAATCGGCTCCCGCGTTCAGATCAATGATGGAGTCGCCCATCTCCTTTCCGGCCAGTTGGCCGGCAACTTCATTGATCTCCTGATGGCCGTCTTCTACGTCGTCCTCATGATTCAGTATGACGTGTTCCTGACCGTCGTGGGCGTCGGCGTCGCCTTGTGCAACATCATTGCCGTGCGCTACTTTGCCCGCCGCCGGATTGATGCCAGCCGCCGTTTGCAGCAAGAGGAGGGCAAGTTGACCGGGACCTCGATGAACGGCCTGCAGATGATCGAGACACTCAAGGCCACTGGCACGGAGCCGGACTTCTTCGTTCGCTGGTCCGGTTATCAAAGCAAAGTTGTCAACATCCAGCAACGCCTCGCGCTTTACGGACGCTATCTGGATTCGGTCCCCCAGGTTCTCTCCGCCATCAATACCGCCGCGATCATCGCCTTCGGCGGTCTGCGGGTCATGAATGGCCTTCTTAGTATTGGTGAACTGGTGGCGTTCCAGAGCCTGATGGGCAGTTTTACCGGGCCTTTTAACGGCTTGGTGAACCTCGGCGCGACGCTCCAGGACGTGGAAGGGTCCATGAATCGGCTCGATGATGTCCTGTGGCACCGTGAAGACCCCCAATTGGCTGGGCCGGATGCGCCCCTCCCGGCCAACGGAGCGCCTGTCAAACTAACGGGGGAACTGGTCCTGCGAGATCTCACCTTCGGTTATAGCCGGCTGGACCCGCCCCTGATCGAAGACTTCAGCCTCACGATCAAGCCTGGCCAACGCGTGGCCATCGTGGGTGCGTCCGGCAGCGGCAAATCCACCGTGGCCAAACTGGTCTGCGGACTCTATCAATCGTGGAGCGGGGAGATATTGTTCGACGGCAAGCCGCGGCAGGCCTACCCTCGCAGCGTCCTCACCGGCTCCCTGGCGATGGTAGATCAAGACATCTTTCTCTTTGAGGGCACCGTGAGCGAAAACCTGACCCTCTGGGATGAGGCTGTGCCTGACAACCAGGTGGTGCAAGCCGCCAAGGATGCCTGCATCCATGACGACGTGGTCGCGCGCCCCACCGGCTATGACAGCCGGGTATCCGAGGCAGGCTCTAATTTCAGCGGCGGCCAGCGCCAGCGACTTGAAATCGCTCGTGCCCTGGTCAATTATCCCTCCGTGCTTGTCCTTGACGAAGCCACCAGCGCCCTCGATCCGACGACCGAGAAGATTATTGACGACAACCTGCGCCGCCGTGGCTGCACGTGCCTGATCGTGGCGCATCGCCTGAGCACCATCCGCGACTGCGATGAGATCATCGTGATGGAACGCGGGCGGGTGGTCCAACGCGGGACGCATGAGGCTCTCAAGACTGTCGAGGGAACCTATGCCCAGTTGATCAACGCCGAATGAACTCTTGAGCGCATGACGGAAACCAGCAACATTTTCCTCAGCGACGGTGTCCGGATCCAGACGGGAGCCAACGAACCCTTCTCGATGAATGATCCGCAGCAGGCGTGGTTCGCCGAGAGCGGCGTGGTGGATTTATTTGTTGTCCCAATGGCCGACGGCAAACCCGCCGGACCACGGAGGCATTTGCTCCGTGCAAGCGCCGGCCAGATGATTCTAGGGATCGGGGCCAACGGCGCCATGCCCGGTGTCGCTCTCCTGGCGGTGGGCGGCCCGGAGAGTCATGTCTGCCGCCTGCCTGTGGCGGCGCTGGCCGCCGCCGCCGCCAATCCGCTCGCTGCCGCCCCGATCCAGGCGATGCTGGAAGCGTGGATCACGGCACTCTACAACGCCCTGGCGGCCGACCTCGCCCCCACCGAATGCGACGTCGTTAAAGCTGGCTTCGAAATCTCTGTCGAGCCTGGCTCCGTTATCCGCCCCGCCGACAAGGTGCTCTGGATCCGTCACCTGGAAGGGCACTCCTTGCTCGCCGGCCTGCCCGAATTGAACATCGAGGCCGATGACATTCCGTTGCCATTCGCCACCTCTGCCTGGTTCGTGACCGAGGTGACGACAAGGTTAAGCTGCTTTGGCACCGAGACCCTCTTGGGGGACCCACAACTTTGGATCGGTCTAGCCCGATTCGGCCAATTTGCGACCCGTTGGGCGGCCACCCGGATCGCCGCCACGGACAAAGGCGAGGCCGCACGGTTGCGAGCCAAAGCCGGGGCGCAGCTTCGCGCGCTGCACAGCGCGGTCAGCCACTTGTCCGCGGTGCTGGCGCCGCGCGGGCAATTGCCGACCGCCGCGGATGACGATCCGCTCGTGGTGGCTTGCCGATGGGTAGGCCAGGCCATGGAGATGCGCATTGCCACTCCTGCGTCGGCCCGCGCGAGTTGGAAGCAAAGGGACCCACTTGCCCAAATCGCCAAGGCCTCCCACGTCCGGATTCGGCGCGTGGTCCTCAGCGGTGACTGGTGGCGTCAAGACGGCGGCCCGCTACTGGCCTTCCGGGCCGGCAGCAACCAGCCCGTCGCCCTGCTCCCGGTTTCATCCACCCGCTACCATTTGGCCGACCCTGTCACTGGGACGCGCGAGACCGTGACCGAAGAGGTGGCGCGCACGTTGAGTTCCTCCGCCCATTGCTTTTGCCCTACGTTCCCAGACCAAGCCCTCAAAGTGTGGCAGGTGCTGCAACTGGGCCTGCGCCACGTCCAAAGTGAGATCGTCACCGTCCTGTGCACCGCGCTGGGCGGAGTGGCCTTGGGGATGGTGTTCCCTATCATCACCGGTTTGGTCTTCGACTACGTGATCCCGAGCGCCGCTCGCTCGCAACTCTGGTATCTGGCTGCGGCCTTGCTGGCAGCCTCCGGCACCGACATCATCCTCGGCATCACGGAGAGCGTCGCGGTCATGCGTCTGGAAACCAAGAGCGACGTGAGAATTGAAGCCGCCGTCTGGGACCGCCTTCTGCGCTTGCCGCTGCCCTTCTACGCCAAATACACCTCGGGTGATCTCGCCGTGCGAGCCAACGGCATCAACGCCATCCGCCAGATGCTTTCGGGCGTGATGCTCACCTCTCTGTTATCTGGGTTGTTCTCAGTTCTCTATTTTGCCCTGCTCTGTTACTACAGCCCCACGTTGACCCTCGTCGCCTGCGGCTTGGCTGTGTTGAATCTCGCCGTCGTTGCCAGCGCGAGCGCGGTCACCCTCCGCCTGCAGCGTCCGCTCTGTGAATTGGAAGGCAAGATCTCCGGCATGGTCCTCCAGTTCATCGGCGGAATCGCCAAGCTCCGCGTCGCCGGGGCCGAACCCCAGGCGTTCGCCGTGTGGGCCAAGGCCTTCAGTGCCCAGAAACAACTGGATTGGCGGGGCGGCCTGATCAGCAATGGGTATAACATCTTCAATGAGTTGTTCCCCACCCTCACCTATATGCTCCTGTTTGCCGGCACCGCGTTTTGGGCTGATCCCAACATGAGCACCGGCAAGTTTCTCGCCTTCAGCACGGCCTTCATGACCTTCCTCCACGCCACCATCGGAGCCGGCGCAGCCGTCATGTCGGTCGTTCATGCCATGCCGCTTTACGAACGGGCCAAACCGATCCTCGACGCTCTGCCGGAAGTGGCTGAGAGCCAGGCCGACCCCGGCCTCCTGACGGGTCGCCTTGAACTCAACCAACTTTGCTTCCGTTATAAGCCCGACGCGCCGCTGGTCCTTCAGGACGTGTCGTTCCAGATCAAAGCGGGTGAATTCGTCGCCATCGTCGGGCCTTCTGGCTCTGGAAAGTCCACCTTTTTGCGCCTCTTGCTGGGCTTCGAACGCCCGGAAAGCGGCGCCATTTTCTATGACGGGCTTGATATGTCCGGCCTCGATGTCCAGGCCATCCGCCGCCAGTGCGGCGTTGTGCTCCAGAATGGCAAACTCATGCCTGGCGACATCTTTGAAAATATCGTCGGAGCCTCGCTCTTGACCTTGGAGGATGCCTGGCAAGCCGCTCGCCTGGCCGGGTTGGAGGAGGACATCCGGGAAATGCCGATGGGCATGCATACCGTGATCGGGGAAGGCGCTGGCACGCTCTCGGGCGGACAACGCCAGCGGCTCATGATCGCTCGGGCCATCGTCGCCAAGCCGCGCATCCTTCTCTTCGATGAAGCCACGAGCGCCTGCGACAATCGCACCCAAGCCATGATCAGCCGGAGCCTGGAGTCCCTCAAGGCCACGCGGATTGTCATTGCCCATCGTCTCAGCACCATCCAAAACGCGGACCGAGTCCACGTCTTGGTCAAAGGGCGCCTGGTTCAATCGGGAACTTTTGACGGACTCGCGGCTCAACCCGGCCCGTTCGCGGATTTGGTACGCCGCCAAGTCCTCTGAGTCCTATGCCCTCGCCTACCAAAACAATGCGTCCGTCCCGGCCTCCGCGGAGCGCCGATCAGTCGGCGGCGCAGTTAAGGGCGGAAGTCAAGCGCCTCCAGTCGGCTTTGCGCGCCAAGACCGCGGCCCTGGCCGCTCTACGAGGGCAAGAGAACCTAAAGCGCGCGGAACTCGAACAGCATTGTCGCGCCCTCGAAGAGGCGCGCCAAACCGCCGAGGCCGCCAACCAAGCCAAGAGCCTTTTCCTAGCCAATCTCAGCCACGAAATTCGCACGCCGATGAACGCCATCCTCGGCTACGCGCAGATTCTCCAGCGCACGCCGGACCTGCCGCCGAAAAACCGCATGGCCGTTGGCACCATTGAGCGCAGCGGCCTGCACCTCCTTGCCCTCATTGACGATGTATTGGACCTGTCAAAAATCGAGGCCGGTCGCATGGAGTTGCGAAATTCAACGTTCAACCTCAACGCGCTCATCTATGATCTTTCGGCCATGTTTCAAGTCCGTTGCGAACAGAAAAAACTCAGTTGGCTGGCGGAGATTTGGCATCCTCCCGGCGTGTTAGTCGAGCACGCGACGCAGCCCGGTCAGTCCGAGGCCGAGCATGATCATCATGAACTGGCTGCCTTGCGTATCATGGTTGTGGGCGACGAACGAAAACTCAGACAAGTGCTCATCAATCTCCTGAGCAATGCTGTCAAGTTTACACCCTCGGGCCAAATCATCCTTCGCGTGACCCTCCCGGCCGCTTCCGCAAACGCCGGCGCAAGCCGACACCATCGCTTCGAGGTCATTGACACCGGCCCCGGCATTCCGTCGCAGGCCCAGGCCGAGTTGTTTCAGGCCTTTCGTCAGGGCGCCAGCGGCCTCCGAGTCGGCGGCACCGGCTTGGGTTTGGTTATCGCGCAGCGCCTGGTGGATTTAATGGGAGGCGTGCTTCGGTTTGAATCCAACTCGGGCGCCGGCTGCACGTTCCACTTCTCGGTGCCGTTATTGCCCGCCGGGGTCCTGGCCGGAGATGCGCCTGCAGAGACTCAATTCCGACGCCTCACCCCGGGAACCACGATAGAGGTCCTGGTGGTTGATGACGTGCCGGAGAACCGCGAAGTCCTCTCTGGCCTGTTGCGTGACTTGGGCTGCCAGGTGGAAACGGCGACCAGCGGCATCGAGGCTCTTGAGCGCCTCCGCTCTCGCCTTCCCCACGTCATCTTCATGGATGTCCGAATGCCCGGGATGGACGGGTTCGAAACGATGCGTCGGATCCATAGCGAATTCAGCCGGGACGTCGCCAAAATCGTCGCGTTCTCCGCCTGTGTTTTGGCCCACGAGCGGAAGGAATGTGTCACCCATGGCTTTCACGATTTTCTCGCCAAGCCTTTCCGAGTGGATTCGATTTGCCGGTGCCTGTCGGGCCTGCTCGGGGTCACCTTCGAATCTGATTCTGTCCCTCCCCAGCCGCAGGTTGACATCCTGCCGCAGGATTTTAGCGACTTGGTCATCCCGGAGAAGCTGCGTGAGCGCATCGCGGCGGCGACCGAAATCTACAATACCACCGAGCTAAAGCGCTGCCTTGCCGAGGTGGACGATCTCGGCCCCAGCGGTGGAGGACTGGCCGCCGCGCTCCTGGACCTGCTCCGCAGCTACAACATGGGCGCCATTCGCCGCGTTCTCGCTTCCACGCGTCTGCCCCCCAACCTGCCGCCTCCCGTCGTGACCGGGGAAAACGGAGATCTGCTATGACCGGCGAATCCGTCAGCGCCTCCGGCCCACGCATACTCATCGTTGATGATGTTCCCGCCAATCTCAACTTGTTGAGCGACGCGCTCGAACCGTTCGGCTACACGATTTTGGCCGCGCCCAGCGGCGAAATCGCTCTCGGCATCGCCGAACGCGCTGCGCCCGACCTGATCCTGCTCGATGTCATGATGCCGGAGATGGACGGCTACGAGACCTGCCGGCGGCTCAAGCAGCGGCCGGAAACCCAGCACATACCCGTGATTTTCATCACCGCCCGCGACGAGCCTCAGAGCATCCTGCAGGGTTTCAAGGCTGGCGGCCTGGACTACGTCACCAAACCCTTCCAGACCGAGGAAGTGCTGATCCGCGTGGCCACGCATCTCAAAATCCATCTTCTGGCCCTCGAACTCCGCCGGAAGAACGAGCAACTCCAAGCCGAGATTGAGCAACGCCGCACTGTCGAAGCCGCCTTGCAAACCGCCGATGCCCAGATCTCGTTCTTCTCCGAACGCGATGCGCAACGCTGGGGGCTGGCTGGCTTTGTGGGCCAAAGTCAGAGCATTGACAGCATCGTGCGCGACATCCGCCGAGTCCAGACCTTCCCTTCCACCAGCGTCCTGATCACGGGCGAGAGCGGCACTGGCAAAGAACTCATCGCCCGCGCCATCCATTGCGGCAGCTCCCTGTCGCGCGGCCCGTTCATCCCGGTCAACTGCTCCGCCATCCCTAGCGAGTTGGCAGAGTCCACCTTCTTCGGCCATCGCAAAGGCGCCTTCAGCGGCGCCACCGCCGACCATGCCGGTTACTTCGAGCAGGCGCATGGCGGCACACTCTTCCTCGACGAGGTGGGCGACATGCCGCTGGGCCTCCAGGCAAAACTCCTACGCGTTCTCGAAGACCGCGTCATCGTCCCCGTCGGCGCCACTCAAAGCAAAACGATGGAAGTCCGCGTTCTCGCCGCCACCAACGCCAACTTGCAGGCCGACGTCGCCGAGGGCCGGTTCCGCAGCGATCTCTACTTCCGGCTCGCTCGATTCACCATTGACGTCCCTCCGCTGCGCGCGCGCCCGGAGGACATCCCTCCTCTGGCCGAGCATTTCCTGCGACTCTTCGCCGCAGAGATGGGAGTGGCTAAGTCGGTCCTTACGCCGGAAACCATCACCGCGCTCCAGCGTCACGGTTTCCCTGGAAATGTCCGCGAGCTTAAGAACCTCGTCGAGCGAGCTCTTATTGAGAGCGGCGGGGGGGATATTATGCCGGCGCACCTCCACTTCGTCAACTTCAAGTCGGCTGCCGCGCCAGCCGTACCGGCCCCACCCCTCGCAGTGGAGCCTGCCCCCGGCGGGCCGCAAGTAGGCCAAATCCTCAGCTATGTCCGCGCACGGGGGAGCATCAACAACGCTGAATGCCGTGAACTCCTTGCGGTGGGCCTCCAACACGCTTGCTATCTTTTGCGCAAAGCCCACGCTGCGGGGCTGCTCCAGCGCACAGGCAGTGGTCGCTGGACCCGATACCTATTGCCGTGAAAGTTGAGGTTCGCAGCCTGTGAACGTGGAATCAATCCTGTGATACCAATTCTCACAGATAATCGCTACATACTCCTCTCCGGTAGGGCTGCGCTGCTGCGCAGCCTATAGGCCCGGCGGCGCAGCAGAGCCGCCCTACCATTGCACCGATTGCACTTTTGCCCAAACATTACGTCGTCCCAAGAAAACCAGGAACTATCTGGAATTATCATGGAAATCAACGACTTGCATGATTTTGGCCGGCTGGTTTTCGTGACTAGACTTTTGCCACAAGAGAACGCAAAGAACACAAAGACAAGAGGTTATGTCAATTGTTTAGAGATTATCCCTTGTAGGGGAACGCCTGACAAAACGGCTCAACGGACCACTTTTTATTTTTTTCACACCTATATTTACCTATATTTACTTGGATTTACCTACATCTCGCTGGCTGGCGGGGAGCTCCGCCCCCATCCATACGCGAAGTGGGGCGAGGCCGCACCAGCCACCTTGTCCGCTGTAGCTTTAGCGGAGGCGGATGGCCACGTTCCCAGTTTTCCCTTCCCACTCCCCCCTTATTTCAAAGAACAGGCGCGGGAGCGCCACACAGAGGCACAATAACACGTTTTGACGGGACTGCAAATGCAATTCTTGGCTGTTCGTTGGGCATCCGAAGCCGGCGAACGCAGCGTGGCGACCTTCTGGCGCCGGCGGAGAGCGGGGTGGCCAGCGCGCTCGCCATTCAGTCACGCCGCGCACTCGGCGGCGGGCTTGGCTAACAGCAACGCCAAGAGGGCTTCATCCCGATTCGGTTTGATGGTCAAGTCTTGGCCGCTCGAAGGAGCGTCACTTTGATTCTGCTGGCTGGCGTTGCTCCGCGGCTTGTTCTTCTGCCTGCCAGGCGGCGACCTGTTGGGCGGACGCTGCCTGCGATACATTGGCCGACTCCTCACGCCTGCCAGTGACAATCCGTCGGCCGTCTGGGGAAAAGGCTACAGACCTAACCGTAGCGCCGCGCCCCTTGAGTGTGAGCAGTTCCCGGCCGCTGGCCGTTTCCCAAACCTTGGCGGTCTGATCCAAACTGCCCGTGACAATCCGCTGGCCATCCGGGGAGAAGGCCGCCGCCATAATCCCACCGCTGTGCCCTTTGAGTGTGAGCAGTTCCTTGCCGCTGGCCGCCTCCCAGACCTTGGCCGTATAATCGCCGCTGCCTGTGACAATGGGCTGGCCGTCCGGGGAGAAGGCCACAGACCAAAGCACTCCGCTGTGCCCTTTGAGTGTGAGCAGTTCCCGGCCGCTGGCCGCGTCCCACACCTTGGCAGTGTTATCAAAGCTGCCCGTGACAATCCGCTGGCCGTCCGGGGAAAAGGTCACAGAATGTACCCGCTCGCTGTGCCCCTTGAGCGTGAGCAGTTCCTTGCCGCTGGCTGCCTGCCACACCTTGGCCGTATTCTCCGCGCTTCCTGTGACAATCCGCTGGCCGTCTGGGGAAAAGGCGGCAGAATAAGCCACATTGCCGTGCCCCTTAAGCGTGAGCAGTTCCTTGCCGGTGGCCGCGTCCCACACCTTTGCCGTACCATCAGTAATGCCACTGAGAATCCGCTGACCGTCCGGGGAAAAGGCAGCGGAAGAGACCCCATTGCCGTGTGCCCTGAACGTGAACATGCTCGGAGTTGACTCGTCCGCAGGCACGCCGCTTGCCCCGTCCCAGACCTTGGCCGTCATATCCGAACTGCCCGTAACAAACCGTTGACCGTCCGGGGAAAAGGCTACAGAACGAAGGTCGGCGCCGTGGCCCTTGAGCGTGAGCAGTTGTTTGCCGCTGGCGGAATCCCATAACTTGGCCGTACGATCTGTACTGCCACTGAGAATCCGCTGCCCATCGGGGGAAAAGGCCACAGAAGAAACATCGTCGTGGTGTCCCCAAAACGTGAGCAGTTCTCGACCAGTGGCCGCGTCCCAGACCTTGGCCGTATGATCATTACTGCCACTGACAATCCGCTGACCGTCCGGGGAAAAGGCCACAGACCAAAGCACTCCGCCGTGCCCCTTGAGCGTTAGCAGTTCCCGGCCGCTGGCCGCGTCCCAGACCTTGGCCGTCTGATCGGCACTGCCAGTAACAATCCGCTTGCCGTCCGGGGAAAAAGCCACAGAAAAAAGCACTCCGCCATGCCCCTTGAGCGTTAGCAGTTCCCGGCCGCTGGCGGCTTCCCACACCTTGGCCGTCTTATCACCACTGCCGGTGACAATCCGCTGGCCGTCCGGTGAGAAAGCTACAGAGCTAATGCTATCGCTGTGTCCCTTGAGCGTGAGCAGTTCCCGACCGCTGGCCGCCTCCCACACCTTGGCCGTCTTATCAAGACTGCCGGTAACAATCCGCTGGCCGTCCGGGGAAAACGCTACGGAGTTAACCGCTCCGCCGTGCCCCTTGAGCGTGAGCAGTTCCCGGCCGCTGGCCGCGTCCCACACCTTGGCCGTCCTATCGAGGCTGCCCGTGACAATCCGCTGGCCGTCCGGGGAGAAGGCCACGGAGCTGACCCCATCCTCGTGGCCTCGGAGCGTCATGACTGCCCGGTGAGTTTGCAGTCGCCAATAGAACCATTCAAATCCACGGTACGGAGAGTCTTGGGTGTCTTCCAGCAGTTGCCGCATTCGAGGGATGTCATTTTGGTCCCAGGCTTGGCGGACCAGGTTCATGTTGGCGGCGTAAAGGAGGTGGTTGGCTTCGGTCTTCTCAGCGTCCGCCCGCAGGCGCTGTTGCTTTTCGGCTTGCTGGGCGTGTTCGGCGCGCGCGGCTTGCTTGAAGGCGTAGAGGGCCAGCAGCGCAAAGGCCGCGACAATTAGCGCCGCGACCGCTGCCGCGCGCATGATTCCACGCCGATACGCCGCCTTCTCGCGCGCAGCCAACTCCGCTTGCTGGCGCTGCCGTTCCGCCTCTTGGCGCTCCAATGCCGCGCGGCGCTCGGTCAAGGCTCGAAGATTCTTTGCCAATTCCACGGCGCTGCCAAACCGTTCGTTGGGGTCGCCCGCAAAGCAGCGCGCAAGGTCCTCCTGGAGCAATGACTCGGAAACGTGCCTGGCCCAGTCGATGGTCAGTGGCCGGGAGAAGTCGGCGACCAAAAGTTGGTAGAGCACCACGCCAAGGGAGTAGATGTCCGACCGCGTGGAAGCAGGCTTGCCCGCCAACAATTCCGGCGCCATGTAGATTTGCGTGCCTGTGTGTGAGGAGGATGAATCGGACAGGATCGTCTGCGTAAAACCGGCTCGCGTGATCCCTTTCAGAAATTCTTCCGACACCACCTGCCCAATCCCAAAGTCTGTCAGCTTGACTCGAACCTCGCCCGGCTCGATGCCTTTTCCGCCAACCAGAATATTGGCGGGTTTAATGTCGCGATGAATGATTCCCGCCTCATGCGCCGCCTGTAATCCATCGGCAGCTTGCGCCACGATCTCCAGCCGGGTCGCCAGCGGAATCGCCTCCACTCCGCCGTGCTCCGCGCTCCAACTCCGCAGGTCCGCTCCCTCCACGTAGTCCATCTCCACGTAGAAGGGAGGATGATCCAGCATGACATCGTTCAATCGGACGATGTTCGGATGATCGCCGACCCGTTCCTTGAGCACGCGAAACAAGGTCATCTCCCTCTTAAGAAACCGCACCCTCTCCGCTTGGAAACAGAACTTGAAAACCCGCCGCTCTTTGGTGTTTTGATGCCGCCCCAGCCACACTTCCCCAAACCCGCCTTCGCCCAGCTTCGTTTCCAATCGCCAGCGCAGACCGGGCACCAATTGCCCCACCGCCGGACGCCACCCCAGCACCGCCTCAGCCTCAGCCGTCACCTGCCGCTGCGCTTTCTCCGACCCGGCCGGCGCTTGCAGCGGAGCGATCCCAGCCTCTCCCACCTCGCATACTTCCAATGCCGATTCGATCCCTTTCAACAAATAAGACCCATGATTGAGCCACTCCAATTGCCCCACTCCCGCCACGTCCTCCCCTTTGAGCATCTGCCGGGCGCTGTCGAACGCCGAACGGGTCAAAAGAATCTGACCACCCCTGGCCAAGTCCATGACCCGTGCGCAGGTGTCCACTTGGGTGCCGGTCAACCCCTTGGGATTGGGCGAGCCGTCTTGCTCCCGTATCACCACTTCCCCCACATGAACACCGATCCGCTCCTCCATCCGCACCGCCGCCCCCTGGTTCATGGCCCGCAACCGCGCCTGCAGGAGCAGCCCAAAATGGACCGCGTCCGAGGGCCGGGTGAACACAATCAGAAAAGAATCCCCAGCCGTCTCGTTTTCCTCACCGCCTTGGAATTCCCGCAATAACTCGCGGACCAGCAGATGATGTTGTTGGATCAAGCTGGCCCCGGTGCGATCTCCCACTTGCTGCTTGAGCGCGGTCGAACCGACCAAATCGGTGAAGACAATGGTGATCAGGCCCGTCTGGTGCCGCGCGGGCTGATCCGGCGCGTCACCTGCGCTGGGGGGGGATGGACAGCGATGGCATGGTCTCACGGAATCCATTGGTGGTTCTAAACCTCCGCCCCAGCCCTTGCAAGCTCAAAGCAAGGCGCCCGGCTCTAAGCCGCATCCATGCAGTCGAAGAACACGACAGGAAGATTTTGAGACAGGATTAACAGGATGAACAGGATGAAGCACAGCACAAGGAGGTCTCCACAAACAGTGAGCGATTATTACCGATGCCACATCCTCTTTTCCATCCTGTAAATCCTGTTAATCCTGTCAAAATTCAGTTCTTTAACTGCATCGTTCCGGCTAAGGCGCCATTTGCTGTCGCTCTGGTCGGGCGGATGAACCACCGTCTGGTCCTGGCATTGGCGGTGAGCAGGGTCGCAAGCGCGCTAGGGAAAGTGCTTGTCGAGTTGCGCGGACCAAGTCCAATCTTCGCGGACGGACTCCCAGCCTTTCCTGCCGACCTCGAGCGCCTTGTCATAGTGCTCGTAAACATCGCGCAGCAGGCTGACAAGGTGGTCTTCGTCGGGTTCGGCCCATTGGCTTTGCACACCCGGAAAGAAATTCGGGTCACAGTCAACCATCCCTTTGACGTTTACCAGAAAAGAGTTCTCCGCCGTGCAGAAGTCCAGATGGCCCCCGTAGGCCGTCACAATCACAGGCAGTCCCGTCGCCATGGCTTCGAGAATCGGGAGTCCAAATCCCTCCCCGCGGGTCGGAAGCACAAAGCAGTCGGCTTCTTCATAAAGGGCGCCCATGCCGCTGTCGTTGGCGTAAAAAGCCTCTATGAATTTGACCCGTTCCGGCTGGCGAATCAACTCCATCAAATCATCCACGCCCGAGGCATACGCATGCACGCCTCCCTTGATCCGAAGTTCCACATCATCGTTGTTTGGAAACGCCCTCTCGAAGGCGCGGATCAACCCGGCCAGATTCTTGCGGGGGCGATGTTCGGCCACGCAAAGGAAAGCCAGCTTGCCGTCGGGTCGCCGCCGCTCGCGGTAGCGAAAGTGGGCGGGGTCAAACCCATGCCCCAACACCTCCACCGGCTTTCGCGCGCCCGACGATATAAAGACGTCGCGCGTGAAACGGCTCGTCGCATACACCACATCGTTTGTGTCAAGCTTCTTCACAAATTCACCGGGCAGAGTGGCAAATTCGTAGTATATCCAGGAGCAATGGCGAGCCGCGATTCGCGGCCAATCGGCGTCATGGACCGAACAGAAGCGGACGCTCACGTCAAAAGTGCGCTCTTCCTTGAGCACCCTTGACCGAATCTCCGGGGGCCACAAGTCATCGCACCCATCAACGTCCCACGGCAGGAACGAGACATCATAGGCTGGCCGGGACAACCAGTGGCGGACCAGCGCCTCACCCACGCGCCCCATGCTCATCGGCCCGGACATCAAACCGCTGTAAACAATAGACGTTTTCAAATTCATTCGGCACCGCCTGGGTCATCTTTCAAGGGCAGTCTGCCATCCTCCAACCACTACGTCAACAACCCTCGAACCCAAAAAAAATTCCGCTTGTCAAGCCACGAGATTTTTGGTATATCCAGTTCGTTTTCGGAATAACGATTGCAACAAAAGAAAGACATCACATGGAATCCCAATCGGATGCGCCCTTGTATCGAGTCTGGGGAGTGGACAGCGTTGCTTACGGACCGGTCGAACTGCCGACGGTGGTAGCCTGGATCAAAGCCGAGCGTGTGGTCGCCGATAGTTGGCTCTTCCAACACGAGAGCGGACGGTGGAGCAAAGCTGAAGATGTGCCCGAACTCAAGTCGCTTTTTAGCAAGAAGGCGCCGGCGCGCCAGCCGAACGAGACGTTTGCCGACGAACCGATCCCGGCGGGGCTGTTGCGGCGAATCAAAGTCTTCGCGGGCATGGAGGAGGCGCAGTTGCGATCGTTCGTGAACTACATGGAGGTGCAGCGGTTCAAACAATTCTCCACCGTCGTCCGCAAGGGCGAGCACGGCGATGCCATGTACCTGATCCTCGAAGGCGAGTTGCGCGCCTTCACGGTGATCCGCGACAAGGAAACCACCCTGACCACGATGGGGGTGGGCGACTTCTTTGGTGAGATTTCGCTGCTGGATCAGGGACCCAGGTCGGCCAGCGTCGCGGCCAACGTGGATAGCGTGTTGTTGCGCATCCCGGCCACGTCGTTTGACCGGCTCGTGCGGGAAGCCCCGGCTCTGGCGACTTTGTTTATCTATTCGCTGAGTCGTTCCATTGTCAGCCGGGTGCGCATTCTGACCAGGAAATACGAAGATTCGATTCTTTGGTCGCGCACAGCGGGCGGCGCTTGATTGACCGCCAATTCGGGCTGCTCCTGCAGGCGCGGTTGCTGGCCGTGAACCAGGGGACGGCGCGCGGTTGGAGGAGCGGATCGGGATTTGATATGGGCGAAGTGGTCCGTTGAAACCTGAAAATGACCGGGAATAACTGAAATTATCATGGAAATCAACGACTTACGTAAGAAAGGAAGAAGGTAGCAGGAAGAAACATGCAGGAAGCACAAGATTGTTCATTTTAATCTCTACCATCGCAGTGGGTTTTTATGGATCGTGCGTTTTTCAGGATTTTTTATTTTTTAGTCCGATTCACTCCGATTCACTCCCATTGACTACTATTGAGTCCGATTTCTGAGGGTCATCCCGTGCGAAAACCCTGGCGAAGGTTTCCGAACCCAGCCTTCGGCTTTTAGGCTTCCCCATCTTCCCTTTCTTCCCTTTCTTCCCTTTCCCTCTGCAAATTTTCAAAGAACGGACGCCTGGGCGTCTGCCACATTCGACACTAACACACTTTGACGGGAATGCAAACGTGAATATTCAACGATCTTGAGCACCAACGCGATTTTTGCGCCAAAGCCAGCCATTCCCAGTTCGGTACGGCCTGTTTCGCACGCCAAGCGCCGACGAACGAAGGGCGGCTGAACCGTTGCGATTCAGCAGTCGAGGGGTGTGAAACAAAATTCTTCTGATGGGGACACGACGCCTGTTTCAGGACCAAAGCGGCGCTGGCGCGCACGCACTCCAAGACGCTTCGCGCACACAGGAAGCTTACGAAAGTCCGCCAGGTTTTGGAGCTTTCGATTCCCCTTGAAAGACTACGCCTCGGAACTCACCGACTTGCGCTCCCCCGTTGCGCGAATGTCCATCGCAGACACCCAGCGGGACTGAGTCGGGCCGGTTTTCAAGGGAGCCATCGCATCCATGACATCCTGCCAGGTGCGTTTGGCCAGAGTCGGGTCGCCGTGCTGCAAGTAAGCATGGGCGATCTGCATATTGATGGCGGGCTGGCGGGCGGCCTGATTTTGGGCCTCTATGATTTGCCGGGCGGCGTCCTCGCTGGACGTGTGCAGACTGACGCGCTTGCCGGTTTCTCTGTCAACACAATAGAAACCTCCACCACGGATGCCACGGCGAATTAAACGGTAACGTGCTTTCATACTTCTTTCACGCAACCGCGATGATAAAGAAACCCGCGTCCGAACCGTTAGCGAGTAAGTGGCGAGTTATCGCCCGTTATCGCAATTCCATACGGAGTACCAAAGTTGGTGTCCGTTTCGGTGTCCTTTGTGGCTATCTGCTTCACAAACCATTGATGCCATTGCATTTAGGAATGGAGCCAGTGGCCGGATTTGGACATCCTCCTCGATTCGGGGAGGAGGAGAATGGGTTTTCCCTCGGAATGGCAAGAACAATTGGATGAGCCTCTACCCTGGCCACCCTTGCTGAAACAGGGTTGATAAAGAGCGGTGGAGGTTTTTAGATTCTGTCCTATGATGGTTCCTGGCGCCGGCATCTTTCGGCGATGAAAAAATTTGGAATTGTGGGCGACGAAGCCGGCAGCGTCCACTGGTGAAATCTGAAACAAATAATTGTTATGAACTACGTCAAGCTGGGAAACACTGGACTGGAGGTTTCGCGCATTTGCCTCGGCTGCATGAGCTACGGGCAGGCCACCACCGGCATGATCGTCTGGCCCTGGACTTTGAGCGAGGAGGAGAGCCGCCCGTTCATCAAGCGCGCTTTGGAGTTGGGCGTGAACTTTCTCGATACCGCCAATATCTATTCGGACGGCCAGAGCGAAGCTGTGCTTGGGCGCGCGATCCGCGATTTTGCGCGGCGCGACGAGGTGGTCCTTGCGACAAAAGTGTGGGGGCCAGTCCGGCCAGGCCCCAACGGTCGCGGCCTCTCGCGCAAGGCGATCCTGTCGGAAGTGGACAAGAGTTTGCAGCGGCTTGGCACTGACTACATTGATCTCTACATCATTCATCGCTTCGATTATGAAACGCCGCTGGAGGAAACCCTCGAAGCGCTCCATGACGTGGTTCGCACCGGCAAGGCTCGTTATCTCGGCGCCTCGTCCATGTATGCGTGGCAACTGCTGAAGGCCATTGGCCTTCAGCGCGCCCAGGGCTGGGCGGCGTTTGTCTCCGTGCAGAACTACTATAATTTGCTTTATCGCGAGGAAGAGCGCGAAATGCTGCGCCTCTGCCTGTCCGAGGGCGTGGGCGTGACTCCGTGGTCTCCGCTTGCTCGTGGCAGGCTGGCCCGGCCCTGGTCTGAAGAGCCGCAAACCCAGCGCGCCAAGAGCGACGAGTTCGCGAAGAAGCTATTCACGAAGACGGTGGATCTGGATAAGCCCGTCATTGACCGCGTTAATGAGGTTGCGCGTGATCGCAAGCTGCCACCGTCGCAAATCGCGCTGGCCTGGCTGCTTCACAAACGGGCGGTCACGTCGCCGATTGTGGGCGCCACCAAGCCTCATCATCTTGAAGATGCGGTCGCGGCGCTTTCGGTCAAGCTCTCGGACGAGGAAATCGGCCGCCTCGAAGAGCCATATCAACCTCATCCCGCCACTGAGGCGTTCTCCTAAAGCGCATCTGAAGATGGGAAAGTCATCATTTATGTATCAAACGAAAGCCTATTCCGCCGCCAGCGCCACCGCGCTGCTGGCTTCCACCAAAATTAACCGCCGCAATCCGACGGAGCGTGACGTGCAGATTGAAATTCTCTATGAACATTACTAGAGTTGGCTTACAGCCCTCCAACAAAGGTCCGGCTGATTGGTTCACCGGCACGGTGCGCATTGACCCGCTGTTTCAGACAACCGCTCCGGCGCGTGCGGTGGGCGCGAGCGTCACGTTCGAGCCGGGTGCTCGAACCGCGTGGCACACGCATCCGCTGGGTCAGACCTTGCTTGTCACAGCCGGCTGCGGTTGGGCGCAACGCGAGGGCGGCCCGATCGAAGAAATTCATCCCGGCGATGTCGTTTGGTTTCCGCCGGGCGAGAAACATTGGCACGGTGCTGCGCCGACCACAGCCATGACGCACATCGCCATTCAAGAAGCGCTCGACGGCAAGGTTGTTGAGTGGATGGAAAAAGTCAGCGATGAACAATATCGCCGGTGATTTGACGAAAAAAACCAGCCGGAGAAGCTATACAAAAAACCGGGCTACAAGATGTGAAAACGTTTTAACACAAGGAAAGGATTTAATTGCCGCGCGGCCTTATTTTTGCATTTCGGCGGCGTGGTGGTACTCGATCAAACTGAAGAGCAGCGCGGCCAGGCTCACAAACAGCACGGGCGCCACGACCAGCGCGCCGATGGCCGTGGCCATGCCGTCCGAGGGCCACGCGTAAATGCCATGCAGGGCGGTATTGTTGGACAGAAGGGCATGGAGATGCCGGATGAGGGAGAGGTTGTTGATGTTGGTGGGGATGCGTCCGATGCCCATTTCGACCACGAAGCCGTAGATCAACGCCGCAAACATGTAACGGGCCGTGAGTTGACCCAGCAGCAGACCCAGGGCGCTCCAGGCCGGGACGACCAAGATCTGCACCCTCAACACCAGCCACAAGAGAGTGCCCAGCGATGGGACTTCGCGGGCCGCGCCGGCGGCAAAGATCAGAAGAGTCTCCACGAGCAGGATTATTTCGAGCCAAGCGACTTGGGCGGCATACTTGGCCATCAACAGGCGCGCCCGGCCAACGGGCCGGGTGATGAGGAAGCCTAGTGTGTCCGCCTGCAATTCATCGCGAATCAGCGGGCCGCATCCACGGACGCACGTCAGCGGCAGGATGATGAAAAAGTAAAAGTCCATCAGCCAATGATAAAACGGTTCGGTCCGGTTCCAAGGGACGGAGACTTCGCTCACTTTTCTGACAGCGTTGTCGCTGTTGCGTTGTTCGGTGCTCTCGAACTCCGCATACTGGGCGTCGTTGAGGACGGGTTTGGCCCGCGCCAAAATCCGGCTGTAGCATTCGAGGATGTAGTCTTTGAGCCGCTTCTGGCGCGCCTCGGGATTCTCGCCCTTCTGCTCCCGCCACGTTGAGTCGCCCTTTTCCATCTCCTCGGTCAAAATGCGCCCGAGGGTTTCGCTGGTGGCCGGCTGCAATGGAATCCGCTGACGGTCCAAGCGGTGGGAGAAGCTGCTTAACACTCTACCAGGATCGCCCATAGAGACGTGCTTCTTATTCCAAGTGTCGGGCGAATACATGGTGATGTAAACCAGGATCGGGAGCACCAGCAGCGTCCCCAACTGGCCCGGCAGCTTGCGGAGGATCAACTGGCTTCTCCACGTCAAAAGCCAGACGCCGCGCAGCGCGCCCAAAAAACCGGGCTGGCGCCGGTTGGCGGCCATGGGGGGCGGGGAGGCGGGAGCGCTCTCGTTCAAGTGGTCACCTTGTCGTAAATATTTTGCAGCGACCGGCTGCGGCTGCGGATGGCGTGGACCTCGGCACCGCTGTCCAGCAACAAGGCCGTCCATCGCTCGTAAAACGAGGCGGCATCCTTGACCCGGATGCGCAACAGACCTTCCTCCGCGAGCAAATCGAACCCGGCCAGCACGCCCGCGTCAAAAAGGTGGCGGGCCAGTTTTTCCGGCGCATCGCACTCGATTTCCAGTTCTTCGGACCAGTTTTTGATGTCGCTGCGGATTTCTTTTTGGCTGCCCGAGGCGAGAATGCGGCCCCAATTGAGGACGAGGATGTTGTTGCAGAGCGCTTCCAGCTCGGCCAAAATATGGCTGGAGATCAGGATGCTGACGCCGTCGGCTGCAAGCTCCTTCAACGTTTGCGCCACTTCCTGCCGACCCATCGGGTCCAGGCCGTTCATCGGCTCGTCCAGCACCAGAAGCTCAGGCTCATGCAAGAGTCCCTGAGCCAGTTTGACCCGTTGTTTCATCCCTTTGGAATACTGGCCGAGGCGTTTGCCCCAATGTTCGCGCGGCAATTTCACCTTATCCAAAATCGCCTCCGCCCGCCCTTTGACTTCAGCGGCGGGAAGGCCCGAGAGCAGGCCCAAACCCTCAAGCCAATCCATCGGGCGCAATTCCTTCGGCACAGCCTCGCCTTCCGGACAGTAGCCGATGCGGCGGAGCAGGAAAGGATTGTTCCAAGGCTTCTGGCCAAAGACGGTGAGTTGGCCGGAACTGGGCTTGAGCTGGCCCGTGATGATTTGTATGAGCGTGCTCTTGCCCGCGCCATTCGGGCCGACCAAACCGGTCAGGCCGGGTTCGATCTGGAAGCTGACGTTGTTCAACCCCATGACGATGCCGTACCAGCGGCTCAATTCCAGTGCTTCAATCAGGACGCTCATTCGGGTGCCACGCGCTTCTTGATAATCAGGGCCGCCAACAGCAGCATCAACGCCAGAGCCGCGAGGGCGCCGCCGAGGGTCGGATCATTGATGGCGGCGCGGGTTTCGGGACGGACACCTTGCAACATTTGCCCGAAAATCGGGATGCCGTCCTGCGCCGTCTTCAAATTCTGGCCGAGATTGAAGATGGCCAGCCCGATCTGCCTCAAATCGTATCCGAAACTCAGGTGCCGCAGCCACTTCAAGGTGTGGAGCGCGATGGGCTGGATCGCCAGGCCCAGCACCCACCAGGTGAACCAGAGCGCGGGCGTTGATTTTTCCCGGCTCGAGACGGCCGAGACACCCAGGGCCAGAAGGCACAGGATGACCATGCTGCTCAGGCCGAAGACCAGCGCATGGAACAACGCGATGCGCGCATGCCAGAAAAATTTCCAATCCGGCGCCAGCAGATTTCCCATAAACCACGCCCCGCAGACCGGTCCCAGCCAGGTCATCGTTAGCACGCCGAACGCCGTGCAAAACTTGCCCAGCAGATAATCGCCGCGCGTCACCGCCTTGGAAGAGTAAATGACAATGGCGTTGCTGGCCAGATCGCGTGTGATCAGCGCCGGCAGGCAAAAACCGAGCGCAAAGATGCTCAAGGGCATCGAATAAACGCAGTAGTAATAGAAGAGCACGTTCTGGCTGGTGCCGACCGAGATGGCCGGGTGATCCTTGAGCCAGAAGGTCAACATGCCGGCGAAGCTCTGCAGGTTTGGGTTCATTTTCGTTACCCACTGCGCCACGATGCTGTCCGGCACCAGCAATTGCCCCACGAGAAACAGGATCCCGGCCATAATCAATCCGACGGACCAGCATGTCAATAACAAAGTTCGCAGCCCCTTGTTGTTCAGGCAAGCCTCGAGGCCGTTTCGGGCGATGACCCAGCGACGGCCCCAGATGCCGGTGTGCCGCCCATCCCAATGCTGGTAATGCGCGTCATGCAGCGGCATGGGAAATCTCCAGGGCTTGCACGAACGTTTCCTCCAGCGCGTTGGGGCTGGGAATGATCTCCAGCGGCGGCAGATGGAGTTCGTGCAAAAGGGTCAACAATGGATTGAGCGTGTCCGCCCGGTGCTCGATGCGCAGGTGGCCGTTGGGCAGGATGTCGCAACCCCACTCTTTGCTGCGGCAGGCGGCCTGCAATTCGCCGTGGCCGCGGGCCAGCACGACTTCGGCCGCGCCGCGCTTGCGGGCCTTGAGGTTCTCCAGCGTGTCATGCACCAGGACCCGGCCGCGCGCGATGATGATGATCTGTTCGCACACCCTTTCCACATCATGCAGGAGGTGTGAGGACAAAATCACCGTGATGCCATAGCTGCGCCACAAGCCTTGCACCAATTCGAGAATTTGCGCCTGGCCCTTGGGGTCGAGGCCGTTGGTTGGCTCATCCAGAAAGACGATTTCCGGATCATGCACAATGGCCTGCGCCAGTTTGAGCCGCTGTTTCATGCCGGTCGAGTAAGTATCCACCTTGCGGTAACGCTCCTGGCTCATGCCGACGAAGTCGAGCATTTCATGCGCCCTCTGCCGCGCCGCTTGAAAGGGCAACCCGGACAACTGGGCGCAATAAGTGACATATTCGCAACCGGCCATGCCGGGGATGTGGCAATTTTGCTCCGGCGCGTAACCGACGCGCTTGCGAATCTCCCGACCTTCGCGCCCCACCTCGCGTCCGAGGAGTTTGGCTGTCCCGGAAGTGATCGGTTGCAGTTGCAGGAGGCATTTCATAAAAGTGCTCTTGCCCGCGCCGTTGGGGCCGAGCAGTCCGATGGAACCGGGAGCGACCTTGAGGCTGACATCGTCCAAAGCGCGCTGCCGTCCAAAAACTTTGGACAGGCCATTCGTTTCGATGACAGGCTCGGACGACATATCGCGCGGGGACTGTGGAAAGAAAATCCGCCTTTAGCCAGTCAAAAGATGAAGATTACGACTAATGCTGAAGACGCTTTCCACAGGCGCCGGAGTGAAGGCCGGCCATCCGTTCGCCGCAGTGAATTACTGTTTGAGCGAAATTTCAATGACGCCCAAATCCAGCGGTTCGCGGGTATTGGGCTTGCCGGCGGGAATCTCGAATGTGCCCTCGTATTCCGCGATGAAATTGGTCATGGACCACTTCGTGGAGGGCCTGGGATCGTGAATGATGACATTCATCGTGTATTTGCCTGGATCAACCTGCTCAATGCGGAAGGAGCCGTCCTTGGCGCATTGCACAGGACGAGAGTGGTGGTGAGCGATCGTACGTTCGAATTCCGGTCTCTTCCTCCAAGCCTCGTGATCTTCCTTCGTTTTGAAGCCCCCGGGTGGTCTGGGTAGCTCCGTGTTAAATAAATAAATGTCAAACTCCTTGCCCCACTCAATTTCGACAGGTGGATTGCGGATTTTGAATTGTCCAACCACCGGCCGGCCACTGCCGCCGATCCTTACGACCGCCGTTTCGCCTGATTTGACGATAGCCGTTTCGGTCATGCCAGGGCCACCCAAGACTGCAAACTTGCCGGGCGGGACAAATTCAAACGAGAACCGCCCGTGGTCGTCGGTTATGGAGTGAAACCCGGAACCATGCGTCCAATGGGTGCCGTCGTCAAAAGGTGAGGCCCCAACCGACTTATTGGTGACAGCTTCGTCGTAATGCCAGAGAGTTCCTTCGATCCGCCCCCACGGTTGCAATGTGATTGTCATATTCGTGGAGAATTCGTTGGTCGCGATGCGGACGAAGCCGCATTCCTGGGCGACCAAAAGACATGACCCGTCTGCGAGGTCGTTCAAAAGGAAACGACCTTGGGCATCGGTCGTGCAATAATTCCAAGGCAGGCTTTTGAGGCGCGTTTCACCCATCACGTGTCCGGACTGGGGATTAAAAAGCCGCGGTGTGCCCGTCAGGGCCAGCTCGGATTCGGGCTTAAATATCGCCAGTTGAGCGCCGGCAACTGGACGTCCGTCGGGATCAACAACTCTTCCAGAAATTTCTTCTGCTGCGTGCTGGTTGCCTGCATCCGTTGGATGGATTTGCTGGGCGCCAGTCAAACCCACGGCGGCGATGAGGACGACGGCCGCCAGTGCCGCCCATTTCCAATACTTGCCTGGCCGGCTGATGGCGGCGAGCCGTTCCTTGAGTTGCGCCTTGTTTTCCACGATCCCAACCAATCCGGGCAAGGTCCGCTCGTCGCTCAATCCCTCGAGCACTTTCAAAATAGTCTCGCCATACGGCGCGTGATCGCCCTCGCGGACATGGGCCAGGGCAAGAGCGTCCGTGGCCAGCTCGCGATCGGCCCTCATGCGCGCCCACGCCAGCCACAGGACCGGATTAAACCAGTGCAACACCTGCAACAGCGCGACCAGCCAGTTGACCGCCAGATCACCCCGGTTGAGGTGGGCCAGTTCATGCAAAAAAATGCAGCGCAGTTCCTCCGTTGAGAAGCGCTCAAAGACGCCGTCAGGCAACAGCAGCCATTTGCGCCAAATCCCATAGACCGCCGGACTTTCCACTTCCTCGCTCTCAATCAAAGTCACAGGCTGGGTGATCTTGAACGCCGCTCGGCATTCGTTAAAGAGCCGTGTCCCATTCTCATCCGCAACGGGTTGATACCCGCCGATCCGCGCGCGGAAGCGCCCATTGGTCCAAACCAGCCGCGCGGCGAAAAAGCAGACGCCCGCGAGCCAGCCGCATAAAGCAAGGCCAAACCAATCCATTTTCCAGGCGGGCCTGCTGGCCGCTCCCGGGGGCTTAAGCGCGAGATCGAAATGCGGATCGCCAGCGCCGGGAGAACTCGGCGGCGCAGTTCCACTGATTGAGTTGGCCATCAAATTACGGCCGCCATCTACAGGCGGCGCCAAACCGTCCGAGGCATCGTGCGTGGGCGCCGTACGGGCCAGATTAAAAATGCTAAAGGCGCTTTGCGGCGGGACCGGCATCAACAAGCGAACGACCAGCAGCAGCCACAGTCCGTAACGCCAGGAGGGTGACAGACGCTTCCGCAACAGCCATTGCGCCAGCAGGACCAGCCCGGCCAAGACCGCCGCCTGCCAGCTTGTTTGCAGTATCCATTGAAAGACCCCGCCGCCCAGATGTGTCAAGGTGCTCATGTTCATTTCTCCTTCCCGCGCAGAATGCGCCGCGGTTCCTGGATGTCTTCCTTGGACAACTCCGCCTCTGTGATACGCGCCGTCTTTTTCATATCTGTTACAACCGTCACCAGCAATATATGTTACGCATGTCACACTTAGCAAGAGTTTTTTTGCCATTTTTTTCCGCCGGGTGAACGTGAGATTGCCACGTCCACTGAATCATCAGCGATGTAAGTGCTTGATAAATAGGGAAATCAAGATATTGACACACTGTGTGTGGGGTACATATTTAGGGATGCGCTTGGATCAGAATTCGCTCCTTTGTGAACACTATCGCGGGACGGAATGTGGCAGTTTGAGGGAGCCGAGGCATGTTTCAACAGGCCCAACGAAACTCTCAATCGGTCGAACACGGAAAACAGATGCAACGCTCCTGATTCTTTCGGGAGCAATTACCAACATTGGCGTAAGCATTGGTATGATCATCGCCATCGTCCTTTTCACCGCCGCAGCGAGGGGGCAATATCTGCCGGTGGAAGTTCAACCACCGATTCAAATCTTCCCTTGGGGAAGCTCGAACAACGTCATCGCTGACGCTGTGTCCAACTCGCAGTATGTGGCAGTCGCTGTCGAAGGACATGCGAGCAATGGTACGATTGTTGAGTTGCCGTATATAAACGGCGGTCCCTACACATTTACAAATGAAGCAGAGATCAATGACTGCTTCCACGAGTATTTTGCGGCCATAGCCCAGTCGGCGACTACAAATACCATTGTTGATAGGGTGTTACCCTATGATGTAGTTACCTATATATTCAAACCTGATTGGAATTATGACCAGGGTTATTACTATTTCTGGGTTAATATAGTGCCTTTCAGTCTGGTCTATACCAACGGCGCATATACAGTGCCTGACTTGTCGGGTATAAACATCAGCCTGTTATATCTGTTATCGTACTATGTTCCGGGTCTGCAGTGGGCCCGTATTGAAACGTACTACGCCACGAACATGGTCACACCATTCGATGTTGCCGATTCGAGGTATCCATATGTATCAACCAACAGCATCAGCGTGTCGAATGAAGCCCTGACCATGGCCACCAGTGTTATTACGTCGGGAAACACCGGACCATATCGGATGAAACTGACCATGCTGATGGGTAATGGTTTCCAAGTCGTCGACGGCAATGGCTTGGAAGTGGCGGAAACGCCTCTCGTCCTTGCCATAACGAAGTTGAATGGAAACGTCAATCTGTCGGTGACCGGTGGCGATGCGGGCAGGGTTTTCGAGATTGAGAAAAGTCCCGACGTGCAAACCTGGACGGCGATCACCGGAGCATACACCGTTGGCACCAACGCCGGTTGGTCAATTACCTTTCAGGATACAATGTCGAACGTCTTTGGCTTCTATCGAGCGGCGACGACAAATGCTGTTCCACAATAAAAAAGCGACCCTCAAGGATCGCTGAGCGTTTCACAGGGTGAAGCGGGTTTTTAATTTTTCTGCCGACAATTCCGTCGGTTGTATGCCATCGGCCAATTTCACCCACCGCACGAAGCGGTGTGGGGAAATGAGGGCGAGCAGGGCTTGCGCGTGACGCTCGCCGGCCTTGTCGCCATCCGGTGCAATCCACACCCGACCGCCGGGTGCCACCATAGACAAAATGAGTTCAGCCTGCTTTTCGGAGCAGACCGAGCTTGCAGAAATCGGCCTTAAATCGAAACGGCTGTTTGACGCGTATTTGGAACAGTTGATTGACCGCCAAACATTCGCTTCAGAGAAAGCCGAATATTTGGCGGCGAAGCAGGCTTTGCAGGAGCAATTCGAGTCTCGCGAGGACAACCACCATGCGTGGCTCGAACCGATGAAGGATTGGATACAAAAAGCACAAAACATGGGGAAAATCGCAACTTCGGGTTCTCTACGGGAGAAAAAGGCCCGAGCCGCACAAGTGTTTGGCGAGAACCTGTTCCTCGACTGCAAAAAAGCCTGCGGTTCGAGCGTTGAACCTTGGTCTTTCATCCTCGAAAAACCCTTTTCTGGTGGCAGTTGGGTTGGGAGGGACTCGAACCCTCGACCAACCCCGAAAGATTTCGGGGCTGCTCGACCAATTGGGCCACCCATCCGTCTTTTCATCCCAATTGAGGCCGTTGCGCGCTACCAACCGCCGACGGCCCCTCGAACAGAGTGTAAATGGCGATACGGGGGTTCTTCTTTCTTTTCAGGGCCGATTCCAACGCGCGCGCCTCTGTCTCCTTCGCGCGGCAGGAAACCCACATTGAGCGGCTTAAGAAGAATCTGCCATCCGAAGGCAGTGTGCGGGCCATTTTTGTCACGCGGGCGCAATGGGAACGCTCCTATGTCATCCAAGGCTCGCCCGCCACGGAGAGTGAGGCCGAGGAAATGCCCGAACAAATTCAACTCTGGTAGGGCGCAAGGGGGTCAAAATCAGTGGGTTAGAACCACCGATTTTGCCCCCCCCGCTTTTGGAATCAAGGCAAAGCGGCAATGAATAATGCCACTTGTATTCCCGTCAAAGCGTGGTAATGTGCTCAAGCGTCATGACCTTGGATATGCGTATGCTAAACGAAGAAAGAGGCCGGAGAGGCCGGCTGCGTGAATTTCGCGCATTACCGATTAGCATGAGGAGCGCGACCGCCGCAGCCAGAGACTCGCTGGTTGCTGTCAAAGGGTTGTCTTCGGCCGGAGGCCGAAAACGGCGGGCGGGACACCCGCGCTCCCGCAAGCATGGCCAACAAACGCCCCATCGGGCCTTTCCAGAAATGCGAAAATCGGCGTCAATCGGCGTCAATCGGCGTCAATCGGAGTGGATCGGAGTTGTGAATATTGTTTTTGCATCTTTTTCCGGTTTTGCGCCAGCAAGCCAGGGATTTTCGGGCGGGAGAATCCAGTTGCCGACAGAGCAATTGGAGGTTTCGGTTAGTTTCGGTTGCTTTCGCCTGCTTTCGGCTACTTTCGGCTTAACGTTTTCAAAATTGGGACGTTATTGGGGGCCGGAAGGTGCTGGGAGCACAGGACCGTCAGAGGAAAAAGGGCTTGAAATAATCCGGAATCAGCGCGAGGCTGTACTGAGATTGTGGTCCAGAGGCAAATTTGCCCGGGATGCAACGACATAGGATTGGCGTGAACAAAATGATGAAGAGGAATTCCCTTGTAACGACAGGTGTTTTCGCCTTGCTGATCGTCTTGGCCGGCGCTCTCCGGGCGGCGCAAACCAATATCACGGTCCTCTTAACCAACCAGTGTCAGGTGGCCGGCTTTTTTGTCAGCCAAAGCTCTTCCAACGTGGTTGTTTCGGTTGGCGGTGGCCAGAGGATGACCTTTGCCGTCAGTGAAATCAGTTCTTTGGAGTTGACGGAAGCTCCGGGCGTTAAATCGCCTGACGCGGCGGCTTTAGCCGGCGGTCAGCCAATCTCCGGCGGAACTTCCAATCGCCTCAGTCGCATCACCCTTGCTTTAACCAACGATTCGTTGGTGACGGGCCTTTTGGTCAGCCAGAGTCCTTCCAACTTTGTCGTCTCAACCGCGGGCGGCCAGAGGATGAACATCGCGCGCGGCAGCGTCCGATGGTCCAAGTTGGCGGCCAGCCCGGTCGTTCAGCCGCCCGAGGCGCTCGCGTTGGCCGGCGCGCCTCAATTAACTGGAGCGGCTTCCAATTCCATTACAGCCGAGTTTAACCAGCCGCATACCGAAGAGGAGATGCGAACCATGCTGCGAACACCGGAGGGAGCGGCGCTGCTCAAAAGCGTCTGCGACGGGGTCATCGGCCCCGGCGCTGATCCGCAAACAAAAGCAGCGACAGAATCCTACTTCAAAACGGTGCAGGCATTTGAAGATGGAAAAATCGGCATTGCGGAGCTTCAAGTCAGGGCGCAAACCGCGCTTGGAAAGTTGAACCAGCGCCAGGAGCAGACAGATGAAGATCCGCCAGCCGCCAGATGGGACGCCTTCAAGCAAATTCTCCAAGGATTCATTGCCCAGCCCGCTCCCATCCCCGTTGAGCCGGCGCGATGACTTGCGGATGCCAGCAATCCTTACGCTTAAATCTGCCTGACAAAGATTCGACCCTGGACCATTGGACCAATCCCAAAGGCATTCGGGTCTGCCACAATAATGGTGCCTCTTTATAACACCGCTCGAACTTTTTTTCAAGGACAGACCGTCGCTTCGACGGCTGGAGGCAATGGGAGTTGAACCCCTTTAGGGTATCCCCACACCTATCCCCACAGCGGGGATACCCTTCGGTGCTCTAAACCCCTTGATACGCAATGACTTCATTGCGATTTGCCCTCCTGCGAGCCTCCCCGACTTCGGTCGGTTTTGGCTCGCACTGTTGTGTGCTCCGCAAGGCGGTGCTCGCCAAAACCTCCCTCATCGCTCACGCGATTGATACGGGTTCACCACGGACAAGTATATTTTTCTGTGAAAAATTTTGAATTTTTGCTGTCAAGCAACATCGTGCCTTCCGTCACTGCACAATTCTGCGAATTGCGCGAAAATCACCCCTTTTTTTGCATCTCTCGTATTGACGTCTGGCGTCGTCCATTTTTTTAAGACTCGCTTGGCGACACGAATAAAAAAATGCGATATAATAATGCGCGTGTTTTCTTTTTTTCAGACACGCCTCTATTACCCTGGCGGCTCGCAATGAACGTTTGTCGCCATTCCGCGAACTCGAAGGCCGCGGAGTGGGAGTAGAGGCTTGCTTGGATGGAACATGACACTGAAACAGTGCTCTTCGGGCACCGGCATGATTTTGGCGGCACCAAGCCCTTCGGGCTGGGTGTTGCGGAGCGCCGCCAACACCTCTACATCATCGGCCAGACGGGTTCCGGCAAATCAACCCTGATCCGCAATGCCATTCTCCAGGACATTGAGGCCGGGCGCGGGGTGGGTGTGATTGACCCGCACGGGGATTTGGCTCAGGAAATCCTTGACCATACTCCACCGTGGCGGACCGATGACGTTGTATATTTCGACCCCTCGGCCCCGGATGCCCTTTCGATCAATTTTTTTAAGACAACCGGCGACAATTGGCACATCGTTGCCGCCGGCATCGTGTCGGCATTCAAAAAGATATGGGGCGACTCCTGGGGACCACGTCTTGAATACATATTGTATGCGACAGTGGCCGCGCTCCTCCAGTGCGAAAACACGAGCCTCCTCGGGGTGTCACGGATGCTCTCTGAGGCCCGCAAATACGGGCTGTTTCTCACCCTGGCTCACCAATACGTGGGGCAATTGGGGGAGAAAGTCCGCGATGCGGTCTTCGGCAATGTCGGCTCTTTTATCGCCTTTCGGGTGAGCGAGGCAGATGCGAATATTCTTGAACGGCAATATGGCGGCGGATATACTCGCGCTCACTTTACAGGACTTGAGAACTTTGAAGTATGCGCACGGTTGCTCAATCGCGATCCCTTCCTGGGGAGATCGCTGGCGCCTTTGATGACATCTCGGCGTCGGCGCGAGGCCATTGTGCGGCGGTCGCGCGAAAAATACAGCACCCGGCGCGAGGTTGTGGAAAAGAAAATCGAGCGGTGGCTGGGGAATAAATTTTGATGTAATTTGCGTTAAGCGTTAATCGTCGAAACAATATGTAACACTGAAGTGTATTGGCAAATTACTCGCGAGCACATTATATGTCACTCTTATTGTACGTTATCGAAATCGTCGCAATCATTTACATAATAAACCTGCTCTATATCTCAGCGTATCTGTATATCGCATCACAAGAGAAACGCAAGTCGTTTTGGGCACAAAGCCGACCGAATGGATCACAGGAATATGCCGGCCCCCTATTCAGGCTGTGGGTCGATATTTCGGGAAACACCATTACAATTGCATGGGAATTTAAAGAAGGAATTCGGAATCGTGGCTTTTATCTCCTTGGCTTTAAAAAGAAGAAGGAATCCCCTAAACATGACAACAGTTTTGTCACCAGTTATGACAATGGTCAAATGGTTGAGGCAATAAATGACGGCTGTAGCAATGAATATGAATTCGTTCTTAGACGCGAATTTTTTCAATTACCGCCACTTGACATATTCCATGGCGCAGCCGCATTCGATAACATTGCATTTTCTGTAGAGCTAGACAGTGCTGAAGAACAGATACGAAAAATTAAGAAGAGTATTGAGCTTAAGTCAGCGAAGGAAGCATTGGCGAACACCGAGAAGCAAAAGATTCAAATGGACCCCATTGACGCAAGAATTGCTCAGATTGAGGAAGAGCTTAAGTGCCATCTAAAAAGTGAGCTGGTGATTGATTCAATAGAGAAAGAATTTACAGACAAAATCAACGCCGGTCCATATACGAGAGTGGAAAAAAAAGAAAAACTCGGCCGCTTGAACGCGAAAATACTACAACTTAAGAATAATTTATGAAAAAGGGACTGTTCATCACAGTCCCTGTTTGACTAAATGCCGACGTATAAACGGAGTGATTGCCTCAGTGATGCCAAAAAATCGTCTTTGGACCGTTCGGCTTCATGAACATTACCTGCGCGTTGAATTCCTTCCTCGGCTATCAGTTTATCCACTGATGCTTGGTAAAGAAGAATTGTCCCTGCGATTTCATCGCAAAGCAGATAACTGACTGCTTGCTGGTCACGCAAAGAAAGCTTGCGGGCATGAACGTCAAAGGTTTTCAGTAATTCCTTTAATACGGTTATTCTCTCTTCCAATTCGTCGATTTCGCTTTGAGAAAGGTGTTTGATCTTTGCTGAGATGGAATGTTTCATTGAATTTGCCTCGGGTTGACAGTTGAAGAAACCAACCACTTAATGTGACAGGCTTCATTCAATTGTCAACAAGACCAGGAGAATACCGTGGAGTCTGTTGCTATCGTACCACAATGCGCAATGTGGTGTCAAGCGCACATATAGTGTACACTTTCGTCGTCAAGTTGACGGCTCTCCTTGGCGTTGCTTTAATGGTAGGCGGAACTTTTGTTCCTTACAAACCTCAACAAAGGAGATTCAATGGACACAGAAATTGTGTTCGCTTTCGATACACAACCCAAGTGTGCTTTGGGCCGCATCGTGGCTACGCCAAACGCACTCAATCACATTCCGAGCGATGAGATTCTCATTGCATTGTTCCGCCACGTCCGGGGCGATTGGGGAATGTTGGACCCGGAAGATCGGGAAGCCAATGAACGCGCCCTCAAACACGAGGGAAGATTGTTCTCAGCATATCAATCAACACAGAATATCAAATTCTGGATTATCACAGAAGCCGACGGCTCGGTCACAACCGTGCTATTACCGGAGGACTATTGAATGAAAACGACATGGATAGACTTCAAGGCGCTCCGCGCGAAACTCGACTTCGAGCAAGTGCTTCGGCACTACAGCGTCGAAGTGAAACGCAAGGGCAAGCAGCATCACGGCTTCTGTCCCTTGCCGAATCACAACGGAAAGAAAAACTCTGCCTCGTTTTCGGCTAACCTTGAACGCGGCATATTCCAATGCTTCGGCTGCGGGGCAAAAGGGAACATTCTGGATTTTGCCGCCCTCATGGAGGGGGCTGATCCACAAGCGGGCGCGGCGTTGCGGGAAGTTGCACTCAAATTGCAACAACGCTTTTGCCCGGAGATCGCGGACAGCCCAAAGCCCGCAAACGCGGCTCCCAAGCCGAAAGAGGAGAATCGGGGCATGTCGGCAGCGGCGCATACGTCAACTGCAATCGTCAATGCGCCGCTTGATTTTGAACTCAAGGGCCTCGACATGGGGCATCCATATCTATTGGGTCGGGGCTTCACCTCGGCGACAATCGAGCATTTCGGCCTCGGCTTCTGCACGCGCGGACT
>Ga0302326_10000227_pt1 | contig 164152 bp, 137 predicted proteins | sample Palsa_T0_3_FD_202264 | JGI IMG/M metagenome (GOLD analysis project Ga0302326, IMG submission 202264) | Peat permafrost microbial communities from Stordalen Mire near Abisko, Sweden - Palsa_T0_3 | ecosystem: Environmental > Terrestrial > Soil > Palsa > Peat permafrost | place: Sweden: Abisko... | reverse complement strand
TCGTACAGCGGTCGGTTGCGTCGAAGACTGCATTCAGGCGATTCGAGTTGGTTTCATCCGGGCAGAACAGACGGAAATTTGCCGGGTTGAGTTTGATGACGTCGCGCAGATACTCTCCGAGTTTGCGCGGAGCTTCCGCTACCACTTCACCCGGACCTGGTATAGCCAATGCGTATTGGGAGAAGTCGGGCAGATCGAGCGCCTTTAGCAATCGGCCGCCGTTGACGTGAGGATTTGCGCCCATACGGCGATTTCCGTCGGGAGCTAGCGCGGCGAGCTCCGCGATCAGATGACCGTCCTTGTCAAATAACTCGTCCGGAGAGTACTTACGCATCCAGGCTTCGAGCATTTTTAGATGTTCTGGATTTTCACAAACTGTGGCGAGCGGGACTTGGTGCGCTCGGAATGTGCCCTCGACGGGTACGCCATCCACTTCTTTCGGGCATGTCCAACCTTTTGGAGTGCGGAGGACGATCATCGGCCAAGGCTGGCGGGGCTGGCCGTTGTTTGTATCTGTGTGCGCGTCTTTTGTGCGAAAAGTTTTTTGAATATCGAGAATGCCTGCGTACGAGCGATCGAGAGCTGCGGCGAGAAGTTGGTGGACGATTTCGGGATCGTCGCCTTCAACGAATTCTGGCGCGTAGCCAAGGCCCTCGTAGAACGCTATGAGCTCTTCGTCGCTCGTGCGAGCTGTGACCGTGGGGCCGGAGATTTTGTAGCCATTCAGATGCAGAATCGGCAGCACCGCTCCATCGCGTGCTGGATTCAGGAACTTGATTCCCTTCCAACTTCCTTCGAGCGGGCAGGTCTCGGCTTCGCCGTCGCCGACGACGCAGGCCACGATCAGATCGGGATTGTCGAAGGCCGCTCCAAAAGCATGGACCAGTGAATAGCCCAGTTCGCCTCCCTCGTGCATCGAGTTCGGCGTATGCGGGCCGCAGTGACTCGGGATGCCACCCGGCGTTGAGAAAGAGCGAAACAAAAGGCGCATGCCGTGGATGTCCTGAGGAATTTCAGGATGCACCTCGGTATAAGTTCCTTCGAGGTATGCGCAAGCGTTTAGCGTCGGCCCCCCGTGACCGGGGCCCGAAATGTAAATAATATCTGCATCCGTTTCGCGGATCAGACGGTTCAGATGGACGTAGATGAAATTCTGCCCGGCAGATGTGCCCCAATGGCCCAGTAGGCGCGGCTTGATGTGCGCTTTTGTGAGCGGCTCGCGAAGCAGCGGATTATCCTGCAGATAGATTTGGCCGACGCAGAGATAATTCGCGGCGTACCAATAGCGTTGCATCTTGCTCAATAAGTCGGCCGAGAGCGGTCCGCTAGCCGCGGCGGGGGCTGGAGACTTTTCGGCGTTTTGAGATTCTTTGGTGACCTCGACCACGGTGGATAGCGCGGCATCAAATTCGAGCATCATTTCTCCTGCATTCATTTCTTCCGCGTTCGTTACTTCTGTGATCAGTCAGAGAGGCTCAAGCCCTATGATTCCCGGGTGATTGTATAAGTTTCAGCGTGAAATTTGCCGAACAATAAGAAGCCGACATTAAAATTCGATGAAAAGACGATCGTTTCTAAGGATTTGTCCATCCGAGCAAAGACGCGACATGGCGCACGATCATTAAGTCTTCGTTTGTTTTAATCACGCGCACCTTTACGCGGCTTTGGGCGGCCGATATCAGCGGTGCGTTGGCTTCATTGGCGGTGGAGTCCAGACGAATACCCAGAAAATCCAGGCCATCGCAAATACGTTTGCGAATCGCGGGAGCACGCTCTCCAATTCCTCCTGTGAAAACGAAAACGTCCAGACCTCCGAGAGCTGCGGCGTACGCTCCACTATATTTCTTTGCGCGGTAGCTGAAGAGATTCACGGCTTCCGCGGCCCGAGGATCCTGGTCAATCTTGTCCACCAATTCCTTCATATCGCCGGTCGACCCTGAAACACCCAGCAGGCCGGATTCTTTGTTCAGAAGCGCGCTCATATCTTCCGCGGACAATTTCTCGTTCTCGAACAGATAGAGCAGAGCGCCCGGATCGACATCTCCGGAACGAGTCGCCATGACAAGCCCTTCGAGCGGCGTAAAGCCCATTGACGTGTCGATGCTCTTCCCTTCTTTGACGGCGACCATGCTGGCGCCGCTGCCGAGATGCGCGATGATCACGCGCCCCCTGGCGAGCTTTCCTTCGAGCGTTTGCAACTCGCTCATTACGTATTCGTAGGAAAGTCCGTGGAAGCCATATCGAACGATGCCCTGATCGAATAGACGTCGAGGCAGCGCATACATGCGCGCAACTTTGGGGAGAGTGCTGTGAAACGCGGTGTCAAAACACGCCACTTGAGGAAGATCGGGGAATTTCCTGGCGACGAACTGAATTCCCGCGATCGCCGCCGGCATGTGATCGGGGTCGAGTGGTACAAGCTTTTCTATCTCGGACACAAATTCGGGAGTGATTCGCTGTGGATCTCTGTATCGAGGCCCTCCGTGAACTAGGCGGTGACCCACGGCAGCAAGTTGAGCGAAAAATCCGTGGCTGCCCATCCACGCGAGCATGACTTCCAGCGCAGCATTTGAATTCCCATCATCAATCGCAGAATGGAATAAGGTCGTGCCACTCGAATCCGCAATGTTGAAGAGCCCACCTGAGCCGCCGGCACGATCAACCGATACCGAAAGTAGAAGGTCGTCATGCTTTCCAGATTGATAGAGGGCGGATTTAAGCGTCGAAGACCCTCGGTTCATCGTTAAGATTCGTCTTTGGATTGGAGCCGTCACAAAGCCATCCTGCCGCGATGCCAGTTTCGATGAGCTCAAACTCAGACAAGGCGGGATGAAGTTATATTTAAGGGCGTGAACGCAACAATTGCAAGCGCGACAGAATCATAGCGATGGCACGGACACAGAGGGCGACACAGAGGGCGTCCACTCTGCCGTTTCCGGGAGCCTTCAGCGGAAGACTGTTTCTGATATACCGGTTTCGAGTAGCTTGGCGAACTGCTCTGCAACCACTGGCCGGCTGAAATAGTAGCCTTGCGCCTCGTCACATTCATTTGCCCGGAGAAATTCCAACTGTTCGTGGGTCTCCACGCCCTCAGCAACGACGCGCAGGTTCAGGCTTCGGCCCATACTGATGATTGCGGTCACGATGGTCGTTTCGCCCGGAGCGACGGAGATTTGCTGGACGAACGATTGGTCGATCTTGAGGGCATCCATCGGAAACTTTCTCAGGTAGCTCACGCTGGAGTAGCCGGTGCCGAAATCGTCGACGGCGACCTGTACGCCTCTCGCTCGCAGCGTCTTGAGAATAGATTCAGTGGCCTCGGCTTTTTTCATCAAAACGCTCTCGGTTAGCTCGAGCTCAAGAGATTTCGGGTCCAAGCCCGTATCGCCGAGGATTGCGAATACCCCTTCAAGAAAGTTTTCGTGCCGGAACTCGATCGCACTGCCATCGTACCGAGGGTCAGGCCTGCATCCAGCTAGGCCCGGGCTTGCGTGCATGCTTGGCGAAGAGCCCACTGGCCGATCTGCACAATCAGGCCGCAATCTTCGGCAACGGGAATGAATTGTGCCGGGGAGACCGACCCTCGGACCGGATGGGTCCAACGCAGCAATGCCTCCGCGCCAGTGATTTCTCCCGTCCTCAGATTGATCTTCGGTTGGTAGTGCAGCGTGAACTCCTGCCGTGCCAGTGCGCGGCGAAGGTTCTCCTCGATGGATTGCCGCTCGACGGCACGGACGTTCATCGATGGCTTGAAGAACTGATAGCTCTGCCGTCCATTCTCCTTGGCCTGATACATCGCCGTGTCCGCGTTCTTGATCAGTGTTTCCGCATCCAGTCCGTCGTCGGGATAGACGCTCACGCCTATACTCGTGGTGACGTGAAGATCGTGCTTGTCGATGGGATGAGCCTCCGCCACTACCTGCAGCATTCTTCTCGCGGTAATGGCAGCGTCTTCGGCTTGCTCGACTTCTGAAAGCAGCACGACGAACTCGTCGCCTCCTTGCCGGCTTACCGTATCCGAGCCTCGGACGCAATCCGCGAGGCGTTTTGCGACGGATTGAAGCAGCTTGTCGCCGATCTGATGTCCCAGAGAATCGTTGATATGCTTGAAGCCATCCAAATCCAGAAAGAGCACCACGACTTTTTTCTTGTGGCGCGGCGCGAAGATGATTGCCTGCTCAATGCGGTCGTTCAGGAGCATTCGATTGGGCAATCCGGTCAGAAAATCGTGCTGCGCCGAATGGGTCATCTGCAAAGCCATGGCCTTGGTTGCGCTAACGTCTCGGAACACGATGACTGCTCCGGTAGACAGGCCTTGGCGGTCGTGGATGGGGGCGACGGAGTCTTCGATCGGAATTTCAAATCCGTCACGCCGGATAAGGATACAGTTCGACGGCAGGCTCATGATTTGGTTTTGTCCAATCGCCAACTCTATTGGATTCGGGATCATTTCGCGGCTTGTGGCATCCACGATTCGGAAAACTTCGGACATGGACCGGCCGTCTGCTTCTTGCCGCGACCACCCCGTCATTTTTTCGGCGACGAGATTGAGGAAGGTGATATTTCCGGAGATGTCCGTGCAAAGAACTGCGTCGCCGATGCAATTGAGCGTGACTTGAGCGCGTTCCTTCTCGACGTACAATTCGGCGGTCAATCGGCGCTCCGAAATTTCCTTTTGTTTCAGCAGTTCTTGAGCGATTTTGCGCTCCGTGATGTCCCGAGTGACCTTGGCAAAACCCCGCAGTTGGCCTGTTTCATCACGCAGCGCGGTGATTAGCGCGTTTGCCCAAAAACGCGAACCGTCCTTCCGCACGCGCCATCCTTCGTCCTCAAAACGTCCTACTTCCGCGGCGATCTTCAACTCTTGGGAAGGCTTGTCTTCTGCGATAGCTTCCACCGTGTAAAACTTTGAGAAGTGCTCGCCAATAATCTCCTCGGGGCGATAGCCCTTGATGCGTTCCGCGCCGTGGTTCCAAGTAGTTACCCGGCCGCCAGGGTCAAGCATCAAAATTGCGTAATCCTCGACCCCCTGAACCAATAGGTTTAGCCGCTCCTCGCTTTCGCGCACGGTTTCCTCCGCAAGCGCACGCGCTCGGTGCTCGCGCTGGCCGCTCCAACCTGCGGCGATGGCGAACAATATGCCCAGGCAGGCCCCAAGAATTAGAACAATATAAGTCTGGGAGAAGCTCCGCTTCGCGTCTACGTTTCTCACCGCCAACAATCGAAGTTCTTGATTCTGCATTTCGAGAATCAGGTTCTGAAACTCATTCATCATCTGCCCGCCGGATCCCACTCGAATGGCGTCTGCTGCCGCCTCCAGACCCTTCGCGCGGCGCAAACCGATGACGGTATCGCCGAACCGAATCTTTTCAGCGGCCGACGCCTCGAGGGCGGGGATCCGGTGCTGCTGTGAGGGATTATCCGCCGTCAAGCTGGCGACGGTTGTCCTGGCACGAGCAGCGCTCGCGATGTTGGCACGGTACGCTACGAGATAGGATTCCTCGCCTGTTAATGCAAATCCGCGATAGCTCGATTCGACGCTTTGCATCGAGGCGAGTAGCTCCCGAAGGTTTTCAAGCACTTCATCGGTGTGCTGCACCCATCGGTTGCGTTCGGCAGACACGATCATTCCGCGAATGGAGATCGTACCCACGAGGAGTAACGCCAAGATAGCGGACCCAAACGCGAGTTGCACTTTGCGATTCAACGGCGAATTCGTCTTCATCTCACACCCGATCAAGAAGGGGAGTTCTGTTCCGGCCTCGACGTTGGGGTTCCGCTATTCCACTCGTTCGACTTTTGTGAGTGGCGCACAATCCGCGATCATTCCGGCTCCGTAGTTCTTGCAATCCTTGCCGCACCATCCGCCGATCTTCCCGACTTCGATGCGGCAGGCTTCAACGTTGCGGAATTTACCGATAGGCTTTACATCTGAGGAGAGTCCCATCCACGGTTTGCGATCAACGAAGTGCAGCGCTCCGGCGGCGAGCGCAATGGCGAGCAGGATGAGAATCCAGACAGCGATTTTCCGATAATTCAAAAAGGAATCTCCAGAGTGAACGAGCCGAACGTCACTCGCGACACGTTCGATTGCGGGTGGCGCAAATATGGAAGGGTGTCTTATTGTGCCGCGTTATCCGACGGAGTCAAGAACGAGGAACGAACTTGCGGCAATTTGGTTAACCGAGTGGCGTAATAGCACAACTGGCGCTGATGAAGTCGGCCGTCAAATGGCAATCTCGGAACCTGCCCGAGGACCAATCGCTGCCCTGAATCCCTATTTCCAGGCCTCGCTGAATCGTTGTGAATCCGGTTGCCCAAAAGCCAGACTTGCCGGCCTCGAGAAAAGCTGCTTGTAGGATTCTGACAGATAAGCTCAAAGGGAGGGATTTCTTATTTGCAGCTAGAGGCGCTATTCGTCTTCGAGAACATCTCTGCCCCAATGTGAACCATACGATTTCTTACCTTCCAAAAGTGAACAGTTATTTATTGCAACCGTCGGAAAAAAGTGGTGAGGGCTTGCAATGGCATTGGGGGTGCGGACAAGTTGTAACCCAATGGATCCTAAGCGGGAGCGTCATGGAACGGACATCAACCTATTTATAAATATGGCTCTAAAGGACCAGCGGCGGATGGTCGATAAGGATAGGCGTTTGACAGATTTGGGCGAATGATTGTTGCAGCAGGCAGTGATTGAAGCGTTCGATGGGTTGCGCGCCGAGTGCGGCCCCCTTTCCCGTGGAGGGAACGCAATTGCCAAAGCGTTGCAGGGTCATCGCAGTCCTGGGCACGCGGCCGGAGGCGATCAAGCTTGCTGTCGTGATCAATGAATTGCGCCGCCGGTCCGACGAATTCGAAACGGCCGTGGTGCACACGGGCCAGCATCGCACGATGCTCGAACACTTCAAAATCAAGCCCGATTTCGACCTGGACGTCATGCGTCCGAATCAGACTCTCGGTATGCTCACCTGCCGCGTAGTAGACACAGTGGAAAATGCGTGCCATCGCTTCAAGCCGAATATAGCGCTGGTTCAAGGTGATACTACTTCGGCTTTTGGCGCGGCTCTGGCCGCATACTACTGCAAAGTTCCTGTGGGGCACGTCGAGGCGGGACTTCGCAGTCACGACATCTACAGTCCTTTCCCAGAAGAAGCGAACCGCCGGCTCGTTTCCGTTGTCACGGAGATTCACTTCGCCCCGACCGCGCTTTCGCGCGACGCCCTGCTGGCAGAGGGAGTTCCAGCCGCACAGATTGTGGTCACCGGAAATACCGTCGTGGACGCGCTGCAGGAACTCAGCCAACTGCCACATCCCTGGAAAGACACTCCATTGGCCGGCATTCCCGCCGATGAGAGCCGGCTGGTGCTGGTGACTTCCCACCGTCGCGAATCGTGGGGCAGCGATCAGGAGAACATGTGCCTGGCGCTGAAGGATCTTGTAAACCGGCATCCCGATATTCGTGTGATCTATCCGGTTCACATGAATCCGAACGTTCGGAGCACGATTAATGCCCTGCTAAACGGTATTGACAGGATTCACCTCACCGAGCCTCTCGACTACATCACCCTTGTCAGCTTGCTGCGGCGCTGTTTCATGGTGCTCACGGATTCGGGCGGAATTCAGGAAGAGGCCCCTACGTTTCACAAGCCCGTGCTCGTGCTCCGCGAAGTAACCGAACGACCGGAGGCTTTGCAATTTGGAATGGCCAAAATAGTCGGGATGTCGCGGAAGGGAATTTTCCGCGAGGCCGATCGGCTCCTAAGGGACACGGAAGAGTACAAGCGGATGTCGGAAGGGGAGAATCCGTTTGGCGATGGCCGAGCCTCGGAGCGAATTGTCGAGACCATCGTTAGGTGGCATCAGGGAAAAATGCCGCTCCTCGATCCGGACAAGGAATTCAAGCCGCCTGCAAGGCGGCAGACGCTGCGCCCCAGATCCGGCGCCTGGGAAGAAGAACAGGCAGACCTACCCGACAAAACTCAACTGGAGCCTGTCGTTCAATAAAATGCTCTACTGTCTCTTCGCGATCGTCATCCTCATCTCCGTATATACGATACGGCACTACCTTTTCACGCTGAATCGCCTATTTGGGTTCCAGCGCCACCCCTACATCGATGTCGACATGGCCGACTGGCCGCCGGTCACCGTCCTCGTGGCCGCGCACAATGAACAAAAGGTCATCGCGTACATTTTGGCAGCACTGATGAAAGTGAACTATCCCAAAGAGAAAATGCTGGTGGTCCCAGTCAATGACCGGTCTACTGACGGCACGCGCGAAATCATCGATCGTTTTTGCGAGGAACACCCGGGCCGCATCCGCCCCTTTCACCGCGCCGGTGGCAAGGAAGGCAAGGCTGCCGCTTTAAAAGACGCCATGGAATTGGTCGAGACGGAAGTAATTCTCATTTTTGATGCCGACTACATTCCCGGCAGTGCGCTTATCAGGCAGCTGGTCGCGCCGTTCTTCGATCCGGAGGTCGGCGGCGTGATGGGGCGCGTTGTCCCCTTAAATGTCGGGACGAATCTGCTGACGCGGTTGCTCGACTTCGAGCGCTCGGGCGGCTACCAGGTAGATCAGCAAGCGCGCATGAATCTTGGTCTTGTCCCGCAACATGGAGGAACGGTCGCGGGCGTGAGGCTCAGCGCTCTTCGCGAAATCGGCGGCTGGAATGACAATTCCCTCACCGAAGACACCGACCTAACATACCGCCTCCTGCTGGCCGGCTGGAAGACGGTGTACCAGAATCGTTCCGAGTGTTACGAAGAAGTTCCCGAGACGTGGCAGGCCCGCATCAAGCAGCTGATGCGCTGGGCGAAAGGGCACAACCAGGCGCTGGCAGATTACGGCGTCAAGCTATTGTTCGGCAAACATCGCGCAACACTACGGGAACGTATCGATGGATTTCTGCTGCTGGGCGTTTACGCTATGGCGCTGCTGACGTTGATCGGCTGGATACTAGCGCTTGGCCTCTTCTATGAGGGAGTGGCCCCGCTCCATGGCGTCATCGCGCTTCTCGCGATAACGGCTTACGGTGCGTTGGGCAACTTTGCCGCATTCTTTGAAATTGCGGCGGCGAATCGGCTGGATTATACGCACGAGCGAATCTGCCTGCTTCCCTTTCTCGTTCTGGGATTTGCGGTGAGCGTTTTTTCCATCTCGCGCGCGTGTCTTTCGCAGTTGCTGGCACCCATCGCTGGGGTGGCGTTTCACTGGGACAAAACGGAGCGGTTCCGGAGCACTCCATGAATCCTGCGTTTGCAACCGTACTCCTGGTTTTGGTGGCGGGGGTGCTTTTCACTTTGCCTTTGGTGCCAACTCTAATTGAACTACGTCTCAAGCGAGACGGGCAACCCCTCAAAGTGGTTCAAGAATTCGCGGGCGAGATCCGGCATTTTTCTTACGGATTCCGCAAATACATCGGCAATGTATTGGAGCCATTGCAAAAGTGTGTTGCGTCGGGCAGTACGGCAAGAGGCACGATGCCGGACGGCGACCCATATCTGTTGCTCGGACGCAGTGATGACGCTCGTTTAGTATCTGCCGGACGAAATGCAACGACTTGCCGGTCAGTCGTCGCCGCCGGCACGGATGTGGTGTTTCCCGACGGAATGACTTTCGTCAAGGAGATCTATGCCGCTGGGAAATTCACCGGCGGAGAGAAAACCGAGTTCCGCTCAGTTCTAGGAGAGAAGGACATTCAGTTGGGGCGGGCCAGCACAGTGATCCGGTGGGCGCACGCCGTGGGCGCACTTCGAGCCGAGCATGACTGCGATCTATATGGACGCATCTCCGCCGATCGCGAGATTCAGCTGGAAACCGGCTGCGCCTTCCAGCGGCTGAACGCACCTCGCATCGCACTCGGGCGGCCGAATACACAGGAGGCCAATGATGCCGCGGAGACTGCGCCAATCTCCCCTCCCGTGGGCCGCCGGCTGATCGATGAAGATTTGGACATCCACCCCGGCGAAATCGTCTCCGCAAACATTGTGACGAGGGGCAAGCTGCACGTCGGCGCAGGGGCGCGGCTGTTGGGAAGCGTCAAGAGTCATGAAGAGATGGTTCTGGAGGCCGGTGTGAAAGTCGAGGGCAGCCTCATCAGCGCTTCGACCATGCACATCGGTCGCGATTGCCAAATTATCGGGCCAGTTATAGCCGAGCACGGAATAGCAATTGATACTGGAACTCGCATTGGCAACGTCCGGACGCCCACCACAATCAGCGCTCCCACAATTCAAATCGAGGATGGTGTCACGGTCTTCGGCTCGGTATGGGCGCGTAACGAAGGGCAAGTGGTCCCGCAGAAATGAAGAAACGGCCGGTCGCTATTATCGCAGCAGCTCTTTGCATGTTGATCCTGGCCGCGTGGCAGATCGTGCGCGCGCACGGCGATTCTAGCGTTGGAGCGGACGGATTGATTCTTTTGGTGCCGGACGACGCCAGCTTTGCCGATCCGCTGGTCACAGTTTGGCTCGATGCTGCGAACGAGGAGGGCCTGCATGTGATTCCCATGCACGATTCGCGCTTCCTCAATCCACTATTTGGAAAGCCGAAATGCGCGGGCGTGATTCTTCCCGATTCGATTCATACACGAGCAAACGATCTCTTGCTAAGTGAAATTCGCGATTATGTCGCAAGCGGCGGGAATCTGATGCTCGTCTACGACGCGGCGACGAAATCGATTGAGGGATTTTATTCTGACAGCCGCTCGCGAGTATCCGACCTTGCCGGAGTCGATTACGCGCTGTACAAAAAACTTGGCGACGGAACAATTCGGTCGGCCAGCGTGGGCAGCACGATCCCGCTAATGAAACAGCTCGGCGTGCCTCCCGGGAAGTATTTTCCTTTTTCGGCATCTTCTGCCGCGATCGAGAATACGACCTCGACTGAGCTCAAGCGCTATCAATACGGGGATCTGGAATATCCGAGCTTCGTGACCTCGGGAAGCTACGCAGGCCAGGTCTTGCTGCGCTCAAGCGCAGGCGTCGCCGCAGGATACCATCGCTACCAGAACGGCCGAGTGCTCTTCGTAAATCTTCCCTTGGGATACCTCAAGAGCGACACCGACGGCCTCCCGCTGCATGCTTTCCTCCAATATTTTGCGGTGCACATGCTCTCGTTGCCGCAATTGCTTGCCGTGCCTGACGGAGTCGGGGGCCTGGTACTGAACTGGCATGTCGATTCAAACGCGGCCATTTCGGCGCTTCAGACTATGAGCTCCTGGACCATCCTGCGGCAGGGTCCATATTCGGTTCACATCACAGCTGGGCCGGATACGTATGCGTTTGACGACCACAAGGGATTCGACGTTCTCCACAATACTTTTAGACAAGGCTTAGTGCACGAATACGTGCGGCTTGGCTACGAAATCGGAAGTCATGGGGGATGGCTGCACGAGTATTTCGCCGCCCATGTCGCAACTGACCCGCCCAAGGACTTGACGAAGTTCCTCGAGCTCAACAAGGATGCCCTGGAGCAAGTCTCAGGAAAGCGCGTGGTCGAATACTCCGCACCGAACGGCAATCAACCGGAATGGGTTACTCAGTGGCTGGACTCGCACGGTTTCGTCGGCTACTACTTCACGGGCGATGCGGGCATGGGACCCACGCAGGGCTATCGGGGGGGACAGCGAGAGGGGCAAAACATCTGGGCTTTTCCTGTCGCACAAATGGACCGAGCCGCGTCGTTCGAGGAACTCAGCGACGAGGACGTTTCTTTCGGTGTAATACAGCAGTGGCTCGAGGCGCTAACCGGCTTCGTTGTGGATCGCCACCAAGTGCGGCTCGTCTATTTCCATCCTCCGGGAATTATTCCCTATCGCGAGGTAGTTCAGAACTGGATGGAGAAGACCGCGCAGCTCAAGGCGCAAGGGAATTTTCGCTGGTACACGATGTCACAGATGGCGAATTTCTTGAACTCGCGGAAACAAGTGACATGGGAATTGACTCAGCAGGATGGTCTCGCGTCGCTCAGGGCTGCCGATTCTCAATCCTTAGCTCACCAGACGTGGAGTCTCCCCGACCACAAGCTTGAGAAGCCGGTTGTTGTCCGAGGCGCCGCGACAGTCAAACATGACGGCGAGTCGTGGCTGGTGATCGCGGGCGAAGGGACCAGCCTGGAAGTCCAAGCCAGGACATTTGGGAAATGAGCTACCACCGATTTTTTTGGATGTCCGCGGTGGTTCTGCTCTTTGGACTTGCGCTCGCCCGGCGAGCGGACGCCCAACAAGACGTTGTGCCCGCGGGGCTGCAGCAGTCATCGCCGCAAACACCGGGCACGGATCTTCCAGCACCGCCGGCCCCGGAAAAGATCCTGACCAATTTTGTGGAAGCAGGAGGCAGTTACCGTCAACTCACCAATGGTTACGGCGATTGGAGCGGCGGTTACACCAACGGTGTACTCACGACCGGAAATAACATCTGGAATGCCGAGATCAACGGACAACATGAATTCGGCGATGCCGGAGTGTACCTGGCTGCCGGAGACACGTACAACTTCAATTCGGATTGGTTCGTCTCGCTCACGCTCGGATCGAGCGTCGGAGGATTTTTCTGGCCGCGCTTCCGCGCCGATGCCTTCGTGAATCGCAAATGGGGTGAGCGAAAGCAGTTCATCACTACTGTGGGCTACGGCTACTACGCTTCCAAGGACGTGCACCGCGACCAGAGCGTTTATATCGGCACCACTTACTACTTCAAAGGGCCTTGGATTATCGAGGATGGAGTGCGATTCGACGTTAGTAATCCCGGTGTGGTGTTTTCCCCGTCCGGTTTCGTCGCTGTGACGGAGGGCCGCGACAAACATCACTACGTCACCGTGAACGCAGGGCTCGGACGAGAGGGGTATCTGCTTGTGGCACCGACGACGGTCCTGATGCAGTTCCCCAGTCAAAACTTGACGATCACTTGGCGGCAGTGGGTCGGACGGAGCTGGGGATTCAATCTTGTGGCGGATTATTATCACAATTCGTTCTATGAACGGGGAGGCGGGAGCCTTGGACTCTTTTGGGAGTTTTGATCTACCGGCATCTGCCGGGTGTGCCAACTAGTGGCGACGTTCGCCGATCGTAGCCGTTTCCGCGGACATCGCGGCGGCGTCATCGTGATGCACCGCGCGCTAACGCGGTTCGTTCTCAAGCCGCTCGATTTGGTCTCGGCGACCCTGCTTGTGGTGCTGCTTTCATTTGCGTGGATCGTTTCACTCCCGTGGCTCTGCCGAATGTGGGGCCGCGTTATGGGAAACGGCATCAGAATCCTGGGGCTGCACGCCACCCTCGGTTTCACGGAACACCACATAACGCGATACCTGCGTTTTATGATTCCGTATCCCAGAATGGCAGGGATTCCACCCGATTCTTGGACTTGGTGGTCAACGGCGGCGGTCGTTTGTCTGCTGGCTGTGGCGAGCTACTTTATTCCGAAATCGCTTACGCCGGTTACGTATCTTCTGCGTGCGGTGCTTTTCATTCAGTTCACCGCGTTGCTGTATTTCCTGGTGGCCGGGGCGCGCTTCCCGCACACGCCTGACGGTTACATGGAAGGTCTCGTAACCTACCAAATCGCGCTGATCGCGGCGGTCCCTACGCTGTTTGGGCTGACCTACTACATTTTCAACTTGGGGGTAATCAGGAAAATCGCGCTCACCGTTCTGACGATCAGCTATCTCGCTCTATTTCTGCCGGTGCAAATCCTTCTCCAGGCGATGGTTCTCGAGAAAACCGTGCTCTTCATGCCGGTGCTTTACATCGTGTTCGGCTTGCCTACGGACATTCTCATCATTCTCGCATTTTACTCGTGGGGGATGAGCTGGCCGTCGGGTCTCGACTTCAAAAGCGCTTAGTTGTGCTTCGGAGTAGCTTGTCTCGACGCTATCCACAGGCGGAATGAACCTTACGGCAAGCAGTTCTCGCGTGTGAACATTCGTCGAAAAGAGTGGCGCGCCCGGATATCCACTGCGGCTGTGAACTCCCGACCCTCTGCTTCGATGCGTCGCCGCAGCTACCTATATCCAGCAACTCTATTCGTTGAATTCTTCGATGGGCTCTGCTTGTCTCGTCGCAATCGCGCATGAGCGGAGAAGCGATTCGCCGCTCGAGCGAAAACATTGTTAGAATCCGCGCCATGGATATCCGCACGCCGACGATGCTGCTGGCACTCGTGGTCATGTTTGCCAACGCAATCGCTCGCGTCCCGAGGGGGCGCGCGCCGAGTAGCGACGCCCACGCCGACGTACGAGATTTAGGCGCGGCTGATACGGTGTCGTGGTCGGTGCAAACCAGTGGAATCGATACCAACCTGCGAGGTGTAAGCGCGACGGAGTTTGTGGATTCAAACGGAAAAGAGAACATTTCCGTGTGGGCTTGCGGCTCAAACGGCGTGATTCTTCTTTCGAACGATCTCGGCAAAACATGGAAGCGTCTGCACTTGGCCCGAGGCGACGCGCTCGATTCAGGAGCATTGTGGCGCTCGACGCCCAAAACGCCTTCGTGATGTCGAGCGGAAACGCAGATAAATCTCGCATCTACAAGACTGCCGATGGTGGCGCGAATTGGAAGCTGGAATTTACGGACTCGCGCGAGGCTTTTTTTCTCGATGCCCTGGCTTGCGACGCGGAGTGCTACGCGCTTAGCGATCCCGTCGACGGCAAGTTTGTGATTGTAGCGACACATGATTACAAGGACTGGAAGGAACTCCCCGGCGACGGCATGCCCGCCGCGCTTCCCGGCGAGGGCGCGTTTGCCGCGAGCGGAACCTCACTCGCGGTCAACAATGATGCAGGCATGTATTTCGGCACAGGAGGCGGCAAGGCCGCGCGCGTGTTTCACTCGGCCGACCTGGGGAAGACGTGGAGCGCGGTGGAAACGCCGATCGCGAGCGGCAACGCGTCGTCTGGAATATTTTCGATCTCGTCCACCACATTTGCGGTGAACGTGGTGGGCGGCGACTACAAAGATCCGAATCGGCCATACCGCGTGGCCGCATATTCCCAGGACCAGGGAAGAACGTGGCGACTTGCTGCGCAGCAGCCGGGAGGATACCGTTCCGCAGTCGCGTCGATCGATGGCGCGACGCTCGCAGCCGTGGGCCCTAACGGCGAAGACTTCTCTGATGACTTTGGCGTTCATTGGAAACATACGGATTCGCTCGATCTGAACGCCGTGTTCGTTCTGGACATCCATAACGCGTGGGCGGTGGGCGCGAAAGGCACCATCGCGCGTCTGGTCAATCGCAAACAGTATTTGATTCGCAACGGCAGCGGCAAAGCCGATTCTGCTCTCGCGTTCACGTCTCCAATCAAATGATTGGCGCGCATTCTCAAAGACGGAGCAAAAAATAGATTCACTATCAAAGTTCAGCCTGCCTTCACCGAGGACCATGCGGCCCCAATCAAACACACTGTAATCAGGCATGAGAAACCGATGGATGGCCACGTATTCTTTCCCGCCTGAAGACGTTGCTTGAGACTGGAAAGACATTCAAGTCCCACTGATACGATGTCGGAGTCGTCTGAATTTTTTCGGCCGGCAGTATTCCTCAAACCAGCGCCCGATTGACGCGGCGGTCTCAATGGGTCGACGGAGCACTTGCTTGGAGTGCGCCGCGCCCGGAGATCAGCCGCGAGTTTTGAAACACCGCGACGCGACGAAATTTCAGAGCCCGGAGGCCCCTGCCTCCGGGAGCACTCGACAATCTCAAGAATCCATTCATTGAACGCACTCGGTCCCTTGACGCGTCGCGCGGATACTCCATCGCGTATCGCTCAAGTGACTTGCCGGTTGCCAAAGTTATTCCAAACGCAGTACAGTGAATCACTCGCACGCGGCGCGCCCGTAGCTCAGCTGGATAGAGCATCTGCCTTCGAAGCAGAGGGTCGGGAGTTCGAATCTCTCCGGGCGCGCCACACTGGATACAGGTTGCCGCAGCGACCCCTCGAATCGGAGCGTCGGAAATTCTCCGCCAAGCTCAGCGTCAGTCCGATACGAAAACTGCGTGTCCCGTGTTGGCACAGCGCGATTTCTCGTTACTGATCTCAGCACAACGTGCAATTGCGGACAGTATTGATAGTCACTAAGTTTGACACTGGGGGCTCACGGTATCTTAAGGAGACTCTCATTGAAGATTTCTGCAGTATTCTTCGCAGTCCTCGTAAGTCTGGGCGCGTCGACACTCGTCCAGGCTCAAACCACAGTAACGCCCGACAATAATCAAACACCCGTCTACCGGGTGAACGTAGTTAGCCGTACGACCCGGGCAGTAAGCTACAGACACCGCAGCGGCTCGACGAAAATCGATTTTCAAGGGACCGATTTGATGCCCGCCGCGGCGGGCGAGGCCAAAGTCGAAAGCAAGCGCGGGACTATGGATATCGACGCGGAATTTTCCGGACTCGATAGGCCCACGAGTTTTGGCACCGAATATCTCACTTATGTATTGTGGGCGATTTCGCCGGAAGGCCGGCCCGTAAACATCGGAGAAGTATTGGTGGGCGATAACCACCGCAGCAAACTCGACGTCACGACGGATCTTCAGGCTTTCGCACTGATCGTGACTGCGGAACCTTATTACGCCGTGCGCCGTCCGAGCAACGTCGTGGTCCTCGAGAACGCGATTCGCTCCGACACTGTCGGCGCAACCGAGGCCGTCGACGCAAAGTATGAACTCATCGATCGCGGCGGTTACATTCCTACGGGCTATCACTTCGATCCCGTCGTCTTGAATGCGAAACTCCCGCTCGAATTTTTTGAAGCGCGCAATGCCGTGCGGATCGCCAAATCAGCCGGAGCAGAAACTTACGCGACCGCCAGCTATGAAAACGCCGTCCGTCAGATGAAGCAGGCGGACGATCTGGCAATCAATAAGCACATTGACAAGAAATCACTGATCGCAGCGTCACGCGAGGTTGTGCAGACTGCGGACGACGCTCGCGAAATCGCCGTAAAAACGATCGATGCAGATCGCGTGAACAGCGATAGGGATGCGGCAGCGGCTCAGGTTGCAGACGCCAACGCCAAGTCCGACGCGGATTTGCTCGCCCGTAAGGACGCGGAAGCAGCAACCTCCGACGCCGATCGCGAACGCGCGGAAGCCGATGCGGCTGCCGCTGCGGCGCAGCAGAAACAGCGCGCTGCACAAACGGAATCAGATCAGAATCGCGCTGCCGCTGCGGACGCCAACGAGGCCGCTGCTAATGCCCAACAGGGTCAAAAAGACGCAGAGGCGCAATCGGATCGAGATCGAGCCGCTGCGGCCAGTTCGGATCAGCAACTCCAACAAGCAGTGCAGGATCGTGAAGAGCTTCGCGCCAAACTGCTGCTACAGTTCAACGCGATTCTCGCCACTCGCGACACCGCTCGTGGCCTGGTCGTGAATTTGTCGGACGTGCTTTTCGATACCGGCAAGTACACGCTTCGTCCGCTGGCGCGCGAGAAGCTAGCCAAAATATCCGGAATCGTTCTTGCTTATCCGGACTTACGGCTAGCCATCGAAGGCAATACCGACAGCGTCGGCGGCGACGCCATGAATCAGACTCTCTCGGAACAACGAGCCGATGCAGTTCGGGATTACCTTGCGCAGCAAAACATCCCTATGACGTCGATGACGGCGCAGGGATTCGGTAAGACCCAACCTGTTGCAACCAACGACACGGCGGAAGGTCGTCAAGAGAATCGCCGCGTCGAGATGGTCGTTTCAGGCGATGTGATCGGGACCACGGTTGGAGCAGTATCGCTAAATCTTCCTTTGACCAGCCACCCCTAAGAGGTCGTCAGAGAATTGCCGGGCCCCGGCGGATTGCATGTCGCCGGTGCCTGGCAATCGATCAAAAACTCACTTTCACCGTTTCATCCACCGTTCGGCTCCGTTGACTGTTTATTGGCTCTGGAAATAAATCTTCAAAGAGTTGTAAATTCTCTCCTGTTTTCGCCGATATAAAAATTCCGAGCACGAAAATGATGGCGGGGAACCTAGTACAGGCTCCGCTGTCGCCAGAGTGCCGTTGTGAAACATACGAGGATCACACGCAGTCCAATCGCAACTGTGCGAAAAGAGACAGTTTTTCGTCCAATCGGTTCGTAAAATTCGCCTGCGAGGAAGGCTTTATTTTCGATCAAATCTGTTTGAGAGGAATCCAGCCAAGCAGATGAAAAATTCGAGCCGCCCTGTTGTGCTTGGGCCCCGCGTTGCAATGATGCTCTTTGGCGCGTCAATGGCTTTTGCAGGACCAATGGCCGGACACGCACAAACTTCGACTGCGATTCATGCGAGTCCAGCGCCCAGCCAAACTAAGATACCGGCAGCACCGGCGGATTCCTCCGGTTATGTCGGAGCAGAAACTTGCAAAACCTGCCACGAAGCTATTTACAACAATTGGGAGAAGACGCCGCACTGGAAAACGACGCTCGATACAAAAGGCGGCCCATCGCATCAGGGATGCGAAAGCTGCCACGGCCCTGGAGCCGCCCACATCGCCGGAGGCGGCGACAAAACCAAGATTTTCATCTTCGAGGATCATTCCGCCAAGGAAATCAACGAGCGCTGCCTGACCTGCCACGCCGGCGGCACGCAGCACATGAACGCAATCAACTCCGAGCATTCGAGGAACGACGTTAGTTGCATCTCCTGCCACTCCCCCCACCACGCAACGACAAAAGAGTTCCTGCTGGTGAAGGCTCAGCCTGAACTTTGTTACGGCTGCCATCTCAATAAAAAAGCTGAATTCGAAATGCCCTTCCACCACCGCGTCAACGAGGGCCTGATTCAATGCAGCGATTGCCACAACGCGCACGGCACAGTCAAACCGAAGCAGGTGCGAACTTCCTCGACGCAGGATGCGGTCTGCTTCAAGTGCCACACGGACAAGCAGGGTCCGTTTGTTTACGAACATGCGCCCATCAAGGTCGAAGGCTGTCAGTCGTGCCATCTGACGCACGGTGGACCAAATCCACACATGCTGAAACTGAGCAACGTCAACCTGCTTTGCTTGCAGTGCCACACGACATCCAGTTTTAGCAGCGCACCGGGCATGCCGTCGTTTCACAACCAAGCGAGCCTTTTCCAGTCGTGCGTGCTGTGCCACGTCGCCATCCACGGCTCCAATTTCGATGCGACCTTCTTCAAGTAGAAGGCGCCATAAACTCCTGTTCAATTGTGAAGAAGGCACGCGAGCCAAACGGACAGTAAGCAAGGATAGAGATTTTCGATGGGGGAGATAAGGGCATGAAAGGCCATCTGGGACTTCGCTCGATTCCTTTCGCTATCTTTATCGTGGCGCTCTGCCTTTCTCCCTCGGCTCGCGCCCAAGACAGCTCCGCAGAATCGAAAGGAATTGATTCGGGTGATTACAATATCCACTCCTCAACCGAATTCGGCTATCGAGCGAGCGAAATCAACGGCAACATGAACACCTACGATACGTTCGAGAACCTCGGTTCCGGCGTTCGCCTCTTCGACTACACGCTAGAGATGCGGTCGATCGATCACAATGGAATCTTCTTCGATAGCCTGAATTTCAGCAACTTCGGATACGGCGGCGATCCAAACGACGTGACGCGCGTGCGCATCGAAAAGAATAAATGGTACGACTTCCGCTTGCTCTTCCGCCGCGACAAGAACTTTTGGGACTATAACCTGTGGGCAAACCCATTGAACCCAGCCGGATTGAACGCGGCAGGTTCACTGTCGACCGGCTGCTACGTGGGACCGACCACGCCGGCATTCCCACAGGGCGCGCCAGCATACTGTTCGAATCCCGCCGTCGCGCAAAACAATTCACTTCACGGACTGGATCTTGTGCGCCGCATGCAGGACTACGATCTGACGTTGCTTCCGAATTCATCGGTGCAAATCCGGCTGGGATATTCCCGCAATCGCGACGAAGGACCCGGTTTCTTCACCACGGATGGCGGCACGATATCGGACTTTAACCAGACCACTAGCTACACGACGAACGCCTATCGCTTCGGAGTCGATTTCCGGGTCCTGCCTCGGACGACGCTGTCCTTTGATGAGTTCCTGAGCTACTACAAGCAGGACAACGTCGTTACCGATAACCCCGCCGTCAATCCGCAGAACTTTGGATTCGCCATTGCAAACCTTTCGGGAGTGGGCACGCCGAACGGAACACCGGTGGACCTGGGAAACATTTGGAGTACGCAAACGCCCGCTGAGCCGCTTCCCTGCGCACCTCCCGTAGTAACAGCGGGTACCAATATTGCCACGCCGACTTGCAACGGATTCTTGTCCTACAATCAGATCAACAATCCTCACAATTTTATGCCCACGGAGCGGTTCCGCTTCCAATCGAACTATTTTAAGAACTTCGAAATGTCCGGCTCGTTGGGTTACAGCACCAGCAACAACACAATTCCGAATTTCCTTGAAACGGTGAATGGATGGACCGCGCGCACAGAAGAGCGCGGAAGCACGACCGGTGGCCCGGCGGATGCGAAGCGCGTCTCCCTGAATGCGGATTGGTCGGGAGTGTACTCGGTGACCGACAAGTTTCGAATCCTTGATTCCTTTCGATATGACAACTGGCGCATCCCGGGAATGTGGGCGCTGGATGAAACGAACATTTTCGGCACACGCTATCCGGGTTTGGCCGGCTTGCAACAAAGCGAGGCAGTCTTTAACCCGGCCAACTGTCCCGTGGGCTCCAATGCAATCACCTGTCCGCAACATTTGGGCCCTACTGCTACGTCGGCAGGCTCGGCTGCGGATGTGATTACGGGCCTCGCATCATCGTTTCTGGGCCAGAACCTGAAATCAAATACGTTGGAGCTGCAATACGACTTCAACAGGCGTCTGAGCGCTCATGTCGGCTACCTCTACACGAACCAAACGATCTCCCAGTACAGCAATACCAACGATTCGGGTTTGATTTACTTTCCGGGCGGTGCCGGTGCGAAGGCCGCGACTGACTTCTTTGCGGCGCGCGGAAGTTGCGTCATGATGGGCGGCGCTCTACCGGCTGGCTGCACGCTCAATGCGGACGGGTCGGTGACTTACGTTGCTCCTGCGGCGGCGAGCCCCACTCGCGCTCTGACAACCATCAATGAGAATGCGTTGCTACTGGGAATCGTGGCGCGCCCCATCGATGCCCTGCGAATCACTGGCGATCTGGAGTTTGGTTATAACGACAACTCCTATACGCGGATCGATCCCCGGCAAGTGCAATCCTACAAAATCCACGCGAATTACCAGCCGCGCCCATGGGCGAATCTGGAAGGCGCAGTTGAGATTCATGAAAACCGCGACAATGTCGCGACAGTGAACAACCTAGAACACGACCGCTCGTACAGTTTCGCCACGATATTGACGGCGAATCCGCACCTTTCAGTTGATTTCGGGTACAACTACTGGAACGTCTTCACCCAGTCGCTAGTCTGTTTCGCATACTCGACTTCTTACGAGAATCCAGCGCCCCCACCGCCTACCACTTTGCCTGTGTCGACGTTCCCTCCCGGTGTGCCGATGCTGCCGTCGGGCCCAGCGTGCCCGATCACGGCCGCGACATCGCCACTGGGAGCGCTTTCCACCTATGGCAGCACGGATCATTTCGCCCACGCCGCGATGATGTGGAAGCCGGTGAAGCGGGTTACAGCGATGGTGGGTTACAGCGGCAGTTTTGTCCGCGGCAATACGATTTTCCTGAACCCACTGACACCTTCCGGAACGCTTGATTTCAACTACCAAACACCGTACGCGTCGATCGCGATCGATGTTTATCAGAACTTCACCTACAAGATGGCGTGGAATTACTTCGGGTTCAATGAAACAGGAAGCACGAACCCATTTGGACTTGCTGCGATCCAGTTGCAGGATTTCAACGGAAGCAACGCGACATTTTCATTCAAGTATGCGTTCTAAGAGGCACAGACCTGACGCAACGCTGGCCTTATGCTGTTTTTCGGCGATTCTCCTGGGAGGGATGAAATGAATTATCAAACGGTTCGAATAGGGTCTGCCGTTCTTCTGTTGGGCGCTTTTGTGTTGGTGGTCAGTGCGCCGTCTCACGCGCAGGATGCGGCTGGTGTTTTCAAGGCCAAATGCGCCGCATGCCACGCCGCTGACGGGAGCGGCAGTGGCTCAATGGGGAAGCAATTGGGCGTGACCGATCTGCGCGCGGACGCGGTTCAGAAGCAAACCGACGCGCAATTGAACGACAGCATAACCAACGGAAAAGGCAAGAAAATGCCGGCCTATAAGGGCAAGCTGACGGACGATCAAATCAAGGGGCTTGTGGGATACATTCGCGAGCTAGCGAAGAAGTAGCTAGAGCCTCGCCCAACGCGGAATTAGCGCTGTTTCCATTCATCGAGGAAGCAGCTAGAGGCCTTGTGATTGGCATTCTTATCTGTCAAATAGCCGTCAGCATCGTGCTGGCTTCCATTTTCCTGATTCGCCCTTCGGTGACGACAGGTGCGGCCTGGAAGATCCTGGCGTTTATAGGATTGTGCGTTCTCCCGGCTCTGTGCATCGTGGGAGGAATGAACACTCACGTGCAGCGCTCCGAACAAACAAAATTCTGCATTTCCTGCCATGTCATGGCCCCGTATGGACAGAGCCTATACATTGACGACGCCGCGCACATTCCCGCCCAACACTTTCAAAACCACAGAGTGCCGCCGGGCATGGCCTGCTACGCTTGCCACACCGACTACACCATCTACGGCCCGTTGAAAGATAAGATGCAGGGCTTGAAGCGAATTTATGTCCAGTATGTGAGTACGCCGCCTGATCCGGCCTCGATCCGCATACAGGGGGGATTCAAGAACGCTCAATGTCTGCACTGCCATCTCGGCGCTCGCAGTTTTGAAGAAAATCCCATCCACGCCGCGATTATGGATTCACTCACGTCGAATCAGATGTCCTGCCTGACCAGCGGCTGTCACGATACCGCGCACGATGTGGCGAATCTGGCCCACGAGAAATTCTGGAAGCCTGCCCAATGAAACTGAATGAAATCGGAATGCGGCGTTTTCTTCAAGTTTCCAGCACTTTGGTGATCGCCGGTCTGCTTCTCGAGATTGTGAGTCTGCTGTGGTTTCATCCGCTCTCGTTCGTCTTGTTTGCGTTCGTAGCCGCAACTTTGATCGGCCTGGGCATTCTGGTCTATCTGATGTCGCTTGTCTTCGTTGCCGCGCCGTCAGCTGAGCCTCACAACATCCGTCAGCAGTCACGCTGAAGACCGCACACGCGCTGCCCGAGCCGGCCTAAGCTGTGTGGCCTACCGCATGATTTCCACTAATAGCACCCACGCGTTACTCATGCTGACGAGAAGCGGAAAAACTAAACCGGGGATAAGCCAATACGGTTCCCGGCCGCCACGCAACAGAAATGACAAAGCCGCGATCAACAAGGGCAGCGTGGCAACTTGCGTGAACGCGAAGCGCTGGTATCCGTGATAGACCGTGTCGTAAAGACGCCGCCGCAGCACTCGAACATCCAGATACGTCGCCACACACCACACGAAGCAAAAGACACACAACAGCTCGATACCAAAAGCCGTGGACGATTGCGGAACGAGCCCCAGCGGCGCCGCAACCAAGACAGCGCCCAGGAAAATCAAAGTCTCGCCGGCGCGGTCCGAGATGCCGGGGGCCTTGATGATTGCAGCCAAATTGATGGAGAGTCCGACGAAAAGAAGTCCGGCAAATGCGGCAGCAGCGCCGCTGACGGCGACGTAGAAATCCTTCCACTCCGAGACAGAGTACGAGTCCACGGCGCTCCGATGATCACGGCCGCCAGATAATTAATCGCCAGACGCAGCCAGCGAATATTTCAGACGGCGGGCGCAGTCTAACGCGGACTCCAAGACGATTCAATTGTTCGGCAAAACCCGCTAGACAGCGCGAGCAGTGCGGTCCGATTGACATATTTCTTCAGATCATCCACGTTCGAGCACGATGACACTGGACCGAACTAATCAATCCAGGCCGGACGCTTCAACCTCTAAAATCGAATCGCTAACATTAAGTCTATCTAGACGCGTGAAGAATTCGAAAAGCGATAGCGCGCGGCGAGCTCCTACGCCCTGGCCACACAGCCGGGCGACTGATTAACGGCCGACGAGGACGAACGCACCCCAGTAAAACGGTAGATCATTGCCGTAACGCTGACGAACGACCTCGCGCTCTTTGAGTTGCGCCTGGCGCATAGCTTCATGCTTGTCGAGGCCGCCGAGCCAACCCTTATAAAAGAGCGTCATCAGTTCCTGCGTTTCGCGGTCGGGCACAGACCACATACTCATCAAGATGGCATCAACGCCGGCTTCCTGCAGGCCGCGGCGCAACCCAAAAACGCCTTCACTGTTGCTCTGCTTGCCGAGTCCGGTTTCGCACGCGCTGAGAACGACGAGTTCGGTGCCTTGAAGATTGAGCTGCGCGGCTTCGTAAGCTGTGAGGACGCCGTCTTCCAGTCCCGGGGAGGGAGGCGCGCCTGATTCCGCGCGATCGGCGCCGGTGAAAAACAGGCCGGAGCGTAGCATTGGATCTTCATGGGCAACGGATCGCGCGCTATTGAGATCGGGATCATGCGCGATTTCCTGATCGGATAGAAAGAAGCCGTGCGTCGCGATGTGGACGATGCGCGGGCTCTGCATCCGATCGACGACTTCTTCGAGGGCGCTCGCGCGCGAATAAGATTCCACCTCCCATCCCGCGGCCTTTAACTGCGCTCCGACGGCATCCACTTCGGTTTGCGTGCCCGGAAGCGGCTTGAGCGGCCCGCCGCGAATGTCGCGGGAGCGCGGCAGTGCCGTGGCCGCAACCGGCGCGCCGGCGGCGGAACCAGGCTGTGGACCTGATTTAGTGCCGGTGATTTTTTCGACGGCAGTGCGCTGTTCCGACTCGGTGAGATCGAACTTAGGATTACCCAGAACGACCGCGACCTTTGATTTCGGAGACTGTGGTGCGCGCAGGACGTCGTTCGTGCTGTTCACAAGGCGCAGATCAAATTTTTCGAGAAGGAGCTTGCCGGAGTCGTCCGCGAGAACACCGAGAGGAATTTGATTCAAGATCCCGTCGGGCGAAACGTAAACGCGCTTGGAACCGCCGAGCGCCGCTTCGAGCGGCTTCCAGAACGCGTCATAAGCCCCGCTCGTGCCCGCGGCGCCTTGCGCGGCTTTCTCTCCCGGCGTTTCTTCGGCAGACACGCCGCGAGTAAGCGCGACGTGCGTGCGATAACTGGCGAGCGGTGCTGATTCCAGTTTTTGTGCGTCGCCGAGAAGAATCAAGCTCGGCAGGGCGGCTCGCGGCGTGACGACGAGCGCGGCATAGTAAAATGAATTTGTCCAATTCTTGCCGTCGTCATACCGGTAGCGGACGAATTCGACGGCGGCATCGTCAGGTTTGAGTGCCTTTTGCACGTCCTTCCAGGTCGCACTCGCCAGAGCCTTCCGCTCGCTCACCTTGTTCACTCGCCGAGCCAACTGCTGTTCGAGTTCGTTGGCTTCAGCGTCCAGCTTGGCCTGAGCATCGGCCCAACCCTGCGGACGCGAGGTCGCCAGTTGCGAGGATTCGCTCTTCTTCTCGGTGAGCTGGTCGAACAATTGAATCGCCGTGGGATCGCCGCTGGCTGCGACTTGCGCGCGAAGAGCCGAGACGCTCGTTCCAACGAGGCCCTTTTCCCACAGAATTACGTCGTACATCTTTCCGGCGACCGACGGATCGCGTTCGTGGTTCGCAATCGAAAAGCTAAAGTAACCAGGAAAAAGATTTTGCTCGGTGGCGAGAAACTGAAGACGATCTTTTTCGCTCATGTACGCGAATCCGTACTGGAATCGGTGGTGAATCAGTTTCAGCCCGCGATCGAAATAGGGAGCGGCATCTGAATATCGGTCCTGAGCCTGGTATAGCGCCGCGAGATTCAGGATATTCGAAGCGAGAGCGGGATGTTGTGGTACGAGAACTTTTTCGTTGATGGCGAGAGATTGCTTGTAGAGAGGTTCCGCGTCGGCATAACGCCTCTCGCGGCGATAGATGATGGCGAGATTGTTGAGGCTCGACGCGTAGTTTGCGCTGTCGGTCCCAAAAGCCTTCGCGATGATCTCAACTGAGCGTTTCATAAAAGCTTCGGCGTCGGGATAACGGTTCTGGTCTTCGTAGATCAACGCGAGGAGATTGAGATTCGCGGCCACAACATCGCTGTCTTTTCCGAGCGCTTTGACATTCATAACTAGAGCGTTCTTGGCAAGAGGTTCGGCGTCCTGGTAGCGATGCTCGGATTCGTAGAGGCTCGCCAGAGTCAGGAGGATCGCGGCGACGCTGGGATGATCGGGGCCAAAAAGTTTTTCGTCAATTTCCAAAGCGTTTTTCAGCAGCGGCTCGGCTTCGGAATAACGTCCTTGCGCTATATAGACGAGCGCAAGGCTGTTGAGTTCGGCGGCGACCGCCGGATGAACCGGACCATATGCCTTTTGATCAATCGAAATCGCGAGTTTCAGGAGAGGTTCCGCGCTCCCATAGAAACCCTGACCTGAAGCAAGACCGGCCATGCCATGAAGGCGGTTGGCCACGTCCGGATGCGCGGCGCCGAGTTTCTTTAGGTCGATTGTGACGGCGCGTTTGTAGAGCGGAAGTGCTTTCGCATAGTCGCCACGCGTTTCGTAGAGAAGGGCGAGATTGCTCAGGTCAATGGCAAGACCGGGGCTTTCGGGTCCGAGGGCTTTTTCATCAATCGCGATGGCGCGTTGGAAGAGCGGCTCGGCATCGTCGTAACGTGCCTGCTTCATATAGAGCAGCGCGAGATTGTTTAGATCAGTGGCGACGCCTAGATCGTTTTGTCCGAGCGCCTTCTCGTGAATCGCCAGAGCCTCCTTGTAATAACGCTCGGCGTCGGCATACCGGGCTTCCGATTCGTAAAGGGCAGCTAGGTTGTTGAGCATGTTCGCGACGCCGGGATGCTCTGGACCAACAGTTTTTATGCCGATTTCAATAGCTCGGTTCAACAGCGGCTCGGCATCGGAATATTTTCCGAGGTCGTTGTAAATCGTGGCGACACGATTTAGAGATGCGGACGTGTACGCGTGATTGGGTCCAAACGTACTTTCGGCAATCTTCTCAGCTTCGAGAGCGATGGGAAGCGCCTCTGCATACCGCCCGGAGTCCTGCAGCTGCCCGGATTGTGTAAAGAGCTGTTTCCAGCGATCTTCTTGTGCGAAGGAGGTGTGGCAAGCAAGGAGTGCAAGCAGAAAGGTCGAGACTACGCGCGCGGCGATGCGATGGAGGTGCGCTACCAAGCCGGGATTTCCGATTCGGACTCCTTACTCGCGCATCCTACTGCGCCTTCTATCCTCGGCGCAAGCAGTCGGATCCGATGGGCGGGCGGATTCAGTGAGTCGAAAAAATTTTGGCGGGTGAATCTGTAAGCCGGATTCTGTCAACGCACTCGAACGTTGAACGGCCGAAACCGCGAAACGAATCGAAGCGCGCCGCAGCGATCATTCTTCTAGGTCCCGGATCGCTCCGGGACTCCAGCAGCCTACCCGAGGGTCGTCGCAGCGACTTCTCGCGAAATCGCTGCATCGGGCCGGGCCAGCCCTCCCCTCCTATTTGGCCTTGCTCCACGCGGGGTTTTCCGTGCCCCGGATGTTGCCACCCGGGCGGTGGGCTCTTACCCCACCTTTTCACCCTTACCAGGCGGACGGCCGATTGAGGCGGCTCGCAAGGTTTCCCTTTGAGCCGCCGCAGAGGCGCGTTTCGCACCGGCGGTTTATTTTCTGTGGCACTTTCCGTAGCCGCGCGCTTTCGAGCGCGACCCCCTGGCGTTACCAGGCGCGTTGCCCGAATTTTCGGCCTAGCCGAAAATTCGCCCTGAGGCGTTTCCGCCGAAGAGCTTTTCTGAGTCACTCACCTTTCGGTGGCAACTTGGAGTCCGGACTTTCCTCCCGCGCTGCTCTCTTGCGAGCGCAGCGCCAGCGATCGCCCGACTCACCCGCCACTGGAATTATACGTGGGAGATGAAATCGTCACAACCGTGGCTAGCTATTTTGCGCCGGTAAGCTTTTCGAATTGAGATTCATCGAGAGTTGGGACGCCTAGGCCGCGGGCTTTGTCGTATTTCGAGCCGGGATCGGTGCCGACGACGACGTAGCTTGTCTTCTTGCTCACCGTCGAAATCACTTTGCCGCCGTGCGCTACGACGAGCTCGCCGGCTTCTTCCCGCGTTCTGTGCGCGAGACCGCCGGTGAAGACAAATGTCCGGCCGGCAAGCTTGTCGCTTTTCGGCTCTTTGCGCTCGACTTTCGGATTGATGCCGGCGTCGCGCAGGCGCTTGATGAGCTTTTGATTCGCCGCCTCCGAGAAAAATTCCTCGATGCTCGCGGCGATCGTCGGGCCGACTTCTCCCACTTCCTCCAACTCCTCGGCGTTCGCGTGCGCGACTTTGTCGAGCGAGCCGAAATGCTCGGCGAGCAATTGCGCGGTGCGCTCGCCCACCATGCGAATCCCAAGCGCATAAATTACGCGCGACAGCGAGTTCTTCTTGCTGGCGGCGGTTTCGTCGAGCAGGTTCTGCGCCGATTTTTCAGCCATTCGCTCGAGTCCGGCAAGAGTCTCGAGATCGAGCGAGTACAGATCCGTGAAATCGTGCACGATTTTCCTGTCTACGAGCTGCTCGACGATTTTTTCGCCCAGGCCGTCGATATTCATGGCGTGACGCCCGGCAAAATGCAAGAGCGATTCCTTCAATCGGCCGGGGCAGACGGCATTTACGCAGCGGTAGGCAACTTCGCCTTCGACGTGGTGAATCGCGCTGCCGCAATCCGGGCATTTTGTGGGCATGCGGAAGGGGTGGCGGTCGCGGCCCTCCTTCATCACCTTCACGACGTGCGGTATGACGTCGCCTGCGCGTTCGACCAACACCGTATCGCCAATCTCGACGCCCAGCCGTTCGATTTCATCCATGTTGTGAAGCGTCGAACGGCTGACAGTCACGCCGCTAATTTGCACCGGCTCGAGCAAAGCCATCGGCGTGAGCGCGCCCGTGCGGCCGACGTTTACAACGATGTCTTTAACAACCGTGGTTTCCTGCCGCGCCGCAAATTTATAGGCGATCGCCCAGCGCGGCGCCTTGGACGTGTATCCCAGCTCATTCTGCAGCGCGATTTCGTCCACCTTGATCACAATGCCATCAATTTCGTAGGGGAGTTTGTCGCGCTTCGATTCCCACGCGCCGATGTAACGCTTCACTTCCTCGATTCCATGGCACAGTTTTGAGTCCTGCGCCGAGCTTCGAAATTGCATCTCGTCGAGGGCTTTCAAGGCTTCCGAATGACGCTTTTCGGGTTCCCGGCCTCGAACCAAGAGGTAATACGCAAAGAAATCCAGGCGGCGCGACGCCGTGACTGCGGGATCAAGCGCGCGCACGGCGCCTGCCGCGGCGTTTCGCGGATTCGCAAAGCGCTTGCCTCCTTGCTGCTCCTGCAATTCGTTCAGCGCTTCAAACGCCTTCGCCGTCATAACGGCTTCGCCGCGCACTTCGAAATCCGCGCCGATTCCAGCTTTTTTCAAATGCGCGGTATCAATTCGCAGAGGAATCGAGCGTATAGTCTTCACGTTTGGCGTCACGTCCTCGCCGGTCGTCCCATCGCCACGAGTCACTCCGCGTGCCAACATGCCGCCTTCGTACATGAGCGACATACTGAGACCATCGAATTTTTGTTCTGCCACATAATCAATGCTCTCGCGCCCCGCAAGTTCGCGCACGCGCCGGTCGAAATTATCGAGTTCCTCGAACGAGAACGAATTGTCCAGGCTCATCATCGGCGTGTTATGCCGCACCGTCTCGAATCCCTCGCGCGGCGCTCCGCCCACCCGTTTTGTGGGCGAATCAGGTGTGACGAGGTTGGGATACTCTGTTTCCAGTTTCTTCAGTGCGAGCATCAGCTTGTCGAAAGCCGCGTCGGAAATCTCCGGATCGTCGAGTACGTAATACTGGTATTCGTGATGGCGAATTTCGTTGCGGAGTTTCTCGATTCGCTTCGCGACGGTTGTGTTCTGTTTAGGCATCATGCCTCGAAGGAACGCGGGCGATAGAAACAGCCCGGTATTATACAATGCGCGTTTGCTCAGGAGAATTTGGCGTTAACCGGGCAGCTTCCGATGCTTGAAAACGTTCATAGCGCTCTTTTGATCTATAACCCGGCGTGCGGCCGCCGGCGGCACACACGATTCGCCGAAATCGAAGAAGCCACCCGCATACTCAAGACCGACGGCATCGCGGCCGAACTCGCGCCCACTTCTTGCCGAGGTGCGGCGACCGACATAGCGCGCCAAGCGGCAGCCCGGAACGCCGATCTCGTGATCGTGTGCGGCGGCGACGGCACGATCAACGAGGCCATCAACGGTCTCGCAGGCAGCCGGGTACCCATGGCAATTCTCCCCGCCGGCACGGCCAATATTCTTGCGAAGGAGCTGGGGATTCCGTGGGACATCTCCGCAGCGGCTCGCCTCATTCGTGGCGGCACGGCTCGTAGGATCGCGCTTGGCTCCGTGACGAATTCAACGCCCCAAGGGGAAGTGGACCCGTCGCAGGGTTGCCGCTATTTTCTTAGCGTTGCCGGCGCAGGCCCGGATGGGGCGATCGTTCACGCGGTTGATCTGGGCTTTAAGGACAAAACTGGAATCATCGCTTATTGGGCCGCGGGAGCCCGGCAGCTCGTTCAATACCGGTTCCCGGAGATGGCGATTGCTTCGCACGAGGCAGAACACAACGCAACACTCATCGTCGTCGGCCGGACGGTGAACTACGGCGGACCATTCAAGATTACAACCGGTGCGAACCTGTTCGTTGACGAGTTCGAAATCGTCGCATTCGATACGCACAGTCGCTGGAGATATCTCAGCGCGCTACCGGCTGTCTGGATGGGGCGGCTGCGCTCGGTTCGCGGCATTCACGCTTGGAAGACTCGTGAGCTTACGTGCTCTTCGACGAACGGCTCGACTATTTATGCGCAAGTGGATGGCGAACCTGTTGGCACGCTGCCGCTGCATTTCCGTATTGTGCCTGACGCGTTGACATTGGTTGTGCCCGCCACGGCAAACAAGTAAAGTCACGCTCGAATGGACGTCGTTACACAAGCATTGGCGTCAGTGACGCTCTCTCGCGCGGCATTCGCTCGAACCACGCGATTCGCGACGCCGATTCTTCTCGCAACAGCAATCGCGCCCGACCTCGATTTGCTCAGCTCCTTCGCTGGCGCTGATGCGTATTTGCGCTTTCACCGCACCCTGTTGCATTCGATATTGGGCGCAGTGACCCTCGCCGCTGCCGTCTCCGCGTTGGCGTGTTTCGCCGATCGCCGGTTCCAGCGCTTGACGCCCGCGGAGCCGCTCAGATTGGGGCGCGCGTTCGGCATTTGTTTGATTGGCGTCGCGTTTCACGATGTCCTCGATCTCGCTGATAGCAGCGGAGTTCAGCTTTTCTGGCCGTTCCATTCAAAGTGGTATGCGTGGAATCTCACAGCAAATCTCGATCCTTGGATCCTTGCTGTGCTCGTCGCCGGGCTGCTCTTGCACGAACTGTTTAATCTTGTGAGCGAGGAAATCGGCGAGCAGAAGAAAAAACAACCCGGCAGGAAGCGCTGGGCGATTGCCGCACTCACGATCGTAGCCCTGTATATCGTAGCGCGTGGTGCGCTCCACGCGCGCGCTGTGGATCTTCTTGAGTCTCGAAGCTATCGCGGCGCTATTCCAATCGCGGCGGGCGCATTTCCCACTTCCATGTCGCCATTCGATTGGCGCGGGGCGGTGTCCACAGACGACGCACTTATCGAATTGGAAGTACCGCTCGGTCCGGGAGCAAATTTCGATTCGGAAGGAGGCGTGATTCGCTACAAACCCGATCCGGCACCTGCGCTCTTCGCAGCGCAGAAAAGCGCCACGGCGACGCGGTTTCTCATCTACGCCAAATTCCCGCTGGCAGCGCTCCAGCCGGGGCTCGATGGCACCCATTTCGAATTCCGCGACCTTCGCTTCCCTGCTGGTTCGGCCAGCGACGACAATTTAGTCGCCCTTGTGGTCGTTGACCGGGAACTTCACATCGTCCGCGAGGAAATTCGTTTCGCGCGCTCCAAAGTGCGGTGACTCTAGATCATTGCTGCGAGATCGAATCTGTCTTTTCTTTTCCCAACATTCGCGCGATGAAGTAAAGAATTAAAACAACTCCGACCGTAACGAAACCCGTTATCTTGCCGTGCGCGATGAGAAATGTGGTCGCTTGGTCGCCATAGCGCACCGCGAGAATTCCTTCGACAAAATAGCGCAACCCGCGTCCGAGAAGCAGCGCGATTACGAATGTCCGCAACGGCACCTGGAACACGCCCTCGGCCAAAACGAACGCCTTAAACGGAAGTGGCGGCGGCAGCAGTGCCGGAATGAACGCGCTCAGAAACGCATTCCGGCTTACCCATCCTCGGATGCGCTCCGCCAGCGCTCCTGACTTTCGCCGATACAGTGCTTCGCCGCTCTTTTTTGCAATCAGATATAGCCAAATGCACCCAGCTAAGGATCCCAGCGTTGCCATCGCCGCGTAATACGGCATCCGCGCGTGATTTTGTACGGACTCTTCGATGACCAGCAGATCGGTGACGATCGGAAATGAGAGCACGGAGGAATCAAGAAACGCGATGGCGAAAAGTCCCGCGCCGCCGAGCGTCGCAACGAGGTGTTGCATCCATTCTGGCAGTTTGACTTTGTTCATTCGCAGTTGCGGTTATCGCGGAATCGAGAATCCGCGATTGTAGCAAAGAATGCGCCGCGGCCTGCCGCGACAGCCAAGACGCGCCGAATCTGGAGAGTCTTATTATCGCTGGCGCTCGGTCGGTAGCTATGGCTCGTCCCGTTCTTCACAAATTTCGCAGGGTAAGGGCGCGGACAAGACGTTTCACGTCGCACGCTGGCGCTGTCCGTTTCCTTCGCCGGGGGACGGCGTTGGGATCTCACTTGGAGTCGTATGCAAGACGGGCGCATCCTTTGGCGCTCGCTCGTCTTCGCGCGCACTTTGGATACCCGGTGTGTCGGCGCTTGTGGGCTGCTTTAGCTCGAGCCGGAATGCGACTCCGTTTACCGAGCGCACTCGCAGCTTTCTTCTATAAAGAAGATTGCCGTTGTCGTGAGTCGGTCTTATCGAGGGTTTAGGGCAATCGCCCATGAGAAATTCGCCCTGGGGATGTTTTGAAAACCAGCTCTCAATGAGATTGAGAAATAGGTACGACCCAGCGCCGAGATGATTATTTCGCGTGCCGCCCGAAAGGTAGTAGAGCCTGCTTCCGACCTCGGCGCCGAAAAACGCGGCATAACACTTCCCTTCAATCCTGACGGTCGTGACAAACGCATTCTTGCCGAGCACGAAAAGCCGCCCAGCGTGCGTAAAATAATCGAGCACGCGCGAAAAGGGCAGGTTATTCCTGAGCGCCATGTGCCGGCGCATCGCGACGAACGCGAACAGTTCCCGAAGCCCCTTCAGCCCGTATTCCGATCTTGCGACGGCACCAGCCTCCGTTGCTTTCTTGTAATCGCGCCTGATGTTCTCGCTAACCGCGCGGCGATAGGCGGCAAAGTCGGCCCACCCGCGAAATTCGATAGTATCGATGTGAAAGATCTTCCTTTCCGCATGAAAACGCGGCAAGCCTTCCAAATCGAAGCCTTCTTCGTCATTCCACCGTGATCCATACTTATAGGAGACGTCGACGAATTGCTCCGCCACCAAATCAAAACATTGGCGATTCAGATGGCGCCGTTCAGGAAGCAATTGGATCTTGTCGAGGAAGGTTACTGTTCGGTTGCCAACATGGACGGCACACTGGCCCATTTTTTGCCTCGAGCCGGCTCCGTCCACTAGAACAAAATCAAACAGTTTTACGCGCCCAAAAAAGCGGCGAGCCTTCACCACGCCCCATGAACCCAGAAAGGATCCGCCGCTCGCCGCTACGAACTCGTTCCACTCGTCACCTTGAAATGACGCAAACGATCTTCGCTCGGCGACTAGTTTTATTCCGCTCTGTGAGGTCGTCAAGATTCCTCAGCCTCGGGCAGCGGCAGTGTTTTGTGGCATTGTCGGCTTTCGCTTCAACGATTTCAGGACTATCCGGCTTTGGTCTCTGTTCCACGCCCGGAATCCTATCGAGTCCTGCAAATAGCAATTGACTCCGCTGAAATTCATTCTTTCCGTTCCTCGTTTTTGCATTGCAGTTAACGGGGTGGTGTGCGGTTAGAATCCTTCAGGAGCTGCATGCCCGTTTTCCATGCTCGAATCTTGGAGTGCGATCCGGCAGGATCGCCATTCGATATCGTTCTAAAAAGCCTTTACGCCTTCGGCTAGCCCCTCGAGCGTTCCCTTCTACTGAGTTTAGCCGCCACTGTGACGGCAATCGAATGTCAGTGAGCGCCTCCGATCAGCGCCCTCTGATCGTAATTTTCCGTTTGTATTTGTTACGTTGTGCTGTTTTCCGGCCGGTGCCTTAAGCAGACGGAAACACACGCTACGGAAGGAGAAGGCCCTAAGTTCGGTGTATTGAGCCTAATAGCAAGAGATCTTGTCCAGTCAGATGCAAGGGAATTGCAGCGGTCGGATACTGAAACACATGAAGCGCCCGGGCAGGAATTGCGCACGCAGGTACGGATCCCGTTATCGGAACGCCCGGGTCACACACTGCGCTTGGCAGAACGGGCTGGCTACCGCACGCGCTCACAGTGAAATCGTTCGACACATCGTCCTGCAGGTGCATCAATTCAGGAAACTCCGAGTGGACGACGGCGAATAGGAGGACCAGTACTATAATTAGCGATGGTTTTCGTCTTCCAAGCATTTCTCGACGGGCCATTCCGAGTCCAAGTGATACGCGACTCTAGCCGAATCTTACCGTGTTGGTCTCTCGTCATCAATCATTATCCGGGTGAGATTGTGCCGATAGTCCAGTATCCCTCTCGCGGCACCGCGGAGTCTTTCCAACGCTACGGACCAATGCATCTCAACTTTGGAAAGATGTGACGGGCGTTGCCAACGAGTACCAGAAGTTTGACCGAAGTGCGCCAAAATGTTATAAATGTGCGCTTTGTGCAGGTTCGCAAGCGAGATGAGTGACTGTCCTGCCCGCGGTATAAGCGATGCCGAAATTTCCGGCGCGGCCAAGTTCAGGGCGCCTGTCCAGTCTTGAAGTGGAGGGCCGCCTGAAATTCCGGCGCGGTCCTCTTCCGCATGCCTCTCGGATGTCACGCGAAGGCGGAATCGTGTGGCGGATTTCAGTTTCCGAATCAGAGCTCAACATCGAATGAGACTTTCCCACGGAGAATTGTGCATGAGCACTTCGCTTACACGAATAACGTCCCTCGCATGTCGTCTCGCGACAATTCTGGCCGCATCGGCCGCGCTCGTGGCCGTCGCCTCGACTAACGCCATGGCGCGCACTGCTCCCGAAGGCGGCGAGGCCAGTCTGAAGCTGCCCGATCTCACTCAGGTGCAATTTCTTGGCGTGGATGGCCATAAGCTTCTGCTCTTCGGAATTGTGTTCTGCATCTTCGGCTTGATTTTCGGTCTCACGATTTATATGCGCCTGAAGAATCTCCCCGTACACCGCTCGATGCGCGAAATTTCCGAGCTCATCTATGAAACTTGCAAAACTTACCTCATCACGCAGGGCAAATTCATATTGCTGCTCGAAGTTTTTATCGCCGCGGTCATTGTCCTCTATTTCGGCGTGCTTCTGAAATACGACGTGGCGCGCGTCATAATTATTTTGGCTTTCAGCGTGGTCGGAATCGCGGGCAGCTATGGAGTCGCGTGGTTCGGGATACGCGTGAACACCTTCGCGAATTCGCGCACGGCTTTCGCCGGCCTTCGCGGAAAGCCTTTCCCGATCTATCACATTCCGCTCGAAGCCGGGATGAGTATCGGCATGATGCTCATCAGCGTTGAATTGCTGATCATGTTGTTCATCCTGCTGTTCATGCCCGGCGATTATGCCGGTCAGTGCTTCATCGGGTTTGCGATCGGCGAATCGCTCGGCGCGGCGGCGCTGCGGATCGCCGGCGGCATCTTCACCAAGATAGCCGATATCGGTTCCGACCTGATGAAAATTGTCTTCAAGATCAAAGAAGACGACGCTCGCAATCCCGGTGTGATTGCCGATTGCACGGGCGATAACGCCGGCGACTCTGTCGGCCCTAGCGCCGACGGCTTCGAGACGTACGGCGTCACTGGCGTAGCGCTGATCACTTTCATTCTCCTCGGCGTAAAGAGCCCGACGGTGCAAGTGCAACTGCTCGTCTGGATTTTCGTAATGCGCATCGTCATGTTGATCGCAAGTGCGCTGGCCTACTTCATCAACGACATCGTCGCAAAAGCGCGTTTCGCCAATGCGGATGAGATGAACTTTGAATCGCCGCTCACGTCGCTGGTGTGGCTCACGTCCTTCGTCTCTATCGCGTTTACGTTCGCCGTCTCGTCCATCATCATCCCGACGCTCAGCGGCGATAGCTCGCAGTGGTGGAAACTGGCGTCGATTATTTCCTGCGGCACGCTGGCTGGCGCGGTGATTCCGGAACTGGTGAAGAGCTTTACGTCCACCGAATCGCGTCACGTCAAAGAAGTCGTCGAGTCCGCGCGAGAAGGCGGTGCGTCACTCGACATACTGTCCGGATTCGTTGCCGGAAATTTTTCCGCGTATTATCTCGGCCTTACGATGGTTCTGCTGATGTCCATCGGCTACCTCATCAGCAATCTGGGCCTGGGCAATCTGATGATTGCGGCTCCCGTGTTTGCATTCGGCCTCGTTGCATTCGGATTCCTCGGCATGGGTCCGGTTACGATCGCAGTCGATTCTTACGGCCCCGTCACGGACAACGCGCAATCGATATACGAACTTTCGCTCATCGAACAGGTTCCGGGCATCGAGAAGGAGCTTAAGAAGGATTACAACATCGACGTAAACTTCACCCGCGCGAAGGATTTACTGGAAGCGAACGACGGCGCCGGTAACACGTTTAAGGCCACGGCAAAGCCAGTGTTAATCGGCACGGCCGTCGTCGGTGCGACCACGATGATTTTCTCAATCATCATGGCGCTCACCGATGGGCTGACCGCAAACGTCCAAAAGCTTTCTCTTCTCCACGCTCCATTCGTGCTTGGACTGATCACCGGCGGCGCCATGATCTATTGGTTCACCGGCGCATCCACTCAGGCGGTCACCACCGGCGCCTACCGAGCAGTCGAATTCATCAAAGCGAACATCAAGCTCGAAGGCGTCGAGAAAGCCTCGGTCGAAGACAGCAAAAAGGTTGTCGAAATCTGTACGCAGTACGCGCAGAAGGGCATGCTCAACATTTTTATCGCGGTGTTCTTCGCCACCCTGGCCTTCGCGTTCGTCGAACCGTTCTTTTTTATCGGCTACCTGATTTCGATCGCCATCTCCGGCCTCTATCAGGCCATCTTCATGGCCAACGCCGGCGGCGCGTGGGATAACGCCAAGAAGATCGTCGAAGTCGAGTTGAAACAGAAAGGCACTCCGTTGCACGACGCCACAATCGTTGGCGATACAGTCGGCGATCCGTTCAAGGACACCTCATCCGTCGCCCTGAATCCCATCATCAAGTTCTCAACACTTTTTGGGTTGCTTGCCGTGGAGCTGGCCGTGCAGCTTACCGCCGAAACCGGAGGAGGCCTGACACACATCCTCGCCGCCGCGTTTTATGCAGTTTCTCTCTTCTTCGTCTATCGATCGTTCTACGGCATGCGGATTCGCGCGGGACAGCCCGAAGCGCATCCCGCCGGCGCCGCTGCAGACTAATTTGCGTCTGAGAAGTTGTCTGCTCGGAATCTCGACTCTAATGGCGTAGTTGGGCCAATGCCTACAAAACGTTCATTCGGCGACGCGCTTATTGCCGCTCTTCGCTGCCGCTGTCCCAACTGCCGCCAAGGCTTGCTTTTTCGCGGCTGGCCGAATCGCATGTTTCCACGCTGCCCCGTGTGCGGGCTTTCTTATTTTCGCGAGTCTGGATACTACGTGGGCGGGATGATTTTCACTTACGGCATGACGGCGGCAGTTTTGGTTCTCGTCTATTTCATCCAGCTTGCGTTCCCGGACGCAAGATCTGTGTCGGATAACGAACGGCTTGCGATCTGGATCGTGTTTGCTCTGGCGGTGAATTTGGCGCTGATGCGTAACGCGTACAGTCTTTGGCTTGCGATGGACTACTGGATGGAGCCGTGGTCGCCCGGAGAGGTTGAGCCTTAAGCAGAGCGCTCGCTGCCGTACCACAACAGCAGATTAGACATCCGATTGTTTCTCGTCATATTCAGAAGGAACATCATCTTCGGGCACTTCGTGGGTTTTCAGTTCCGAGACATCGGGATCGGGCGCGTCCTCGACACCTTCAACGACCTCGGCCTCGAACGCTTGGCCTTCCTCAACCAATTCCTCGACGCTCTCCGAATCCACGGACTCGCGTTTCGACAGGCCCTGAGTATCTCCCGACTGTCCGCCCGTCTCTGCGTGTTCGTCCAAACTCGGCGCGACGCCGATGCGTCCCATGCCGTAAAGCTTGCCTGGGCGCGTCTTTCCCCGAGCTAGCTTCTTCTTGGGAGTCGCTGCCATTGCAACCACTTTCTTCGCCGCGGATTTCTTTGGCGCCGCCTTTTTCACAGGTCTTTTCGATGCTGCCTTTTTGGCGGATTTCTTCGGCGGAGCTTTCTTAGCGGGTTTCTTGCTTGCCTTCTTCTTCGTAGCTTTTTTCTTTGCCATTCCCAGAGTTTACCATCGAAGAATGAAGATACGTCGCCCATTAATACGTGGACTCGGAATGAGACGCGCGCAAAATATTTTACTGTGACGTAGCAGAGGACCGTCAGGCTTTGACCAAGTTCAGATAATTCTTCGGCGCCGCCTCGAATCCTGGAAACACTTTAGCAAGATCGTGGTTTCCAAGATGCTTAGTCAATATTTCACTCAGCACGCTGCGGTAATCCGTGGTGACAGCAAGGTCGCGCCCCTCGTAGAGTTGCCCTTCGCCCATCCCCGGCCATCGCGTGTACACTTTGCCGCCCTTGACCGCGCCGCCCATCACGAACATGCAATTTGCGTGGCCGTGATCGGTGCCGCGATTCCCGTTTTCGCGCGCAGTGCGGCCGAACTCGGACATGCTCACGAATACGACGTCTTCCATCCGATCGCCCATATCTTGATGGAACGCTGCAATCCCCTGCCCCAGATCGCGCAGCAAATTTGACAGTTGCCCCTGCACGCCGCCTTCATTCACGTGGTGGTCCCACCCGCCGCTATCGAGAAACGCGACTTCGAGTCCCACGTCCGCCTTAAAGAGTTCCGCAATTTCCTCGAGGCTCTGGCCGAAGCGGCCTTTCGGATACTGCGCGCCATTCTCCGGCTGATACGTGTCGGGATTAATTTTCTTAAGCTGATCGATCGCTTCGAATGTTTCCTGTCCTACGCCGTGTAGCGCTTTGTCCACCGTCTGCGCGTACATCGCTTCGAAGCCGCCTTCTACCGTCTGTTGCGGCCCGAACATTTTGAATTGTTTCAGTTCAGGAACGGCAATGGCCGGCGCGATGCCCTGCAAAGTTCTCGGCAAGTACGGCCCGAATGCCACGGCGCGAAATGGCGACGGTTTTTCTTCCGGCAGACTTTGCAACGAGCGGTTGAGCCATCCATCGCCCGTCGCCCTGAGACCGGGGGTGCCCGATTCCATGAAATCCTGCGCGTCGAAGTGTGACCGCGTCGGATCGGGCGAGCCAACGGCCTGCACGATGGCGAGCTGTCCCGAGTGAAATAGCGGTTCGAGCGGCTGAAGGCTCGGATGCAAACCGAAAAAGCCATCTAGATCGATCGCCGCATCGCTCCCGCTGCTTCGCGGCTGGGGAATTGAAATTGTAGGCCGCATCCCGTAGTAGTTCCGCTCGCCGAAAGGAACGACAACGTTCAATCCGTCCATAGCTCCGCGCTGGAAGAGCACAACCATCTTTTTCTTGTTCGGCGCAGCCGTGGCCGCAATCGCGCGCTGCAAGAATGACGGCATCGCCGACATCCCCATCATTGCAATCCCGCCGCCCTTCAAAAATACTCGTCGAGTAATATTCATACCCGCTCCATCATAACCAATCGAAAACGCACCACATCAGAAGCCCGGCTCAACCGATCAATACTGGTTCTGCGTTCCAATTTCCCTTTTCGATCTTCCCTTTTTCCAATTTCCGCTCCCTCATCGCCTCTGGAACTCCGGTGCTCCGAGCACGAGCCCCGCAACAAGTGCCTCGTTCACATGCTTCACCGGATCATCGAGCTTCGCTTGCACAATCTGCGGGTCGTCCATCCGCCCTTCGAGAGTCTGCCGCGTCAGCGGCGCGATTTGTCCGTCGAGGAACAGATTGATCGCCGTCGAGAGTGCGACTTGAGGATCGCTGTCCGCATTCGGGCCGAGCATGGTCTCGAGATTCACGGACGTCCCCGAAACCTCGTTCGATGAAAGCGCCAGCGCGAAATTCAGACGATTGAGCAGCGCGCCGGTGTTCACCCACATCTCGGCTTTGTCCGAGTACCCGGTCGGCGGCTGCGCCTGAAAGAGCGGCTCGCCCATTCGGCCCACCCACTGCACTAGCGGCAACGTGATCTCCGCGTTCGCATTCAAGGCCCTAGCCGTGCTGGCCGCCAGCTCGAACGGCTCCTTCACCTTGGCGCGGAATGCTTCGCGCGACCAAAATTCCGGCGAGTAAATCATCGTCTTCATCACCACGCGGATATCGCCCCCGCTTGAAAGATAACTGTGCGCCATGCGGTCAACCAGTGCCGGCGGCGGATTATCGGAAACAAAGTGCCTCGCGAGCTTTGTCGAAATAAATTTCGCAGCGTTCGGGTTGCTCGCGAGCATCTTGAGAGCTTCTTCGCCGTCCTTCATTCCGCCGTAATTAAACGTATGACCAAGAACGACTTTCTTGCCTTCCGTGTGCAATTTCGCGTCGAAGAAAAACTCCGGATCGCGCCGCGGCTCGTGCACCGTCCAGCCCGTCAAGCAGCGCGCCATCTGAATCACATCCTCCTGCGTGTATCCGCCGTCTACACCCAGCGTGTGCAGCTCCATCACTTCCCGGCCGTAATTCTCGTTCAGGCCTTTCTCCTGCTTCTTGGGCGGGACACGAGCGGGCGCGTTCGGATTATTGTATGGCGGAGGAAAAGTTCCGGGCTGCGGCGGCTCGACGCCTCCGAAGATGCCCTGATAGCGTGGGCGCCGCATTGCTACTTCCGCTTGCTCCCGCTGATAAGCAATCGGATCAACGCTCAGCCAATTGTCGAGATAAATCAGCATCGCCGGACTTCTCGCCGTATCAACGAGAAGGTCCTGAAATTTCCCGAGCGTATGCGGCCGAATCGTATCGCGCACGTACGCCGTCACCAGCCACTTGTCCGAATCCTTCTGCACGAAGACGTTGAAGTGGTTGTACCAGAAGTCTTCCATCACCGCTTCAAGCTGCCGCTGGCTGTAAATCGCGCGATCGAGCTTGGCCATCGAAAGTTCGGTGACGATTCGCTGCGGTCCTTGAATTTTTGCAAGTTGCGTCGCAGCCTGCGCGTTCGGCCCGGTGGTCTGCACTTGCGCCACAGCCTCGCGCGACTTCTCTTTCATCTGCTCCTCGTAAGCTTCCTTCGTCACGCCTTCTTTTTTGGCGGCCTGCTGTGGAGGCGGAAATTCTTCCAGCAATTTCTTCGAAGACATTTTCAGCGTCGGATATTGTTCGAGCCGCGCATCGAGCGCGGAATCGTCAATCGACTCGGGATGAAGCTGCTCGTCGATCCATTTCTCGAGGCCCATTTTTCGGACAGTTTCGATATCGCCCGGACGCGGGCCATAAGCGAGGCGATTCAATGCGTGAAGGATGGCTTCATCTTCGCTGAGTTCGGTGATAGGAAGCTTGCCTCTGAAGGACTTACTCGATTTGGCAGGTTCGGGCGCAGCAGTTACAAGCGACGACGATTCAGAAGCTTCGCCGTTCGCTCGAACGTGCGAAGCCGGCAGAAAAAGGCCAAACGCGATAGCAGCTGCGATCGTCGCATGCATCCGCCAATCCATTCGCCCTGCGCTTTCGCGCTGACTCGTACCCCGAGGGCTCTTTCTCATCGCATACACTCCAATGGCGATTGGAAGACGCGGGCTGCCGCTTACGCGCCCATATAGATGTTAACCCCAGGAGGAGTGCAAAGTTGCATCGTGCGGCAAAGCGATTACCAAAGGATTTGTGGGATTCCGGACGGGTCCAAGAAAAATGCAGCGCCTACAGCGTGGCTCGAAAAGCGGCCAGCGTCCAGGAATCCTGTACTTCATCGTGGCGCAAAACGTAATAATTTCCGTCGTCAGCGCGAACGCGAAAATAAATCGCGGCGGGTGAATACCACTGATCGTCCACTTCATCGACGACGAAATCTCTGCCGCGGAGAGTAAATTTCTGCGGCCGCTCATCGGCCTTAAATCCCGCGTAACAGTGGACGCGAATTTCATTCATCGTCGTGGATTGCAAATCGCCCGCGTGGCTCCAATTTCACTCGGAGCCCGGAGGCCCTGCCGCCGGGTCTGCTTCAACACGCCAGCAGCCATCGTACCGATCCGGGGCAAGATGCTCCGAAATTACGTCAGCACGCGATACGTCTCCTTGGCGCTCGACATCTCGCGGTTGACCGCGTTATACGCGGCGCCGATGAATAGCACCATCGCCGTGAGATACATCAAGAGCAGCAGGCCGATCGCCGCAGCAAGGCCTCCGTAGACCGCGCTGTACGGCATATAGCGCACGTAGAAGCCGAAGCTGATATCAACCGCCCACCACAGCACGGTCGCCACCATCGCACCGGGCGCCACTTCCGCAAATGCGCGCATCGCCGGCTGCCCGAGCCGGTAAATCACTACAACGACGCCCAGAGCGAGAACAAGTGTCAGTCCGTGATATGCCGCGGCAAATAACGCGCGCACCAAAAGAGACAACCCAAATTGATGCAGGAGCCAGCCGCGCGCAGGCCGCGCGAATATCGTCAGGAATACGAACGCCATCCACGGAATGATCGTGATGCAGAGCAAAAGCAGCGCTCGAAGCTGCATTCGAAGGTAGGAGCGCGGTTTCTCCGCGCCCTCGACGACGCTGAATCCCTGCAACAAGCCGATCAGCACTTGAGTACCGGCGATCAGCAATCCACCGAAGCCCAGTATCGTCCACTGCCATGAATGCGCGCTCTTGCGCACGAAGTATTCAACGATGACCTGCTCGCTGCCGGGAGGGACGATTGTCTGCAAACGATCCGGCAAGTCGCGCGCGATCGATTCTAGCATCGCCACGCTACTCACCACACCGATGGCAAATAGCAGCATCGGGAAAAACGCGAGGAACATGTTGAAGGCGACGGCCTGGCCAAGCGTCACGCAGTCGGGAAAAACCCGGCCGAACGCCTCCCGCAGTTTTTCGAGTATGCCCGCCATTGACGCGGCGGATTATACGGTCTTTCCGCCTCCCGCCGCGAGTTCTTTGACTGTTGCCGCAAACTCCTGAGGGGAGTAAACTTTATGCATTCAGCCAGGGAGGCAAGGATGCCGCGCTCCGTCCGCTGCGGGCTTATCCAGGCCCGATGCGAGTGGTCCCCCGACAAACATTCGCTCGCCGATATTCGCGAGAAAATGATCTCCAAGCACGAAAAGCTCATCTCCGTGGCCGCCAAAAAAGACGTGCAAGTCCTTTGCCTTCAAGAACTTTTCTATGGCCCCTACTTCTGTGCGGAGCAGCAGGCCCGCTGGTACGAATTAACTGAAACGGTCCCCGGTGGTCCGACCGTCGAACGTATGCAGAAGCTAGCCAAGAAACACAAAATGGTGATGGTAGTTCCCGTCTACGAGAAGGAAATGAGTGGCCTTTTCTATAACACGGCGGCGGTGATCGATGCCGATGGGAGCTACCTTGGCAAATATCGCAAGCATCACATTCCCCACTGCCATCCCGGATTCTGGGAAAAGTTCTATTTCACTCCGGGCAATACGGGATATCCAGTCTTCCAGACGCGCTACGCTTGCGTCGGCGTCTACATCTGCTACGACCGCCATTTCCCCGAAGGCGCACGAATCCTCGGGCTGAATGGCGCGGAAATCGTATTCAATCCCTCAGCCACCGTCGCCGGCCTGAGCGAATATCTTTGGGAACTCGAGCAGCCGGCGCACGCTGTGGCGAACGGTTATTTCGTTGGCGCAATTAATCGAGTGGGCACCGAAGCGCCTTGGAACATGGGCGAATTCTACGGCAAGAGCTATTTTTGCAATCCGCGCGGCAAGATTTTCGCACAGGCGAGCCGCGACAAGGATGAAGTCGTCGTTGCGGATTTGAATCTCGATGAAATTGACCAGGTGCGCGCTACCTGGCAATTTTTTCGCGATCGCCGTCCGGACTCTTACGGCGAAATCGCGCGAACGCACGCCCCCGCGCGCCGGGACGAAGCGGCGAATTAGCGGCGAGAGAAACTGAATTTGAGAGAATCAGAAATAAGGAAGTTTTAGGATCAACTGAATGACGGCGACGCCCCATGCGGTGACATCACAAAGCGACGAGGTAATAAAAAAGCACAAGGAATTCTTGTGGCCTGCGGTCGTTAATTATTACCAGAAACCGCTCGTCGCCGACCACGCCAGCATGCAGTACCTTTGGGATCTCGACGGCAAGAAGTATCTCGATTTCTTTGGCGGCATCGTCACCGTCGGCGTCGGCCACTGCAATCCGAAGGTCACTTCGAAAATCAAAGCGCAGGTGGACCGCCTGCAGCACACCTCCACGCTCTTCCCGAACGAGCATATCGTCGCGCTGGCCGAGAAGCTCGCGCAGATCACTCCCGGAAAATTGCAAAAGAGCTTCTTTACGAATTCCGGCACGGAAGCAAACGAAGCCGCCATCCTTCTCGCCCGCATGGTCGGCGAAAGCTACGACATCGTCGCGCTGCGCCACGGCTACGCCGGCGGTTCGTCGCTCGCCAAAGCCGTCACTGCGCACGCCAACTATCGCAAGGCAGGAATCATCAGCGTCGGCATATCTCACGCCATCAATCCGTATTGCTATCGCTGCCCGCTCGGGCTCAAATATCCAGATTGCGGCATCGCCTGCGCGAACGACGTCGAGAATCTGATTCAGACCGCCACCAGCGGCAACATCGCCGCGTTTATCGCCGAGCCCATTCAAGGCGTCGGCGGCTTCATCACGCCTCCGCCTGAATATTTCAAGATTGTCTTCCGCATCGTGAAAAAATATGGCGGCCTGTTCATCTCCGACGAAGTTCAGACCGGTTTCGGCCGCACCGGCAAGAAATGGTTCGGCATCGAGCAGTGGGAAGTCGTGCCGGACATGATTACCTGCGCCAAGAGCATGGGCAACGGCGTCCCGATTGGCGCGACGATCACCACTGCCGAACTTGCCGATCAATTCCAGGGCGCTACGATTTCCACCTTCGGCGGCAATCCCGTCACGTCCGTGGCCGCTCGCGCCGTTATCGAAGTTATCGAAGAAGAAAATCTCCGCGAGAACACGCACGTCGTCGGCGTTTATTTCCGCGGCAAGCTCGAAGAATTGCAGCAAAAACATCCGCTCATCGGCGATGTTCGCGGCATGGGCATGATGCAGGCCCTCGAACTGGTAAAGGACCGCCAAACCAAAGAGCCCGCGCCCGAAGCCGCAAACCAGATCCTCGAACGAGCCCGCGACAACGGCCTCCTGATCGGCAAGGGCGGCCTTTACGCCAACGTCATTCGCATGGCGCCGCCGATGAACATCACGAAGGCCGACGTGGATGAAGGCATTCGCTTACTCGATAAATCTTTCGAAGATATTCGGAGGTGATTTATGCAGTTTGCTGTGATCGACACCGAGCTTAAGCCGCTCTGCACACGGCACCTTCAGCCCATGAATCGCGTTGATATTTACTGGAAACCTGAGGGCGCCGAGAATCTAAGCTGCATGACTGGGTATCGCTGTGTGATTGACAAATGCGGCCTCTTTTACGATGTCTATAGCGGCTATCACGAGCGGCCTGACGGCACGGTGAACGCCCTCGACACTCAATACCATTGCCAGGAGCACGGCCTTTCGATGTATGTGGCCAGCCACGCTCTCAAGGGCGCAGTGAAGCACTTCAAGTGTCCGCAGTACGGCTGCTCGCACGGCGAGTCCGTCCACACCGCGGCGGCGTAATTTACATTTTCGAGTCGGATCGCGCTTCGAGTTTGTATCCCGGAGTCATGCATGGCGACCGCTGTAGCAACAACCGAGTTCTGTAAAAATTTCATCAACGGCCAATGGGTCGAATCGAAATCGTCGAAGATTGTCGACCGCCGGAATCCCGCCAACACCGATGAAGTCGTCGCGCGCATCCCGCTTTCCACGCGCGAGGAGATGAAGGAAGCCATCGCCGCCGCTCGCGCCGCGTTTCCGGGCTGGCGCAACACTCCCGCTCCGAATCGCGGCAAGATTCTCTTCAAAGCCACCCAGCTCATGCAGGAGCACAAGGAAGAGCTCGCGCGCCTCCTGACTCGCGAAGAAGGCAAATCCCTCAAGGATTCGCTCGGCGAAATTCAGCGCGCCATCAACATCACGGAATTCATGGCCGGTGAAGCGCGCCGCCTGAATGGCGAAACGCTGACGAGCGAGCTGCCGAAAAATTTTGCCTACACGATTCGCCAGCCTCTCGGTGTCGTCGGCGCTATTACGCCCTGGAATTTTCCCGTGGCGATTCCCGTCTGGAAGATCGCGCCCGCCCTCGTTTGCGGCAATACGGTCGTCTTCAAACCGGCCACAATCACCCCGCTCACGGCGATGAAAATCGTCGAAATCTTCGCGCAGGCAGGCCTTCCGGCTGGCGTGCTGAATCTCGTCATGGGCTCGGGGCGCGACACGGGCGATGAACTCGTTCAGAGTCCCGACGTTCACGGCTTGTCTTTCACCGGCTCGAACGAAGTCGGCACGCAGCTTTACGCTTGCGGCGCGCAGCGTCTCAAAAAAATTCAATGCGAAATGGGCGGCAAGAATCCCGTTGTTGTCTTGGCCGACGCGGATTTGCAGCTTGCCATGGAATCCACTCTCGCGGGTGCTTTTGCCTCCACGGGCCAGCGCTGCACCGCAACCAGCCGCGTCGTCATCGAAGAGAAAATCGCCGACAAATTCCTCGCTGCCCTTGTTGAACGCGCCAAGAAATACGTGGTTGGCGATGGGATGGAGCCGGGCGTGGAAATGGGCCCGTCCGTTGACGAAAGTCAGATGAACACGGTCCTGAAGTACATTGACATCGGCAAGAAGGAAGCCAAGCTACTCTGCGGTGGCGAGCGCCTGACTGGCGCGCGCTATGACAAGGGCTGGTTCGTTTCGCCGACAATTTTCGATCACGTTCGTGCCAATAGCGAGTTGGCTCAGGAGGAAATTTTTGGCCCGGTCCTGAGCGTCATTCGCGTGAAAAACTTCGATGAAGCTCTCCATGCGGCCAATTCCGCCCGCTTCGGCCTCTCGAGCTCGATTTATTCCACCGACTCAAACAAAATCTTCGAATTCGTGGACAAGATCGAGACTGGTATGACGCATGTGAATTCGCCCACCGTGGGCGGCGAAGCGCACGTTCCATTCGGCGGCGCCAAGGACAGCAGCGTCGGCCCGCGCGAAGTGGGCCACGCGGCGATCGATTTCTACACCGATCTGAAAATCGTCTACATCGACTACACCGGCAGCAAGCGCGAATCGAGCATCTATTAGTGGACGACTTCACGCGCGAAATCTACCCCGACATTTGAGTCAGATGAACCTCGTCTCCCTGCGCAATGTTGTCAAATTTGTGCGCGTGGATAGCTACGTGATCGTCAGCGGACGCAAAGTCATTGTATGTTGGGATTGAGCCTCAGGTCGCTCTGATAATGAACGTCCGCCGGTTTGCCATCTTATTCACATGTTTCTTTTTTGCCGCGATTTCCATCGCTGGCTCGCTTTTTGCGGCCGGTCGCGTTTCGTGGAAGTACGATGAGACCGCGCACCTAAAGCTCGAAGATCACATTCCGCGCACCTGGGGCGTTTATCGAGCCGACAAAAAGAAAAACCTCGTTCTCGTCCTGCTCGTCCATCGCTACCTAGCGCTCGATCTGAAGTCGCGTCTCGTGTATGAAATCGATCCGAAATTGCTCACGCCGCATGGCGCCGACTTCGAAAGCGACGAGCCCGACGCGGTCGGCCGCCTCATTCCCACGCTCGAATGGAACGATCGCGACGTCGGTCCGGCCGAACGTACCCAAATCAGGTTAGGCGATTACGGGAAAATGCTGGAAGTCGAGTTGCCGCACCCGATTGACCTGCGGCGCGGCATCTACTGATCGAACCCGCAACAAAGCGTTCACTTCGCGTGAATGAACTCCCGCTTGGCAGCCTCGCAAATCTTGCACGTTTTCGGCTCACGAATGATCACGGCATCGCGAGGGAATAGCGTGCCGAGCGCCCAATCGAGCGCCACTTGAATCTGCTTTTTGAATCCTACGAGCTTGAACAGGTGCACCGCGTTCCAGAAAAGCCACGCGAAAAATCCATAGATGCGCAGCCCGCCAACGCTCACCACCGCGTCGTTCATTCCCAGCGAAACCAGCATTCCCTTCGAAACGTACGTATAGCTCTCGAGCAGACCTCCCAGCTCCATGTGCACGATATTTCGCGCGGCGATGCTGCCTTGTGTGATTGCCACCGGCGCGACCCGCGGTGCATCCGGCGCCAGGGTCGACGACGCCGAATCGCCGATCACGAAAACTTCCGGGTGATCCTCGAGCTGCAAATGCTCGTTCACACTCGCCCGGCCGATCCGGTCGTGCGGCCCCGGCATTGCTTCGACGAGCGGGTGTGCGCGCACGCCGGCAGCCCAAATAATTGTTCCAGCCGCAAGCTTTCCGCTCCCTTGCATCTCAATCGCGCCTTCGACGACGCGCGTCACGCGCGCATTCACGCGGATCTCAACTCCTTCTTTACTCAGTCGCTTCAGCGCGTGCGAACGCAGCTGAGGGTCAAATCCATTCAGGAACGTCGGACCGGCCTCGAGCAGCACCAGCCGGATTTCCTCGCGCTTGATTCCGCGGTATTTGCCCGCGACGTAACCGAACAGGAAATCGCGCATCTCGGTGATCAGCTCAACTCCCGTGTATCCCCCGCCCACAACTGCAAATGTCATCAGCCTCTTGCGCTCGTCGGGATCGGTCGTGTGATCCGCGTGCTCGCAAATATCCAGAATTCGGTCGCGCAGCACCACGCCGTCTTCGAGGGACTTCAAATCCATCGTGTATTCGCGCGCTCCCGGCGTTCGGTAATATTCGGTGCGGCTGCCCACAGCCACCACCAGATAATCGTAAGCAATCGGGCCAGAAGTGACCTGCAATTGGCGCCCCGCAACATCGATGCTCTCGACCGTATCGCGCAAAAAACGATAACTTCTCTTACCGCGAATATCGCGCACCGCCTGAACGATGTGCCGGGGATTGATGTAGCTCGAGACGATCTGCGGCAGCAGCGGCGTGAACATAAAAAAGTTCTGGTCGCTGATCAAAAGAATTTCGAAGCCCGACGAATGCCGAAGCTGCTTATCCAGCTCGACAGTCGCCTCCAGCCCGCCAAATCCCGCGCCGACTACGACAATTCTTTTCATTCTCTTCTCTACTCAATTCGATGCGCGGGCGCTTGCCGCGGACTCTCGGTATCGCTCCCCAAACATCTACCAAATTTCATCAGTGTCCGGAGGCCCCCGCCTCCGGGAACCCCTCGACCCCATCGCCGAGCCGCCTGCGGTCTATTTGAAAAACGAATATCCGACAAAAATCACATTGAAATCGACGCCGGGATTGATCGTGCCCCGATACCCGTTCGAAATGTGCTGATATTTATATCCGAACATCCAGGCTCGCGTGTTCGACGAATTGAAATGCTGTAAACCGGCCTGGAGATCAAACGTAAAGTTGAACTGCTCTTCGCCATTGACATCCACCGGAACCGGAAGGACGGACACGACGAAGCCTCCCGTCGAAGCAAGGACAGGTTGCCACTGATGCTGGCGAAAGAAATTGAACTTGAGGCCGATGGGATTTACTCCTCCGCCGTAAACAACCTGATGCCCGTCCAAAGCGTAGTAAGCAATTCTCGAGTTGACATAAATCGCGTCGACCGCTCTCGGTTGCCTCACCACTTCGGCGGGGATGACATCAATCGTCCATTCAAACGCGAATCCCGGCCTATCTACGAGAATTCGGCCAATTCGAAATGCGGCCTGGCCTAATTGAACATCACCGGTGATGCCGATAACATGCGGCGACCCCGCAGACAATGCTCCCCACACTCCAAATTCATTTCTCGGCGCCTTGGTTGGCTCACTTTCAGTCGAAGCCGCGCTTGACGGCACACTTTGGGGTGCACTCTGCCCACGTGCAGCGGGCGAAATCGCAGCCGCCCCGAGAATCCATACGACACAGGCGCAAAATCGTCGCGCGCGGTGCGCCCAGGCGCAAATCAACATCGTCCCATATCCTATTTCTCCTATCGACCATTCCTTGATTCAAATGAGCAGCAACGCCGCCGATTCCGACACCATGCGGCGTGCCCAGCGGCATTACATCCCGGCGTGCACTTTTTGATTCCACGACATCGGCGCGAGCCCCTCATCGATTTCCCGCATGGTGATGCAATTGTCCACGGGGCAAACCAGCGCGCACAAGTTGCACCCCACGCATTCGTCGTCAATGATGCGCGGCACGTGCACTTCCATCCCATGCACGTTGAGCTTGCCATTCGCCGGCGTAGCGCGTTCGATGCATTGGTGCGCGCCGTCTTCGCACGCTACGTAGCAAAGCTGGCAGCCGATACACAGTCCCTTGTCAATGTCCGCGATGATCTTGTAATTCAGATCCAGATCGCCCCAGTCCATCACATTCGGCACGGCCCGCCCGCGAAAATCCTCAATCGTCCGATATCCGTGATCGTCCATGTAAGCGGCCAATCCATCGGCCATATCCTCGACGATCCGAAATCCGTAATGCATCGCCGCGGTGCAAACTTGCACCGTCGTAGCGCCAAGCGCAATGTGCTCCGCAGCATCAATCCAATTTCCAATTCCGCCGATGCCAACGATGGGAATTTTAACCTTCTTCGCCACGCTCGAAACCAAATGCAACGCGATCGGCTTCACCGCAGGTCCGCAATATCCTCCATGAGACGACTTGCCGCCCACATTCGGCCGCGGCGCAAAATTATCGAGATCCACTCCCATCACCGAATTGATCGTGTTGATCAGGCTTACCGCGTCCGCGCCGCCGCGCTCGGCAGCCTGCGCAATCCGCGTGATGTCGGTAATATTTGGAGTGAGCTTTGAAATCACCGGCGTCTTCGCCGCTTCCTTCGCCCACGTCGTAATCATTTCCGTGTACTCGGGCACCTGCCCCACCGCCGCGCCCATTCCGCGCTCGCTCATTCCATGCGGGCAGCCGAAATTCAATTCCAGCGCATCCGCGCCCGCGCCTTCGGCTCGCTTCACGATGTCGTGCCACACGTCTTGCTTTGATTCCACCATCAGCGAGGCAATCACCAAATGCTTCGGATACCGCTTCTTCACTTCCGCAATTTCGCTGAGGTTCACCTCAATCGGCCGGTCGCTGATCAACTCGATATTGTTGAAGCCCATCATCCTCACGCCGTTGAAATCGATCGCAGCGTATCGCGACGATGTATTCTGAATCGGCTCGCCGATCGTTTTCCAGACGGCCCCGCCCCACCCGGCGTCAAATGCACGCATTACCTGTCCGCCTGTGTTCGTCGGCGGCCCCGACGCCAGCCAAAAAGGATTCGGCGATTCAAGCCCGCAAAATTTCGTTCTCAAATCCGCCATCGCTCACCTCGCTTCCTTCGCGCCCCGCAAGCTCCGCCATGTAAACCACGCAACCATCCCAATCATTCCCGCCCAGCCAATCGCGCGCACGAATGACGCAATCTGAATGTCGTGATCCAGCACGCCCAACGCCCCGAACAAATAATTCCAATCGTGAATCACGTAATCGGCGTCGCCCACCGTCAGCAGCGGCAGTTCTTGTGCTCGCGCGTCAGCCATGTACGTCGCAGTCGGCAGCAACTGCTCGAAGAAAAAAAACGTGCAGAAAGTCACGCCCTGCAATTGCCTCTGAAACGCAAAATGAATCGCCAGCAGCACCGGAACGAGAAGCTGCAGAAACGTGCCGCCGGCGACGGAAATAAATTCGCCGAAATGACGGAATAAAAGATGTCCGCCTTCATGAATCGGGATAAAGACGAGATCGATCATGAGGAACGGCCCGCTTCCTCGCACGGCTTGGATCAGAAACAGTCCGTAGAACACGAGCCACGCGCCCAGCGCAACGCGCGGCACCGGCGACCACTCGTCTTCGAGCGTATCGAGAAATGGCAGCCGCTCGGTCCATGCTTCCGGCACGCGCATCGTCCGCTACTTCTTTCCTCGCGGCTTCCCGAGCCATGCATCCAGCCCGCGCGCCGCCGCCATGCCTTCCGCCACCGCGTCCACAACTTCTCTCCCGCCGTTCACGCAATCGCCGCCCGCAAAATATTTTGGATTGCCAGTCTGATTGCTCTCGTTCACCGCAATCGTGCCGTCCTTCCTCAGCTCAACGCCCTTCACCGCGCGCAAAAATTCCGTCACTGGCTTTTGCCCAATCGCGCGGACGACCATGTCCACAGGAATCGCAAATTCCGAGCCTGGAATCACCTCGGGGGCGCGCGATTTACCGTGCGCTTCGCCGTCCATGTGCGTCCGCGTCCGCACGCACTCAATCGCAGTCACCGCGCCGCCGTCCCCCAAAATTCGCACCGGCTGGGTGTTCCAATGAAATTCAACGCCATCGTGCTGCGCGATTTCGTGCTCGTAAGGAAACGCAGGCATGTCTTCTTCGCCGCGCCGGTAAAGCAAATGCACTTCCTCCGCGCCAAGCCGCCGCGCCGCGGTCACCACATCAATCGCCGTATTCCCCGCCCCAATGCACGCCACCCGCCGACCCACTTCAACTTCGCCAAACGATTTCAGCTTCGTCTGCTCGATAAATTCCATCGCGCCGTAAACGCCGCGCAACTCGGATCCCGGAATGTGCAAATCCCACGTTTCGCCGAGCCCCACGCCGATGAAGATCGCATCGAATTCGTTCTCGAGCATCGGAAATGGCGCGTCCTTCCCCACTTCAACACCCTGCTCAAACCGCACGCCAAGCCGCTTCACCATCTCCGCTTCGCGCACCGCCTCCCGCGCGCGCGTTTTGTATGCGGCGATCCCATGTGTGTTCAATCCTCCCGGCAATTTATTCTTGTCGTAGATCGTGACCGAATATCCCCACTTCGCCAGCTCCGCCGCGCACGCGAGCGATGCCGGCCCCGATCCAATACACGCCACACGCTTTCCATTCGATGTGCCAGCACTGAAGAGATCAATATTGCGGTCCAGCACGTAATCCACTGAATATCGCTGCAAGCGCCCGATCTCGATCGCTTCCTCGCCCTTTTCATTCATCACGCAAGCGCCTTCGCACAGCGCCTCCGTAGGACACACTCGCCCGCAACTCTCCCCCAGAATGTTCGCGCTCAGAATCACGCGTGCCGACCCGCGTAAATTATTGGTCGAGATTTTCTTGATGAAGGCAGGAACATCAATATGCGTCGGGCAAGCGATCGTGCACGGCGCGTCGAAACAAAAAAGACATCGCGCCGCTTCGATCGCGGCCTGCCGCGGCGTCATCAGCGGCGAAATATCCGCAAAATTCGCCTCATACTGTTCCGCCGATAGCTTCGGCGCAGTTTCATTCAACGCCATTATCCGCAGTCCTCAATCCGAAATTCATCACGCGATTCTAGCACCGGCCTCGCACGCTAATCCCCCGCTTTTCGCCCTCGTGTCCACCTACGCATCTTCCGGAAGCTCGTCGCCTCGTGCCGTTCAAAATATTTCCGCCGAGAATGCACTCGTAGCGCCGGCATCCTGCCGGCGTTTTTTCGCCCTGTGGCAAGATTCAAAATCACCGTCAAGATTCCCGCTTCACGGATTCCTTCATGCAGCCGCCAAATCCAGCCGCCGCAATCCACTCAATGGCGAATATGGTAGGCTTTCTTCGTTCAATTCGGCCGGCCTCGGGAGGAAGCGATGCGCTTCGACACGATCATCCGCAACGGCACCGTCGTCACCGCGTCCGACACCTATCGCAGCGACATCGGAATCGAAAACGACAAAATCGTCGCCATCGCGCAAACGCTCAACCCCGAAAATTCCACGCGTGTCGTGGACGCAGCTAACCGCCTCGTCATGCCCGGTGGCATTGACGTCCACACCCACCTCGATATGCCCTTCGGCGGCACCACCAGCGCCGACGATTTCGAATCCGGCACCATCGCCGCAGCCTACGGCGGCACCACCACGCTCATCGATTTCGCGATTCAATACAAAGGCCAGACGCTTCGCCACGCTTTCGACACCTGGATGAAAAAAGCCGACGGCAAAGCCGCCATTGATTACGCCTTCCACTGCATCATTACGGATATCACCGGGGCGCAACTCGAAGAAATGGGCGCGCTAGTCCGCGAAGGCGTCTCCACGTTCAAACTCTTCATGGCCTATCCCGGCGTGTTCATGCTGGACGACGCTTCGATCTTCCGCGCCATGTCGCAAGCCGCAAAACACGGCGGCATGATCTGCATGCACGCGGAAAATGGCGGCGCCATTGACGTCATCGTTCAACGCGCTCTCGCAGAGGGCAAGCGCGCTCCGAAATATCACGCCCTCACGCGCCCGGTCACCGCCGAAGCCGAAGCCACTTCTCGCGCTATCGCTCTCGCAGAGATGGCCGGCGCCCCCGTTTACATCGTGCATCTCTCCTGCAATGAAGCGCTCGAAAAAGTTCGCGAAGCTCGCGACCGCGGGCTGCCCGCCTACGCCGAGACATGCCCTCAATATCTCTACCTCTCTCTAGAAAATATGGACGCGCCGGGTTTCGAAGGCGCGAAATACGTCTTCACCCCGCCGCTACGAGAAAAATGGCATCAGGAAAAACTGTGGCACGGCCTCGCGCACGATACGCTTCAGGTTGTCTCCACCGATCACTGCCCCTTCTGCTTCAAGGAACAGAAGGAACTCGGCAAGGACGACTTCACAAAAATTCCCAACGGCGGCCCGGGCATCGAAAATCGCCTGAGCCTAATTTATTCCGGCGGCGTAAATGGCGGCCGTTTCTCCGCCAATCGCTTCGTGCAGCTCGTGTCCGTCGCGCCGGCCAAGCTCTTCGGCCTCTTCCCGCGCAAAGGCACAATCGCCGTCGGCTCCGACGCAGACATCGTCATCTTCGATCCGGACGAAGAGCAGGTCATCAGCGCCAAAACACACCACATGCGCGTGGATTATTCGATGTTTGAAGGAATTAAGGTAAAAGGTATTCCGAAGATCGTGTTATCCCGCGGACGCGTCGTCGTCGAGAACGGCAAATTCACTGGCAAGCCCGGCTCAGGAGAATTCATCCGGCGCGCCCAATATTCCGGCGCGTGATTCGCGGCTGCGCTACTCGCGGTCCACGCCGGCAACCCACGGAATTCCCACGAGCCCTTCGCCGACTCGCACGACAACAAAATCTCCCGGATGAAACCGGTCGTAATCCGTGCGGCTCACCGCCACGCGCTCGAACCGGTGCCCTTCTCTCCACGATTCCACCACCAGCCGTCCGCTCGGCAGTGGACCGATCGTCGCGAACCGGCTGATCACTCGCGCGTCTCGATCAACCCTCGCCGAGCGATCGAACGCCCCGTTCGCAATCAACAGCGCACCCAAAAGCCACGGCACCGGAATCAATCCGTAATAAACGCGCTTCAGCGCTTCCACTTCCCTATGCCCGAGCGCGCGCTTCTCGACGATCATTCCAAGCCCCAGCGTCAGAAAAAACAGCACGCCGACAAAGATCAGGATCCCGTCAACTTCAAGCGGGGGGAATTTCCCGGTGGCAAACATGAAGGCGATCGCGCCAAGAAGAAAAATGGCGGTGCGGTTCAGCAATCTCTTCCGGAGCGCCAGTTCGGCCACCACCGGGCTCATCCCGCACGATTCGCATATTTCGGTATTGCGTTCGGCGCCGCAATTCATGCATCGCGTCACTGCTGCGTCAGTCCTGTCAAAAACGCTTCGAGCTGGTCTCTTTCCGCCTCGGGCAGATCGATGAAGGCCACAGCCATCCCTCGCCCCGGTTCCACTCGCTGGACCATGCAATCCACTTCAATCGTCTCCCCAACATTCATCCGCGCCGTAAATTCCGCGCGCAGCCAGAGCGGGTGCTCCGTCTCGATGAACATTCCCTTCATGCTGATGTCGCGCGACATGCATTTCAGCACTTCAGCGCCCCAGCCGATTTCCACGACCGTTCGATACGGGTAGCGCTGTTTCTTGCGTCGCTCTGTCTGTGGCATGAGAGGGCCCTGGGCAGCCGGGATTTGTGAGACCGAATGGTGCCGATGTTATTCGCCGCCTCATGACAAGTCAATTCACCTCACCAAGCTTCATGCCCGTGAACTCAATCGGGGTAACTCTGCGTGTAACGCGCTCCTGTATATCTGCTTCGTAAATCTCTATGTGCCGTTCTGGCACAATGTACTTAGACACCATCGGCGGCGCTTTGGATTCCGCATTCCGTTTTTTTTTCCGGTCAAGTGGCTCTGTGGCAGTGTCGATTTTCGTCAAGGCACGATTCGAGTCGTGCCCACAAGTGGTGCCACACTGGAAAACGTTGTCATCCCCAACGACGTGAGGGATCTGCAGTTCGTGTGGAAAGACTCTATTGCATCTACATCCGCGCCTGTCGGTGGGAGCCCCCGCATTCATGCGGGGGAGGAGCGCTTCAGCGCTCCGAAAAGACCGCACTCCTTTCTCTCCGGCTTCAGCCGCGGCGTGTTTTTGTCAGGGATGATTTCAATCATGCCGCAAGACTATGAGTTGTCATCCCGAACGAAGTGAGGGATCTGCGGTTCGTACTCGAGTTGAACCATTGCAAATAACAACTCCTATTCAGAGCCGGGATGCTCCCGCCTCCCGGACCCAATGAGCATTTGGCGCCTCATTTTTTGGTCGGTGCACGCGCAATCGTGTAGTCAATTCTCCGCCCGCGCCCTGATTCGCGGATCAACTTCTCCAGCCGCTTCACCCGCGTCTCTTCCCTCTTTGCGCTCACCACCCGGAAAATGGAGAGCCGCCGATACCCCGGCGGCTGCGCGCTGAAGAAGTTCCACGCCCTTTTGTTGCTGCGAAATCGCTTCTCGAATTCCGGCGGCAACGTCGCGCTCTTCCGCTGTTCGTAGGAATAGATCGCTGAATTGTCATCCGTTCGCGCCTCGAACGCCTTGACCCCGGCAGGCTTCATCAGCCCCAATTTCGAAAGCTCGGCCACGCGGCGAATGTTGATCGCGCTCCACGTGCTTTTCTTCTTGCGCGGCGTCACTCGTATCGTGTAGCTGATTTCATTTACACTCTTCCGTATTCCATCAATCCATCCGAAGCACAGCAGCGCATCCACAGCCTCTGGCCAAGTAATGCTCGGCTTGCCCGAGCTTTTTTTGTAGAAGCCCACCCACAATTCCTGCTCCGTAAGATGAGCCTCCTCAAGCCAAGCCCGCAGCTCCGCAGGCGTAGCAAAAAATTTCGCCTTCATCGTCATCGCAGAATCATCCCGGACCCCAATTGTAGCCCGCCACAAAGCCTCGCGGTCATGAGCTTGGTTGGCGTACCACGCAGTTTCGTGGCGCGGGCATCTTGCCCGCGATTCCCTTTTGATCAAATTTAGTAGTGGGCTACTTTGAAAATCTGAAAAAAACTAGATAACTCAGCAGAAAAGCAAGACCGAATAACCCATAAAAGCGCACAAAAGTCGGGTACCACGGCTGCATCACGAACTTGACGAACGTCCGTCTCCATCTCATCCACGGCCACCTGGAAAGGTCTGCTCGTAGCCATCGTTCCCTGGAATAGTTCGCAACGGCGTTAGGCGCTACAGCGCTAAGCGCGCAAATAAGCAATCCAATCGGCATAAGGAGGTCGGTCATCGAGATCGTCTTAATAAATTGCAGCGTCCTCATAATTGTGACTCACGAAATAAAGGTTCAGCGACAGCCCGCAAGTACTACTATTGCTGGATGAAACTTCACTACATGGAGATCGTCACTTCGGATGTAGATGCTGTGCGTGCTGCCTATGAGGCTGCACACGGCATTAAGTTCCTATCAGCTGATCCCCTTCTTGGGGGCGCGCGGACGGCTCCCCGGCCGGATGGGGGCAGCATCGGCGTGCGCGGTCCCTTGCGGGATACGGAGGAGCCCGTCGTTCGACCGTACTGGCTCGTTGACGACATCGATGCAGCGTTGGCTGCGGCATCAAAGCAGGGCGCGTTGGTTGCGCACCCCCCGCTGGAGATTCCAGGAAAGGGTACGTTCGCGATCTACATCCAGGGAGACGTGGATCACGGGTTGTGGCAATTATGATTTCTGGTCTGACAAATCGCTTCAATTCCAATTTCCCGGACGCCCATTGGCAGGGTTCTTTCGCGCCGTGGCTCTCTAAACTTGCGCAGCGACAACGGGCAACTTCGCCGCCTCCCACGCCGTGATGCCACCAGCGATTTCACTGACAATCTCGAACCCGCTACCTTGCAACAAGCTCGCGGCGATAGACGACCGGTAGCCTCCGGCACAATAAACGAGCAACGGCCGGCTTTTCGGCAGCGTGTTTATATTTTCCAAAAGATGATTTAGCGGCAAGCCCAAGCTGCCGGCGATATGCTTCTGTTCACGCTCTCGCGGTGCGCGCACGTCGATAGCCAGCGGCGGCTGATTCGATGACAAAAGTTCGGCGGCGTATTGCGCGCTGAGGCGATCGGTGAACGCGATCAGTTCCGGCCGCGATTCGAGACTCTGCAACCCGTTCTGCAAATATCCGGCCACGTGATCGAACCCGATGCGGCCGAGGCGGATGGCCGATTCGTTCTCCCGGCCAGGGTCGGCGATGATTACGATGGGATGATTTCGGTCGAGCACGGTTCCGGCCCACGTCGCATACTGGCCGACGAGTCCGATATTGATGCTGCCCAACAAATGCGCTGAAGCAAATTCGCCGGCATCACGCGTATCGAGGATCTGCGCGCCGTCTGCTTGCAATAACAACACAGCGTCCAGCGTCAGCGGATTCATCTCGCGCGCCAGCGCCTGGTCGAGCGTTGGCCGCTCCTGGCTATTCAGCACAGCGTCATAGTTGAAGTAGGCCGGAGCTTCCGGTTGATCGGCGGTCACCACCTGAACGAATTCTTCCTTGCTCATGGGCTGAAGCGCGTAGTTGGATCGCCGCTGCTCTCCCAGTGTGGAAACCGTCTCCTTGCTGAGCGCTTTCCCGCAAAGCGAACCCGCACCATGCGCCGGATACACTAGAATTTGGTCCGGCAGCGCCAACAGCTTCGCGTGCACGGAATCGAAGAGCATGCCCCCGAGTTCGGTGGCCGACCATCCCAATGCCGCGCGCAGATCGGGCCGCCCTACATCGCCGATGAATAAAGTGTCGCCGGTAAGTACGGCGTGCGGCTGAGAATCGCTGATATTCAGATCGTAGACGACGATGGAGATTGACTCCGGCGTATGCCCCGGCGTTTCCATCACTTTCAGGCGTACCCGTCCAAATTCGAGAATGTCGCCATCGCGAACAGGAGTAAACGCGTAGCCCGCTTTAGCCGCAGCGCCAAGATAGATTGTTGCGCCTACGCGATCGCGCAATTCCAAATGTCCGGCGACGAAATCAGCGTGGAGATGCGTCAGAAATACGTGCTTGATCTCGAGCGCGTGCTCGGCGGCAAACGAAATGTATTGGTCGATGTCCCGCTGCGGGTCAACAACCGCCGCCGTGCCCGTCACCTCGTCCCCAATAATGTACGAAGCATGAGCCAGGCACGGCAGGTAGAACTGCTTAAAGATCACGCGGCATCACCTTCGCTCGCCGCTGCTACTTCGGCTGGGGAACGATCCGCAGATAAGGCCGCGGCGCCTTCCAGCCGCCAGGATACTTCTGATTGGCCTCTTCCTCCGTCACCGCTGGCAGAATGATGACGTCCTCGCCCTGTTTCCAGCTCACCGGCGTCGCCACCTTGTGCTTGGCCGTGAGTTGCATCGAATCGAGCACGCGCAGCACTTCGTCGAAGTTGCGGCCGGTGCTCATCGGGTAGCTGAGCATCAGCTTGATTTTCTTGTCCGGACCGACCACGAAGACGGTACGCACGGTGGCGTTCGTGGCCGCAGTACGCCCTTCGGAAGTGTCGCCGGCATCGGCCGGCAGCATGTCATAAAGCTTGGCCACCTTGAGTTCCGGATCCCCGATCATCGGGTAGTTCACCTTGTGGCCTTGAGTCTCTTCGATGTCCGCAGCCCACTTGCTGTGACTGCTCACCGGGTCCACGCTCAAGCCGATGATCTTGCAATTGCGCTTTTCGAATTCGGGCTGCAGCCCAGCCATATAACCCAGTTCCGTGGTGCACACCGGCGTAAAATCTTTGGGATGCGAGAACAATACGGCCCAGCCGTTGCCCATCCACTCGTGGAAGTTGAGCGTGCCTTGCGAAGTTTCGGCGCTGAAATTGGGAGCTTCGTCGTTTATGCGCAACACAATTTCCTCCTGAAGAATGAGTTGCCACTCTGGTCGTACAGTTCTAATTTCACTTGGGCCGTCTCGCCCTTGGCGACCGCTTCGAGCCTCGCATTATAAATGAAAATCCGCAACTTGCGGCCCCAGATGCCGCTCGTTCACCGCGAATCTTAGGCATGAGCGAAATCGCAGCCGACGGGGACGCGGCGTAAATTTTTTTGTGACATTAGATTATGATTATCATCTAAACGAACAAAAGAAAGTACAGGGGGGTGGGACATGCCGGCGAAGGACATCTTTTACATCGACACCGCTCTGGGCTATCTCGCCGGGGCGCTGTGCATCGCGACTTACGTCTGGCCGCGGCTGAAGGCGATGGATCGCGTCGACGCGCACCGCGCAATCGCCACGTTTAACAGTTTCCGTTTCTTCGGTTTGGTCTTCCTGCTGCCCGGGTTTGTCGGACCGAACCTGCCGCAGGCCTTCGCTGCGCCGGCGGCTTACTGGGACCTCGGCACCGGAGTGCTCGCAATCCTCGCGCTGCTGACGGTGCGCGTGCGCTTCCTGTTCTGGCCGTTGGTCTGGGCGTTCAATCTGGTCGGCCTCGCCGACCTCGTCATGGACACGGTGCACGGGGTCAGCGTGAATCTGCCGTCCGTGGCTGGGTACCTCGGGGCGGCTTACGCGATCCTCATGCTTTACGTGCCGGCGCTTTTCTGGATGCACCTCCTCGCGTTCCGGCTGCTGCTGCGACCCGCACGCGGTTCGTAATATTCTCCTCCGACAGCTCCCTCACCCATTCACCACCCAACTAACGACCGCAACCATGCAATCGTACCGCCGGCATCCTGCCGGCGTTTTCCGCGCGCCAACCTAAATCAGAAGCGTCAGCACAAGCCGTCCCATTAGAACATCACTCAACTCGCGTGCTTCGATGAGAGGCTGTTCGAATTTCGGTGGGAGCCCCCGCATTCATGCGGGGGAGGAGCGCTTCAGCGCTCCGAAAAGCTCCGCGCTCCACTCTCTCCGGCTTCAGCCGCCGCTGCGCACTCTGAATGACCCGCGAAGAATCCGAGCACGAATAGGATCGCACGCCCAACTTCGCCAGGTGGCGCAACCTTTCTTTTTTTCTGACATGACCTGAACACCACGCATCACAGTTGTCATCTCTGAAAGCGCGACTGTCATCCCGAACGAAGTGAGGGATCTGCGTTTGCCTGTCGGCGGGCGCCTGTTCGCATTTCGGTGGGAGCCCCCGCATTCATGCGGGGGAGGAGCGCTTCAGCGCTCCGAAAAATCCGCGCTCCAATCTCCCCGGCTTCAGCCGCGGCCGCGCGCTCCGATTCCGAGGAGGACAAGCGAAGAATCTGAGCACTAGTAGGATCATGTCAGAAACATGGCAGAGGGGGACTCGAGGCCAAATTGAAGAACATGGTATGTGGTTGCTCAGTGGGTGTAGCGACTGCGATTCCGAATCGTGCAAATGGCGGACTGGGCGCCGATGTCTGCAACGCTCGCTTACACGCCCAACGAAACTTCGCTCCCTCCAAAAGAGCACACCGAAGTTAATGTGTCTGCGCAGATGTTGGCATCTTCACCATCGTCTGCGGTTGGTGCCAGCCAGCTTCATTGCTTAATTCCGAAGTCATAACCCGTGTTTCCTAATGCGCTGAAAGTCACCATATATTCGGCGGGCTTCAAATCTTCGTTCGGCGTGAGTATGAAGATACCATCCGAAATCGCCCTCGCGGTGACATCTGGCATTCGGTCTTTGCTAATCCCCGACTTGAACGTGAACACGTTCCCGCCGCTAGTGGTCTGCAATTCGCGATGATCTTTCTTTTTGTCGAAGCGAATGATTAACAAGTCGCGCCCGGTGCGCCCGGCGATTTCCGCTAATTGCGGCAATTCCTTGATACAAAACGTTGGTTTCTTATCTTCAATTTGGATTGGTGATTCGGCGTCACGGAACGTCCAAACGTATTGCGGAGTAAGTCCCGGAACAAACATCTTTCCAGCGTGCTTAAGCCCTCCACCAGCCATTGAGATCGGCTCCAGTTTCTGCCAGCCTCGTGGGGTCTTGTAGTAGAAGCCATCTGTAAGGGATTCGATTTCTTTAGGGACGCTCGTGTCTTGTCCAGCACAAGCCAATATCACGCTTGCGAGAAGAACCGCGCAGACCGACGTTCGTCGAAACACCGGGGCACTCCTAAACAATCTAAACTTGCTCCGGCCTCTGATACTGCCGCAACCGCTTGCCGGCAAGGCTTGCTATCGTTTCTTGAGTTCCTTTAAGACTTGGTTTTCGGAAGCGTCTTCCGGAAGCCCAAGTTTCCTTTTGAGAGTCTCGAACTTCGCATCGGCCCTAATTATTCCCTCCGCAAATCCCGGATGCTTCTCGCGAATCGTACCGATGAGGGTGTCTTTGCGCTTCCGCGGCTTTGGTGCCATCTTCGATGACCTCCCTTGTCTTATGTGCCAATCGAGCTACGTTGTCCATTCGTTACTAGCGGAACGCTGCGCGAGGAGCAACCGCCGGGACCACACACCCGTAGGAATGGCCCTGCTATTTCCCGGTTATCAGACCACGCCTCCCTGGCAGGGGTCGAATCGCGCTAATCTGCGTGTTGTATACTCCACGCGAAGGACGGCCGATGAGCCATTCCGTTCCAAACGAACGAGCACATGATGCGGCGAGCTTCGTAGGCAGACACTGCGTAGCACTTCTAGAACCGGATTCCTACGCGGCAGGCGGAGTACGAATGGTGGGTTCCGGAACGTTGGTCCGATTCCGCCGCCGAAGTTTCATTCTGACCGCTACACATGTCTGGCAACGTCTGCGAAAACACGACGTGATCCATTTCACGATGGTTCGCGGAATGAATCATTCTTCTAAAGTCAGCCGGGAGGCATTGAAACCGTACTCCCTCGGCGATATTGCTTATCAGGACCTTACGCCTACGTCGCCAGATCTGACTTTGTTAGAGCTGAATCCAGTCGACGCCAACCTTATCGAAACGCGTCTTAGCTTCATGCCTCTCGAAAAGGCATTTAACGCAAGGAAAGACGAACTCCATCAAGATATTCTCGTTGCTGGCGCGCCAGGAGTCTTAGGCAAATCAGAATGGGACCATCTTGCATTCGAAATTCGCGGGGTCTTCGCCAAAGGCGAGATTCGGGAAGAGTCCGACGGGGACCTTGATTTCATTATCATTGACCCTTCTCAAGATGCCGATAGCCCGATCAAGGAATGGGGAGGAATGAGCGGCGGGGGTCTTTGGTTGATCGACTACTTCCCGAAGCCTGACGGCGGAATCGACTACGACGTATTCTTACTCGGGGTCGCGTTTTTCCAAACTGGTGAAACGATTCGCTGCCACTCAAGAAAGTCAATCGCCAAACTCGCACGAGCAGTTCTGGAAGCCAAATGAGATTTCACTCAGGTATATGGGGACGAAAGCGGCCCTAACGACGATATAGCGGATCGACTGAAGGAAGTCACGGAATTCCAGAATGCCTAGGTCGGCTACCACCTGCGCGAATCAATAAAAAGCGCTCAGAAGACCCAGATGATGCGGAAGCAGAAGGAACAAGTGCAGCCCCTCGTCGCATTCGATGAGCACCGGACCTTGACCGGAAAACGCAGGTTTCAACAAATGGTATAACAGCTAGGCGTGGCGTTGGCGATAGAGCGACCCTATTGCCGCATCGAGTGTTTTTCGTCGAAATGAAAAGCAAAAATTCGTAAATCTTTCGCGCTCGAATCCTGCTGATTCCCCAACACTTCCGCCAACCTTTACACACTGTGCATTTGCCCGCACCCCGGCGCGCGTGATATAATCAGCCGATTTAATTACTCTAACATTATGATAATTATAGAGTTATCACGCAGAGGACCGCTCGCGTGCCATCACAATGGCCACGCGCCAGTCCTGACGCAGGAAGGAAGCCTCGAAGTGCCTGCCCTGACGCACGAAGGGACGCCGCCAGAGCTGGCTAATGGGGTTCCTATCCCCTTTTCCACTTTCCCTTTTCTCTTTTCAAAGTCTCCCACTTTCGCTTTTCATTCATTTTCTAATCGACAGTCCAAAACGATTAGAAATCGCCGTAACCCAAAGAAAACAATCATCACCAGCCATTTCTAATCGATAGAAAAACAGGGGGTATTTGGTAGGCGCGGTTAGGCGGATTCACCTACTGAATTTGACGCACGGATGCCGGCTGAGAATCGGAGCAGCGCATCAACTCGTCGCGGCCGTTCGTCAGGAGCGAGCAATCAATGTCGTGCGCGCTATGAATGGCTTCTTCGGAATTCGAACCGGAAGCCGTGGCGCAGTGCGATGCGTTGTTAAACGTGGTGCAGACCTCGTACGTCACCTGCGTCTGCCGGAACGACGACCAGATCAAAATGCCGACGAACAGCACGCCGCCGCTGATGGTGATCCATCGCACCTGTTTGGATTTGTTCGCCATTCCATTCCTCGCGCCGTTCCCAACGTCATTCTTAACGGACGATCAGCGATGAGGCCTTTTGTCACGGGTGCTCATACGCCGCGCCACTTCCCGCTGGATATACACCTTAATATTCGGCGGAATTCCCGGAAGCGTCGAGATATCTTTCAAGTCCTGCGCGGTGAGATTTGGCAGAAACGCCATGATGGCGCGCAGCGGCGTATGCCGGTTCCGCACGAGGGCGAGCCTTACGTTGTAATGGCAAGACCACTTCGCGTGCTCCGCAATCGCCGTCACGACGCGCGCCGGCGTCGCACTCATCGCAAGAACTTTCAGAATCTGGCTCTCGGAAAGAAATGGATTGCCGAGCGCGGCCGTCGTCGCTTCAACGTGCCCTTCCTGAATGATCGCGCCGGCAACGCGCGAAGGTCCGCGGCGCGCAAGCGTCAGCTTCTGCCCAATCGGAATTTGCGGGATCTTACCGATGAGCATTTCCTCCGCAATCCGGCGCGTTTCCGCCTGCGCCGACGGAGCCAGGCTCACATGAACGAGATCGAAAACAAAAAGCTGGCGCACGATCGGATTCGCGACGCGCGGCGGCGTATGCGGGTGAACGGCAAGCGCGAGCCGCAACGATTCGTTCTTGAGCCATTTCGTCTGCTGCGCGACTGCGGCCACCACCGTCGCGCTTATGTCCAAACGCTGAAGCAAAATGTGGATGTGCGATTCGTCAAGCGCGGGATTTTCAAGAAGCGCGATGAGAACCACTTCGTTCTTGTCATGAACGAGAGTGAGAATTTCTTCAGCGGGCGCGTGGCGCGCTCTCGCCGCATCGGCAGTGGAATCAGTGGACATCGGCAGCGCGGCGAGCGGCCGAACGAGCCAGATTCGCCGCAGCTTCCGCCGGTGACGTCTGCAGCGGCCCAATCTTCGCGCGCGACGCGATCTCGCCGAGCCGCGCATCGACGAGCGAATCGAGAAATTTGCAATGGCCAAAAACGCCGCCGGCGCGAATCAGCGGAAATGCTTCGCCCGCGAGGCCGAGTTTCGTGATCACGTGCTCGGCCAACTCGACGAGCGCGGCCGCAGCGCCGGCGAGAATCGTGCGCGAGACTTCGTCGCCTTCTTGCGCCGCGCGCGCCACCAGCGGATAAACGCGCGGGAAAACTTCATCGGGATCTTTCGCAATATGCTCGATGACGCCGCTCCAGTCGCGGTAATCCAGCGCCTTCAGCACCCGCGCCGAGAGCACCGTTGCCGGGCTCAGGCCGTCGTCGTAGCGTCGCACCGCCGTGAGCGCGCGTCGCCCGATATCGAACGCGCTTCCTTCGTCGCCGAGCCACGGGCCCCAGCCACCGGCGCGCACGGTCTTGCCCTCGGCGTTGCGGCCGTAGGCAACAGAACCTGTTCCGGCCATCAGCACCACGGCCGGACCGGCGGCCGCGGCCGCGGCCAGCGCGATTTCAATGTCGGTGGTGACTTTTACTTCGGCTTTCGGAAAGGAGCGCTCAAGAAAAGTACTCATGCGCTTTGCGACGGATGGGCGCCCAGCGCCGCCAAATCCAGCGCAGATGCCGTTGATATCAATCGCGCGAATGGATTGGCGCGCGAGCACGGCATCGGCCGCGCCGCTCACTGCGAACCATGCTTTCGGGTAGCCCGAGCGCAATGGGTTCGACGGGCCGCCTTGCGCCTTGCGTAGCACGCGCCCTTCGGCATCGAGTAGAACGCAATCCGTCTTCGTTCCACCGCCATCGAATCCGAGAAAGTAATTCATTGCCGGCTGCTCCTTGGTCTGCGCATTTCGTGACGGACGCGTTGTGCGTTTGCTTGACACTATCGAGAGCGCGAAGTTAGCATCGCGCCTCTCACCTTAACCGAATGCGGATCAGCCAAATCGACCTCGGAATTCTCCTGCTATATCTCGCCGGCGTTACGCTGCTCGGCGTTTGGTTCCGTCGCGGCCAGAAAGATGTGCGCGACTATTTCCTTGGGGGCCGGTCGGCGCCTGCTTGGGCCCTCGCGTGCTCGATCGTCGCCACCGAAACTTCCACGCTCACGATCATCGGCACGCCGGGAATTGCCTTTGGCGGCAACCTTGGATTCCTCCAACTTGTGCTGGGCTATTTGGTGGCTCGGGTAATTTTGTGTGTCGTGCTGATACCCCGGTATTTCCAGGGCCAATTCTATACTGCCTACCAGCTATTGGAGAAGAGGTTTGGGCCGCGGGTCAAGTCCGCGGCTGCGGTGGTTTTTCTGGTCACTCGGGCGCTGGCTGAAGGTGTGCGAATAGCGGCTGTGGGCAAGGTGGTGAGCGTCGCGTTTGGCACAGGCGACCGCGCGGCGATCGCAATCGTTACCGTTCTCACGCTTTTCTATACTTTCGAAGGAGGTTTGAAGGCCGTAATTTGGACGGACGTGCTGCAACTTTTCATTTACATTACGGGCTCGATCGCCGCGTTTTTTTTGCTGCTGCATCGAATTCCGGATGGATGGGTTGGTGTGACGCAAGCGGCCGCAGCGGCTGGCGGAAAGTTTCGAGTTTTCGATTTTACGTTCAGTCTGACGCGGAGTTATACGTTTTGGTCGGGCCTCATCGGCGGAACATTTCTCACAATGGCTAGCCACGGCACGGATCAGACAATGGTCCAGCGGTTGCTCGCGGCGCGGTCGGAGCGCGACGCAAAAACCGCGCTGCTTGGCAGCGGCGTTATCGTGTTTTTTCAGTTTGCGCTTTTTCTGGTTATCGGCGTAATGCTTTTCGTTTTCTATCAGCACGCTGCTCCTGGAATGGTTGCGGCCGATCCCGATCGGATTTTTCCGGAATTTATTGTGAGCCAGATGCCGGTCGGACTTACAGGATTAGTGCTCGCGGCGATTCTCGCGGTCGCGATGTCGAATGCGAGCGGCTCGCTTAATTCGCTGGCGTCGTCAACAATAATGGACTTCGGCAAGAATGCGAATTACGGCGATGCCGCCTCGCAATCTGCGCTGCTGAAAAAATCGCGGCGCATGACGCTGGCATGGGGCGTCGTCCTCGGTGCGCTGGGCCTTGTGCATTGGGGCCCTGTGCTCGTTGCCGGACTGACGATCGCGTCGCTGACTTATGGAGCGACGCTTGGATTATTTTTGCTCGGTATTTGGAACAGGCGTGCCAACGCGACGGGCGCGCTCGTGGGAATGTTCATTGGCCTTGGGACGATGCTCGCCGTTAAACTTTTCACGCCCTTGGCGTGGACTTGGTACGTTCTCGCGGGCACTCTGATTACGTTTGCCGCAGGAAGCATTGCGAGTGCGATTGCCGGAACCAATGGCGGACGCGTGTCCGAGAGATTCAGCGAATGACCAAAGAGGAACAACCGAAAGCAAAACAGCTCGGGCTCGTGCGGGGACTGGGGTCGTGGGCCGCTGTTGCAATCGTCGTTGGAACGATGATCGGCACCGGAATTTTCCTGAAGCCGGGCGAAATGGCGTCGGTCGGGCGGTCTGTCAGCGTTGTTTATGCGGCATGGATCGTCGGCGGACTACTTTCGCTCTTTGGCGCGCTTTCGTTCGCAGAACTCGGCGCGGCGATTCCAGAGGCGGGCGGGCAATATGCTTATCTTAGTAAAGGCTTGAGTCCGGTTTGGGGATTTCTTTTCGGATGGATGCATTCGACGGTCGGTGAAACTTCGTCGTCGTCGTCAATCGCTGCGGGATTGGCGCGATTTCTCAGCTTTTTGATTCCCGTCATCGCCGCGCCTATCTTTACCTGGCATATTGCGCTTCCCTTCACTGGCAAACCATACGATTTCGTGTTCACTTGGGCGCAACCAACGGCTGTAGCCGCGATAGTGATCTTCACCTTCATTAATTATCTCGGCGTGCGGCTTGGCGGTGAGGTGCAGGTGGCGCTTACGGTTCTCAAGGTCGCGGCTGTTGTGGCCATCGTGGGTGCGGGATTTCTATTCGCGCACGGAAGCACCGCGCACTTCCATCCGTTTTGGCCTGTGAGCGAATCCTCGAGTACGTTGGGAGCATTTCTCGCTGCGCTTGCGGCGGCGCTCTGGGCTTACGACGGCTGGGAAAATCTAAATCGGGTCGGATCGGAAATTCAGAATCCTCAGCGCAATTTTCCTCTGGCGCTTGCCGGCGGAACAATTCTTGTGACGGTTATTTATCTACTTTTCAGCGCTGTCTGCTTCTACGCGCTGCCATTTCCTGCGGTGGCGGCGTCACAGCACGTCGCATCGGACGTCGTCGTAAGCATCGCCGGGCACGGCGCGGCGTTTTGGGTCACCCTCGCTATGATCGTGTCGGCGTTGGGGACACTCAATTCGTCTATCTTGAGCGGCGCGCGCGTGCCCTACGCCATGGGACGCGACGGCTTGTTTTTCCGCGTGACGGCGAGCGTGAATCCGAGATTCAGAACGCCCGGAGGCGCGCTGATTTTTCAGGGCACGCTGGCGAGCGTAATGGCGCTGACGGGAACTTTCGAGGAGCTGACGTCCCTTTTCGTTTTTGCGGCGTGGATTTTCTACGCGCTGTCAGTCGTCGCAATGTTTCGCTTGCGGCGAATTGCGCCGGACATGCCGCGGCCTTATCGCACGTGGGGCTATCCGGTCGTGCCTGGATTATTTTTGGTGGGAGCGGCGGCGCTCACATTGAATATTTGGATCGACCGTCCGTTGCGGTCTTCGATTGGCCTCGCGATCATACTTTCGGGACTTCTCTTTTACCGGCACTGGAAAGCTGCAAAACAATAGCTCGGCGGGAACCGCTACGCTGCGATGTTGATGTGCTGGCAGGCAATTGGCGCCGCTTCGGAATTTACGAAATCGGAATGAAATATTTGGGCGAGGATAGCGATGCCCTGCGCGAGGCGAGGTCCTGAGCGGGAGAAATAGCTGTTTGCATCCACGGCGAAGACGGAATTGCTCCGAACCGCGGGGACATCGCGCCAATCGTGCGGGAATGAAGTCGCGCGAAATTCTTGGGCCGCTCGTGGCGCGCCGTAACCGCACGGCATTATGACGATGACCTGTGGTTGCGCAGCGACGACATCGCCGCTCACGATCTGCACGGACGGTTTACCAGCTTTCGCGAGGACATCAATTCCGCCTGCGCATTCGACCATTTCCGGAACCCAATGTCCGGCGTTGAATAAAGGATCGAGCCATTCAATGCAAGCCACACGTCGGCTCGGACGCGCGGATTTGGTTTTCTCGCAAATTGCATCTACTTCGGCACGCAGCTTTTCCGCGAGAGCATTTGCGACTTCGTCCGTGCCGGTAGCGGCACCCACACGGCGAATGTCGTCCCAAACGTCGGCGAGTGTGTGGGGCGCGAGCGTCAATATGCGCGGCTGCTTTTTTAATTTTGATAGCGCAGTTGCCAAATCATCCGGAGATGCTGCGCAGACGTGGCAGAGATCCTGCGTGATGATGAGATCGGGCTCGAGCTCGCGTAGAAGATCATCGCGAACGGCATAGATACTCTCGCCGCGCTGGATAATTTCGCTGACGCATTGATTAATGACGGCCGCCGGCGCCGTCGGATCGAGACGCGGCTGAATCAACGCGGGCTTTTTCGACGCGGCGGGCGGAAAGTCGCACTCGTGCGTCACGCCCATCACGGAATCTTCGAGGCCGAGCGCGAAGAGGATTTCGGTAGCCGACGGAAGCAAAGAACAAATTCGCATCGAGCAGAGTTTAACTGGTCGGGCGCAGCAGCCGCAATCTCAGCCGCGCGATGCGGCGGCTTCGCGCGGGAGCACGTCGGCGAAGACGAAGCCATCGCGCTCGACGATCTCGCCAGGTTGAATGCAGATCGATTGCTGGAACATCGGACCTGCAAAGGCAAATGTGTGGAATTCACCGTTTTCGCCGCATGGGTCGACGCCAGGCGGAAGTTCACGCACAAGGGATTCATCCCAAATTTTGCCCGCGAATTCGCGGCTCAGGCGCGTTGGATCGACGCAGGTGATAATTGCGCGAAGGCCGGCGGCTAGCATTTCTTCCGCGAGCGCCCGCGTATCGCTTCTCCAGATCGGAAAAAGAGGCGTGATACCACATGCAGCTAGGCGCTCCTCGCGATAGCGGCGAATGTCTTCGAGAAAAAGATCGCCAAAAGCGACGTGAGTGACTCCTTCTTCTTGTGCACGTTTCATCGCGGCGGCCATTGCTGTTTCGTAGACTTCGTTTGGACACGGCGACGGAATCGGAACGGTAATTAACGGAAGGCCCGCGGCGCGCGCCTGAATTTCAAGCAGCGCTCCGCGCACGGCATGCATGGCGACGCGGGCGTGTGTTCGGTTCACCGTAGTGAGCAAAGCAACGACGTCGAATTCACGACGCTGACCTAAAGTGTGCAGCGCCCAGGCGCTGTCTTTTCCCGTGCTCCATGCAAGCCATGCCTTTGGAGGTTGTGCCACGGCGCCTACTTTGCGGGATACAACAGATAGTTGTCACGCATTTTTCGAAAAGCGGCGAGATCGCCGGCCCAACTGGCGACGATAGCGGCGGGCGAATCGCCTTTTTGCAGGCGAGCTACTGTCGAAGCGGAGCCGAGAAGTTCAATGATTTTCTCGAGATGAAATTCTTCGGGATACATTTTTGTGAGCGTCGAGGCGATTTCGAGGCCCATTGTCATCGAGCGAAGTGCGGCGGGATCAGTGATTGAGAGAGCGACGCCGCTGCAGGATTGCCCTTGGTAAACTCCAGACGTGGGCGTGAAGTGTGCGGGCGCGAACCGGACGCCCGCGATATTGCGGCGATTCAGATCGTCCGCAAGTTTATCGGCTTCTAACCACGGCGCGCCGAAAATCTCGAATGGCGCCGGAGTGCCGCGGCCAACGGAAATTCCTCCGGCCTGAAGAATTTCGATTCCGGGATAAAGCAAAGTTGCGTTGAGGGTGCGGAGATTCGGCGATGGAGGAATCCACGCGAGACCGGTGGACTCGAAACGTTCGGAGCGGCGCCAACCTTTCATGGCTATAACATGCAAGTCCGCGCCGATTTTGTTTTCGGCATTGAACATTTGCGCGAGTTCGCCCATGGTCATCGCGTATCGAACGGGCATTGGGAAGTATCCGACGAATGAAAGGCGATCGCGATCGAGCATGGGGCCTTCGATCGTTCCGCCATCCAGAGGAGCGGGCCGATCCAAAACGTAGAACGAGATGTGCGCTTTTGCCGCTTCCTCCATTGCGTAAGCCATTGTGGTGATGAAGGTGTAGAAACGCACGCCAGCATCTTGAATGTCGAAGACGAGTGTGTCGATTCCGTTCAGCATATCGACTGTTGGCCTTCGAGTTTCGCCGTATAAGCTAAAAACTGGCAGTCCGGTGGCGGGATCCGTCGTCGAAGAAACTCGAGCTTCTTCGCGGCCCACGAGACCATGCTCGGGACTGAAGATGGCGACGAGTTTGACGCCGTGTGCATGCGCGAGGACGTCGACCGTGCGCAGCCCGGCGGCATCCACGCCGGTTTGATTGGTGATTAGACCGACGTGTTTGCCGCGTAACGGCGTAAACTTTTCCTCTTCGAGAACGTCAATTCCGGTTTTCACGTGAACGCTAGCGTTTTTGCGAGCTGGCGGGCGCGGCTGAGCGGATGGCGCGTGAGAGATCGACGCGATGAAGAATGGCGTCGCTAGAAAAATCGAGAGGAATGGAATCAATGGGCGCAAGGAGTGTGAGTTGTCTCGAATAAACCCGTGTGCTATATACAGCGAGGATATGCAGGCGTCAATCCAGGAACTCAGGCGCGAGTGAATGCGTGCACGCTGGAGTTTCCTGCTATGCTTTATTCTTGCGATGACACCTGCAAGCCGCTCTGCGAAATCCGCAACCGCGAAGTCGAAACGCGCGCCCGCCGACTCTGCCTGGGTTGAAAAAACGCTCAAAAGTATGTCGCTCCAGGAAAAACTGGGGCAAATGCTCGTGGTGTATTACTTCGGCGAATTTACTTCGACGGAGAGCAGCGATTATCGGGATCTCGTTGACGAGGTAGAAAAAAAGCACGTCGGCGGATTCATTCTTGGCACGCGGCGGCAGCCGCTTGGCATCGAGCGCGGGGGCGTTTACGCCGCTGCCGTGCTTGGAAATCAAATGCAGAAACGCACGAAGATTCCGCTGATTATTTCAGCGGATTTCGAGCGCGGAACGGCGATGCGGATTGACGAGGGCACCGGCTTTCCGTTCGCGATGGCTGTCGGCTCGACCGACAATCCCAAAGACGCTTATACGATCGGCAAAGTGACCGCGCTCGAAGCGCGGGCTGCGGGAATCCGCTGGATTTTCGCGCCAGATGCCGACGTGAATGACAATCCCGACAATCCAATCATCAATATTCGGTCGTTTGGCGAAGATCCGAAGCGCGTTGGCGAATATGTGGCGGAATTCGTTCGCGGCGTGCAGGAAAACGGCGGGCTCGCGACGGCGAAACATTTTCCGGGCCACGGCGACGTTAGCGTGGATTCGCATCTTTCGCTTGCGACTGTGCCGGGTGATCGCGCGCGGCTCGAGAGTGTCGAACTGGTTCCCTTTCGCGCGGCGATTGCGGCTGGCGTTGGCAGCATCATGACGGGACATCTTGCTGTGCCGGCGTTTGAGCCGGACACGAATTTGCCGGCGACGATGTCTCCGCACATTCTGACCGATCTTCTGCGGAAAGAACTTGGCTACGAAGGATTGATCGTGACCGATGCGCTGGACATGGGCGGCGTCACATCGCTCTATCCGCCGGGCGAGGCTGTCGCGGGTGCGGTCGCGGCGGGCGCTGATGTGCTGCTGCTTTCACCGAATGACGATGCGGCGTTGCAGGGGCTCGAAGACGCGGTGAAATCGGGGCGGATTCCGATGGCGCGCGTGGACGATGCGGTACGGCGGATTTTGCGCGCCAAAGCACGGCTCGGACTCGATAAAGATCAATTTGTGGATGTCGACGCGATCAACGCGAAATTTGGGAAGCCGGAATTTATCGCTGCAGCGCAGGACATGGCCGATCGCGGCGTCACTTTGCTGCGCGATGCTGCGCACGTTTTGCCGCTGGACGCGGCGCGACCGCTGCGGCTGCTGCTGGTTCAACTTTCAGGTGACTCCGATCCGTATCCGGGTACGGCTTTTGAGGAAGAGGTTCGATCGAAGGTGAGTTCGGTGACGGTGTTGCGCGCGGACACGCAATTTTCGAAAGTAGGGGCGCTGAAGATGCCTCCGCCGGACACATATGATGTGGCGATCGCGGCAGTTTACGTTCGTGTGGCGGACCGCAAAGGAAGCGTTGGACTGCCAGACGAGCAGGCGGCGATCGTGAATGATTTGATTGCGGGACCGAAGCCGGTGATCGTCGCGGCGTTTGGCAGTCCATATTTGATCGAGCGATTTCCGAACGCGAAGACGTGGATTGCGGAATTCAGCACCCCTGATATTTCGCAGCGGGCTGTGGCGCGCGCGATTTTTGGGCAGAATGCGATCGGCGGGAAAATTCCGGTGACGGTGCCGGGGGTGGCGAAGCGCGGCGACGGAATCGCAGTTGCAAAATATTCGATGACGCTTGGGCCTGCGTCCGCCGAAATGAACGGGCGGCTGAAGCACGCGTACGAAGTACTCGATCAGGCGGTGGACACTGGCGCGTTTCCCGGAGGAGTCGTCGCTGTCGGCTATGGTGACAATCTTGCGGTACATCCGTTCGGGAGATTCACTTACGATAAAAGTTCGCCGGCGGTGAGCGCGGACACGATGTACGACCTCGCGTCGGTGACGAAAGTGGTGGCGACGACAACAGCGATTATGCTGCTCGAGGAAGATCATCGGATTGATATCAATTTGCCGGTGTCGCGCTATTTGCCCGAATGGATGAACGCAGCGGCGAAGGATCCGAATCCGGAGTGGCGCGCGAAGGTGACGGTGCGGAATTTGCTGCTGCACGATTCCGGGCTTCCGGCACACAAGAAATTTTACGAAGAGGTTGACGGCAAGGAGAAGGTGATCGCGCGCGCCGTCGCCGAGCCGCTTGTATCCGAGCCCGGCACGAAGGTCGAGTATTCGGATTTGGGTTTCATGTTGCTCGGCGAAATTATCGAACGGCTGACGGGGCAAGATCTCGACGCGTTTGCGAAGGATGAAATTTTCGAGCCGCTGGGGATGGCGCACACGATGTTTGAGCCTCCGAAATCGCTGAGAAAGCTGATTCCGCCGGAGGAAAGGAACGCGGAAGGACGTGAGGGCGTGATCCAGGGCGAAGTGCACGACGGCAACGCTTTTGCGATGGACGGTGTATCCGGGCATGCCGGGCTATTTTCGACGGCTGGGGATCTGGCGATCTTTGCGCAGATGATGCTGAACGGCGGAATTTATGCACAGCACCGGCTGCTCGAACGAGCGACGATCGATGAATTCACGGCGCGCGTGCAGATCGGGAGCTCCGCGCGGGCGATTGGCTGGGATGTGCCGGTCGAGCCGTCGTCGAGCGGCGAATATTTCTCGACGCACAGCTTTGGGCATACCGGCTTCACGGGTACATCCATCTGGATTGATCCTGAGAAACAATTGTTTGTGATTCTGCTGACGAATCGCGTTTATCCGACGGCGGAAAATATCAAGATTCGCCAGGTGCGGCCGATTTTGCACGATGCCGTCGTCGAGGGATTGGGCCTTGCGACCGGGCGCGCCGCGGCCCATTAGTTCATTCGGTACGTTCTCGAAACACTCCGGCGTTCTCTCCGTGACGAAGCATTTCCAAAGTTATAATTCCGAAGATGAAATTGCGCGCGTCTAAAGTGGCTGCGACGGAGCGGCGTAATTCACGCTCGTCGGGGCTGGATCGCAAGACGACGCTCGAGATTTTGCGGGTTATCAATCGCGAGGATGAGGGCGTGGCGCGTGCGGTGGCGCGCGAACTACCTGCGATCGCGCGGGCTGTGGACGCGATTGCGCTGGCGTTTCGTCGAGGCGGGCGTTTGATTTACGTGGGCGCGGGCTCGAGCGGGAGGATGGGGGCGCTCGATGCGTCTGAGTGTCCGCCGACATTTGGAGTGCCGAGGGCGCGCGTGCAGGCCATTATTGCTGGCGGCCGGCGCGCGCTGACGGATGCCGTCGAAGGCGCTGAGGATTCCGCAACACAAGGCGCGCGGTACATTTCGGCGATGCGCGTTGGCGCGAACGATGTGATTGTAGGCGTCGCCGCTGCGGGGACGACACCATTTGTGCTCGGGGCGCTGCGGGAGGCGCGGAAGCGCAAAGCCTTTACGGTGGCGCTGACGGCAAATCGCGGCGCGGCGATCGCGAAATTGGCGCGCGTTACGATCGCGCCGGAGACTGGGGCGGAAGTGATTACGGGCTCGACGAGGATGAAAGCGGGGACGGCGCAGAAAATGGTCCTGAACATGCTTTCAACAGCAGCGATGGTGCGCGCGGGACGCGTTTACGACAACTTGATGATTGATGTGGCGATGACGAATGAGAAGTTACGGCGACGAGCGGTGAGGATACTCGAGCAGGCTAGCGGGAAGACGGCGTTGGCGGCGGAACACGCATTGCGTCAGTCGGGACACGATTTGCGGACGGCGCTCGTGATGCTAAAGACCGGTGCGACGCGCGACGAAGCGCGAAAACGGCTTGAGGCTGCACGCGGCGATTTGAGAAAAGCGCTCGAGAACGGCGCGGCGCGGCGCGGGCGCTCCAGAAAATAAACGTATGGACCGATTCAAAATCGAAGGCGGACGCCGGCTTGAAGGCACGGTGCGAATCAGCGGGTCGAAGAACGCCTCGCTGCCGGCGATGGCCGCGGCGTTGCTAACCAACGAGCCCGTGCATCTCACGAATATTCCGGCGGTCCGCGACATCATCACAATGGCGAAGCTGCTCGCGCACATGCGGGCGAAAGTGCAAAGCGAAGTTTACCCGCCGACTGAATTCACCATCAGCGCCGAAGAAATTTCGCACGCGGAAGCACCGTACGAATTGGTGAAAACGATGCGCGCGTCGGTGCTGACGCTGGGGCCGCTGGTGGCACGATTCGGCTACGCGCGCGTGTCGCTGCCCGGCGGATGCGCCATCGGCGCGCGGCCGATTGATCTGCATATTCAGGCGCTCGAAAAAATGGGCGCGGCGATCACAGTCGATCACGGGTATGTGGAAGCACGGGCCAAGCGGCTGCATGGAGCGAGAATTCATTTCGACAAGATCACAGTGACGGGAACCGAGAATATTCTGACGGCGGCCGTGCTCGCGGAGGGCGAAACCGTTCTGATGAATGCGGCGCGGGAACCAGAAGTGACCGATCTCGCGGAACTGCTGATCAAGATGGGCGCCAAAATCGAGGGGCTCGGAACGCCGGAACTTCGGGTTCAAGGCGTGGAGAAACTTCACGGGACGTCGCACGCGGTGATTCCGGATCGCATCGAGACAGGAACATTCGTCGTCGCCGCCGCGATCACGGGCGGAAATGTGACGCTGACGAATTGCGCGCCTCGGCATCTGACGGTGGTACTTGACCATTTGCGGAGATGCGGCGTCGAAATCGACGAGCTGAGCGAATGTTCGATGCGGGTGCGTGCGCCGCGAGGGCTACGCGGGGCGGATATTACTACGGAAGAGTATCCTGGCTTTCCGACGGACATGCAGGCGCAATATGTGGCGCTCGCGACGCAAGCGGAAGGGACGTCCGTGATTACGGAGACGATTTTCGAGAATCGCTTTTTGCATGCGAGCGAAATGATCCGCATGGGAGCGAATATTTCAATTGATGGGCGGCAAGCGATCGTCCGGGGGCCATCGAAGCTAAGTGGCGCCGTGGTGATCGCGTCGGACTTGCGAGCGAGCGCGTCTCTGGTTCTCGCCGCTCTTGTGGCGAACAATACGACTTACATTGACAGGATTTACCACCTCGATCGCGGCTACGAATACCTCGAAGCCAAACTGCGGGATCTCGGCGCGAACATCGAGCGGCTTTCGGGTCCTTCTTGAAATGAATAGGGAGGCGATTCGCGCCTCCCTTTCCGAGATGACTTCAAATTGTAGAGGCCTGCCGCGACAGGATTAAGCGCTGGTTCCTTTTTCCTGTTTGTCGCGCGCTTCCTTCAGCAGAGCCTTGCGGCTAAGGCGAACTTTGTTGCCCTCAATCGCGAGGACCTTGACCATCACCTGATCGCCTTCCTTGAGCGCATCGCGAACCGAACGGATGCGCTGCTCGGCGATTTCGCTAATGTGCAGAAGGCCGTCAGTGCCGGGGAAAATTTCCACGAAGGCGCCGAACTCGGCGATGCGAACTACGGTGCCGAGATAGGTCTTGCCGATTTCGGCAGTGGCCGTGATATCGCGGATCATTTTGAGCGCCGTTTCAGCGGCTTTACCATCGGAGGCGAAGACGTTCACTTTACCGTCGTCGTTGACGTCAATTTTTACGCCGGTTGATTCCGTGATCGAGCGAATCTTTTTGCCGCCCGGTCCGATCAAGTCGCGGATTTTATCCGTCGGAATCGTGAGCATGAAGAGATGCGGTGCGTACGGAGAAATCTCGGTGCGCGCCTTGTCAATGGTGCGGTCCATGATGTCGAGGATTTCGATACGCGCCTTTCGGGCCTGCGCCAAAGCTTCTTTCATCATCGGAATGCTGACGCCGCCAACTTTGATGTCCATTTGCAGCGCTGTGATTCCCTGCCGCGTTCCGGCGACTTTGAAATCCATGTCGCCGTAGTGATCTTCCGCTCCGGCGATGTCCGTGAGCACCGCGAAGTTCGAGCCCTCGACGACAAGGCCCATGGCTATGCCCGCGCAGGCCGATTTCATCGGCACACCGGCATCCATGAGCGCGAGAGAACCGCCGCAAACCGTGGCCATCGAAGATGAACCGTTCGATTCGAGAATGTCCGAGACGCAGCGCATGGCGTACGGAAAATCTTCTTCGGCCGGGAGCAGGCTGACCAGAGCGCGCTCGGCAAGAGCGCCGTGGCCGATTTCGCGACGGCCCGGACCGCGAAGGAATTTAACCTCGCCAACCGAGAACGGCGGGAAATTGTAATGGAGCATGAAACGCTTGAAGGATTCTTCTTCGAAGAGAAGATCGAGGCGCTGCTTGTCTTCCTTCGTTCCGAGGGTAACGGTGGCGAGAGCCTGCGTTTCGCCTCGCGTGAATAGCGCGGAGCCATGAACGCGTGGGAGCAGCCCGATTTCGCAGGTAATCTTGCGAATTTCGTCAAACGCGCGGGCATCGGGGCGGCGGCGACGGGCAAGAATATCTTCGCGGAAATATTTCTCGCGCAGGCGCTCGAAAGCGCGATAGGCAAGCTTCCGCTTGTCTTCGTCGTCTTCGGGAATGCCTTCGAGGATTTCCTTCTTGATAGCATCCACAAGCGCGTAGCTCTCGAGCTTCGGATATTTTGCGGTGTCGAGGGAATCGTGGAGACGCGCGCCGAATTTTTGTTCAATTTGCTTCGCAAGGGCTTCGTCAAATGGCGGGGGCGCGACGGCCAGCTTCTTCGGCTGAACTTTCGCATGAAGCTCGCGAATCGCGGCGACGATCTTGCGAACCTGCTCGTGGCCAAAGGCGAGAGCGTCGGTGACGGTGTCCTCGGAAACTTCGAGCGAGCCGGCCTCGACCATGACGATGGCTTCATCGGACCCGGCGACGACGATGTTCAGAAGGCTCGTCTTCTGTTCGGCGACGGTCGGATTGCAAACGAGCTTCCCATCAATCAGGCCGACGCGAACCGCGGCAATCGGCGTATGGAAAGGAATGTTCGAGCAAAATAGAGCGGCCGACGCAGTGGTGACGCCGATCACGTCGGGATCGTTTTCACTGTCGGCTGAAAGAACCAAGGCGACGATCTGCGTCTCGGTGGACCAGCCTTCGGGAAACAACGGGCGCAGCGGCCGGTCAATGAGGCGCGACGTCAGAATCTCGCGCTCGGATGGCCGTCCTTCACGCTTGAAGAATCCGCCCGGAATCTTTCCGGCCGAATAGGTGTTCTCGCGATAATCCACGGTAAGCGGAAGGAAATCCTTCTCCGTGGCTCTTGAATCCATGCAGGCTGTGGCGAGCAGTACAGTATCGCCATACTTGGCCACGACGGAGCCGTGAGCCTGGCGCGCTATCTTTCCCGTTTCAAACGTCAAGGTGCGGCCGCCAATTTCAACACTAACTTGATGCGACATAAACTTTAGAATCCTCCGCGCCCGGAATAATCCGGACGCAATTCAAATCTGCGGGAGAAAATCCCTTGCAGTGTAGGAAGAGAAAGAAGGAGAGAAACCGCGCGGAATCGCTTAGCGCTGCGGCAGTTACGAATAAACTACCGCCTTGCCCGATACCGGGCTAGACACTTTGCTTAAGCAAACAGGGAGGCGGTTGCGGCCAAGGCCGCTAAGGAATGCCGCACTACTTGCGCAAACTAAGTCTTTCGACAATCTCGCGATACCGATCCGGGTCGCGACGGTTCAAGTAATCCAAAAGCCGGCGCCGCTTGTTGACCATCATGATCAACCCGCGCCGCGAGGCGTGGTCCTTGACGTGGGAACGGAGATGCGTGGTCAAATAGTTGATTCGTTCGCTCAACAGGGCAATTTGAACTTCGGGAGAGCCCGTGTCTTTGGCATGCTGGCGATACTGCTCGATCATTTCCAACTTGGCCTCGCTCAACGCATTCCCCTTTCCGTGACGCGCACCTTATCTCTGCTCTTTGGTCTCTTCGTCTACAGGAATGACTGTAGCACACACAAAATATCGTGGCAAAGAAAGAAATTACCGGCCAGAAGGACCGCGATTTCTCTAAGAAGCGGCCGCGACACGCGCGAGAACGCGCGCAAGACGCTCGAGCGGGAGATTTCCGCCGCTGAGAATGCCAACGACTTTTTTGCCACGGAGTTGATCTCGTATCTTCAGCGCGCCCGCGAGAGACACTGCGCCTGCACCCTCCGCGAGCAACTTCGTTTCTTGCGCGAGCATTCGGATTGCTTCGTTGATGTCGTCGTCGGATACCAGTAGAAAATCCGCGAGCAAGTCTCGAAGTATCGGCGTGGTGAGCTCGGCGGGAACGCTTGTGCCGATGCCTTCATGCTCGGTCTTCATAAGCGAATGTTTGTGCAGATGGCCCTCGCTCCACGCGTGCCAGACGGCCGGAGCTTGATCCGATTGCACGCCGATGACGCGAACATTGGGATTCTGGTGCCGCGCGACGATGGAGTTGCCCGAAGCCGCGCTTCCCGCACCGACGGGTGACATGATGACGTCCACGTACGGGAGGTCTTCGAAAATTTCGAGCGCCATCGTGCCGACACCCGCGATCAATTTCGGTTCGTTGGCGTGATGGACGTAGCGAAGGCCTTGCTCGCGCGCCACTCGCTGCGCTTCCGCGACGGCCTCGTCAGTATTGCGGCCGTGCAGGCGGACTTCCGCGCCAAAGCCGCGAATCGCGTTGACCTTGAAAAGATTCGGATTCTCGGCGGACATATAAATGACGACGCGCGTGCCGAAAATGCGCCCGGCGTAAGCGAGCGATTGGCCGTGATTTCCGGCGCTCGCGGAGACGAATTGGTTGCGCTTCTCGCTCTCGTCGAGCGAACCCATGAAATTGATTCCGCCGCGAACTTTGAAAGCACCGGTGGGTTGGAAAATTTCGGCTTTGATGTAGTACTCGCAGCCGAGCAGATCGGAAAGCGAGGGGCTGTAGATCAAAGGAGTCTTGCGGAGATGGCGGCCGATCAGGGTGCGAGCTGCGACAACATCGTCGAAGGTCGGCGGCTTCAAAACGGTTTCGGCCGGCATCGTTTCCTTAGGACTTTGGAGTGCGGATGAGCGAAAGAAATTCATCGCGAGTCTGCTTGTTCTCCCGGAATGCGCCAAGCATGGCGCTGGTCATCGCCGATGAGTGCTGCTTTTCGACGCCGCGCATCACCATGCAAAGATGCCGCGCCTCTATGATTACGCCCACACCTTCCGGGCTGAGCTTGTCCTGAATGGCTTTCGCAATCTGACTCGTGAGTCGCTCCTGAATCTGCATGCGGCGGGCAAACATGTTCACGAGGCGCGCGATTTTGCTGAGACCGATCACTTTCTTCGACGGAATGTAGGCGACGTGGCACTTGCCGAAGAAAGGAAGGAGGTGGTGCTCGCACATGCTAAACACTTCGATGTCTTTGACGACGACCATCTGGTCGTAGCAAACGCTGAATACCGCGCCATTCAAAAGCTTATCAGGATCCTGGCGATAGCCGCTGGTCAGGAATTGGAGAGCCTTCGCAAAGCGCTCCGGGGTGCGGCGCAGGCCTTCGCGGTCGGGATCCTCGCCGAGTTGCACCAATATCTTGCGCACGTGATCGGCGATGGTTTCTTCCTGCTCAGACACTTTCAATATTGTTTCAATGGCCTCTTTCATCTGGAATTGCCTCCTGCGGAATCCTGGGACTCGCGAGTGTATTCAAAGCTGTTCAAGCTTGTTTCCTCGATGCGGACGCGCTCTAGCCGCGCTTTTGGAAAGCTTTCGAGGCGGCGATAAATCTCGCGGCAAAGATTTTCGGTGGTCGGCACGCTTTTCTTGAATGCGGGGACCTGCTCGTTCAAGTACGTGTGGTCGAAAGCGTCCAAGATTTCGCGCTGCACGTACGAATCGAGATCACTGAGATTCGCGATCATTCCCGTCTCCGGATCAACGGGACCGGACACGCCAATTTCGACGACATAGTTGTGGCCGTGGCCATAAGGATTATTGCACTTGCCGTAGATCCGGTGATTTTCCTCGTCGCTCAATTGCGGGCTGTGCAAGCGATGCGATGCGGCGAAGGCGTAGCGGCGATTGAGCGTCAGATTCACGCGCCGCCTCCAGCCGTGCAATCCACGAAAAGATCGGGTGATTCGTAGAGCCGCACGCGATCGAGATGTCCGTGGACGATTTTTGGGTCGAGCAATTTCCAGATGACGCGCGCGATGTTTTCGCAGGTCGGGATCTGGCCCGACAATTCGGGAACTTCGTAATTTAGGAAGCGGTGATCCATGCGATCCACGATTTCGCGCTGGAGGATGTCTTTCAGCTCTTTCAGGTCGAGAACCATACCGGTCATGGGATCCGGTTCGCCGGCAATCGTGACTTCGAGAACGTAATTGTGTCCGTGCCCGTGCGGATTATTGCACTTGCCAAAAATCCGGCGGTTCTCCTCATCCGAAAATTTCGGATTGTGGTAGAGGTGCGCCGCGGAGAATTCGATTTTGCGTGTTATTCGAACGTGGGCCATGTCAGGGTGTACCTGCCGGATATTTTCTTCCCTTCCAAGCAATCGAACCGTGCGCCGTCTTCCAGTAGGAAGCAATTAGTGCCGCGCCGTAGAGACTCGCTCCCGCCAAGTAATATTGGATGACTGAACGCGGAAGACGATTCCGGCGAAGCGCGTGAGCGTAGCGGATGTGGCTGCCGGCGAGCACGAGTGCGGCAGCGATAAGAACCAACCAGCGGCCGTGCCGCACCTCGACGATGCCGAGCGCGAGTAAAGCGATTTCGAGCCACGGGAGCGTCTCTAAAAGCTCGCGGGCGATTGCGCCGGGTGTGCCGCCTACTAATGCATAGAGATTTTTTGTCCAGCCCTGCCACATCGCGCGGAATGAGCGGTACATGCGCGTGCGCACGATTCCCTGCCCCGATGCGAAATGAATATTTTCACCGGAACTTTTCACCAGGCGCGCGAGCGCAACGTCTTCGAGGATGCGCGAGCGAATTGCGGCGTGGCCGCCAATCGATTCGTACACATCGCGGCGAATCATCAGGAACTGACCGTTTGCGGCGGCGTCCGGCAAGCGCGGATCGTTGATGCGCTCGAAGGAAAAATGCTCGGCGAGACGCGTGTAGACGAACGGAATCAAAATTTCTTCGCCGAGCGTCTTCATTTCCTGCTCCGGCGAGTAGGAGACGAGAGCGGCCGAATATTCGCGCGCATCGGAAAGGACGCGGCGCGCCGCGCCGGGTTGCAGCATCGTATCCGCATCAACGAAGAGGAGCCAATCGCCGCGTGCCGCGCGCGCGCCGACGGTCACGGCATAGTTTTTGCCGATCCAGCCGCCGGGTAGACCGTCGGTTTCGAGGATGCGAAGCGAAGGGATGCGCAGAGCCAATTCAGCGAGGATTGAGCCCGTCCGATCGGTCGAGCCGTCATTGACCACGATGATTTCGTATACTTCGGGTAGAGCCTCTAGAGACTCAACGACGCGGACGATGCTCGCTTCTTCGTCGCGAGCCGGAACAATGGCTGAGATCATAGTCAGGGTCCGGGCGGTAGAGGTAGGAAAGGTCTCGCCGGAGAATCAAACAACGAGAGTATTATAGTGGTAGCGATGAAAGACTTGAAGAGGAATCTGCTGACGGTACTTGTGCTGGGAGGCATTGTCGCGCTTCTGGTGGCGTTTGCGATGCCGGACTATCGCCAGGGCGAGGCGAGCCCGATGGGTAAGCCCGCGAAGGATTTTGCGCTGACGCTCGACGGCAAGCCGATGCATCTTTCGGATTTGCGCGGAAAAGTTGTGGTGCTGAATTTTTGGGCGACTTGGTGCCCACCGTGCGTTGACGAAACGCCGTCATTGAGCGAATTGCAGACGCGAATTGCGCCGATGGGCGGCACGGTGCTCGGAGTCAGCATGGATGAAGACGAACAGGCGTACGAACATTTCCTGCAGGCGTACGGCGTGGGCTATCCGACCTACCGCGACACTACGAAAAAACTTGCCTCTGAATACGGAACCGCGATGTATCCGGAGACTTACATCATTGACCGCCACGGGCGTATCGCGCGAAAGATCGTCGGCGAGCAGGATTGGAACGATAACGATATCTCGGCGTATATGCAGGGACTGCTCGCGCAGAAGTGATGCGCGGCATCAAGCTCGCCCCTAGTGATCTTATCCGAAAGTTCCCGCCATCGAATCGCAAGTGATTATTGCGAATGAAGTTCCGGGAGGCAGGGGCCTCCCGGCTCTGAAAGAAATCGAATGAAACCGGCCAAACATTTTCTGCGGATTACGCTCGAGCTCCCGAACGGGGCGCCGCGGACTGGACGTGGCTGTGCTTGCGGCCGTAGCTGAAATAGATGATCAGGCCGATTGCCAGCCAGACGACTAGGCGCGCCCAGTTGGACCAGCCTAGACCCGACATTAGGAATAAATTCGTCAATATCCCGAGAATCGGCACCAGTGGGACGAGCGGCGTCTTGAACGGGCGCGGCGCGTTCGGATGGGTCCGGCGCATAATCAGAATTCCTGCGCAGACGAGCACGAAGGCAAAGAGCGTGCCGATGCTCGTCATCGCGCCGACCACGGCGATCGGCGCGAACGCGGCGAACAGGCCGACGAAAACCATCAGAACCAGATTGCAACGCCAGGGCGTGCGAAATTTCGGATGAATATCGCCGAAAATCTTGGGGAGCAAGCCGTCGCGAGCCATCGAATAAAATATTCGCGACTGTCCCAGCAGCATCACGATCATGACGGACGTGAGTCCCGCCAACACAGCCAAATTCATGGCGATGGCGAGCCACGGCATGGGGATGTGCGTCAGGGCAACAGAGAGCGGCGCGCCAACGTTGAGATCTTTGTAATTCACCACTCCGGTGAGCACGAAGGAGTAGGCAATGAACAGCACGGTGCAAACCGCGAGCGAACCGATGATTCCCATGGGCATGTCGCGCTGCGGATTCTTGGCTTCCTGCGACGCGGTTGAGACGGCGTCGAACCCAATGAATGCGAAGAAAATGACGCCGGCTCCGCTTACGATGCCGCTCCAGCCGAAATGGCCGTACACGCCGGTATTCGGCGGAATGAGCGGCGTGTGGTTCGCGGGATTCATGTAGCGCCATCCGATGGCGATGAAGATCACGATGACGGAGACTTTCAGGAACACAATCACGGCGTTTGCGCCCGCGGACTCGCGAATTCCGAGAATCAGGACGACCGACGCGAAAACGACGACAAAAACCGCCGGCAAATTGATAATGCCGTAAATCAAAGTTCCGTCGGGAAGCGCCATAGGTTGAAAGGGCGAAGCGACGAAGCGACGCGGAAGGTCGACGCCGAGATTATGCAGCAGCGCGAGGAGCGTCTGCGACCAGCCGATGGAGACCGTCGCGGAGCCGACACAATACTCCAGCACGAGATCCCATCCGATGATCCATGCGATCAACTCGCCCATCGTTGCGTAGGCATACGTGTAGGCGCTGCCGGCGATCGGAATCATGGTCGCGAATTCGCTATAGCACAAGCCCGCGAAGACGCAGCCGATCGCGGCGAACACGAAGGAAATGACGATCGCGGGACCGGCGAAATTCGCGGCGACGATGCCGGTGAGCGTGAAGATGCCTGCGCCGACGATGGCGCCGACGCCGAGCGCGACGAGCGCGGCCGGTCCGAGCGTCCGGCGAAGCTCGTTCTCGCCCCCCGATTCCTGCAATATCCGGTCAAGGGACTTGGTGGCGAACAAACCCATTTGTGTTCGTCTCCGGGCAAGAGCAGCCATGAGCTTGAAACGTCGCGCGAATATACCAGCAAAAGTGGAATGGGCAAGCGAAACTGCGAGGAGCTGCAAACCGAAACAGGATTGATTACTGTCGCGAGCGAATTTATGGGGTCGAGACCGCGCCTGCGCCTGCGCAACTTGACAATCGAAACCTGGCAAGAGCAATATACCCGTGGGGGTATATACGATGTTGAGCGCGAAGACTCTTCAATTGGCGGCTTGCGGCTGCGAAGCGCATGGCCGGCCGAGAAAAGCGGCCGGGGTGGTTCCGGAGATTAAAACGGCTAATTTGAACCGGCTGCGGCGGATCGAAGGGCAGATTCGCGGGCTGCAGCGAATGGTGGACGATGATCGCTACTGCCCCGACATCCTGGTGCAACTCTCGTCGGTGCAGGAAGCGCTGCGGGCCGTCGGGCAGGCGCTGATGCGAAATCATTTGCGGCATTGCGTCACGCAGACGATTCGAAATGGCAACCGGAGCGAGGCGGATGCGACGCTCGATGAGTTGTTGCGATTGATTTACACGCACGCGCGGTAAGAACGAGAAGCAATTTCGAATTTGAAATTGGGCGGACCCAAGCCTAACCCTCGGAAATGCGGCGGCCATAGCTCGATTAGGACACCGCTGCGAACAAGAGCGAGAAAAGCCCAAGATGGAAGAGCGAATAATGGAGCGAGATCCAGTCTGCGGAATGGCGGTTGAGGCTGAAAGGGCTGCGGCAAAACGCGAGCACGACGGAAGGACCTACCACTTCTGTTGCGAAGGTTGCGCGGCAAAATTCGAGGGGGCACCCGGTAAGTTTCTTCGCGCGCCGCTAACAACCGGCGGAAATTCTTCTGCGCTCGGGGCCGAATCGAAGGAAATCGAGTACACGTGTCCCATGCATCCGCAGATCGTGCGCCCGGGGCCCGGGGCTTGTCCGATCTGCGGGATGGCGCTCGAGCCGCGAACCGCTTCGGTCGAGATGCAAGAAAATCCTGAGCTCGCCATGATGTCGCGCCGCTTCTGGATATCCGTGGCACTGAGCCTGCCGGTGCTTGTTCTTTCTATGTCGGACATGATTCCCGGACAGCCGGTGCAGCATGCGCTTTCGATGCGCGCGATCTCATGGATTGAATTCCTCCTGGCGACGCCGGTGGTGATCTGGGGCGGCTGGCCGTTCTTCGAGCGCGGATGGGCATCCATCGTGAATCGCAGCTTGAACATGTTCACGCTGATCGGGCTGGGAACAGGGACCGCGTATGTGTTCAGTGTCGCCGCAGTCCTCTTCCCTGGCGCGTTCCCTACGGCGTTCCGAACGAGTGGCGGCGATCTTCCCATCTATTTCGAAGCTGCGGCGATGATCACCACGTTGGTGCTGCTCGGCCAGGTGCTCGAATTGCGTGCGCGAAGCCGCACATCTAGCGCGATTCAGTCGCTGCTGCGAATGGCGCCGAAGACAGCGCGCGTCGTCCGCGGCGCGGGTACTTCGTCCACGCGGGAAGAAGATATTCCGATCGAACGCGTCGTGATCGGCGACACGCTGCGCGTTCGTCCGGGCGAACGAGTGCCGGTGGACGGAGTCGTCATAGAGGGGTCGAGCGCGGTGGATGAATCCATGGTAACTGGCGAGCCGATCGCCGTCGAAAAAGTGGCGGACAGCCGCGTTACGGGTGGAACCGTGAATGGCACTGGGAGTTTTTTGATGCGCGCGGAGCGGGTTGGATCGGAAACGCTGCTCGCGCAAATCGTGAGGATGGTCGGCGAGGCGCAGAGAACTCGCGCACCAATTCAGCGCCTAGCAGATGTGGTCGCATCGTATTTCGTCCCTGCGGTCGTGTTAGCCGCAATCCTGACATTCGCGGCGTGGGCGGTCTGGGGCCCGGAACCGAGACTGGCGCACGGACTCGTGAATGCCGTGGCGGTGCTCATCATTGCGTGCCCATGCGCGCTCGGCCTTGCGACGCCCATGGCGATTATGGTCGGGACGGGCCGCGGCGCGACCGCTGGAGTGTTGATCAAAAATGCGGAAGCGCTGGAAATGCTCGAGAAAGTTGACACCGTCGTTCTGGACAAAACAGGGACACTGACGGAAGGCCGGCCAAAGCTCGAGCGGATCGAAACGGAAGCCGGGCAAAGCGAAGACGAGGTGTTGCGTCTCGCTGCGTCGATTGAGCGGGCGAGTGAGCATCCGCTGGCGGCGGCAATCGTGGGCGGCGCGCGCGCAAAGGGCCTGGGCTTGGCGAGCGTGCAGGATTTTCGAGCGTCTCCGGGCAAAGGCGTGGTCGGAACGGTTGTTGGAAGACGCGTCGCGCTCGGCAATGCTTCACTCTTTGTAGATTTGGGGATTTCGTTCGATGCGTGGGCCGAGCGGGTCGCGATGCTGCGCCGCGATGGAAAAACCGTGATGCTGGTCGCGGTTGATAATAAGGCCGCTGGAATTATCGCCGTCGCCGATCCAGTGAAAGCCTCGACGCCAGAGGCGATCGCTCAATTGCATCGCTCGGGCGTGCGAATCGCGATGGTGACCGGGGACAGTGAGGCAACGGCAAGAAGCGTCGCGAAGCAACTAGGAATTGACGATGTGTTCGCGGAAACTCTGCCGCAACAAAAAGTGGAAATCGTAAAGAAGCTGCAAGCCCAGGGGCATGTCGTAGCGATGGCCGGCGACGGCATCAACGACGCTCCGGCGCTGGCGCAAGCCGACGTCGGCATCGCGATGGGAACCGGCACCGACATCGCCATCGAGAGCGCGGGGATCACGCTCGTGAAGGGCGATATTCGCGGTATCGCGCGAGCGCGGAATCTGAGTCGCGCTACGATGCGAAATATTCGGCAGAATCTTTTCTTCGCTTTCGTTTATAACGCGCTGGGCGTTCCAATCGCTGCAGGCGTACTTTATCCGTGGTTCGGATTGCTGCTAAGCCCGATTATCGCGAGCGCAGCCATGACGTTCAGTTCGGTTTCCGTGATTACGAATGCGTTGCGATTGCGGCACGTAAATATCTGACGCAATGCGTGGCGGGATTCGGTTAGGAAAAATCGTGACGTATGCAGTCATCTCACGAGCGTTCCTGCGGTTCAACTTAACTTGCTATAATCCTCGCCATGACCTACATGACCGTGACGTACGAACTGCAGCACGTGCTCCAGCCGGAGCAATTCAAGGCGCTGGGAAAATTCGCGAACACATATGGTTTACAGCGATTTCGATTCGAGGAAGACAAGAAGTTGCTGCATCTCGACTACGACGCTTCGCGGCTTAAAGAAACGGTGGTTGAGAACGTATTGAGAAGCGCTCGGATTCCAGTCCTGAGACGTGTGACGCCGCAATAGCGGAGAGATATTTGGGGCCCCCGCTTGGGATCGGGGGCCCCTAAAGGTCGCGTTCCATTGACCCGGTCTAGGCGTGAACGGGTCATGGGGTCATCCATCCTAGCTTCCCTCTCAGAGGCAGGTGGGAACAACCCACATCGCGTAGTGAGCAAGCCCCTTCCTCCTCACTCACTTCGCTCCGCGGATCGTTTTCGTTCGGAACGCGACCCGCAATCGCAAATAGAGCAAGTGTGTGGCCCAAACAATGGGCTCACAAAGAAGCGTTATGTTGCTGTAACTGTGACATTTAACCTAAAGCGCATAATAGAGATGCCGCCTCTCGTAGCCCAAATCGGGAATGGCTATCCCGGTGTGGGCGCAGGCAAGTTTCCTATCAGAATGTTTAGCGCGAATTACCGATATGCTCGCCGGAAGGACCGTTTCGCATGCGTCGCGCGCGAAACATTGCGTCGGTTCCCGAATCTAAAAGTCAGTAGCGGCCGCAATATGGGGTACGCGTGTCTGGGGTCCTATTGGTGAAACCCGAATTCAGCGCGATAATGTTTGTGGTGAGCGCGAACACTCTATGAATCGAATCGGAATACTTCTGGCGTGCGGATGCGCAGGGCTGGCGTTGCTCGCCGCTGCGTTCGGCGGGATTCGTTTCGATCGTCCTGCGGCGGCGGTCCATGCTGCGATGACTGGTCCTAGGAAAGCAGCCCAGCCAGCCGCGGACAGGTCCGGCACGCAAGATGACAACGACGAAACGGTAATTCGCTTCGTCAAGAATCCGGAACCGATTCCGCTATTCATGGCTCACGACCTGGACGGCAACGTCATTTCCACCGCTGCGTACAAGGGGAAGGTAGTGCTGGTGAACTTTTGGGCGACCTGGTGCCCGCCGTGCCGCGAAGAGATTCCCGAGCTCATCAAGCTGCAAGACAAATACAAAGATCAGTTGCAAGTCCTCGCGATCTCCGAAGATGAAGCGCCTGCGGAGGCTCTGAAGGCCTTCGCCCGGCAAGCGCACATTAACTATCCCATTATGAAAGTGACGGAGGAGATCGAAACCGATTTCGGAGGTGTGCCGGCGCTTCCGACTTTATTCGTGATCAATAAAGACGGCGCGATCGTGCAAAAGCACGTCGGCTTTTATCCCGTAGCGGTGTACGACCGGGAAATTCGCGCGCTCGCGGGAATGTCCGTTGATGCAAAAATCGAGACGTTCGAGGATACCGGGCAGATTTTTCTCAAGAACGCCAAGAATGCAACTGAGTTGCCGGGAGTGGACCTTTCGAAATTGACTCCCGCGCAGAAACAGGTTGCGCTGAGGCGCATGAACTCGGAATCGTGCACGTGCGGCTGCCGGCTCACACTCGCGCAATGCCGGATCAATGACACCGCGTGCCCGACGAGCCGCCAAATAGCCAACAAGATCGTCCAAGAAATTCTTTCCGGCAAGCCGTCCGAGTCACCGGCGAAATCTGACGATGATAACTCGTCTACCGACTGACTAGACACTCGAGTATCGGAACCCATATAGACGCTTCACGCAGTGGCTACCGTCAATTACTTCCCCTAAAAAGAAAAGCAGCGTCTCCCGCCCCACGCAAGAGACGCCGCCTTCGAACGCTCGATGAAGAAACGCTTTTTACTTGTCGTACTGCAAGCAGATTTCCAGTTGGCGAATCGCTTCGTCGGTCGCGCGAAGAGCTTCGACCTTATGGCCGCCGAAATCGTGGGCAGCGTGATCCATATGAGCCCTCGCCCGGCGCAAGGCGTCGAGCGCGTCATGGATTTCGGGATGGCGCTCCGGCACCGCCGGTTGAGCTGTGGCGGGCACTGGCTTGGCATTCGGAGGCGCCGCGGGGGCAGAGGCGGGGAACGTCAACGCGAGTATCAAGACCGCAGCTGCGAAAATGCTTACGATTTTCATCTTCATGAATGATCCTCCTCGTCCGAATCACGGCTCGGACTGCCGAAATTGAAATAAGTCCCGTGCTATCGAACGCACTGTATTGCGGAAAGTTACTCGCAAAGTTCGCTGACGGACTCGCCGCCGACGACCTCTCAAATTCTATTCCGCGCAGCGTCGACTTCAACGAACATCTTGCATGGTGTGAACGACAGGTAACGGGCGGCTGCCACTGTTGACCGCGGCATCACGTTTCATTTAGTCTCAGGCACCAAAATTCAGGAGAGCACATCTATGGACCGCCGATCAGTCGAGAAAACAGGATTGCTGTCGCGTCGCGATTTCGCGCGAAAAGCAGCTCTTGCGGCTGCCAGCGCTGCGATTGCACCGGCTGCGTTGCGAGCTGCGCCAGGAATATCGGGGGATCTCGCAAATTCGAAGGGGCAAGCGCCGCCTTCGACTCCACTTTCGGCGGAGGATCAGTCTCAAGTGGATGCGCGAGTGTCCGCAATTCTCCGAAAGTATGGCGAGCGATTATCGCCGGAGCAGAGAGATGAAATTCGCAGACTTTCGACTGAGCTCCAAAAGCCCATGATTCGCCTGCGCGCTTATCCGCTGGTCAACAGCAGCCAGCCGGCCACAGTTTTGAAGCTCGTGGCAGAGGCCAAACCTGCTCCGGCGAAACCGCGCCGCTAAGGATCCTAAATGATGCTCAGCGACGACGTCCTGTATCTGCCGGTCAGCGAACTCGGCCGGCGGATTCATGCACGGAAGCTCTCGCCCGTCATACTGGCCGAGAGTTATCTCGCGCGGAGCGAGCGGCTAAATCCGCAGCTCAATGCTTACGCCACGTTGACGCGCGATCTCGCGCTCGAACAAGCTCATGCCGCCGAAAAAGAGATCGGCGCTGGCCATTATCGTGGCCCGTTGCACGGAATTCCCTACGCTGCGAAAGACCTGCTCGCGGCGAAAGGGTATCCGACGACATGGGGCGCGCAACCGTACGCGAACCAGACTTTCGATTACGATGCGGCAGTGATTGAACGGCTCAACCGCGCCGGCGCGGTCTTGATTGGCAAGGCGGCGATGATCGAGTTGGCGGGAGGTATGGGCTATCGGTTTGCGTCCGCCTCGCTCACCGGCCCTGCGAAAAATCCGTGGAATGAAGGCTGCTGGACGTGTGGCTCGTCGAGCGGATCAGGCGCGATCGTTTCCGCAGCGCTTGCTGCATTCGCGATCGGCACGGAAACCTGGGGCTCGATTATTTGCCCGTCGGGATTTTGCGGAATCAGCGGGTTGCGGCCGACGTTTGGACGAGTGAGCCGCTACGGTGCCATGGCGCTTGCCTATTCGCTCGACAAAATCGGGCCGATGGCGCGCGCGGCGGAAGATTGCGGACTCATCCTCGCGGCCATTGCCGGACATGATTCACGGGATCGCAGTTCCCTCCCGGGCTCTGAGGCTAAGTTTGAAATGGCGCCGTCGGCGCCGTCACCAAGGCTTCGCGTGGGGCGTCTTACGAACGCTTGGAAAAAATGCGATCCCGAAATTGCGAGCGCGGCGGACGACGTGTTCGAAGCTCTCAAGAAACACGTGGCGGCAATTGATGACGCTGAGTTGCCCGCTGGACCATTCGACGAGGTGGCCGGAGTGATTATCAGCGTCGAAGGCGCTGCGGCCTTTCGCGAGCTGATCGAGAGCAGCAAAGTCGCTGAGCTGGCGGATCCGCTGGGCCGAGTGGCCGGTTACGTGAACGAACAGATTCCCGCGAGCGACTATATGCGCGCGCAACAGGTCCGCGAAATCTGCCAGGAAAGTATCAACGCGCTCTTCGACACATTTGACGTGATCGCCGCGCCCACGCTTCCAGTAGCGGCCAGCACACTCGATACGAACCTGGAGAAGGGCCTCAGCTTCCCCGATCCGGTTGGAGCCATCGGAAATCTGTGCGGACTGCCGGCGATTAGCGTGCCTTGCGGATTCACATCTCAGAAATTGCCGATTGGCGTCCAATTTGTCGCACGATGTGGAAACGAGCGCGCCGTTCTTGCGGCCGCAAATTTGTATCAACAACTCACCGACTGGCACGCGAGACGCCCGCCGATTTCGTAAAGCTCTGGATCATTGGAATTCTGGAGATCCGCTGCGCGACTTTACCTGGAGTCAAATTCGCCTGGACTTATAAGTAGTCCTATCTCGCCCGTAATACCGAAGTACCAGTAATTCGTTACCTAAAGCGGATTGTGCGCTCCGGTTAGGCCCCCCAAGCTGCATGTATCAGCGGAGGGTGGACCATGGAATCGGCGAACAAGGCGGCTTCAGTCTCAACCGCGCAAGGTACTGCAAATGCAGCTGTTACAGCGACGGACGTGCAAGCGGCCAGTGCGGTAGGCGCACTTGGAAAGCCTGCCGACAGTCGTGTGTTCGTTCAAGTGCATAGCACAGATGTCGAGGCCATCCGAGCGGTTCTGGCCCTGACGCCGGCGAGGCGGAAGGGTTTCCCGACCTTACTTTGGATCGGCGTGGCGCTTGCGCTATTGGTCGCAGCATTCGCGGGATGGCAATGGACGGTGTCAACTGCGCAAGCAGCCGAAAACGCCGCACCGCCGCAGATCGAGGCGCCCAAACCACCTGATTTCGCGTTCAATGTATCCGCGCCAGCTCCCCCGACGCAGCCGGATCGGTCCAGAACGCATTCTCGACGCGGGCGCGCGAGGTCCGGCGCCGGAAACTAAACTCACCGAATCAAAAACCATGCAGCCGCCCCCCTTGTGGGCGGAGCCTGCCCGGCGCTAAATCCGATCTGTCCATTCGTGCGTACTCCCGCTGGGAATCCGAAACCATTCCAACGAGCATAACGCCAATCGTGGACACACAAAGGAGAAGACGCCTTGCAAAAAATAGGTCGCGCTCCGATGAACGTGCCCGCAATCGCGAGCGGCGATTGAACAGCTTCATCTCGCGATAACAACCCACCGCCATTTCCACAACAACTACCAGTTGACAGGATAGCCCTTTCTGTATGAATATTCATGTGATTGCATATTCAGTCAGAGAGACGCTTGAGCACTCACAAACGATATCGTCAAGGGCAGATTCTGAACCTGCTGGCGCAAGTGCCGGTGGCGAATCAGGACGCGCTCCGAAGGCAACTCGTCCGGCGTGGATTACGAGTCACGCAGGCGACGCTCTCCCGGGATCTTCGCGAGCTGAAGCTGGTGAAAACCTCGGAAGGATATCGTCCGCTTAATGCTGTTGCGGAAGAACCGCCTGCGCTTGCTTCGATCACACGCGCTGTCGGCGAGTTTCTTGTCGATGTTCGCCCGGCGCAGAATCTTCTCGTGTTGAAGACTCCGCCCGGCGGTGCGCAGCCGTTGGCCGCAGCCGTTGACGCGGAGCATTGGAGCGAAATTGCCGGCACGCTCGCTGGCGACGATACGGTTCTCATCATCACGCCTTCGCGCTCGGCGCGCGCCGCTCTCGAAAAGCGGCTCAAGGGACTGCTGCGATGACGGGCCCATTAAGGGTCGCCGTCGTCGGAGCAACGGGCTACGCGGGATTCGAGCTGGTCCGGCTTCTTCTTCGGCACCCCGACATCGAAAAGCCAACGTTTTACCTTCGTGAGAGCTATGCGAACGTGCATTGCCTGAGCGAACTCTTTCCGCAATTGCGGGGATGGGGCGACGCGCCGTGCCGCACTTTTTCCGTGCAGGCTATAAAGGAAAGTGGCGCGAGTGTGGCGTTTCTCGCAACACCGCACGAAGCGTCGATCGAAATTGTTCCGGAACTGCTCGAAGCGGGGCTGAATGTTGTGGATTTGAGCGGAGCCTTCCGTTTCTCCGATCCCGAAACTTTCACTCATTGGTACAAGCTGGCTGCTCCATCGCGAGAAGTCCTGAAGCAGGCAGTCTATGGTCTGCCCGAACTTTATTCGGAGAAATTGGCCGGTGCACGACTCGTTGCGAATCCCGGCTGCTATCCGACTTCGGTGATCCTCGGCCTGCGCCCTCTCGTCGAGACTGGTTGGATAGACACGACGCGCGGCGTGGTCTGCGATTGCAAGTCAGGCGCGAGCGGCGCGGGGAAAGAGCCGAAGCGCGAAACCCAGTTCGTCGAAGTAAACGAGAATTTTCGAGCATACGGACTGTTCAAGCACCGCCATACTCCCGAAGTGATCGAGCACACGGGCCTCGATGCGGCGAACGTGATCTTCACCACTCATCTGCTGCCGGTCGAACGCGGAATTCTTTCGACGCTATACGTCTGGCTGAGCGAGCCGCGCAAGGCCGATGAGATCGAATCTGTTTATCGTCGCTTCTATGCGAACCGTCCACTGGTGCGGATTTCGCCCGCGGGGAAAATTCCCGAGTTGCAGGATGTAACGAGGACAAATTTCTGCGACATCGGGTTCGTGCTCGATGATTCAGGATCGCGGCTAATCGTGGTCTCCTGCCTCGACAATCTTGGCAAGGGTGCTGCGGGACAGGCCGTACAAAATCTGAATGGAATGCAAGGTTATCCGGAAACGGCGGGGTTGCTATGAGGCTCGTTGTAAAAATTGCAGGCGCGTTGCTGGAAAGCGAGAAGACGGTCCAGACGATCGCGCAGCAAATCTCCCAACTGGCGGCGAAAGGCCACGAAGTTTTGGTGGTGCACGGCGGCGGAAAGATTTTCACGTCGACGCTTAAGCGGATGGGAATCGAAAGCCAATTTGTAGGCGGGCTGCGCGTGACGGATCGCGAGACGCGCGAAATCGCGGTGATGGTTTTCGCCGGGCTGCTCAATAAGAAATTGGCTGCGGCAGTTTCGCTTGCGGGCCAGCCTGCAATCGGGATATGCGCCACGGATTCCGCGTGTTTCACGGCCGAGCCTCTCGTGCATAACGAGGTCGAAGGCGGCCTTGGCTTCGTCGGATATTTAACCGGCGTCAACGTCGAGTTTTTAGAATCGCTCTGGCGGGTGAATCTCGTTCCGGTCGCGTCATGCCTCGGCCTCGGTTCGGACGGCGAGCTCTACAACATCAATGCCGATCACATGGCAGCCGCTTGCGCCGAATATTGCCACGCTGACCGGCTCATTTTCCTCACGGATGTCGCGGGCGTGCTCAACGATGGCGAAGTCTTGCAGGCCGTAAATGGCGGCGAGGTCGAAGAGTTGATTCGCCAGAATAAAGTCTCAGGCGGCATGGTATTGAAGCTCGAGGCGTCGAAGCGCGCGCTGGCAGGGGGTGTGAAGCAGGTCCGCATTGTGGGCGGCACGAGCCCGGATTCGTTATTGCACGCTGCGAATGGGGCGAATGGCCACGGAACTCTCGTGACGCCGATGTTCGACACTGCGGCTGATGAGGCGGCGGCACGATGACAAAGCGTGCGGCAAAACGTGGCGCTGCAAATCGTGGTGTTTCATATCGTGGTGTGTCGGGGGCAACAATTCGCCGCGATGAAGCGCGCTATCTCATGAATACGTACAAGCGCCCTACGGTCGTGTTCACGCATGGGAAAGGCTCCTATCTCTACGACGATCGCGGCGGCAAGTACCTCGATTTTCTCGGCGGCATCGCCGTGAACTCCCTCGGCTATTCGCACCCGCGCGTCGTGAAAGTCATTCGGCGCGAAGCGGGTCGCGCGATTCACCTCTCAAATTTATTTCACAATCAGTTTCAAGGCCCGTTGGCGCGTAAGCTCGCGGCGTGGTCGGGCCTTGATCGCGTGTTCTTTACGAACAGCGGCACGGAGGCAATCGAAGGCGCGCTAAAAATTGCCAGGGCGCATGCTCGCGCGCGCGCGGCAAACGGCTCCGCAGCGAAAACGCGCATTCTCGCGCTGACAGGATCGTTTCACGGGCGCACGTTTGGTTCGCTGGCAATTACTTATCCCGCGAAATACCGCGAGCCCTTCATGCCGCTCGTGCCTGGCGCAGACTTTGTGAAATTCAACGACATCGCCGATCTCGAGGCGCAATTCGATTCGGGCGTGTGCGCGCTGGTGGTGGAAACGATTCAAGGTGAAGGCGGTATTTTCCCTGTCGGTGAAGCATTTTGGAATCGCGCACGCAAACTCGCCACCGAGAGAGGCGCGGCGCTCATCGCCGACGAAATCCAGTGCGGACTTGGCCGGACGGGCCGAGCGTTCGCATATCAGAAGTTCAAGAGCCTGCCGGATATCGTAGCAATTGCAAAACCTATCGCTGCGGGGCTCCCGTTGGGCGCCATTCTCGCGAACGAGGAATTCGCCAGCGCGCTTTCCCCGGGCATGCATGGAACTACATTTGGCGGTGGGCCGCTTGTCTGCGCGACAGCGCTCGAAGTCTTGAAGACGATCGAAGACGAAAAGTTGATGAAGAATGCGCGCGAGCGCGGCGCCGAACTTGTGCGCGGCCTCAAAGAATTGACGGGGCGATTTGATTTCGTGCGCGAAGTGCGCGGAGAGGGCCTGATGCTCGGGCTCGATCTAAGCGTAGAAGGCGCGGCTTTTGTCGAGGCAGCTCTTGAGCGCGGGCTGATCATCAATTGCACGCACGATCACATTCTGCGCTTCCTGCCTCCGCTCAACATTCGGTCCGCGCACGTGAAAGAGTTCCTGTCGAAGATCGAATCTGTTTTTGTGCAGACGCCCCGGCCCAAATCCGTCGGCATAGAGGCAGCGAAGGCGGCAGCGATGGCTGCGGCACCGTCAAAGTGGACCCCGGCAGAAACACGCGAGACGGCGATGCCGCTCGCAGCTCGCTGATCGAGGAGAATATGGCAACCGCCACAACATCACCAACGATTCCACTGCAGAACGATCTGCTGACCGGCATGGAATGGAGCGCTGCCCAGGTTCGCGATGTGCTTCATCTCGCCGCAGACGTCAAGGCTCGTCCCGACCGCTACCGCGGCGCGCTTGCCGGGCGATTCCTCGCGCTGATTTTCGAGAAGCCGTCGCTGCGAACTCGCGTTACATTTGAAGTCGGCATCGCGAGCCTCGGCGGCTCGGCCACATTTCTCGATCATACTGCGTCGCATCTCGGCGAACGCGAAGCCGTTGCCGATGTGGCACGAAGCCTCGAACGCTGGACAAACGGAATCGTCGCGCGGCTTTTCGAGCAATCGGTGCTCGAAGAGCTCGCCCAAAATGCGCGCATTCCGGTGATCAACGCGCTGACCGACCGTTTTCATCCCTGCCAGGCGATTTCGGATTTCTTTACGCTCGAAGAACATTTTGGCGCGCTACGCGGGCTTAAAATCGCGTACGTTGGCGACGGAAACAACGTCTGCCATTCCCTGCTGAGCATCGGCGCTCGGCTCGGTGCGCACATTCGAATTGCCGTGCCGGCAGGTTACGAGCCGGATTCGGGTGTCGTGGCCGAAGCGAGACGCGCGGCTCGCGAAACACGAGGCAAGATTGAAATCGTCAACTCACCTGAGGAAGCCGTCGCAGGCGTGCAGGCCATTTACACGGACGTCTGGACCAGCATGGGGCAGGAGTCAGAAGCGTCGTCACGCACCGCGGCATTCAAAGGGTTCCAGGTCAACGACGATCTTTTCGCGCACGCTGCGCCCGAAGCCGTTTTCATGCATTGTCTGCCGGCGCACCGCGGCATGGAAGTTTCGGACGCGGTGATGGATTCGCCGCGCTCTATTGTATTTGATCAGGCGGAAAACCGCTTACACGCGCAGAAGGCAATTCTGCTCACATTACTTTCCTAAAAGGATCTAGATGCCCACGAAGCAGGCGACACCCAAAGCGAAGTCAAAGCACACGCGAACGAACGGGCACGCTGGCGCGCACGGCAAGAACGGGCACGCCGTGGCAACCGCGAATGCTGCAGCGAAAGCGCGAGAACGAGGAGCAGCACCGAAGAAAGTCGTGCTGGCATATTCAGGAGGGCTCGATACGTCCGTGATTGTCGCGTGGCTAATTGAAACATACGGCTGCGAAGTGATCGCGATGATCGGCGACCTCGGACAAGGGGAAGATCTCGAGGCGGCGCGGCGAAAAGCTTTGGCCACCGGCGCGAGCACGGCGTACATCGAGGATCTTCGCAAGGAATTCATCACCGATTTTATCTGGCCAACGCTCCGAGCTGGGGCCGTGTACGAGCACAAGTACTTGCTCGGGACATCGTTTGCGCGCCCGCTACTGGCACAGCGGCAGGTGGTACTTGCGCGGAAGCTCGGCGCGGACGCTGTGGCACATGGCTGCACGGGCAAAGGCAACGATCAAGTGCGTTTCGAATTAGCGGCAAAAGCTCTGGCGCCGGAGCTCCGCATCATCGCGCCGTGGCGCGAGTGGGATATCGTGTCACGCGAGGACGCGATCGCTTACGCGGAATCTCACCAAATACCGGTCGAGCAATCGAAGGCCAATATCTACAGCCGCGACCGGAACATCTGGCACTTGAGCCACGAAGGCGGACGTCTCGAGAACCCGGCGAACGCACCGGAGGAAGTGATGTGGCAGTGGGTTGTCGCACCATCTGCCGCGCCCGACAAACCCATGCGCGTTGAAATTGGATTCGAAGCGGGAATTCCGGTGTCGGTGAACGGGAAGACTCTCGGGCCGGTAGAGCTTGTCGAAAAATTGAACGAAATAGCGGCTGCAAACGGCGTCGGCCGCACCGACATCGTCGAAAACCGGCTGGTGGGGATCAAGTCGCGCGGCGCGTACGAAACTCCCGGCGGCACATTGCTCGTGACGGCGCACCGCGAGCTGGAAACGCTAAGCCTCGACCGCGAAACGGCGCATTATCAACAGCTCCTTTCGCTGCGCTACGCGGAGATGGTTTATTACGGGATGTGGTTTACGCCGCTACGCGAAGCGCTCGACGCGTTTTTTGCAAGCTCGCAGAGCCGCGTAACCGGCACCGTTGGCCTCGAACTTTACAAAGGTAACGTCAACGTGATCACGCGCAGCTCGCCCGATTCGCTCTATCGGACGAATCTCGCGAGCTTTTCGATGGCCGGCTACAATCCGAAGGACGCCGAGGGATTCATCAATCTTTTCGCCTTGCCGATCACAGTCCCTCAGGGAGACTCGCGGCGTTGAGCGATTCCAGCGACAATAAAATGTGGGGCGGACGATTCGATAAGAGCCCCGATTCGTCGTTCTACGAATTTCAGCGTTCTTGGCGATTCGATCGGAGATTGCTGCCGTACGAACTTGCTCTCGATCGCGCGTGGGCCAAGGGACTCGAACGCGTTCGCCTTCTCTCCGACGATGAATGCTCGCAAATACTCCGCGCTCTCGATGGAATCGAGCGCCGCGCAAAATCGGATGTCGCCTGGCTCGATAACTCCAAGGCTGAGGACGTGCATCATTTCGTGGAAGTTGCGCTGATCGAAGTTCTGGGTCCCGTCGGAGCAAAACTCCACACGGGGCGCAGCCGCAACGAAATGGTGGCGACGGAATTCCGCATGTTTGTGAAGGATGCCGCGCGCTCGATGGCTAGCGGCGTTGCCGCGCTCGTCGAGGCGGTCGCGCAGCAGGCTGACCGTAATTTGGGCATTCCAATGGCGGGTATGACGCACATGCAGCACGCGCAGCCGATCCTGCTGTCGCATTTCCTGCTCGCTCACGCTGAAGCATTTCTTCGCGATGGAGAGCGCATCTTGGACGCCGCGGCGCGGGCCGATGTGTGCCCGCTGGGATCGGGCGCGCTCGCCGGTTGCGCGTTCCCGATTGACCGCGCGGCGCTGGCGCGCGATCTCGGCTTTTCTGGCATCACCGCCAACAGCCTTGACGCTGTAAGCGATCGCGACTTCGCTCTCGAATATCTGTTTTCCCTCTCGGTGCTGGCAACGCATCTCTCTCGATTGAGCGAAGACTTCGTTCTCTTTGCATCTACTGAATTCGACTACGTGTTTTTGGCGGATGAATTCTCAACTGGCAGCAGCCTGATGCCGCAGAAAAAGAATCCGGACGCGTGGGAGTTGATTCGCGGCAAGTCGGGGCGAATTTCTAGCGCGCTCGTCTCGCTGTTGATGACGATGAAGGGATTGCCGACGAGTTACCAGCGCGATCTTCAAGAAGACAAAGAGCCGCTGTTCGACGCTCACGACGAGGCGCTGGGGATGGTCCGCGTGGCTGCGGGCGCTCTCGCGACGACAAAGTTCAACGAAACAAAATTGCGGGCTGGTGCGATGAATCCTGCGTTATTGGCAACGGAAGCGGCCGATTATCTCGTTGCGCGCGGCGTGCCGTTCCGTGAAGCGCACGAAATCGTGGGGCGCGTCGTTCGCGAGGCGGAACGGGGGTCTACTTCCATCATTGAGTTGCCGCTGGACTCGCTGAAGAAGCATTCGCCGGCATTTGGCACGGACTATTTCAAGGAAGTGACTCTTGATGCCTCGCTCGCGCGCAAGAGCGTACCCGGCGGAACTTCCGTAGCGTCGGTACGATCTGCGCTCGATCAACTGCATACGCGCGTTGGTGCGGTCGAGGCAATACGATGAGAACGCGAATGGCTCGGAGTGCCGATATCCCCGCGATTCAAAAGCTTATCGAGCACTACGCCTCGCAAGGAACCTTGCTGCCACGCGACGAAGAGGACATTCGCAAGCACCAGAATGGGTTTCTCGTCGCCATTGAAGACGAAGCAATCATCGGATGCGTTTCGCTTGAATGGTACAGCTCGGCTCTCGCGGAAATTCGCTCGCTCGCGGTGAGTCCGGCGATTCGCGGCCGCGGAATCGGAACGCGCTTGATGAAAGCGGCGCTCGATCTGGCCGAAAAACAAAAAATCGGAAGAATCATCGCGCTGACCAGTTCGCCGGAGTTTTTTATCCGCCAGGGCTTCGCCCTTTCAAACCGGTTCGCGCTGCATGAAAAGATCGATCGCGATTGCGTTCATTGTTGGAAGTCGCAGACTTGCCGTCTATCGGCGGTTGTGCTGAACATGTCGCAAGTCCAGGCCGCGCTCGACATCCTCTCCGTAACCTCCGAATCCGTTCAAACCGAATAATGCCCCGCCCCGGTCCGCAGGATCTGCCGAAAGGATTTACGTTTGCGGCTGCTTCGTGCGGCCTGAAGAAGTCCGGACTTGATCTCGCTGTAATCGTCAGCGAAACGCCGAGCACGGCGGCGGCGATGTTCACGAAAAACCTCGTTCAAGCTGCTCCGGTGGTTCTTTCCAAAACTCACCTGCGCCGAAGCCGAACACGGATGAGGGCGATCGTAGTGAACTCGGGAAACGCAAATTGCGCGACGGGTGCGGGAGGCTTGGCAGCATCGAACGAAACAGCGCGGGAAACTGCGCGACAGTTGCGATGCGCGGCCGATCAGGTTCTAGTCTGTTCGACGGGAGTTATCGGCGTGCCTCTAAGAGCCGGAAAGATACTCGCCGCGCTTCCGGCTTTGTTGCGCGTTCGACAGGCGACGGCGCCTGCATTTGCAAAGGTAACGCGTGCCATCATGACAACGGACACGCGGCCAAAGTGGGCGGCTGAGCACTTTCGAATTGGCGAAAAATCGGTGCGAATCCTCGGCTGCACGAAGGGTGCAGGCATGATTCAGCCGAATATGGCCACGATGCTCGCATTTATCGTCACTGACGCCGCAATCACGCCCAAAATGCTCGCGTCGGCTCTGCGCGATGCCGTGCGCGGCTCATTCAACGCCATCACCGTCGACGGCGATACCTCCACGAACGACACCGTTGCCATCCTCGCCAACGGCGCCTCGAAGGCGCGCGCAATTCGCGGAACGACCACGGACTATGCATCGTTCACCGAAGCGCTCGCCAAAGTGTGCCGGCGCCTGGCTTTGGCGATCGTCGCCGATGGCGAGGGCGCGACGCGTATGATTGAAATCGAAGTGTGTGGGGCAAAGACCGAGCGCGATGCAAAAACAATTGCGCGAACGATTGCAAATTCTCCGCTCGTCAAAACGGCGCTCGCTGGCGGCGATCCGAATTGGGGTCGAATATTAGCGGCCGCCGGGCGCGCGGGAGTGCACTTCGAACCATCTCGCGTTCGCATTGATCTCGCCGGCGCGCGCGTTTGCCGAAACGGGTTGGAAGTCTCCTTCAACGAGCGGAAGTTACATCACAAGATGTTATCGAAGTACGTTCCGATCCGAATGGATTTGCGTTCCGGCCGCGCCACCGCTCGAATTTGGACGTGCGATTTCACGGGCGATTACGTTCGAATCAATGCCAGCTACCGCACTTAGTTCTTTGTAGCGCACGCTGCCCCGCTCTACTGAAACATCGTCTGAATCCCACAAACTTCGAGAATGTTGAGCCGCCCGTCCGCGCCTACCTTGCTGCACATCCGATGAATGTGGTTCTTTATGGTCTGCTCGGAAAGATTGAAATGCGCCGCGATTTCTTTGTTCGTCAGGCCGCGGGCGATCAAAGGGACGAGTTGCCGCTCTCGCCGCGTCAGCGGGAACGGCAATTCTTCGGGCACCGCCCCGCCGGTCGCGGAATGTTGCGCCACGAAATCGAAGAGGACGCGCGAGAACTGTGGCGGACAAACGGCTGCGCTCTGCGCGACGGCTCGGACAGCTGCGACGACATCCGACGCTGCGGCATCGCGCAGGACATATCCGCTCACACCATGCTTTACGGCTTCGAGGAACACCCGGTCGTTGTCCTCCATCGCCATCAGCACAATTTTCAATGCTGGAAGGTCCGCGCGCATTTGCCGGACGTGCTCGGCGCGCTCGAAAATCGGAGACGGAGTGTCGAGAAGCAATACATCTGCGCTCGCAGACACCATCTGCTCCGCGGTTTCAGGCGTCAGGTGCTCCGAGGTGCTTACCGAGATGCGCACGCGTGCCTTGAATAGCCGGGCAAGAACCTCCCGAAGAAGGCGATTGCCGGAAACAATGAAGAGACGAATCTCGTGGGAATTCACGGGATACCTCTGCAAAAGATTTGTATTCAGGCAAAACAGGGAAGGGGGTGACGCAAACTATATTGCCAGAAAAAAGTATAGAGGCTTTCAAGCGATTTGGCGATAAATTTTCGGTGGTATTCCGAGTTAGTAATCCGGGCTCGTGCCGCCCGGCATCCAGTCGCGAAATTCCGGCACGATGTTTCTCAGGAGGGCCCGAATCTCATCTGGCGCTCCTCGAGCGAGACTGTCTCGCAGGGCGCCGAGTTGCCGCTGAAGTTCCATCCAACTTCCGTAAGTCCCGCGGACGCGCTTAATTTCCCTGCATGACGTCGATGTCACTGTTTCGTTCGCATAGAACAACTCTTCCTGAAGCTTTTCACCGGGCCGCAAACCGGTGAATTCGATTTTCACCGCCGTTTCGGATAGACCGGAGAGCCGAATCAAGGATCGTGCCATCTCTAAAATGTTTACGGGCTCGCCCATTTCAAGGACGAGAATGTCTCCGGGGCTTCCGATCGTGAACGCCTGCAGCAACAGAGAAACTGCTTCGCGAGCCGTCATGAACAATCGTCGCGCTTCGGCGTGAGTGATGGTCAGCGGCTGGCCTCGACGCAATTGGTCTTGAAGTATCGGAACGACGCTTCCGCTCGAGCCCAGAACGTTTCCAAAGCGCACGGACACGCATCGCATCGTTTTAAAAGGCCGCGAGGCGAGGATCAGTTCACCGGCGCGCTTTGTGGCTCCCATAACGCTCGCGGGATTTACGGCTTTGTCGGATGAGATCAGCACAAAAGCGCGGCAGAAATGTTCTTCGGCCACGTCGAGCAGACTGACAAGCGCAAAAATGTTATTCGTTACGGCCTCGACTTCCTTCGACTCCATCTCCGGCACATGCTTGCGCGCGGCGGCGTGAAAAACAAATTCGATTTGATTGGCGCTGAAGCATTGCTGCATCGCATCAACGTCGCCAACATCGCCAACGACAGCTACAATGCCGGTTTGGATGCCTCGATCCGTCAGCTCTCGCTGAAATAACTCGAGGCCTTGTTCGCTCTGATCCACGCAAACAAGTTTTCTCGGCCTGTACTCGATAATTTGGCGGCACAGAGCAGAGCCGATCGAGCCCGCGGCTCCGGTTACAAGAACGGCCCGGCCGTTGAGATTCTGCCGGACGGCATCAAGGTCAACGTATAGCGGCTTTCGACCGAGCAAATCTTCCATCGAGACTTCGCGGAACGGCATCCGGTCAGGCACGCGCAGCAATTGAACGAGGGACGTAGAGCTCGGCGACGGTCTGTTTCACGCTTTCGATGATGTACTCGACTTCTTCGCCGGAAAGATCGGGATAAATTGGAATCGAGACGCAACGCCGGAATTCAGTCTCGGCGCGGGGAAAGTCGCCTGGACGATAACCATAAGCTCGCTGGTAGAAATCATGGAGATGCAGGGGAATAAAGTGAACGCTGCAGGCGACACCTTTCTGCGACATTCGTTCGAGAAACGTGTCGCGGCCAGCGCTCAGGCGATCCAAGCGCATCCGCAAGATGTACAAGTGCCAAGAGGATTCGCAATTCTCAATCACGGAAGGTGTTTCCAACGCGTCAATCGCTCCGAAGGCGCTGGTATACCGGTGAGCGATGCGGCTACGCGCGTCTCGCATCGCGTCGCATTTGGCGAGCTGAACGATTCCGAGAGCAGCCTGGATATCCGTGAAATTGTATTTGAAGCCGGCTTCGCGAATTGAGTATTTCCACGAAACGTCGCTCCCCGGTTGCTTGCCGTCAGATCGCTCGATTCCGTGAAGGCGCATCAAGCGCATGCGAGCTGCCGCTTCGTCATTGTCCGTCGTAATCATCCCGCCTTCGCCGGTGGTGAGCGTCTTCGTGGCGTAAAAGCTAAAGCAAGTAAACTCGCTGATTGAGCCAATGATTTTCCCGAAATATCGCGACGGTAGCGCATGCGCTGCATCTTCGATGATGCGCAGATTCCTTTGCCGCGCGATCTCTAGAATTTCACGCATCTCGCAGGGATTTCCGCCCAAATGCACAGGTACGATGGCACGTGTCAAGGTAGTGATTCGCCGCCTAACGTCGTCTGGGTGCAAATTCAACGATGCGGGATCGATATCGCACAAGATCGGCCTGGCGCCTGCATGTATGACCGCCTGCGCCGTTGCAGTAAACGTGGTTGTTGGCACAATCACTTCGTCACCGGGCCCTACTCCGGCAGCGTCGAGCGAAAGATAAAGCGCGGCCGTGCCACTAGAAACCGCGACACCATGCCGTGCGCCAACATAGCCCGCGAATCGTCTTTCGAATTCGAATGTCCGCTGGCCCATGGTTAGTGTGCCGCTTCGGATCACGTCTGCGACGGCCTCCACTTCGTCTTCACCGAGCGTCGGCCGGTGGAATGGTATTGTCGCAATTCGCAGATGAGACTTGATCATTTCGCGACCAATCCAAAGTAATGCGTGCGTAGGAACCGTGCGCTCGAAAGCGCGTTTAGGAGCGGGTTGTTCCAGGCAACGAGTCGCGCGAGCGGAGGAACAAGCGTGATCCGTTCAAGTTCGACGCGGCGACCGGAAAACAGCGCTTCTACTTCCCTTTTCGTGATGCCGCTTACATCGGGATTCCGAGGATTGTTCACGCGAAAGTCGTACCAGAGAACAAAACCGCCCATGCGAAGCACGCGAAGCATCTCCCCAGCCAAAGAGGCTTTCAATGCCGATTCCCGGATGGAGCTGAATAGGGTGAACGATAACAAGATATCGAAGCTCGAATCGGCAAACGGCAAACTCGATGCGTCGCCGCAAACCAATGTCGTAAGAGGCGAGCATAGTTGTCGCGCGAGATCGATTCGTTCCGGCAGAAGATCGATTCCGGTCAAGTCCTGTGGCTTCGCGCCGAATTCGCCAAGCACTCGCAGCCAACGCCCGTCTCCGCAACCGACATCAAGTATGCGCGCCTCCGCCAGAGAAGTGGCGCTTCTGCGCCGGAGCAATCGGACGAGACTCCTTTTGAGTTCATCCGTTTGGAAAACATGAGCGCGATCGAGAGGCGAATAACGCGAGGCCGGTATCGAACGCTGACGACGCGCGTAAGCTTCGCGAATCCGTTGCAATTCCGCGAAGTTTGGGGCGCCCGGCGAACAGGATGAGCCCGTTGTTTGCGGAGGCACGATTCTTACGTTCCCGCTCGCGATAGTCATTGACCCACCGAAGCTTGGGCGGCGCGCTCGCGACTGCTGGGCGCGGCCGGGGCGCACTCGCGAAGCGCGAGAACTTGTGTGAGCCATTGCCGAACCAGTAAGTCCCACGTGAAATGCTGTTCAACGAAGGCACGCCCGTTTCGGCCCATCTCAGCGGCGTGAGATGGGCGCGCTACGACGTTGCGGATCGCGTTCGCCAGCGCTAAAGCATCTTCCGGTTTGACAACGACGCCGCCGTGCGCGTCTTCGACCAGCCGGGCCCCCTCGCCCTTTCCGGCAAATACCACGGGCTTGCCGCAAGCCATGATCGAAGTAATCTTGGCCGGGCGATTCCCTTCGAGAAGCGCGACATCCCTCTGGCACGCCAAACCGCACTCCGCAATGGAGAAGTATCGTGCCACTTCGGTAGTATCCACTGGAGCCAAAAAGGTGACGTTTCGCAACTGCCAGTCGTTCGTCAATTGAACGAGTCGCGATTTCGCGGAACCGTCGCCGATAAATAAGAAGTGTATGGACTCGTTCTGCAAGAGCCTGGCAGCAGCCAATGCATGTTCAAGACCTTGCGCAAGGCCGTGCGTTCCCGCAAACAATGCAATTCTCTGTTCCTGAATTCCCAACGTACACTTCAATTCTTCATCCGGAGATTGCGGCCGGAATATATTTGGATCAACGCCATTCTCGAGCAGCAAGATCTTTGATGCCGGCACGCATTTCTCTCGTATCAAACTTTGTCGGACTCCATCGCTGACGGCGCTGATCATGTCCGATCGTGCATAGGCGAATCGTTCCAGTGCCTCGAGGGCTTTCATAACAATCGAGCTCCGCGTAAGCCCCAACGCGCGAATTGAATCCGGCCACAAATCCGCGACGTTCATGATCACGGGCGCTCGCCAGAACCGCGCCGCAAGTATCGCCGGCAATACTAATGCCAGAGGCGGCGACTCTACGAAAATCCAATCAGGGCGAGCGCATTTACATAAGCCCGAGAGCGAAGTGATCGCAAATGACGCGAAGCTAACGGCGCGCTTCCATCCTGCGCCAAGAGAGGCATAGACCCAGGTGCGATGTACGCGCACGCCGTCAATCGTTTCGCAAACATTCCAGCGATTGCGATACCCGTCAAAGACTTTCCCTCGCGGATAATTCGGAAGCGCCGTCACGACCTCAACGGAATGACCCTGGCGGATCAATTCGCGTGCGAACGCAGAGAGGCGAGTCTGCGGAGCGCCAACCTCCGGAGAAAAATACTGCGTGAGAATTAAAAACCGCATCGCCTGCAACTCCTGAAGCGTTCGTCGCTCCCATGAAAACGCACGCGTCATTTTACGACGAGCCAATGCAAACATGTGTTGGAAATTCTTCGGGATCAGGCGACACGGGCAGGCAGTGTTAAGCGAGGAAGGATAGCGAGGAAGGACAGCGAGGAAATACAGCGAGGATACTTTGTCAGGCTACTGGGAAAGCAAATTGAGGGGCTTAGTTGATGGCTGTCCGACCTGGATGGCAACCGGCAAGAGCGTGTCGCATCGCCGGCAATTCAAGATCTGCATGAAGCTGCGCCGGCGTTCAGTCTCATCAGATGATCGCCCGGGCGGAGCTTGGCGTGGCACGTGATTTCGAGCTGGCGTGGGTGCGGCTGCCCGATGGAAGCGCCTGAATTGCCTGATCCAGGATTTCGGACACCGACGTTCGAAACTCACCGCTCAAGAGGTTCATGTCCAGCCATAGCGGCCCTGCAGTTCCCTCTCGCAGGAGGACAAAATCACAGAAATGTTTTCCCGAGTTCGATACCAACCGAAGGCGAAGTTCCCAATCTGGCGATGATGAGTGGATTTCCCTCCACATGACCGCCAGCCTGCCATTCGCGTCGGTAAGAATTGGAAACAGCAAGCTTGGATCAATTGGATCGGGCTCGGTGAAACTGAAGGCTACGCCCGAGAAACCCAGTGGTTCGAGCGTCGAACGGAGAATTTCGCAGATTTCGGTGAAGTCCGGCGGGGCCTTGCCAATCGATTCGATGGCGCGCCGAAGATTCACATCGTTCGCGATGACCAGCCTTCTCTGTCGAACACGGCGCGCGGCGGCCGCGAGCTCAGAAAATTCCAAATACTTCAACTCCCGAACTCCTCGCCAAACTCCAAGTCCGATAGCTGCAACCGCAAAACCGAACATCCATTTTCCGCGCACCAGCATTAGCCCAAAAACTGAAAATCCGGCCGCTACTCCATACAGAATCAAAACGGCGTCGCGATGAGAAACGCCGCGTTTGATTAATTTGTGATGGATGTGCTCATCATCGCCCCTAAAAAGTGGCTTGCTTCCCAGAAAGCGGCGGAAAACAGACAAGCTTACATCCAGGATAGGCAAACCGAGACATACCACAGGCACAGCGACCGCCGCCGAGACACCGGCGTTCGAACCCACTGCAAATGACAATCCACTCAGCAGGAAACCAAGCAGCAAACTTCCGGAATCGCCCAGGAAAATGGTTGCGGGATGGAAGTTATACCGGAGAAATCCAAGCGCCGCTCCAGCCAAAGCCGTGGCCAGAAGCGAAGTAGACGGAGCGTGTCCCCAAAGCGAAGTAAGACAAACCACAATCGCCGCGATAAACGCTGAGCCGCAAGCAAGACCGTCGAGCCCATCAATTAGGTTGAAAGCATTGGTAATCAGCAAAACCCAGAAAATTGTCGCGAAAAGTCCGATTGGAATTCGCAGTTTGCTTTCGGCGAAATAAGAACCGAGGAAATGGATTCCCAAACCGCCCGCATAGAGCCAAATTGCCGCTATCGTTTCTATACCAAGCTTCCAATACGGACTGAGTGAAAACAGATCATCGCATAGGCCCAGAAGAAGCACGAGAAGCGCCGGCAAGAATATCGAAAGCGCCGTGCGGGTCGAGATAGCTTCGCGGCTGCCGATAAATCTGGACGCGGCGATGCCGATCATTGACGCGGCCGTAAAACCAAGAAAGAGGGCGATCCCTCCGATTCTCGGGACGGACTTCACGTGAAGATGACGGCCGAGATTCGCGGGATCGACCCAGCGGCGATGAACCGCAAGATCACGCACGAGGCGCGTCAGAATGGCAGAAAGCAGCACGCTGCCCGAAAAAATCGAAATGTAGAAAAGAACCACGAAATTAGTTGATGGGTGGTTGCTGCTTGGACGGCGCGATATTCATCCGTGACGATAGTTCAAGACTCGAGAGCGTCATGAGATGACCGGCACCTTTACGGCTGGCAGCAGTACACGAGGTACCAGCGACAAGACCAGACGAGGAAGGTGCTGCATGATTTGTTGTGCCGCTGATTCGACGGTGAACTTCTCTTCCAGAAGCAAACGGCCGTTTCGGCCCATCCGGTGCCGCAGATCGCGGTCGTTTGCAAGTCGAAGCGCGGCAGCGCGTAGCCCTTCGTCGTCGCCATTCGCCACGCAGATGCCCGCCTGATTTCCTTCGAGAAGCGCGAAAAGATCGGAGCCGGCGTTAATGCTGGCGAGAACTGGTATTCCCGAATAGAAATAACTCAGCAGTTTTCCGGGAATATTGTGATTCTTCAGCCGGCGATCAAGAGAAATGAGTCCGATGTCGAATTCTGACACCATCGAACTGTATTCACGCTGCTCGACCGGCGGCAGCATCCGAATGTTCGTCAATCGCCGCTCCGCAATTGTTGCCTCGAGGCGGCGCGCTTCGCTGCCTTCGCCGACAATGAGGAAAAAAATGCGCGAATCGCCAGCGAGGCTGGCCGCGAGCCTGAGAAGATTGTCTATGTCCTGTGCGATCCCAACGTTTCCGCCGAAGAAGAATACAATCTTGTTAACCAGGCCGAGCCGCAAGCGAATTTCCGTCTTCGGCGGATTTGATTCCTCAAGCTTCGTCCAGTTGAATAGAACCTCCAATTGAAACCGGCCTACCCCAAAATTGCGGCCGAAATACGCCAAATCGCCTTCCGACTGCACTCCGATGATGTCAGCCGCACCATACTGCTCGATCTCCTTCTTGCGAAAGAACCGGTAGGTCACACCGCGCTTGAGGATCCCCGCATCCACCGCCCATTCCGGAAAAATATCGCGCAGAATCAAATAGGTTCGGCAATGCCACATCGCTTTCAGCCGGCTCACCAACGCGCCCCAGAAAATTGTCGGAGAATAGAAAACAATCAGATCCGCCGGATGTCTCGAGAGAAACCCGCCAGCCTTCCGCCACACCAGTGCCGAAATGCGAATCTCATGAAAGCCCCGGCGCAAATTTGACACGCCTTTTATTTGAGGAGTCTTTACGCGTGCGACGCGCACGCCGCTTTGCATGGAAACCTCGAGATCCTGCGAGATTTCGTGCGTCGTCGTTAAGACTGTGACTTCATGCCCGTGTCGGAGAAATTCGCCGCTGAGATCATGGATTTGCTTTGCGCCGGATTTATAGATTGGAAGATAGCAATCGACAAGGATCAGGATGCGCATGGAAGAGCTTTACTTGGTGAGATCCGAAGGTCAGCGTATGGCGCCCATTGGCGCAGCGTTTGCGAGTGGAGCCGTCGCGGCCTGAGCGGTGGTGCGATAGCCAAGGATTATTCCAGCCACAGTATCGGCCACGTGCGGCGCAAGATATTCGGCCGGAGGCTGCCACCGCCGGGTATTCTGCGTGACCATGCTCACCATATTGACGATTGTTTGCGCGTCGGTGCCAGCGAGCACGTTCGAGCCGCACTCGATTGTCTCTGGCCTTTCCGTCACATCTCGAATAGTCACGTTCGGTACTCCCATTATGCAGGCTTCTTCCTGCACGGTTCCGCTATCGGAAAGCACGCAGAATGCACTCCGCTCCAAGCGAATAAAATCGAAAAACCCGAACGGCTCGCAAAAGGCCAGACCTGGACGAACGAGGCTGATGCCGAATTGTTCGGCCTTCGACTTTGTTCGCGGATGCAACGACGCAACAATCGGCAAACGGTGTCTTTCATGCAGCAGTTCGAGCGCGTCGATCAAGCTGCCAAGCCGACCCTCGAAATCGACATTCTCGGCGCGATGCATGGTGACGAGAAAAAAGCCTCTCTCTTTGACGCCAAGGCGAGAAAGGACAGTGCTCGCGGCGATCTGCTCGGCGAAGTTCTGCAGAACCTCATAGATCGGATTGCCGACTACGAAGATATCCTGCCCCGCAATGCCCTCGCGCAGAAGATTCTCCCGGCTGCGATTCGTGTAGGGCATCAGAACGGAACTGAGGTGGTCGATGATGCGGCGATTGCTCTCCTCTGGAACGCGAAGGTCGTAGCAGCGGTTCCCAGCCTCCATGTGATAAACAGGAATGCCAAACCGGCGCGCCACGATCGCCATCAATCCACTGTTGGTGTCGCCAAGAATGACCAGCCGGTCGGGACGTCTTTCCAATAATATTTCTTCGCCACGGGACAAAATCTGCGCGACCTGATCTCCAAATCCGGCTCCGCGCACTCCCAAGGAGACGTCCGGTTGCCGCACCTTCAACTCGCGAAAAAACAGCTCGCTCAAACGAGCGTCATAGTTTTGGCCTGTATCCACCAAGATATGCTCGGAATGCCGGTCCAACAGGGGAATAATTCGGCTGAGACGAATGATCTCGGGCCGGGTCCCGAGAATCGTCATAATCTTCAACGCAACACCTCGGCAATTTCTTCATGCGCGTTTTCCAGCATCAAGCTTTGTTTTCGAAGCATTCTGGTAGTTTCTTCAAGGGTCATGAGATTGTCGGCGGAGCTGTACTCTCGGGAAAGGCAGGGCGAACCGCTGTGCTCGTTGCGCAGCTCGGGCAACATCGGAAGAATCACGTAGTAGGCGTCCCGTGCTACCGAACGATGTGCCTCCTCCTCGCTAATCAGAATCTCGTGGACTTTCTCCCCCGGTCGGATTCCCGCGTTTCGCATCTCGATCGCTCGGCCGTCGATGAGAGCCTTCGCAAGATTGATAACCAGTGCGGAGGGCACGCGGGGGACGTAGGTTTCGCCCGGCAGACCTTCTCGAACTGCGGCAAAGATCGTATCAACGGCGTTATCCAAGCTGAGCAAGAAGCGAGTCATTTCCGGAGTGGTAATGGTCACCGGTCCCCCATGGCGAATTTGATCGTGAAATAGCGGAATCACCGAGCCCCGCGAGGCGAGAACGTTTCCGTATCGGACGCAGATGAAACGGGTGTCCGGGCATCGTATGTTTGCCTGAATAAAAACTCGCTCTTGGAGAGCTTTTGTCATTCCCATCGCGTTCACTGGTTTGCAGGCTTTGTCGGTAGAAACGCCGACGACAGTTTCGACACGCAGATGGTGTTCTTGGATCGCTCGGATGATGTTTTCCGGTCCCCCGACATTCGTCTGCACGGCTTCGTAGGGAAAATACTCACAGGTAGGCACCTGCTTGAGCGCGGCAGCATTGAATACAATATCCACGCTGTGCAAGGCTTGCGCTATCGTGTGAGGATCCCGAACGTCACCGATGCGAAATTCCAATTTTTCCTGGAAGTTGCGGTAAATAATTTCGTCGGTGGCCGTCATCCGATGCTGGTATTCCATGCGCATCAAGTGCTGTTTCGCTTCGTCGCGCGAAAGTACGATGATTTTGGCGGGGTTTCCGTCCTTGCCTTCCAGGAAACGTCGGACTAACGTCTTGCCAAGCGAACCGGTCCCTCCAGTTATGAGGACTCGTTTCCCCTCAAAATGCCGCAGCCTGGACCTGCTTCCATCTATCGTAAGGCGTGTCATCGTTTGCAAGTTCGGCAACTAGGTCCGGCCACGCCGGACAAACCTGGCCAGTGGCCTTCTTGAACTTGTCTCCTTTCATACTTCGGTCGCAGAAGAATTTCGGATCCGGAGTGATTGCGACGTCTAGTCCGTAGGCTTCCTTTAGCAAACATAGGAGGTCAAACTTGGAAATCGTATCGCTCGTAACTTGAAATAGGCCGGAAGGACTTGAAGGAGCTTCGATCAAGTTCGCAAGCATTCGGGCCATGTAGTTCGTGGTGATCCCGGAGTACATCGCGCGTGTATAGCCGGAAATATGCTTGTGTTCTTGCCTCAGAACCCATTCGAGGAGAGACTCAGAGTGCGTCAATTCGCGGCCGATAATTGACGTACGAAGCGTCAAAGTCTTGCCGTCAATAATTTCTCCGAGTGCCTTCGTCCGGCCATACAGATCCTCCGCATCGGTAATGTCGCTCTCCTGGTAGCTGCCGCATTTGCCGCTGAATACGCAGTCAGTGCTGAAATGAATCAGCTTGCCGCCCCAACGATCGCAAAATCCGGCCAGTAGGTGCGGGAGCAGAGCGTTCACCGCGATACTCGGAATGGCCTTCTTTGCTTCGGCCCTCTGCTTGACGACGCCAATGCAGTTGATGACCACCCTCGGCCTGTGTTTCAGGAGCAGTTTCTCCAGCATCCGGGAATCCCCGGCGTCGCAGCGCTCGATCACACCACCCGCGTGAAACAGGTCTATCGAACTAAGGAGAGGCTGATCAATGGAGCCGCGAATCGTACAGTATGTTTCGGGAAATCGCTTCCGGAGATGCTGAAAGAGCTTGTGCCCCAGCATTCCTGTGCCGCCCAAGATCAAGATGTGCATGGATTGAATTCCACACTCCCTTGAGCCTTGGCATCTAGGGCGCATTCCGTCGATCGACGATTTGCATCACCTAAAGATTCGTCCAACCGCCTCACCGATCTCGCCTTCATTACCTGCATTGCTCGCTGATCGCTAACCAGGTCGCTTTGGCAGTCGCCTGCCAGTCGAAATCTCGAGAGCGCTCGACTGCCCGGCGTGCCATCTCCGACATCAGCGCCGGATCATCAAGAGTTTCAGCCAATGCCTCGGCCAACTGCATCGGCGCCCTCGGATCAAAGTACACAGCAGCCGTGCCGGCAAATTCAGGCATCGGGGGATAACTCGAGGAAAGAACAGGCCGGCCGGCCGCCAGGGCCTCCAGCAAAATGTTTGGACAATTCTCGCACTCCGACGCGAAGATGTTCACCAGCGCGTTCTGATATATCGCCGGCATCATCGAATACGGAATCATTCCGGTAATCAGTACCTCATTTTGGAGCCCCAATCGCTCTATCTCCGCGCGAACTTTACGGCCGTACGGCGGATACTCAGCGCCCACCAGTAATAACTTCTCCTTCGTTTTTCGTTTCTCTCTCAGCAGTGCGTAGCCTTGAATCACTTCGATTTGAGCTTTGTAGTGATCGACGGTAGACGCATACAGAAGGTAGCCGTCAGCTGGTAGCCAATCCGGCGCCGCCAATGAGGCGATTCCCGGCTTCCGAAACGAAGCGGGCACACCATGCGGGATGATTGCGGCGTTCTTCAGACGAACGCGGGCTTGTTCTTCGATAACCGTTCTTGCATATTCTGAAAGGCAAATCACAAAGTCGGCGCGCAACATGCTTCGGAGCAGCACTCTTCGCAAGATCCAGTTACGCGCGCGCATATAACCGAGCGGGTATTTGCGCCGGTGCACGGGACTGAACGGAACCATGTTTCGAAACATAGTTACGCTCTTGCAAGGTAAGGGCACTCTTCCCCCGATGATTCCGCCAGGGCAAAACAGAACGTCGGCGTCAAGCTGTTTCGCCAAGCGCGGTAAGTAAAGGTGTTCCCACACAGCGCGTGTGAAGGGATTTTTGGCCATCCAGTTAGCCGAAATTCGCCGAATTCCCGCTTTCTGCGGTAGCGACAAACAATCCGGTGCCAGCACAAACACTTCGAGCTCGAGCTTGTCAGGCAGAAAGTTAAGCAGGTTCAACAAATATGTTTGGCCGCCGCCCATCCGGGCGGAAAGCGCGTTAAGAAGGACTCTCGTAGCAGCTCTCAGATGTACGTTGCGAGAACGGTAGCCAATCTCTTTGTGGGACCATCGAGAGCCCACGGCTAAGCTGAATTCGGGCGCTGTCCGGTTCCAATCAGGCCATTCGATCCCGGACGAACCGAAACGTCGGTGAACCCAACCTCGCTGAACCATCGCTTCAAAGTTCGCTGGGTCTGCGGATGGTCGTAAGCGGGTGAGTACATGTCAAAAGTATCGAGGATGGCCCACTGCTCGTTCAGGTCTTCTCGCAGTCCCAGGTGGCTGTACTCGACAATCGGCATCATTCGTGCCCCAGCCCTGCCTGCAAACCGCCGGATGTTTCTAGCCGGCGGCAGGAGAATTCGGACGGCCCGCGACACAAGCAGGTAAAGCGTGAGTTGATTCATTCGCCGCGTAATCGGACGCAGGACATACTTCCACTGAAGCAATGACAGCAAATCCTTCTTATATGTATCCACCACAAGTTGTCCGCCCGGACGAACCATTTCCGCCAGGGATTCGAAGTATGCTCCAGGATCGGGTGTGTGTTGGAGAACGCCGAAGCACATCACTCTGTCAAAGCTTCTTCTTTCGAGCGGTAGTCTGCTCATGTCTGCCTGAAAAAGCTCGAGGCGCTCGCACTGGCCGTTGTTGCGCCGGTTTGAATCTACCGCGCAGGAAAAGTCGAAGGAGAAAACCTGCGCCCCGGTCTTAAGTAAGCACTCCGTAAACCGGCCCGCGCCGCAGCCAGCCTCCAAAATCAGCTGGCCTGACATGTCATACGGCCATCCGGTCACTGCGAAGAGGCGCTGTTCTGAGATAGGCCAGCCGGTGTAACTGTCGAGTTGTGTCTTCCCGTGCAAATTCCACTGAAAACCGAACGATTGCGAATAGTTATCACTCGACGCGAATCGTGGAATCCCGCCCGTGACCGGATAGGATGCCCGGCATCGCCGGCACAAGAGCGATCCTTCGATGATTTCCTGGTCCGAGCGCGTCTGAGGAATAAGAGTCAGGGCCGAAGAGCCGCAGGAAACGCAATGATAGTGAGCGGTTGATTCGAATTTCATGCAATCTGACGGAATTTCGTGCGTTACAGGCTTTCCATTTGGGCCGGATCACGTGACAACGTGATTTGCTTCACGATTTCGAGGAATCGGGATGTCTTCGCTTTTAGCGAATGGTTCTCCTCCACGTATTTCCTTGCCCGCCGCCCCAGGCGCTCTCGCTCGCCGCCATTTTGCAGCAAAGAGAGACAACGCGTGAGCCATTCGCCGGCGTTTTCTGCCACCAGCACCTGCACGCCGTCGGTGACGGCGATCCCTTCCACCGTCAGTGGACTTGCAATGATGGCTTTCCCCATCGCCATAGCCTGCAAAATTCTATTCTTGACGCCTGTTCCCATTCGCAGCGGCGAAACGAAGAGACTGGCATCCCAAATCGGTGGCCGTATATCTTCCAGGAATCCTGTGACAACTACGTTCGAATCCTTCGCGGCGAGGGCTCTCACTCGATTGCTTGGGTCATTGCCCACGACGTAGAGTTTGAGTTTCGGGAGCTGTTGTTTTAGCCCGCTCCATACTTCACGAAAGAACCAGAGAATTGCGTCCTCGTTGATGTAGTTGAACATGTTGCCGACGAAGACCAATGAATGGCCACTTTTGGTATTTCTCTCGCGCGGTACAAAGTAGTCAGTATCAACTGCGAGAGGCAACAAGAACACGCCGGACTTATTCAGTTGGCGATTCTCGAGGACGTAATCTGCGTCTGCGTCTGAGACGAGCATGACGCCGTCAAATTCTGCGTAGATACGCGTCTCGTATCGCTTACACATCAAGTAATCCACCCAGAATGCGAGCTTCCGAAATGGATTTAAAGTCGCGCTACATCGTTGCCACTTGAGCCGGCTCACGGCGTCAACAGGAAACAATATCTTGGGCACGCCGTTGGTTAAGCGGCCGTACTGGGCGGTCACCAACTGCTCGAAGATAATCACGTCATACTTCGTGTCGCGAGTAGCGTCGGAAACAGCATCCCGCATGGCGGCAAAGCGATAGCCCTCCACGGCCACAGGCGCACGCGACCACACGCTGCTGATTCCTTTTGAAAGCAGGCTCCTTCTGGGGCTGGGAACACACCTTAGGTCAGCAATCTTCCGTAAGCCATCTTTGGCATCCGACTCGGCAGAGGTCCCCAGATCGCAACACACGACAGAAACTTGGTGAGACTTCGACAGGGCGATCAGCAAATCCAGTACATGACACTGACCGATCCGTGACGGAACGCCACCGGCGACGAACAGGATCTTCATGAGCTGCGCACGAGAACGAACGCGGCGCGGCTTGTCCGGATGAAAACCAACCGTGACCGCACACTCCGTTTCGCTCTGTCGGATAAAATCAAATGCGTCATACTGCGGCGGCAACGCGTCGCCGGGCGTTTCCGCTCGACATATAGTGGATGTACACGGAGCGAAGCGCGAGCACCGGCAAAATTAACTGAACAAGTACTAAAATAGATTCATCTATTCCTACTGGTATTCTGAAATGGGTCATCATGCAGAAGACAACCAAGAGATACAAACCCACAATCCCGCCTCGCACGGCAATTGTGGATAGCGCGCGAAAGATGGCTGCACCCGCTATGGCCGTCCCCACCACTCCCAACCATCCAAATTGCCAGTAGGCAACTCCAGCGACGCTCACGCTGCCGTTGTTCCAAGGCTCATCCCGATACGACATAACCAGATACCACGGCAATCCCGCGACGGTGCCATCTATGCTTAATGGCAAGGGCTTTTGCGGCCAGACGTACCTTGGCGCCCACGCCAAAAGGCTGCCGATAAATGGCCGATACGTGGCGAACTTTCCGGACTTGATCGTTTGATCGGCAAGTATCCCCGCGTTCTGGACCGAATCCAGACGTATAAGGAATGTCGTCAGCCACAGTGAAGCCCCGTACTTCGGAGTGTCCTGGCTCCAGACTTGATAGATCGATTCGGACTTCGCCATCACGGATTCGTCCGCGTGCTGCTCCGCGTTGGCTCTAAACGTCAGGAATGCCGCGCTGAATAGGAGAAGGAACGCGACCGAGCCTGTGAGATAAATCAGCGCCTTTCGACGGTAACCTGCAATCAGCAGGCAAACTGAGATCGCAAAGAGCACTTCCACGACTCTACCCCGCGCCCCGGAAGCAACTGAGTCCGCTACCGCATACACGAGACCAACGGCTCCCAGGTAATACAGCCACTTTGGGACCCGTGACCTCGCCACATAGAAAAGAAGCACGCAGAGCGCCGGCACCAGGATGCACCGGTAGATGGTCAGTTGCACTCCGCCAACCGTAACGTCGGCACTTGACAGGTCGTCCTGGATATATCGCCCTGCACCCTCGTACCCAACTCCCGTCCATGGACCCTCCATAAGCAGGTATAAGCCTGCTGCCAACAAGAGTATCCAGGTGAGGAACCCGACTGGTGAGGGGGTGGTTCGCAAGCGAGAAGCCCATTTTTCAAAAATCGCCCGCTTGCGCATGTACTTGAGCATGACCAGGAAAACAGAAAAGAACACAGTGTCCAACAAAAGCCCTCGAGACCACACACTCAGCGGATAACCAAACGTAAAGACATCGAGTTCTCGTATGGCGTCTGCCGCTATCGCCGGAAATAGAGACCACACGAAATGTGCGTAGATTACGATGATGAGGATACTGTCGGCCCGATCGCCGCGCCACGATCGCCAGCATTGTCGCGAAAGATAAAAACCAAGCAACGCAATCCAGCCAATGAGAAATAAGAATCCGGCTTCTGACATTTGTATTTATCAGTGAGGCGTTTGAGCGCTTTCCGGGACTCTAGATATGCTCATGAGCCCGAAATCGCCTCAGCAAGGGCCCAGCCGCTGACATCACCTGTCGAACCGAAACAGGATCGAATGCCCAAAAGAGACGCGCTGGCATCTTCAACCGAATGAGACAAAATGAAATCAGGACAGACAAGTTGACGAACTGCGCCACGAGCAACGCTGCAGCCATGCCATTGATTCCGAAGCGTAGACACGCGGGAATTCCCAGTGCGAACACCGCGATGGCCCCCAGCAAGTTTGAAAAAATCCCCGGCCGAGAATGCGATGCGGCCCTCAAGCCTTGATCCAACACCTGCGCCATCCCCCAGAGCGCCGTCGCGGCGATCAGAAGAAACGTGGCCGTGGTTGCGCCCATGAAATTGGCTCCGAAAAACACGCGAATGCCCCAGGGCGTCGCCACGGCCGCGGCCAATCCGGCGCTGACCGCGGCCAACACCGCAAAGCGGAAGTGCCGCGCGAGTGTCTTCAAGGCTTGTTCCGGCCGAGCGCTTCCCGCCACCGCCGCAAATCCAACCTGAACGAACGGGGTGACTGCCCCGATTTGCCCCATGGAAATTGCCTGCGCCACGGCATAGAGCCCGATCGCTTCGGTTGGCACCATGCGCACGATCAAGAACATGTCGCATCGTGAAAGTAAGAAGCTCGCAATCGCGGGAAGATAGTAATTGAAGCCGCGCTTCAAGAGCCGTCGAGTCGTAGTCCAGTCCGGCATGGTGCGGCTGAGCACCTTCCAATCGAGCGCGGTGCGAACCGCCGCGGTCAGCAAAGCACCCACCAGCACTCCCACCGCGAAAGTTACCGGAGAAATGCGGCCGCTCGCCCACGCGATCAGAATGGCCGTGAGATATAAACCTGTAGGTAGTGTCATGAAAAAACTGAATCGATCGAACCGGCCGCGGCCCTGATCTATGCCCGTTAGAGCAAAGGTAATATAGGTCGCCGGCAGATAAACCATGAACCACCGCGACGCGAAAAGAAGATGCAGCTTGTCAGCGGGCAGGTAGATCGGCAGTGCCGCAGCCAATACGATGGATTGAATCGAGCCTAGCGCCACCGCTAGCCAAAAGCCGGAAGCGATGACTTGCGCCGGAACTTCGCTCTGCTTACTCGCCTCGTAAGCAAGGCTGCGCGGAAGCTCCAGTTCCCCAACCGAAATCAGCACCAGCGGCAAAAATATGATGACCGCCAGTTCACCCCGGCCGTCCGGTCCAAGAAGCCGCGCCGCAAGGACGCCCGACACCACTCCGAAACAGCGCACTGCGAAGGTTGCGGCGAAGGTCTGTGCGTATGCCCGTTTGCTCGAGAAGCGTGCAGCCGGAGCGGCGCCGGACGCAAAAGAATCAGGTGCCAGAACTTGCGCGCTCTCAGAAAATGGCACTTACGCCTGATCGAGGCAACATCGCAATCGCACTATAAATTCCCGCTGATATCACGCTCGCACCGGCGAGCAGAATCGTCCTCGCTACAACCGGCATCAGCCGCACCGGGCGTCTCGGCAATTTCGGGGCTTCGAGAATGGACGCGTAAGCTGAATGGGCTCGACGTCGCTCGAATCGATCTCGACGGCGACCGAGCGCATGATCAGCCCCACCGAAAGCACCAGCCGGAACATTCCCTTCTTGCGAACCAAAATACCTTCGGCTCCTTCAAGCGCGCCATGTGCAACGCGCACGCGTTGCCCGGTTTTCAAAAATGGATGCGGCTCCATACGCCACTTCTTTTCGAGGCACAATCGAATCGTCGTGATATCTTCTTCTGGAACCGCGACAGGCCCTTGCCCAAAACTTATTAGCCGCACCACACTCGGAAGTTGCACAATCCTCAACCTGTCCCGCGCAGATATCTGCACGAAAACATAGCCGGGGAAAAGAGGCCGTTCGATTCTTTTCCTTCGATCTTTCCAGCGGCGCAAACTTTCGTAGAGAGGCAGATAGCATGGAATCGCTCGGTCGGCGAGTTGCCCGGCAACGCGTTTCTCATGGTTTGCGCACGTGTAGGCGGCAAACCACTGCGGTTCCGGGCCGCTGCAGAACGGCGCGGCCGTCACCGGCTCAATCGAATTCCCGCCGTCAAGAGTTGTGCTCATGTTTCGCGTTGACTCGCGCGCCATTTTGCCAAACCCTATAAATCCCCGCTTTCGTTACGGCAATAATCTCCAGCATGAAAATTTTGCGCTCGTCGCGCGGGTCAATCTCTTGCCAGTGCACGCCCCCAATGATCGAAACTGCTGATAGCGCAAACGCAATCGCCGTTCCTATACCCACAACGACTATCCGCGGCGGATACGACTTTTTTAGCGGAACTTCCGCCGGATCGAGCACTTTGACGCTGGGCGTTTCCTTGGCCTCTTCCACTTTCGCGAGTTCGTACTGCTCGGTTAGCAGTTCGGAGACAGTCTCCTCGATTTTCGCCCGGCGATAATAATCCGCGTACTTGGCGCCCAGCAGCGGCAATTCACGTATCGAGGGGTAAGGCATGTCAGTCGAGTTTTCACCAACGGTCAAGCCATTGTGCGAATTCGCCTCAAGAACCTCGGCGTCTTTTGCCCCGGCAATCGCTTTCGGCCCGTCGCTTCCGCCAAGCTTTTCAAGCTCCTTGCGAAGTGTTCCCACCCGTGCATTCAGTTCGCGGACGCGCCCGTTGCTCTCGGTATAGATCTGCCGTAACCCATCGAGCTCGGATTGCGCCGCAATAAACTGTCCGGAGAGAGCCGCAGCCGCCTCTAACATTGCTTTTCCCTGCTGCTGCATATCGAGCGTTTTGTTTTTGCTCGAGAATTGGGCCAGCTGTTCCTCCGAGTCATCCAGTTCCAGCTTCACCGATTGCAGCCGCCCCTCTAAAAAAACGCGTTCGCGATGGGCCGACGAGGTTGAGAGCTGGGAAACCATCGTGTTCAGCTCGTTGACGTAGGCGTTGGCTAACTCGGCGGCTCGCTCGGGACTCTCGTCAGTCACCGCGACCGAGATGATCCCGCTCTTGCGATCCTCCTGAATGGAAGTGTTGTCGTTCAGTTCACGTCGTGCGTCTTCCTGCAGCTTCTTGCCGTAGACTTTTTTCAAGTTGAACTGCTCAACCAAACGATTTTGATTCGTCTGGCTCTGCAACATACCCACAAACAGCGCGCCCGAACTCTTCAAGCCAAGTAGATCCCCAGCTACGGCTCCGAGTCCGCTCCCGGCCTTCGCCGCCAATCCGGCCAGCATCACGGCGTTCGACGTAGATTGCGTATCCGGCGGCATTAGCTGCGTCATGCTCGTGTAGCGATTCGGAATCAAGAATGCAATGAGAGTCGCCACAATCAGACCGGCTCCCGTGCTTCGGAAAAGCAATTCGCGGTGGTCCCACAGCAGCCGGAGCCGTTCAAGCCGGCGCTTGCGGTCGAATTCGGAATTTTCCGCGGTTCCGAGTTCTCCTGAAGCCCCGGAGAAATCATTCACTTTTTCCTCTTGTTCGGCAGCAATATCAGTCATGCATGAGACCTGCAGAGGCAGCTTCGCCCCGTCGCTCACAGGAGCGGTTGTTCCCTAACATTTTCATAATCAGTCTGTTACAGCCCAATCGGCCCGATCGTTACGAGCGGACGCCCGAACGCTAATACATCTATCGGCTATCTCGCCTCTTTCCCGAGGTGGGGGAAAACCCAACTTCGAGAATCGCCGAAACATTTTCCCGGCTGCCATTGAACAAGATCGGATAACTCGAAATATGCTCGTACTGCAGTTCGCTCCGCAGATAAAAGCCCGACCGCAAATTGAAGTCATCCAGAATCGCGTAGTCCTGCCAGTAACCTCCCTGCGGAATAAAAGCAGGACTGACGGAATTGTGCTTGTACGTGAATTGCAGAGAATTCCGGGCATTAACCTGATAGGTGAGCCAACTTTGGATCGCCCGGCCCATCCGGCCAACCGTGTTTCCGATCAAAAATCCGTTATACGTCGAGCCATCGCGATAGGTGAAATTCCAGTAATTGAGATTGCCGTGATTGCCCTCATTCCAACCCGACGATTCTGTTGATGCAGCTTCGATATGCAAATCAAGTTTGGGAAGCTTCGGAAAATGTGTGATGTAAATGCCGGGCCGGAAGGGATTCTTGGGCGGATTCTGCCACGGAATGAAATCGTCGGCAGCATACACGTCCCCGTAAAACACGATGTAGTTGCGCACCCTGGGAACGTAAAACGTCCAATCCATTTCCGACTGCGTGTGTCCAGGGATGTGGTCATAAACGGAGCGAACCTGGCCAAAAAAGCCGTAGAGCACGTTCGTGGATGTGATTGGGTCTGCGCCTGGCCCTTTCCCGCCGATCTCAAGGGTTCGCCCAAATCCAATTTCTATTGAAGGCAGCGGCTTGAAATTGATTTTCTGGCCCATCATGAATGGACGGGTAATGTAATGATGTCCTTCGAGACGTCCGAAAAACTGATCGAGTCGCGCCGGCCCTAGAAAGCGCAAAAAGCCGGGCAGTTCGAACGGCTCCGGGTTTACGAAGCGCACCATATTGGCCGGCTCGATGTTGTTGCTCCACAGCAGCGAGCCGCCCGGGCCCGGCCCCCATTCCAAGCTTTGTCGCCCGAGCGATATCTCCCAGTTGCCCAGATTCACCGCTAGGTAGGTGTCGAGCAATTCGGGACGGTTAATTGGAGCGACCGCGACGTCGGGCGGGGCCGGCACTAGGTCGCTCTGCGCGATTAGGTTAATCACCGCGGGAGAGAGCGCCGGAGCTGCCGGCGCGTGCTGATATTCTGCGCGCATGTATAAGGTGACCGGCCCCGCCGATGCGCTGAACGAGCCTCCATCCTGCAAGTTGGTTCCCCGCCCGAACGGCCGGCCGAAGTCGTACGAAATTGTTTGCCCGAAATGAAAACTGTCCGTCAGTGCCGGGCCGCTGATGGAAACGGCGCGCGTATAGATCGACTCAATGTTTGCGGTGAGGTTTCGGTTTCCCGCAAGCAACGTAATCTCGTAGGAGAATTCCTGCTCGAGGCGAGATTTCAGATCTGACACCATTCCGTTTGGACTCGCGCCGGCGTCGTACATGTCCTTCGACTCATTCACAATCCGCGCGCACTCAATTCGCGTCCACGGACGAAGCCCTTCCATCGCCGTGCTGGCATAACCGAGTGCAGCGAGCTTTTCGAGCGCGGGATATACCCAGCTATCCAGAGGAACAAATGGCGAGCCCATGTCGCGCGTGTCCCGTGGTTGATCGCCTTCCTCATCACCCGACAAGCTTTCCCAGCCGCCACCGTTGTCAAGTTCACTCGAATGATGCTTGCGATAGACTTCCCGGCCGATCATCCATCCCATGGCGCTGCCAACGACGACATCCGAAGGAAAATGCTCTTTGCCGAGCACCCGCGATACGCTGATCGCCGATGCCGTTCCGTACGCGAGAAATTCAGTCAACGGCCCTGGATATTCATGTACCAGAACGCTCGCGGCGGACCACGCAATCGCGGCATGGTCCGATGGGAACGAAGTGCCGCCGGCAAAAAATTTGCCACGCGCCGCGTCTTCGTACGGGCGTTCCCGGCCAAGCGAGTACTCTCCGGCCGTGCTCACTGCGAGGCTGTCCAAAATGGCTTCCGCGCTGAGGACGCCGGCTTCTCGCATCTGCGCATCACGAGCAACATAACCCCAGAGGTAAGCGCCGCCACCGGCGGCAACCAGCGCCGCTAGGCCATCGTTCGACAAATTGCGATACCGATTGAGCGTTGACGGTGCGCTCGAGATGGCTCGTTCGGAAGCCCGATCCGTTGCGAAAAATCCTCCACTCAGCGCCACGAAAGGAACGAGCCACTTGCCGTCTTCCCAGTGAAGCCGGCTTGGGCTTGTCCAGATATCAACTTGATCTGACCAAAAATGTTTCAAGAATTGAGTTCCCATCGCGTTGCCGTAATCGTCGCTGCGAGTCTTTGAATCTTGCGGAACCGGCTGCGGCGTCTCCGCCGTTACTTCTCTTGGCTCGGTCTGCCAGTCAGCCACTGGTGCCGCTTCAGTTGATCGTTCCTGAGCATTCAGGCCGCCCGGCACGCCGAACAACGCGACGGCCAAAACGAACGGCCCGCATAATCCCAACACCTCTCGAGGCCAGGGCATTCGTTCGTCCATCGTTAATGCACGGCAATGAACGCCGCGGACACCACCGATGAAGCCACTTGCCCTGCCAGAAAAACGCTCTGCCACGCGATGCTTCTCCCCACCGCTTTCTCCGGCACAACCACGGTGTCCCCGGGCTGAAGCGATGTTCGAAGCGCATCACCTTTCCAAAGAGAATCAGACCCTTGCGAACCTAAAACCGCGCCGTCGGCACGAATCACAAAAATGGCCTTCTTGTCGGCGATATGCGTCGGACCTCCTCCTTGGTTGAGATACCATCTCGCGCTTCTGCCGGGGCGGTAGGCGATGGCTGTAGGGTTGTAGACCTGGCCGGACACCAGAACGAAGTTTGGTGCTTTCGGAACGATCAAGACGTCGCCTGCGCGCACCGCGATGTCTTCGTTCGTGTTGCGCCACGCGCCAATATTCGAATTGATGTGGATCACCAGGCGCCCGATGGGAGGATTGCTCTCGAGATTATCGAGAACGTGTTGCCATTGCGCGATGGCCGCCAGTTTTGCCGTTTTCTGATTGCTGTCGCCGTCGGGAAGCTGATTGAGCGACTGCTGCTCTTCCTGCACCCGCTGGATGAGCGACCGCTGGCTGCGTTCCTCCTGATCGCGCACTTCAAAGCGCTGAAATACGGCGCCATAGGGATAAGCACTGGAACTAAATCCCCCGGCGCGCTCGATCACCGAGCTCAATCTCTCGCCGGGTTCGATTCCAAATGTGCCCGGATGGCGCACCTCGCCGCGAACGCTGATGGAAGCGCCACGATCGTCCCAGCCGCTGATCTTGCGGATTGTCAGCGTATCGCCGTCCCGCAATGCCAAGTCGCGACCGAAGTCTCCCGCAAGCGCCGCCGCGATGTTCACCGAACGCTCGTCGCCAACAACTTCTGCCGCTCCGGCCACACGAAATTCAGTCAGGCTCGCGGTTTCTGGATCAGCGCTGCGGCGCAGGCCTCCGCCAACGCGAATTAAGTCAGAAACTCGCATTCCCGTTGTGAGCGGATAGCGCCCCGGCGAGGAGATTTCACCCTTCACGTAAACCACCGGAGGATCAACCTTCGCGGGATTGCGATGCACCACGATTCGGTCGCGAGGCTGAAGCACGATGTTTGCGGCGGCATCTCCTGAGAGCGCTTGTTGCAGGTCAGCGCTAAAAACCTTGAGCGTGCTGTCAGCCTGCGTGCGAAAAATTTGCGCCGTACTCATGAGCGCGTCTGGCGTGGTTCCGCCCGCGACGTGCAGTGCATCGCTTAAATGAATTTCGCCCGAAGTTCGGTAAGAGCCTGGCCGGCGCACCTCGCCCCACACCGAAACCGTCGGCGCGCTCTCGAAATCGTATTTGCCGAAGATACGAATCGTATCCATCGGCTTAAGAACAGGCGCTGGCGCGCGATTCGCGAAGATATCGCCGAGATTAAAACTCTCGACGCTTGGCCGGTAATTCGGGGGGTTCAAGTGAATGATCTCCGCATATTTTTCAGCGGGCTCAGGCATGAGGTCGGAGAAGGCTGTCACAACATCCGAAAATTTCATGCCGTCGCGGTAGGCGTAGCGGCCCGGGCGCAGCACGTGGCCTTCGAGATAGACAGCTTCCTGATTGTAGGAAGCGATGGGAAACAATCGAATGATGTCCTTGTCTTGAACGGCAAATGACTCAAGTTGTTTTTGTGCGTCATTCGCGCCCTCGACCTCCGACACGGACAGGCTCACCATCGTCCGCTTCGCATGATCCACGAGGCGTTCGATTTCGATGTGGTCGAGCGCCGCGCTCGGCAAGATTCCGCCCGCAAGCTGCAGGACGTCTGCAAGATTTTTTTCCGCTCGCAACTCATAAATCGCAGGCCGGCGTACCATGCCTTCAACAGTCACCCCCGCGCCGATCGGCGGCACCAAAACGGTGTCTCCGTTCTCGAGCCGCGCCAAATCGGATTTCATGCCGTGAAGCAGCAACGCGTACAGATCCACGTCCTCGACGAGTTCCTGTCCGCGATAATGTTTGACAATTCGAAGCGAGCCGCGCTCGGTTGGCCCGCCGGCGAGAAATAGCGCGTTAAGAGGAGTCGAAAGCGAACTGACGTCGTAGGCGCCGGGATGCTCCACGTCGCCCACAACGTATATGCGCACGGTGCGCAGCCGCGCCAGCGAGACGTCGGCTGAAACCTCGCGGAATTGTGTGCGCAGCGCTTGCTGCACGGTCTGCTGCACTTCGCCGAGCGATTTTCCGCTCACCAGCACAGGCCCCACTTCCGGCAAACTCACCCGGCCTTCGCGATCTACCGCGCGATTTAGGCGCTGCGAAACGCCGCCCCACAGGTCAATGGCCAGGCTGTCGCCGGGGCCAACCACGTAATCCGGCCCAACGGGAAGATCCATGGGAATGTTTTGGGAGTTCTGAGAACGATGCCGGAAGACGTCAACGCCAAATCGTCTCGGCGGCCCAGTTTCCGGCGACGCTTGCATGTACATTTCGCGAAGCGACGGGATGTCGGAATAAGGATCGGGCGTCGCTACCATACCGTGAGAGTTAAAATCGGCGCCTCGTTCCATGTCCTCGGCGCGGTATCGCGAGGAATCATCTGCCGTCGATTCGTCCTTCGGCGTCGAGGCCTTCCGTTCTGCGAACAGATCCGCATCTGAGCGGTCACGCTGGAATTCCGGCGAAACATCGGTTGGCGACTCGCCCTGCCGTTCCGCACGGCTATCGCCGCCCGGCATAAGACCCCCGTGAGCATCCGCTGCCAGTGGCATCATTGCGGGTTGCGATTGCAGGTTGGGCTGGACCGAATTCGACTCGGCTCCCGGCCAAATCTCGCGGCTGAATTCCTCATCCTGCGGTGGATGATTCGATGTCGTTTCGACTGAGCCGCCGTTGGGCCGTGCCGGAGCTTCTGAGTCGCGCGGCTTTACCGGCTGCGAATCTGGCGGCTGCGCCGCTGGAGTTTCGTTGAAACGCTCGCTCGAACGATCGCCGGATCGCTCGCCCGAATCTCGAGTGCTTTCAATCACGCTCGGGCAATGCACGTCGATTCGCGGGTCGCACGTCGCCGCTACATGTTCCTGGGCGATCAATTTGCTGCGCTCTTCGAGGACCAACTCGTTCTCGTGGCCCATCTGCGATTCCGGATCGACCTTGGGTGTGAGGTAACCGTACCGTTGCAATAGTTGCGTTGCCACGGCGCGAAACTTCGTGTCCTCGTGCAGACGTTCCCGAATTGTCAGATCGGATAAATCGGATTCGCTGATGAGTTGTCCCTGCTCGGTGGCTTCGCGAGCCATCCAATGTTTCAATTCGATCATCAGGCCCGGATTGGTCCGTAGGATATTTTCGATGTCCACCTCTGCAGCGGCGACGAAGCTCTGATTTTCCTTCGATAAATCGGAAGCACTCGCGGCTCTGGTGTCCCGCGGCGGGGCCGCTTGCGCAAACGAAAGGCTTGGGAACAGCGGCCCGGCCAAAAACAAGAGGAACACCGCGACATCGCGAGAAACACCACGGCGGGAAACGGAATTGGGAGAAAAATGTCGCGCGATATATCCGGCAATTAAATTTCTAGGATCGAGCGTCACGGCTAGTCTCCTACGAATTGCGTTCGCCCACACAGCGCATTGCGGATTCCGTTCTCGGAAACTTCGATATGCGTCGAATGGATATTGAGAGAGGCCCAGCAGTAGAGCGAACTTTCGCGATCCGAAGCGATCGCAATAATCCGCAGATTGGGATGCTTCTGAAAAATTGTGTAGCATTCCATCGGCAAGCGATCGGCTTCCTCAAGTGCCACGATTAAAACGTCCGGATCCATGCGGTCGACGAGCGCCTCGATTTCTCCGCCATCTTGAATCTCGCCAACGACTTCGATATTTGGTTCGTCCGCAATCGTCGCCATGACAAGGTCGCGCATCAGGCGCGGACGATTGGCAACCAATACTCGAATCGTCTTCATCAAACTTGATAAGTCCGTGAAGAGTATTGGTCAGGCCTCATGAGCCGGAAAGGTTCAATTAGGTTCTAGTTTTTGATGGTGAGAAGTACCCATTCAAGTACCAACTCTTGTCGACGTTCGTTCCTGCGAAAGCACCGGCTGAATTGCATCAGGCAAATCGGCCGTATCGAGTAAAATAAACTGACACTCAAACGCGAGAATCGCCGAGGCCCATAGCGCTGCTGCCGGAGGAATTTTGAACTCTAGGTCCATTCGACACATGTTTTGTGCGATTGCCTTGCTGGGATTAGGGGCGCTGGCCGCCAACGCGCAGACACCGCCGCAAAACCCGCCTCCGGCAACCACCGATGCAGCACCGCAAAGCCAGGCTCCGCCGGCGACTCAGCCACCGCCGCAAAGCCAAGCTCCCGCGGCGCCTCCGGCGCAGGCGCAAAATAAAACACCTAAAAAAGATGATCGCATGTTCTACGTGATGCCAAATTACCTGACGGTCCAGAACGAAACTCAGGTCAAGCCGCTCACGCCGGGACAGAAATTCAAAATCACCGCCGAAGGCACGTTTGATCCCTATGAATTTTTCATTGTCGGCGTTTTGGCCGGCATTCGACAGGCGGATAACTCGAGCCCGGGCTTTGGACAAGGTGCTGCGGGTTTTGGAAAGAGATATGCGGCAGGATTTGCTGACCAGGCGATTGGCAACATAATGGTCGGTGGGGTTTTTCCTTCTCTCCTGCGAACTGATCCCCGGTATTTCCAGCTAGGCAAGGGAAGCTTCGGACGTCGTTTCGGATACGCTTTGAGCCGAATTGTCGTCGCTCGCAAAGATTCCGGAGGTCACACCTTCAATTTCTCCGAATTCCTGGGGAATGGAGCGGCCACGGGGATTTCGACGCTTTACTATCCGGCCCAAGACCGCGCCGTCTCCAGCAGCCTTTCGAATTGGAGCACCCAGTTGGCTGTGGATGCCCTGGGCAATGAACTAAAGGAATTCTGGCCCGACATTCACCGCAAGTTGCAAAAGAAGTAAGAACTCGCGACGCGATTTGCCGCTCGTCCCTGCCTCACTCGCGCCGGACACTATCGGGCCATAAATACTTCGCAAGAGCGCCAATGGCCGGGCTTATTACAACCCTTTCACCAACGAATCGACGATGTTGCCCTTTTCAAGATCGGTCTTGACCTCGTACTTCTGCTTCGGTTGCAGGTCGACTTCGGTTTCAAACGGCTTATATCCGGTAAGGGCAATCTTGATGCGGTGCTTCCCCGGGTTGACGAGCATGGCTCGACCGACGCCCTGGAATTCGCTGACGTGCCCGACGTAGGCATCATCGAGGAAAACAGCGGCGCGATCCGGATCCACTGACAGCTTGACTTCCGCAGTAACGGCTGAGTATTGCACGCGAGGATCCTTGTCCAATTTTACGTGCAATATCTGAATTTGCCCCGGAACGACGACGATCTTGGCCTCAGATTCCTGATAGCCTGACGCGCGAGCGGCGACGGTGTGTTCGCCTGGCAGCAGCAGGACCTTTTTATCGCCCTTTAGCTCGTTCAAATATCCGACGTATTGACCGTCAATCCACACGCCAGAGCTTTTTTCCACCTTGGATGCCGCTTCAAAGCGCACTTCGCCCATCACTTGATTCTGAGCTTTGGAAATTTGCGCGAAAACAGTCAGGAACGCGAAAGAAACCGTCAAAACGCGAACTACTCCGTTCAATTTCTTGGCCACACAACCCCCCTTGGCCGGGCGAAGTTAGTATCGCACGACTCCGGCCGGCACTGTCTAGCCCCGCCGTTTCAAATGGTTAACGGCAAGGCATCACCTCACAAGAGTTGGATAAAGCCTGGACGCAATGGTTGCAAGAATTATGAAAATCACCGCCATCACTCCAAAGTCGGCGGGCAGGCTGTGGATGCTCTCCCCGCCTTGAATCATCAGCCCGCGAAGCGCATCCACCAAATAGGTGAGCGGATTGATGAGCGCGATTACTCGCAGCCATCTGGGCATCAGCGACAGTGGATAAATCGCGTTGCTTGCGAAGAATAACGGCATGGTCATGAGCTGCCCGATGCCCATGAACCGTTCGCGGGATTTCACGATGCAGGCAATGATCAGGGAGAACGTTGCGAAAATAGCGGAGCCCAGCGCCACTCCGAAAAACACGCCTGCGATATCTAATGGCCTCCAACGAATGCCAATTCCAAGCGCGAGCGCGATCAAGTAAATAATCACGGTCTGGATGCTTCCGCGGAATCCCGAAGAGATCGCCTTCCCCAACACAAACGACGCGCGATTCGCCGGGCTCACGAGCAGCTTATGGACGATTCCGAGATCGCGCTCCCAGATAATGGCGATGCCGTAGAAAATCGCCGCGAACAAGACGCTCTGGGCCAAAATTCCGGGCGTCATAAACGCGAGGTAGCTGACTTTGCCCGTCGGAATTCCCCGAACGCGGCTGAATACCTGACCGAACACAACGAGCCAGAGAACGGGCTGCACGGCCCGCGTGAACAATTCGGTGGGGTCGCGCAAAACTTTCTTGAGCTCCACTTCCGCGATGGCGGCGGTCTGCGTGAACAAACCGGCCAGCGCGGATGATTCAGCCCAAGCGGCTGGCCGTGCGTCGAGCCTGGCGGACGTCACGGTAACTGCCTCCTTCCTGAATCGAGCCTCCGCTGAAATGTACGAAGACATCATCGAGCGTGGCATCAGGACCTACGGTTGCTTTCAGCGCGTCTGGTTCTCCGACGGCGGCGACCTTACCTTGATGAAGGATTGCCAACTCGTCGCAAAGTTCGTCAGCCTCGTCCATGTCGTGCGTTGTAATTAGGACTGTCATCTGCGATTCGCGTTGCAAATCCTCCAGGCGGTCCCACACCGCGTGTCTCGCCACAGGATCGAGTCCAATCGTTGGCTCATCGAGGAACATCACGGTCGGCCGGTGCAGCATGGCCTGCGCCAGTTCGAGCCGCCGAATCATTCCGCCCGAGTAAGTCTTCACAACGCGCTGGCCGGATTCAGTCAGGCCCATGAATTCAAGCGCTTCGGCAATTCGAACCTTTCGCTCGGCTCGATTCATGCCGTAGAGCTTCGCGGACAGCATCAAATTCTCAAATCCAGTCAGCCCACCATCGGCGGAGAGCAATTGCGGCACGTAGCCGATGTGTCTGCGCACTTGCGCCGGAGCGCGCACGATGTCGAATCCTGCAACGCTCGCCGAGCCCGATGTTGGTTCGAGGAGCGTCGTGAGCATTTTGATCGTGGTGCTCTTCCCTGCGCCGTTCGGCCCAAGAAGGCCAAAAATCTTTCCGCTCGAAACGCGCAGATTGAGCGCATCGACGGCGGTCATTTCGCCAAATTTCCGGGTCAATTCATCAGTTTTTATCGCGTATGGTTCGGAGGATTGAGGTGTAGGTTCCATTGGCTCCATAGCATCGGTAGCGCGTGAGTTCTTATGATGCAGCGCTTTGGCGAGAATCTCATATCTCGCAAAGCTGACCAACAACGCCGCGCAACAGAGTGACGAGACGAGGGCTAGAAGGGTTTCACGCTCTAGTACCCAACGCTTCCGTTTCATTCGCCGTAACTGTCGCGGCGGTTTGAACGTTACGGGAAGGGGTGCGTTTTTGTAGCGATTAGAAATGGGGTCCGAGTTTTGTTTTCTGTGGATTACGGGCGTTTTTAATCGTTTTGGTGTGTCGATTAGAAATGCGACTGCGAGTGACTTGTCTGGCCGTGTGTTGGGCCTCGGGGTAAAAAGGTGACTGATCACGACCGGGCGCGGGAACGCACACGTTGCCCCCTTCAGCCTTATTACTGCTTCATAACTACATTCTCCAGTCATAGTCGGCAACCACCGTAGCAGGCGGTTGGCGGGTCGTCAAACGAGAAAGTTGTAAGGATTTTGGGCGAGCGCAAGACGGGCATAAATCTTCTTGCGTAGTTTTGGAATTCGAACCGAGGCAAAGCGAGACCCACCCTTGCTTCGCAAGGATGGGCACCCTCAACCCGCCATCGTTGACGCAACATCGTGTGCGACATATGATGGGCCACTTTTTTAGGCGGCAACTGGAGCGAATGATTGCTCGAACGCATTTTCAAGCTCACTGAAAATCAGACGACGATTCGTCGCGAACTGCTCGCCGGGCTGACGACATTCATGACGATGGCTTACATCATCGTCGTCAATCCGCGGATGTTGGCCGATGCCGGGATGCCGATCGAAGGAGTCCTGTTCGCGACGTGCATTTCGGCGGCCGTGGCCACGCTGGTGATGGGCGTGTGGGCGAACTATCCGATTGCGCTGGCACCCGGGATGTCCCTGAATGCTTATTTCACCTACACGATCGTCCTCGGCCGTGGCGTCCCCTGGCAGACGGCGCTGGGCGTCGTGTTCATTTCCGGATGCCTCTTCCTGGTCCTCACGCTGACCAACGTTCGCGAGCAAATCGTGAATGGAATACCGGACTGCTTGAAGCACGGCACGGCAGCGGGGATCGGTTTATTTATCGCATTCGTCGGAATGCGAAACGCAAAGATAATCGTTGCAAGCCCCGCCACGTTCGTCACTCTGGGCAATTTCGGAGACCCTGCAGTTCAGATTGCCGCGTTTGGATTGCTTCTTACCGCGATTCTGATGGCGCGCCGAATCGGAGGCGCAATTCTAATCGGCATCGTCGTCACGACGCTTGCCGGACTTTTGCGCGGCCTTAGCCAGTGGCCGTCGCACATCTTCTCGCTTCCGCATCCCGGAGGCACGCTGTTCAAGCTCAATCTCGGCGGAGCGGCACGCATCGGACTGGTCGAACTGATTTTCGTTTTCTTTTTCGTGGATCTCTTCGACAACGTCGGAACGCTCGTCGGCGTGTGCGAGCAAGGAAAATTCCTGCGCGACGGCAAGCTGCCGCGCGCGAGCCGCGCGTTGCTTGCGGATGCCATCGGCACAATTTTCGGAGCGGCAACGGGAACGTCCACCGTCACGAGCTACATCGAAAGCGCTGCGGGCGTGGCTGCGGGCGCACGCACGGGTTTGGGAAATCTGCTCATCGCCGCTCTTTTTTGCGCGGCACTCTTCTGCGCGCCTCTGCTTACGGCGATTCCCAGCTACGCGACCGCGCCGGCACTCATACTCGTCGGCTCGCTCATGTGCGAATCCATCGCCAAGGTTCATTGGGACGATTTCAGCGACGCGTTTCCCGCGTTTCTCACCGTGCTAGCCACGCCACTCACATTTAGCGTAGCCACTGGCTTGAGCCTCGGCTTGATTTCCTTCACATTCTTGAAAATTGGCGCGGGAAAGCATCGCGAAATCAGTCCACTCATCTGGATTCTGACCGTGCTGTTTCTGCTACGATATGCCTACCTCGCGGTCGAGTAACGTCGACGCCGCGTCTCGCAAAGCTAAATCCCAGGGCTGAAGCCCATTTTGACGGCGGATGTTCTTTCGCTGGACCGAAGTCCAGCTCCCCCTGCTGAAGCAGGGGGCTGCCACCTAAAGGCGTGCGCAGGGCGCGCATCGAAAGAAAATGGCGTCGGCGTTGGGATTTATGTGCGAGACGTCCGTTGAAATTGAAGCGGGGCGGGATCGACTTCGGCGTTTAATCGCGCTGAGGAGTACGGATACTCGTTCGGTCGCGTCGCGAGGCCTGCTTTTACGGGATTCATCCCGAGATATTCAACTTGTTGTGCGTATTCGTTTGCGCCTCTAATTCTGTGCTCGCTGTAACCCTTCTGCCATACTTCACCACAAAAGTTTATCTCCTTCTTGGCCCGGTAAGAGAATCCGCCTTTAATGAACTGCATCACTTTCTCGAGCGACACGAGCGGAGCGGGCGTTAGGATAAGATGGATGTGATCTCGCATGAGGACGAATTCGTGTAAGTGGAATCTTTGGTTGGCTCGGTTTTCGCGAATTACGTCGAGCAGAAGATCGCAGAGAGAATTAGATTGTAGGATCGATCTTCTTTCCCAAGTAGCTGACGAAGTTACGAAAGTGCGAGTGTCTTGTGGTGCGAGCGGCATATTTGGAAGCGGCAGTTTATTTCATGCGGTGGCGCGTGAGTATCCGGAATTGTACGGAGGGGAGCCGGGGCTGAAAGCCCATTTTGGCGACGGAAGTTCTTTCGCTGGACTGAAGTCCAGCTCCCCCTGCTGAAGCAGGGGGCTGCCACCGAAATGCAAGAGCTTCCTCGTGTTGAGACAGGGAGCTCCTATTGATGCAAGAAGTTTGTACGTGCTGATGCAGCGGCTGCCTGCGACATGCGAGTGCTTCGACCGAGACACGAGTCGGAAGCGATTAGTGGTGTTTCTGCTACGATATGCCTACCTCGCGGTCGAATAATTCGTCGCCGCCGCGATTTGCGTTGTGAAAGTTGGGATTGTGCCTCGCTACGTGATTGGTGTGGATATTGGTGGGACGAAGGTTGCCGCCGGACTCGTGAACGAGCAAGGCGAGATTGTGTTCCAGTTGCGTAAGCCTATGGCTGCCAAGGGTACGGCCGCCGAGGGGCTCGCCGCGGTGAAGTCGGCGATCGACGCAGTCTTTGCGGCCAAACCCGAGGCGCGTCCCGAGATTTTCCACATTGGACTTTGCGCTCCGGGCCCGCTCGATCCGATCAAAGGTATCATCATCAATCCGCCGAACGTCTCGTGTTGGAGAAATTATCCGCTCGTGGAAGAAATTCAGCGCGCATACGGCTTGCCGGTGTGCCTCGAAAATGATGCCAAGGCTGCCGCGCTCGCAGAAGTACGCTGGGGCGCGGGTCGCGGATATGGAATCGTGTTCTATGCGACGCTCGGGACAGGGATCGGCACGGGCATGATTTTGGACGGCAAGATTTACCATGGACGCACCGGCGCCGCTGGTGAGGGCGGACACGTCAGCATTGACTATCGAGGACCGAGATGCGCGTGCGGCAAGCGCGGCTGCATCGAGGCGCTGGCAGCGGGCCCGGCAATCGCCGAACGCGCGCGCGAAAAATTGCTCGCGGCAAATTCCCCGGAATCCAAGCTGTTAAGCCTGGCGCACGGCGATGCGAGCGCCGTCACCAGCGAAATGGTGGGCGAAGCCTTCGCAGCCGGCGATCCAATCGCCAAAGCGACGCTCGAAGACACGGCTGACCTGCTGACAGTCTGGATCGGAAACATCATTGACCTGCTCGAGCCAGAGATTATCGTGATTGGCGGCGGGGTGGCGAAGATGCTTGCGCCATTCTTCGGCCGGATCCGTGAGAGGTTGCCCGAGTGGTGTGTCAACCCGACGCCGCTTGAAATTCCCATCGTGCATGCGCGGTATGCGGGCGATTCTGGAATTGCGGGGGCAGCAGCGTTGTGCGAGTAGGACAGGACGGTTTGAGGGCAGATTATTTAGAGGCGCTGACGAAGGCGACGCGGATAGATTACTAGTCGGGATTTGGAGAACGCCGCAATTGTAAAAAGAAAGATGCCCGGCTGAAGCCGGCCTCTACAAGTGCCATCCGCTGGATCGAGGATGCAGTAAGAGATCAGGAGAGATGGAAGAAGCCGTCCTGGCGATTGATTTTTACGGCAACACCGAAGAGATCGGCTAGGCGCTTTTCTGTGAGTAGTTCGGTTTTGTTTCCGTCGGCGAGGATTTGGCCTTCACGCAGGAAAATGATTCGATCGATCTCGGGAATGATGTCTGAGATATGGTGAGTGACTAGCAGAATTCCAATTCCCTGACGGGCCAGGCTTCGCATCGTTTCCTGAAGATGGCGCTGGGCTTCGATGTCGAGCGCCGTTCCGGGCTCATCGAACAGTAGCGTTTTCGGATCGTGGACGAGGGCACGCGCGAGCAATACCCGTTTTGCCTCTCCCGACGATAATTCAGCGACAGGTCTCGCGGCCAGGTGCGAGGCATTCAGGCGTGCCAGCGCTGATTGCGCGCGAGCGATAAGCTTCGATTCGATCTGATGATGAGCGAAAATTCGAGTGCTGCTGAAGAAACCCGAGAGTACGACGTCGAGGCCAGTCGCTTCCGTCGTGCACGACGCCAAAAGATCGGGCGAGACAATTCCAAGCAGCGAGCGCAGCTCGAAAATATCCCATTGCGCCTTGCCGAAGATGAGAATTTGCGAGTTTTCACTCGCCAGCGGATAGCATTCTCGCGTGATGGTTTTGATTAGCGTGGATTTTCCGCATCCGTTGGGGCCCAGGATGCAGACATGCTCGCCCGCGGCAATGCGAAGCGTAACGTCGCGTAGCGCGGTGCGAGCGCCGCGCATGACCGTCACATTTGAGAGTTCCAACAGCGCGTGATGTTGTGGATCGATACGAGTTCCCAATATTAGCGGCCCAGATATTCTTCGTGCCGAAAGCGGCGGCAATCTCAGCGTTTCTCGACATTATTGTAAGCGAGGTCGGCATGCAGGGCGAAGTCGTAGTGGTAGCGAGGCCGTATTGTCAGCGGGGTTCTAGTGCTAGCGGGGCGCAGCGAATACATAGCGGCACCCCGCCAGCGGTTTACAGCGACCGCAGGAAGTTCAGCAAGTCCTGCTTTTGATTTTGCGTGAGCCCGCGAAACTGCCCGATCACGCCGTTCGCTTCGGAGCCCGAACTTGCATGAGCGAGAATTGCCTGCTGCAAGTCGGCTGTGCGGCCGTCATGCAGGAAGAAAACTCGCTGGCCAACTCCCCACAACGGAGCCGTGCGGAATTGCGAAGGCCCCGCCGTGCCCTGGCTGACGCCGTCCGCGAGTCCCGTGCCCATATTGTGAACCAGCAGATCCGAGAACAGATTTGCAGTCACATTACTAAGCCCGGCAGGCGCGTAATACGACGGCCCTGTCTGCATGCTAGGCGTATGGCAAAGCGCGCATCCAACGCCCGCAAACACCTTGGCGCCATTCTGAACGGACTGAGAGCACCCGGTGCCAGTGCACGCGGGCGTGGGTTGATCGAGCATCCGCATGAAGGTTGCGAACATGACGATGTCGCTCGGAACAGCAGCGGAATCGCTGCCGGGCGCGAGGAAATTCGTCCCGTCCTCCGGTGTGACGTTCAGCAAGCAGCTTTGCGGAACCGGATTTGGCGGATAGCCTCGCTCGTCAGGAAACATTTCATTCGTAACTCCCATTTCGACGTTGTAGGCTTCGCCGGCAAAGAGATTGAGTGATTTGTTTTGAGCTTTCCAACCGAATCTGGAAATCGTTCCGTCGTTTCCATTCCGGTTTGGTTGGCCAGAAATCCCCAGCCGCTGTTTCAGAGAAGCGTTGACCTGCGCGTTGTACATGATCGTTTCATCCGTAATCGCCTCGATCAAACCCAGACCGAAGAGAGGCGTGGGAATCCTGAAGATTACGTTTCCCTGGGCCTGCGCCTGCTCGAAATTCGGTTGTGCCAATTGGCAACTCTGAGCGTCGCCCCGGTTGGTGATCGTAAATAGATCGTGAACGCCTCCGTCCGGTGTGCTGGTGAGGCTCCCGTTTGAATTGGTGGTGTAGATGAAACGCGCCTCACGAACGGGGCCATCGGCGGTGATAAACGATGGAATCGCATTCGTCGCATTATCGAGAGTCGCCACAGCAACCTGCGGATTTGGTCCAAGATTGGGATAGGCTGTTGCACTTGGACTTGATCCGCCGATTGCAGGCTGCGCGTGGCATCCCGAACATGAATTCATATTGAAGCCCGGGCCCAAACCGGTCGGCACAGTTTCTACCTCCTGAAACCGGTTCGATCCGTTAGTGAAATAATTCACTTCTTCAGTGGACAATCCCTGCACCGCAGCACCGGCGCCAATTGGCGCGCCGCGCGGGCCGGGATCTTGCGCTCCCTGTCCCGGTTGCCCGGGATTACCTTGTCGTCCTTGCTGGCTGTACGTAGTTGAAACTGTAGCTAGCAGCAGAGCCAGTGCTGCAAGTACAAACGAGGAGTTTTTCATGTCCGCCCTCCTGTGGAAGATATTTCGGCACATTTACAGCACACTTTATTTCGTCGGCTGCTTCGCTTCGGTTGCTCCGTTTCGGGACAAGTCCGCCCTCTCTCCGAAATGACGCCGTTACAGGGGGGAACACGGCTCCGTGCCGAGTTAGTTAGTCAATACCTCTGTGAACATCTCTGTGGCAGGCTGGTTTGCCTGTGGGCCTGAAGACTGGGGTCGCGGGCTCACGTCAAACGGACCTAACTCCCCTCCCAAACCGCGCGAACTTTGAAACTTGCATTTCTTTTCGCGCCGGACCTGGAAGGTTGGCCCGTCGTTGCAGCGCATCCTAGTTTATGAGTACCGGAGAGTCCATTACCCTGTGGTGCAGGAGGAGGTCAGGCGAGCGAACTGGCCGAACGGGCCACTCTTTGTGCGGAAGGACAGTACCTGGAAATCTTCATCTTGACGGAGGAACGCCAACGAATAAAGCCGCGTGGCTCGGATTTCTATTAGAGGCTACTCGACGACGAAATTGACTGAGCGTACCGGCGTGCGCTCTCCTCCAACTTCGCCGGCTTGCATATCCAAACGATAGGAACCCGGCGGCAGGTCATCGAACGGAACTTTCAAGCCCATCGCAATCACCGGGCTTCCCTTCACGATAAATGTGTCAGTTTCGATTGCCCCAGACGCCATCATTTGCTTCCCGGTTTTCGGATCAACGATGCGATAGCCGATTCGCACGGAGGGTGGATTCGCGGCCGACAAGCGCGGTTCGTAGATTTGCGTATAAATCACCGTCTTATCCGTCTTCTTGAAATGATTGCTGCCGGACGGCACGATTTCGTAGTCCCTCACGATCAGCGGCGTTCGATCTTCCATAAGCACCGCGTCCAATTCAGTGCCTGTATCGGCCACTTTCTGCACGGTATTACTCAGCGCCAGTCCGCTAAGAGTGAATTTCTTGCCGTCGTACGGCTCGATCGAAAGCGGCATCTCGTATTTTCCGAAACTCTGTCCCCCGGACGATAGAGCAATCGTCAAGCGATACTGGCCCGGCGCAAGCGTGAATTGATTCTGGTAATACCAGGGCGCGTCGGTGAAATGTTTCAATTCATCTTTGTCAAAATCGAGCGCCACAGCATCGCTGAAGCGCCCGCCTACTGTGCCGTCCGGCTTGTAAGCGATTCCAAGAATGTTGACGTCCGAATGAAATCTTCCTTTCACTTTCGCAAACTCGACCGATGACGATACGATATTCATAGAGAGATCCACTCGAGCTTCATTCGGCGCCGTATAGAAAAAGGGCGCTTCGAGCGTTCCTCCGATATTGCCGGGAACCGATCCCGTCGCGCGCGCTTCAAGCGCTTTTTCTACAGGCCGCCCGGCGAGGATGTCGGCAGGCTTCACGTTGCAGTAACCGCTGCGAGATCGTACATTCGTGCCGCCGCGATCCACTTTCACTTTCAATGTGTGGCAGGATCCGTCGGCAGATTCCTGGGGCGCGTAGCCCAGAAGATAGTAGGCACTCTGGTCGCGGGCGATTTTGTCGAGACCCGAGAGCAAGTCATTCGTATTTAATATCGGAAATCCGCCCGTGCCTTCGGCGAGCATCCACAGAACTTGCTGATTGTTGCTGGGCAAGTCTGGGAATGACGGCACGATCGATCGAGATTGACTAGCTAGCGGTGACCCGGGGTTCCCTGTGCTGCCACCTCGCCCTCCGCCTCCGGTACCTCCAGCGCCTCCCTTGCCTCCTCCGCCGCCGGAGCCGCCTTTGCCTCCGCCACCCGTGCCGCCTCCGCCCGTGCCACCACCGCCTGTGCCACCACCGCCGTGGCCGCCACCTCCGCCAGTCCCGCCTCCGCCGGTCCCTCCACTGCCTCCATGCTGAGGCGCCGCCCAGATCGGTGAACCAGATATGCGGTACGCCGCGAGAACCAGCCTGGGCTGCGAAGCGTTTTCGCCCGCCTCGCGTGATTTCACAGCGTTATATGTGGGCGCGGCTCGATCGAATTCATCCCGCCGCAGCAATGCGCCGGGGGCAACAAGGCCGCGAACATCCAGCGGATATATCGCGACGTTGGATTTGTTGCAAGTGTCGATCGTAGCGGTCAGTTCCGACATGATTTCTTCCGTGGCCGGAAAACCCGAGGTGAATAGCACTAGCGTCTTTCTGCCAGGAATTGAATTGAGATCTTTGGCAAGATCGCGCAACGCAATCAATACAGTGCGGGCACCAAAGTTGGCCTCCTCGCCGCTCAGCGATGTGAGCCCAGCAGGCGCCGACAATCCGGCAGACGTATCGGATGCCAGCCCCGGAGTCGCGGCCGCCGCCGATGCACTGGAAGTATCGGTCGCCGGCGCATTCGGGCTGACCGAAGAACTCCGTAGCCCCGCCACGGCCGCTTTGAGTCTGGCAACATCAGGAGTGAAGTTCTGAGTTACTTGGACAACGCCGCCAAAGTTGACGACGGCCATCACGCGATCCGGGCCAGCGTTTGAATCAATGAATTTCGCGGCGGCCGCGCGGGCGCGCGCTTGATCGCCGAAATCCATCGTGGAATTGTCGAAGAAAAGAATCATGTAATGCCGCCGCGCAGCTTCAGACCCGGCTGCATCCGCACCGAAATAGAAGCTGTTCACCTTCTGCTGCTTGTTATCCTCGAAAACCTTGAAATCGTCCGCGGTCAGATCCGTGACGTAGTTGCCCTTCTTGTCGGTGACGATTGCGTCTACGCGAACCAGCCGCGATTCACTGCGAATAACAGAACCCTGCGTCGCCGGCGCCTGATCTTGGGTCCCAGCCGCGCCAGATGGCGCAGCCGCTTGCTGCGGCGGAGTGGGTTGAGAAGCGGGAGGCGCCGAAGCGGTACCAGTAGAAGATTGTTGCGATTGGGCAAACGCCGTCAGCCCGGCGTCGCGGCATGCAAACCACGCCGTGATGACCATAGCGGCGACGATCGCAAGAAGGATGATTGTTTGCCGTGATTTCATGGCTTCCTCCTTAATACGGAATCTCAACCATTCCATTTTCTGCCGCGATCAGCGATGCTTCTGAATCTCGAACGACCATGCGCACCATGTACGCGCCGGGCTTGACGTCAAAATTCGATTTCACCGTCATTCCCGTTTGCTCCAGCCTCGCCAATGTCGTATCGCGGAGGCGCAGCTCAATGGTTTTCTCATTGCCGGTAATAAAATTGCCGTTGCGGTCAAACAAGGCCGCGACGACCGTCAGATTATTCTTATTCCGCCCATCTTCCTTGCGAAATTGAAGACGATTCACATTGAAGCGAGTCAACACGGCGAGTTGCGCATCCGACTTGTCCGATTTGTAGAATTGCGTATGAAGCTCGGCAGGAAGATCGTGAATTTCTTCCTGTGAAAACACGGCCTCTTCGATCTGCTCCTTGGCAACTTCCGCCGGATCGGTGCTGTGTTTCGGCGCGTAGTATCCCCGGCGGGCCTGGATCGTGTATTTTTGTTTGGTTGCGAGCGTCACTTTCAATTCGTGAAATCGCCCGTCAAGCTTCAGGCTGATGGGCGAAAAACCCAATAGATACGATACTTCAGGCGCTCCCGCAGCCTGCCGGAACCCTGCATCGAGATCGTTGTTGTTATGATAAAAAACCGCGCCCGTGCCGTCGGCAAGCTCCTCCAAAATATCGGCCTGCATATTTTGGGAATTCAGGTAAAGCATGCTTTTAGGACCTGCTGCGGCAGCCGAACCCGTGTAATCCCGTGATACATCCTGCCCGTCGTCGGGGGTATAGAGGCCTCTCGCATCGAGCGTATTAATCAGCACATTCGCGCGTGTCGCCTTGTCAATCAACTCGCCGAGTTCGACTTCGCGTCCGTAAAATAAAAATCCCGGCGAGACCAGAACAATACTGCGCTGGCCTGGGAGCACAGAAATGCGCCGAATAATTTCCTGAAGCCGTCGAAACGAATAGTCAATCAACACGTTGCCGGCCGAAACCATCGAGTAAGCCGTGGTCGTAGCCAGACTCGCCGCCGCGGGGGACATGCGCGTGTCATTGTTGTACGCGCACGTCAGCGCATCCGCAGTTGCCACGGCCATTGCAGTTTGGTCGTTGTGATCCACGATCAGGCTCGCTTCGTAGAAATTCATCGTGGGGCAGCCGGTGTTTCCCGTCGCATCGCCCGCCGTCACCTCGCGCGGTATCAGCACAGCCAACTTTTTCCGCAGCGCGTCGCGGTCGTCCGTAAAATCCACCTGATCCTGGCCCGATACTGTGAACAGCGCGACTCGATCCGACAGTTGAACAGCGGACGTGAGGTAGCGCATCGCCGCAAGCCGGGCTTGCACGAGATCTCCCATGCTCAAATGGATGTCGTCGAAAAGCAGCGCGACAAACCGCGAAGGCAACGCCGCCGCTGCCGGCTTACCCGTCTCATCCACATCAGCCGCCGGCTTCGACACTGGCGCAGGCTGTACCGGTGCCGGAGGCCTTTCGATGGAAAAATGTGTGACGATTTGCGGCTTGCGGCTATCGAAAAGTTGGAAGTCGTCTTTCTTCAAATCTGCCACGGCGTGCCCCGTCCCGTCGCGCACGACAACGCGGACGAGGACCAGGTTTACAGGCACCTTGAATGTCGCGGTTGACTCGTGCGTGCTCATCTCTGCCACGGGCTCGCCAGCGGCCTTTGTATCCTGCGGTGTCGTCGTTGGCGATGTTGTCGGCGACGATGTTGTCGTTGACGACGATGCCGGCGCCGAAGATGACTGCGGCTCTGGAGCCGGCTGCGGCGCGGCGCTCGAATTCGGCGACGGCGGAGCGGAATTTGGCGGCGGTGTAGACGCCGGCGGAGTCTGCGCACGCAGAGGAATCACAATTCCGGCGCAGCAAAGCCAAAGTAAAGCGGAAAGAATGGCATAAGGGAAAGCGAGGCCGCTTCTGGGTAGACGTCGCACTGTCGAAATGCCCATGGGGAACAGCCTGAAACCTCAGCGTTTCTATTCGAGCATCCACCCCTATGCTCAATAAGAGCGCGCACTGTCGGGAACTGAGGATGACTCTACTTTGGCGTCATGCTTCTGTCAATTGCCGCGCATGATCGCCTACGTTGTCGGCTTATCGGGAATGGGTTGGGTCGCCAGGAAGTCGTCGCGGAAGCGAAGCATGTACGAATCGAGCAGTTCCGCAACGCGGCCGGGCTTGGGCGATTTCAAAATGAAGCCCGCGTGATGGTGCTTCTTTACACGCAAGTGAATCTCGGGCTCAGTGTAGCCCGAAGTATCAGGCTCAGCCTGTCGTGCAAGCGAGAGGACCACCCCGGCGTAATCTCGCCTGTGCTCCGGAAGCGCGTACGGCTCTTTCCCGCCAGCAATCTCAATGCTCGCCCACTCTCGCCAGAGGTTTACGCCCGTAGCCGCCTCCACGACATCCGCGATGTATGCTCCGCCCACTCGCGATGCAATCTCAATGAAATAGAATCTTCCATCTTCGTGAGCGCGAAGATATTCCGCGTGCGCCACGCCGCGTACGAGCCCGAGACCTTCAATTACCTCCTTGTTGAGCTTGAGCAACGATTTCGATTCCGCTGAGGTTCGGGGAAGCGTCCGCGTAGTGAACACGCCCCCATAATGCGCCGTTTCAAACGGCGGCTTGCCATAAGCGTGGGCCTCGGCAAATACGACTTTGCGTTCGGACACGATACTGTCCACGTGAAACACGTCGCCCGGAACGAAATGTTCCAGTAGATAGAATGATTGCTGGTCGCCAAGCTGATCGAGCCAGGGCCAAAGCTCTTCGGCCTTCTCGATCTTCTTCATGCCGATGCCGGAAGCCTGAGAGCGCGGCTTCAAAAGCCAGGGCGGCGGGACGCGCGCGAGATAATTTCGAATCGCATCGTAGTTCAGCACGTGCACGAATTCCGGAACGAGAATTCCCGCGTCCTGCGCTCGCGATCGCATCGCCAGCTTGTCCCGAAAGTACCGCACCGTCGTAAGGCCCATTCCAGGGACGCGCAGGTGCTCGCGGAGCGCCGCCGCATTCTCCATGTCGAATTCATCGAGGGCCACAATTCGATCGATTGGCCGCGTGCGCCCGATGTAGCTGACGGAATAGATTAGGTCCTGCAATGGGATCTCACCGGGAATCAGGAAAACTTCTTCGAGTGCTTCGCGCGGCCAGTCGGCATCGCGCAGTTTTTCCACGGTCACGAGCAGCACGCGAGCTCCCTGCTCTTTGCAGGCGCGCATGAACTCTTGCCCTTTCTCGTAGGAAGTAAGGCAAAGGATTGTGAGTGGTTTCTTACCCGGCATCAGGAATCTCCGGCGAATCCGTGGATCGGTTTCTTAGGCGCCGCGTGAATCAGGAAGCGCGGATTATACAGTGGACTCCTGCGCGGGAAACAGAAATTGAAGGAATGGTCCGGCACGTTTTGCCCACGCCGCTTCGTTGTGCTCGCCGCCCTCGACAATCTCGACGCGAAGGTCTCGATTCAGAATCCAACCGCGATGCAAAAGAATATCGCGAAGCCTTTCGACCGTGGGAATGAGCCGCGCACCCTCGCGCGTCCCCGCATCCATCCAGATTCGCGGCCGGTGAGCGATGCTTACGTCCTCGGCGTACCGGTGAATCCAGGCTTGCCCCCACCAAATCGAGGGCGACAGTGCGGCGATCCGTCCGAACACGTCCGAGAACTGGAGTCCCGCATATAGAGCAAAGAGCCCGCCCAACGACGACCCGGCAATTCCCGTATGCGCCGGCCCTGCCAACACGCGGTATTGCGTTTCGATGAATGGCTTCAACTCCCGCAAAAGCATTCGCGCGTAGCGGTCCGCTCTCCCTCCGCCCAAGCGCAGCATCCGGGTGGGTGTGTACTCACGCACGCGAATTTTCCCGATGTTGTATATCCCGACGATGATGAGCGGCCGGATAGCGCCGGAATGAATCAGGCTGTCCGCGGTCTCTCGCACCTGCCAGTGCATTCCTTGGATGAACGATGTCGCGGGATCGAATAAGTTCTGGCCATCCTGCATATACAGAATCGGGAAATGGCGGTCCGGCTGCTCATGGTATCCGGGAGGGAGATAAACAATGACGTCGCGAGCGTTTCGGAGAATCCGCGATCGCATCTGTTCGTGTTTTCGAAGTTGGCTATCGCTCAACGGCGGGAATCCCCCGCGGGGGTCGCGTGCGGTTTGCGGGCAACGCGATATGAACGAACGAATTCGGTGGAGTGCGGCGCGAGGTTGAGGAGTGGTTCAGTCATCATCAGGAATAGAGGATATCAAAATTACGGAGTCTTCAGTGCGATGGCCGGCGCGGCGGCATTTGTAGCGCGGCGTCAGTTTTTATGGGGTGTCTGCCAGGGAACCCCCGCACGCTAGGAGCGCTTGCCATCCTGGTGCACGTACTTGATCACTTCGACGTTCGACATGGCGATCAACCCTTCGGCGACCATCTCATCCAAAAATGGAAGCAGCTTTTGAATCTGTTCTTCTGAGTCAATCACGCTGACCATGAGCGGAGCGTCGTGCGAAAATGAAAGATGATGAGGACGGCGAATGAGCGTGCTCGCGCCATAGCCCTCGATGCCGCGGAATACAGTCGCGCCCGCGATATCTAGCTCGCGGCATTTCTCCACGATGGCGCGGTAGAGCGGCTTGTCTTTCCATTTGTCGTCCTCGCCGAAATGAATTCGCAGCATTTTGGCGGTTCCTTCGAGTTTCACTTTTGCGCCTCCTTCTTTTTCTCCGGGTTCGTCAAGCTGTGCGTATACTTGATGACGTCCGCATCGGAGAGAACCACGAGGCCTTGCTCGACCATGCCGTCGAGAATCGGAAAGTAAGCGCGAAGCTTTTCTTCGCTGTCCACAACGGAGAGCATCATCGGGCGATCGTGAGAAAGATTCAGCGTCGTTTCCTTGTGGATGCGCCGGTTTGCTCCGTAACCCAGGATGCCCTGATACACAGTTGCGCCGGCGATGTCGTTCGCGCGCATGCTTTCAAGAAGAGCTCTGTAGAGCGGCATGTCGTGCCATCTATCGTTTTCGCCGACGAAGATCCGCATCAGTTTGGCTTTGCCCTCGCTGCGCAGCGACGGTGTAACGGGTTTCGCGGATGTCTTTGCGGATTCCTCGGAAGGCTTAACCACGGTCGTATCCTGAATCTCGATCAATCCGCTGCCCACCAGTTCGGACAATTTCGGCAGCAGCTCCTCGACTTTCTCCGCGGATTCGACAAATTCGATCTTGATCGGCAGATTTTCGGTGAGGCGTTCGATCCGCATCGTGTGCAAATGATGATCGGCGCCAAAACCCGCGATGCCGCGGATGACGCTCGCTCCCGAAATGCCGCGATAAAAAAGAAAATTGAGAATCGCAGAATAGAGCGACTGGCCGTGGTATTGATGGTCCTCGCCGACGTAAAGAATCACCTTCTTGGCTGGCCCCGCTGTGAGCACATTCCCTCCTCGACTGCGGTCACTCACCAAATTTCATGAAATCGTTCTGCCTGTTATAACGCCCAGCCAAAGCGAAAAGAAGCCGACGATCACGCTGAGAAGTACGTTCAAGCTCGCGATCAGCATTTCGCCATCCTGAAAGCTGCGAAACGTTTCCAACTCAAACGCCGAAAACGTCGTGTATCCGCCGATGAAACCTATCGGAATCAGGTATCTCCAATTTGGGCTCCAATGCGTTCTCTCCGCCAGAAGCGTGACGATCAGCCCGATGAGAAACGAACCTGTGCAATTAATGACGAACGTCCCATACGGGAAGCGGTCACCCAGCCGATTGCTGATGACTCCGCCCGCCCAGAATCGCAAAATCGATCCCAGCGCCCCTCCAAGCCCGACCATCAAATACTTTGTCATGTTTTGTGTGCGGCTCCCATATCGAACCTAACGCCTCAAGTCTTCGTTTTCCGCTTAGCATACGTCGCTGGCAAAGACGGCAGCGCAAGCGATGAATCAATCGGCGTTCAACCGGCCAATATCCATTCCGGTCTTCGGCTATGATTTAGTTTTGGGATCGTTGCCGGGGGCATGACTCCGCGACAAGATCCGAAATCCTTGTCAGGAGTCATCATCTGTCCCGGCAAAGAGGGGACAGCGGTTATGGGGCGAACTCCATCGCCTAACTCTTCCTATGATATTGCGATTGGCGCGGAAGTCAACCGCGTGCACGCGTGCCCGTCCGCGAGGTAATCACCGAAGCGGATGGCGCACGCGATGGTGATCAACGGTCGAGAAATGCACGGAGCCGAGAGTAGCCAGCGCGGCTGACCGGAAGCTGCGCGCCATTCAGTAAGATGGCCACATAGCTGTCTTTCCCGTAGGGCTCGAGCCGGGTGACGCGTTCCAAATTCACGATGTAAGAGCGATGGATGCGCAGAAATCGCGATGGATCGAGTGCCGCTTCAAGGCTCGCGATCGTCTGCTGCTTCAAGTGTTTCTTGCCTTCGGAAGCCAGTGCGACGTAGTCGTCCTGAGCCTCCACGTAATCGAGCTTCGAAACCGGAATGATGAATACTCGGGTGCCATCGCGCACCGGAATTCGATCGAGATATTGAGCGGGAGGGCGCGCGGCAGCGGCGAGATCCGACGCTGGAAGCGCGGCCTGGGGCTTCGCGCCGCTCAGGCGATCCTTTGCGCGCGTGAGCGCCGCTTCGAATCGTTCGGCGCCAATCGGCTTGAGCAAATAATCCACCGCGTGCACTTCGAACGCGCGAATCGCATGGCTGTCGTAGGCCGTAACGAAAATCACGGCGATTTCGTTTCCAATCACCTCGAGGACCTCGAACCCGTCGAGCTTCGGCATCTGGATATCGAGCAGCAGCAACTCGGGCTTCAGTTCGGTGATCGCTTTCACAGCTTCGAAGCCGTTTGCGCACTCGGCGACGATCTCAACTTCCCGATGCGGCGCGAGATACTCGCGCAGAATCTGTCGCGCCAGCTCCTCATCATCCACGATCACCGCGCGGATTTTCTTCGAGGCATCGCTCGTCACGTAGTCGCCTCCTCTCGTTGAGCCGGTAACGCGAGTGCCACGCGAAATGAGTCTCCCTGCTGAGTCACTTCGAAGCGCGAGAGTTCGCCATAGCGCGCGGCCAACCGTTGGCGGACGTTCGCGAGACCTACGCCATTTCTCCGCCGCCGTGGCGCGTCCGGATCGAACGGATTTTCAACGACGATCGAGAGCCTTCCATCGCGGCAATGCGCATCCAGTCGAATTCGGCCGCCCTCGATAAGATTCGCGATTCCGTGCGCGACCGCATTTTCCACAAGCGGCTGGAGAAGCAGCGGCGGCACCTGCACTTCGCGCGCTTCTTTATCTATGTCCTCTTCAAGATTCACCCGCGAGCCGAAGCGAATTTTTTCGACGGCGAGGAAGGCGCGAATCAAAGACATTTCTTCATCCAGCGAAATTGACGATTTCTCTCCCAGTCCCAAGGTGCGCCGGAGAAAATCGCCCAGCAGAATGCACATCTCGCGAGCCTTCGGCGGATCGGAACCTGCCAACGCGCTGATCGAGTTCAAGCTGTTGAAGAGGAAGTGGGGATTCACTTGCGCTTTCAAGGCTTTAAGTTCCGCCTCACGCGCCAGCACACTCGCCTGCATCACGCGCGTCTCCGCTTCCTGCGAAGCCTGCACCGCCAGAAGCACGTAATAAAAATTCACGGACAGGAGATACAACAGCACGCCGGTCCCCAGCAGTAACGGAATCGTTCGCGGCAGTCGCACCGCCAGATCCGGGAAATATCCGGTCGACGCGAGCGCGTGCCCCAGGAATTCCGCCGCGGCAATCCATATCACGCTGGCCATCAGCGCCCCAGCGAGATGCGTGGCCGCCATTCTACTGAAGCTCGAACGTTCGAATGGCGTCGCGCGGCACGAATACCACGCCGAAAGGCACACGCACGCGTAAAAAAGGCAGAGAGGGAAGGACAGGACAAGGGCTTCGCGCGCCGTCATTCCCGCGGTCACTGCCATCAAGTAGGCGAGGAGCGCGACCAGCGGAATCCAAACCGCGAAATATAACGCGAGCCGCCGAATTTGGCTGACGATCGGATGCATGCGCGTTAGTTCTTGATGACCACGCTTCCGAACACGGCGCCGCCTTTTATCACCAGTCGCTTCGTTGGCGATCCCGCCGCCGGCTGTTGATGCGTGCGATCCTGATACTCTCCGAAAACTGCGGCGCCACGCACTGAAACCATCCATTTTTCCGGCACGCGGACTTCGCCGGCGCCGAACACCGCAGTCGCTTCCATTTCAGCGTAATCACCTTCAATGTCCGCATCGGTAAGATCCACTTTGAACTCGCCAAAGACCGCCACGAGTTTCCCACCCTTGAAGTTCGGCGAAATGATGCGGCGTCGAACCGCGCTGAATACCGTGACGAGATCAACCTCTGGGTTAGAAGTGTCGGAGCCCATCGTGGAGCTGAAACCCTCCGCCCATTTCCCCGCCCATACTCCCACTTTTGTTTGAGGATTTCCTGACAGCGCGTGCCCCATCAGCCAGAGTCCCCACAAAATAATGGCAAGCGGCCAGAAGATCGCGAAGTTGACGTGGAAATAACCGTACTCGCTCAATAGAAGAAGAATGCCGGCGAGCGTCATCAACGCGCCCCAAAATCTCCCAGGGCCGGAGTGGAAGAGAAGGCCGGCGAGTCCGAAATAAAGCAGGATCGCGGGCCAAAAGGCGCTGAAAATGTGATTGGCTGAGACGATGCCAATTTGATCCAGCAAGAAGATGACGCCCAGGGCGACTATGAAAAGCGGAAAGACGACGCCCGCAGGGAAACTCCGTTTGTTATTCGGCACGATATTGTTCTCTGCCATAGCCGGCGCCTTTACTCGCGCTCATGGTCTTGTGCCCTGCGATCGGCAGATATTTTGCTCAAGCTCATATTGTTGTCGCGCCTGGTGACGAGCAGCAGGCCCATTCCGAAAGCGACAAGTACGAGCGGCCAAAATCGCAGCAATTGCTGCAGCGCTGGGGCGTCGCAGTGCATCGCCAGAACATTCCAGACGCCCTCGGTGACCATGGTGGCGAGCCAAAAATTTGCAGGGCTGAGGTGACTGTAACCCAACTCGCCCAATTGAAACATGACTCCCAGCAAAATCAGAAGGCCCGCTCCGGCCATCGCCAGCATCGAGTTCGAAACCCCATCCTGCGAGGAAAATCTCCGATTCGTCTTCGCCATTGTCTTCTCTCCGGCATGAAGTGTGTCACTGTTCATGTCGAGAGATTAAATGCCGCGCGGCGTAGAGTCTCGCGGTAATCGGCCAACGGCGGTTGGTTACCGGCAAACGGCGGTCGAGCGGGCACGAGGTGCGACTTCCTCATTCTTCGGCGCTGATCCAGCTTGCCGTAGTTCTCTTACAGTTGCGCTCTCGCGGAACACGGCTGAACGCGCTATCTCATGGGACCGGCTTCACGGCATCTATCAGAAAGAACAGGCCTTCCGCGAGGGTGGGGTGGATGTATACGGCCCGTTTCATAAGCGTATACGGCAAGTCCGCCAACATAAGAGTGTAGAGGATGTGGACAGTTTCGCCGCCTTCGGAGGAAAGGATTGTTGCGCCCAGAATCCGGTCGTTCTCTGCGTTTACAATCAGCTTCATCAGTCCGGCGGTTTCGTCGCGCTCAATCGCTCGCGACACGCGCGTCATCGGCACGCTGCCAATCTTCAGGCGGTATCCCTTTTCGCGAGCTTCTTTTTCCGTCATGCCAACTGCCCCTAATTCAGGATCGGTGAAAACACAATAGGAAACGATTCGATTTTCGATGGAGAGGTTTTTTCCTTCGATGAGATTCGCAGAGACGATCTGGTAGTCGTTATAAGAGATGTGAGTGAACGCTGGTCCGCCCTTCACGTCGCCGAGAGCCCAAATGCCCGGAACATTCGTTTCGAGTTTGCTATTGACCTTAATGAAGCCCTTTTTGTCGGTCGTAAGCCCCGCCCGTTCGGGCAGCAAATCTTCAGTATTTGGCCTACGGCCGGTGGCAACGAGAAGGTGCGAGCCGGAAATCGCGCGTGTGGCGCCCTGCTGGTCAATTGCGATGCGAACAGTTCCGTCCTTTCGTTCGACTTTGGTGGCCCGAGCGTTCAGAAGGAAAGTGATTCCCTCCGCCTCCAAAGATTTTTGCAATTCCGCAGCGACTTCTGTGTCCTCCCGCGGGACGATCTGCGCGGTATTTTGGATGATCGTAACTTGGCTGCCAAAGCGCGAGAACATTTGCGCGAATTCGAGTCCAACATAGCCGCCGCCGAGAACCACCAGATGCTCGGGCACCGTAGTCAGCTCCATGATCGTCTCGTTCGTCAGATAACCCGAGTCCGCCAGCCCCGGAATCTCCGGAATCGAGGGACGCGCGCCCGTATTGATGAAGATCTGATCGCTCTCGAGCAACTGATCGCCAACTTTTACTTGATGAGGTCCGGCGAATTCCGCGACTCCTTTGTACAAACGCAGACTTGGAAATTCTCCAATCCGTTTGGTCTGGCTATTCCGGGCGTTCTCGACGACTTTATTTTTCTGGGCCACGATCGCATCGAGATTTACGCGCACACCGGTGGTCGAGACGCCCCAACGCTCTGCATTTCTGGCGTAGTGAGCCACTTGCGCGCGGGCGACCATCGTTTTGGTCGGGGTGCACCCAGTGTTGATGCAGGTGCCGCCAATGTTTCCCTTCTCCACGATTGCCACCGTGGATCCGCGGCCCGCGAGGGCGTATGCCAGCGGCAAACCCGCCTGGCCGGTTCCCAGAATTATCGCGTCGTATTTCATGAATTGACGACCTCCGGCATAGCTACTACTTCAACCGCGAACCGCGCCAGGATCCAACGACCGATGCGGGACATGCGCGAGCATTATTGCATCTCATTAGCGGATTGCCACGGCTGTTGAAGTGATTCCGAAGTCGTCTCAGTGCTCTGATTTCGTTTCGCTGTACACACTTCGCCCAAGATGATAAAAGATTCAAGTCCCCGAAGTTAGTTATTCGCCTCATAGGAGTCCCTGAATGCGGCAGAACTGGGACTTGGCCGCCTGCAGTGCGTGCCTCGCGGTAATTTTCCTCTTTCCGGCGACCTCAAATTGCTTCGCGCAGGGACCGACGCCTGCTACCGCACCTGCCGGGAACTCCGTGGTAAAGGCTGATTCGCTCGAAGTGCACGCGGGAGCGGAGGAAACTAGCGCCGTAGTGCAGACGCTAAAAAAAGGTGACTCGCTGATTGTAGGGTTGGAGTTGAGGACAACGGTTCACACTTGGTGCAACGTCAAATTGCCCGGACAAAGCGCGCGTCTCGGCTACGTCGAGTGCTCGGGCCTCGAACGCCACCAGCCCAGCAATCAACCGGGCACTGCTTCAACCGCTAACGCAACCGGTGGATCGAAAGAAACTGGCGGAGCGGGAAAGCCGCCGGGGCCGCCGATTCATCTCCCACTCGCACGATCAGCTGCGGAGTCTTCGAGCGAGTACGAACGCGTCAAGGCAGCCGTAGTCCACGACGACACGCTCGATGGTCCAAAGATTTCCGAGTACGAACGCGCTGCGCAGAGCGGCCCGTCCGCGGCAATGGCCCGCGCGGCGATGGCGCACTCCGTGGCGGGAAATTTTGAACTGGATCATGGCGACAGCGATTCCGCCATCGAGCAATACCGCGCTGCCCTTCCCTTCGCAGCCAAGCAGACGGCTCTGTCTTACGGGATTCTGATGCGGCTTGCGTACATTCATCTGGTTCGTAGCGAATTTTCCACAGCGCTCGGATTCCTCGACAAAGCCGGGCAACTTGTTCCCGGCTCTGCAGCCGTGGCTCAGCTTTCGGGCCAGGCTTACTACGGGCTGAATCGGCTGGACGATGCGATCAAGGAATGGCGCGCGGCGCAACGCATCGCGCCGAATCCGCAGGTCGCGATGTCCCTCGAACGAGCAGAGCGCGATCAGGCGGCCGAGGCGGAATCGCATCAGGGCGAGACCAGCCATTTCGTGCTTCGCTATCAGGGCGGCGCAACGCCGGCGCTCGCAGGCGAAATTCTCAGCACCCTCGATGAGCATTTCCGCACCCTTCAAACGGCGCTGGACTTTACGCCGGTCGAGCCCATCGGCGTCGTCCTTTACACCAAACAGGAGTTTCGCGACATCACTCTCGCGCCAAGTTGGGCCGGAGGACTGAACGATGGCCGCATTCGAGTTCCGGTGGAAGGGCTCAATTCGGTAACCGCGGAGCTCTCGCGCGTGTTGAAACACGAACTGACGCACAGCTTCGTGTACCAGATGTCGTTGGGGCGCTGCCCGACGTGGCTCAATGAAGGCCTGGCGCAATGGATGGAAGGAAAAAGAAGCGGCGAAAATGCCAGGGGCCTGATCATGGCCTACGAGCGCAAGCAATACATTCCGCTTGAACGCCTCTCGGGCCCGTGGAACTCCTTCCCTGCTCCGGTGGCGGGCTACGCCTATGCGTGGGGACTTGCGGCTGTGGAATTTATTATGTCGAGGTCTGGAGCGTGGGGAATTTCACGTCTCTTCGCGAATTTCAATTCAACATCATCCTTCGAGGCCGCCATGGGCGCCGCGCTGCAAACCAACTACGAAGATCTCGAGCGCGGAACTGTGGATTATCTTAAGCAGACCTACGGACAATAAACGCGCCGCCGTGAGAGTTGGATCGCAAAAATCCGTGGTGCTGTCTGACCATTTTCCGCGCGAATGAGCCGCGGACTTAGACAGTTTCGGTACAGTCCCCGTTAATTTCCAGCCTTCATCTAAAAACGAACTTTTCCGCGGCTACAGGCGTATTAATTGATTGTCTAGTCTGTGCCCGTTCCGTTTGGATTGGCGCGCGCGGTGTCCGGTTCCGAACGGGAGAATCCGCTGGCGGACAGTTGAAGCGCGCCCGGATGCTCTCAAGTGCTTGATCTCAAGCCGCATGCGCATTGGCGCTAGACTTGCAAATTCAATTTGGGGCGCTTTGGTTCTGGGAGAGGCGCAATGCACACATTGTTGCAGGATCTTCAGTACGCGTTCCGCCAGTTTCGCAAATCGCCTGGATCAATTCTCACCGCTGTGCTTTCGCTCGTGCTTGGAATTGGAGCCACGACGGCGGTCTTCAGCGTCGTTTACGGCGTGCTGCTCGATCCTTATCCCTACAAGGACGCGGATCGAATGGTCCACGTCGAGCTGCGCGACCAGCAGGATCGAGGTCCTCTACTGATCGTCACGGGGACGGAGTATGACGAACTTCGCCACGTTACGACGGTAGATGACGTCTTCTTGATGGATAACCAGACGCAGATGCTCACCGGGAATCGCATGCCGGTTTCCGTGAGCGTGGGCCAATTCTCGCCGAACCTTTTTGAGTATATGGGAGTGTCCCCTCTGCTCGGCCGCGAGTTCACCAGCGCCGATGCTTCAGGCGGAAGTGCATCGCCGGTTGCCGTGCTGGGCTATCTGTTCTGGAAGCGGCAATTTGGCGGAAGCCGCGACGTCCTCGGCAAATCGATTGAGTTGAATCATTCGCTATACACCGTTATCGGCGTTGTTGGACCGCGCTTCACGTGGGGCGATGCGGACGTGTATCTTCCGAAAGTTCCTTCTGCCGATCCGCATGCCTATTCGCTGGCGTTCCTGAAATTGAAGCCTCACGCAAACTTTTCCGCCGCAGCCGCTGAACTGCAGATTCTCGTTGATAACTTCGCCAAACGAGATCCGCAGAATTATCCGCAACACCGCCGCGTCGCCATCGTCACGCTAAATGAAGAAGTGCTGGGACGTTTCGCCGGGACGCTCGTGCTGTTGTTCGGATCGGTGCTGGCTCTCCTGGTGATCGGATGTTTCAACGTCTCGATATTGCTTCTCGCGCGCGGAGCGGCACGGCAGCACGAGCTTGCCGTGCGCGTCTCCGTGGGCGCGAGCCGGCTGCGGCTGATCCGCCAGTTGCTCACAGAGTCTGTGCTTCTATCGTTAGTGGGCGCGGCGCTTGGAGTGATGACCGCGTATTACGGCGTTGCCGCAATTTCCGCGATGCTGCCGCAAGACTCGTTTCCGCACGAAGCAGCGATCCGAGTGAACGCGATCGTGCTCGCATTCAGTGCAGCGGTGGCCGTGATGACCGGAATCCTGTTCGGCCTCTCGCCCGCGTGGCAGTTGTCTCGTCCGCAAGTGGCGCAGTTAATTCAAGCGAACAGCAGCAAAGTTGCCGGAAGCGTGCGCGGCCGGAACGTGCATCGGACGCTGATTGCGGGGCAAGTGGCTTTGACGCTTCTACTCCTGGCCGGCGCGGGAGCGGCGACTCATGCTTTTCTGGCGCTCACTCACACGCAGCTCGGCTTCGATCCGAAGAATGTCCTGGCGCTGTTTGTAGCCAGACCGAAGGGAGGAAGCGCGACGTGGCAGCAGCGGCTGAATGAGTTCGAAGCCGTGCGCCAGACAGTCGAGCAGACTCCGGGCGTGGCATCAGTGAGCTTGTCGGAAGCATGGTTTCCGGGCTTCCGCGGATTCAACGCGCCAATCGAAGTGCAGAGCAAACCAACGCTGACCGGCGCACAAGCGGTGATGGCGCTGGTAAGCTCGCAAGAGCTTTCCACGCTGCGCATTCCATTGCTGGCAGGCCGATTCTTCAATGACGCCGAGGTGATGCGTGCGGCGCATTTGGCCGTCGTCAATCAGGCGTTCGTCAAAGAGTATTTCGGCGGCCGCGACCCGATCGGGCAAAGTGTGCGCAGTCCTATGCTAAAAATAGGAGCGCCAGGATTTGCGATCGCAGCAGAGCCGGATGGGTGGGCCGAAGTGATCGGTGTGGTCGGCGACGCGCGCAATGACGGACTCGAGCATCCGGCGAGACCTTCGCTTTTTCTGCCTTACAGTTTTGTCTTGCCGCCGGATGAAGCCTTGCTGGTGCGAACCGCGGGCGATCCCGAGGCCGCGAAACGCGCAGCGGAGGAGCGGTTGCATAGCTTGAACGGCGAAATTGGCATCGAGGAGGACCATACGCTTGCCTGGGCGCTCGATTCACGAGGCTGGGGGCGCGAGCGCTTTATTGCGGCGCTGTTCTCGCTCTTCGCTGGTCTGGCTCTTGTATTGGCTGCGACCGGCTTATACAGCGTCGTCTCCTACGCCGTCACACAACGAACGCAAGAATTGGGTATTCGCATGGCGCTTGGCGCGCCGCGCGGCAATATTATTGGGCTGATTTTGTCTTCGACGGCGAGCGCGCTCGGAGCGGGCATCGCGATTGGGGTGGTCGCGAGTGTCGCGCTCAATCGCGTGGTAGTTTCTTGGGCAGGAGGCAGCTCCCGTGATCCGTTTACTTTGCTAGCTGTCGTTTTTGTTCTCGCCATCGTTGCGGCGCTCGCGTGCATTTTGCCGGCGCGCCGGGCAGCATCCATTGATCCTATGCGGGCGCTTCGACTGGAATAGCGCGCGCTCAGCAGAAGGCGAACGCGAGCTCGTGTTTCCCCGATGGAACTCGGCATTCTGAACCGCGAAACGAGGTGCGCAAGCGGAAATTACGCGAGCTAAGGGGAAACTTCAGAGCCCGAAGGCCCCTGCCTCACGGGGCCGAGTGAAAATAACAAGAGCTTTAACGTTTGTCGAGCTTCTTCCTGCGGATCATTCACGCGCGCGACAATCTTCTAAAACAAAATCGTCTGCGACCAAATCTGCATGCTTGCTCCGTCGCGGGCGTCAGGCCAGGCCGCGTGCACGAGACCATCGGGCCCGGACGTCAATTGATTGAAGTCCGCGAAGAATTCGCATCCGGGAAAGCCAACGCACGGGTTGAACGGAACATCGTTGACGGCCTGTTGAATGTGAAACGTCCGTCCTCCATCAATCGACTTCCCAACAAAGTATTGTACGTTCGTATTCGCGGGATCGTTCCGATCGTCAAACCAACCGACGTAAACAGCACCCACGGGCGTAGCCGTCGCCCACGCGAAGAAATGGTGCTTCATGTCGTTGAATGGATCGTTGTTCACGCGCGAGATTGTGGAAGCTCCGGTGTTTACGTTCACGCTGGCAAGATAGACGCTTGGCGTGGCCTCGACGCTTCCTCTCGCCACCTGATTTGCTGAGAACGCGCAATACGCTGTGAGGCCGTGGATTCCGCATCCCGGCGCTGCCGCGCCGCTGTCGGGAAATGCCCAGTTGGCGTTCGTCAGACCGTTGTAGAGGAAGCTGACCACGGGATTTTTCGAAACGGTCCATACGCCGCCGCTGAGCGTTGACTCCCACATGTTGATGACCGGAGCGTTCGTGTAATCGTTAAAGAAAATATGCGGCGTGCCGGAGGGATCGATGACCATGTCGGAGTATTGCGTGTTGGTCAGCGAACCGCTTACCAACGCCGGGGCGCTATAAGGCTCGCCGGGAGCGGGCGAGTGCGACTCCAAGATCGCCGTGCCGGTGCTCGGAATCGTAGCCGTGCCGTCGGTACACGTGCCGCCGGATGGAAGATTGCAGTAAAACGCGTAGTACGCGTAATTCGTCCCTTCGTTCGGGCTTCCGCTGTTTGCATCCGTCGAATTCAGCGGCCGATTTACGGTTGCATTGCACACGAAAGGTCCGCTGATCATGCCGCTGCAGGGTTGATTGTCAATCAGAGTGGGCAGCAGAGACGAATAAGTTCCGTGATCGAGGCCCGGCGTTACGTCAACCTCGGTATCGACGTTGATGTAATTGTTGTTGAAATCTACGATTGCGTCTTGGCTGAGCGCCGAATAGTAACTGTTCCCCACGCCGTCGAACGAAACCCCTGGAAACGTCTGAAACGTTAATGGAATGTAGCCGGTGTTTGGATCGGAGCCTTCCACCAGCATGTCATCCGTCCAGGTTTTCCCGCGGGTCGTAGAGACGTGATAGAACATTCGCGACCAATTAACACGATAGTCGAGCGCCATCACCAGCCAGCCGGTCGAGTTCGACGGATCCACCGCTGATGCGATATCCGTTTTCGGCCAGGGATTTCGGTCTTGGTTGACTTTCACGTTCCGGTAGGAGTTCGGCGTTGCCGACGTGTCGGTAGCCCCGGCTGCCTGCGCCTTTACCTGGGCCTCCAGCAGCGCCTTTGCTGCCCCTGGCGGCAACATCGCACCGCTGACGCTGAAGGGCGCCTTGTGGTTCTTCTGCATCCACGCTACGTAGCCTTGAAAATCCTTGAATGGCGCCGGACCACCTGATTGCGCCCACACGGGCGCCGCCATAAACAATAAAATCGCTCCGGTTAGTATCTTCGCGAAGAGAGTATTCCGAGATTCGCCTTGCTTCATCGCCGGCTCCTTCTTCCTTCATGACGGAATAACGCGTAAGGGAAGGTTCAATCGTTTCGAGCGCGCGGATTATTCGCTACGCAAGTAGACTTGTCAATATGAATTCTAGTACTTAGTCGCCTTGCAAACCAGCCGCAGAGTCTCCCACCTTCGGGTCTGGAGAAAGAAATATTCCGATGGCTCCGTCTTTAAGAATTTGGAGGAACGGCGTCTCAACTCTTGCGCGTTGCCTTCGAGCACACGCACAACGAACGCTTAAGCGACTAACGTCGAATCGTTGCGCCCCACGTTGGTTTCAGCGCAAGCAAGGCTGCGACTCGACCCGAACATTAAGCCGATCACATCGCCTAAATTCAATGCCGGGCTGGCGCCAGGCCAGTTCTACGCGCATGACGAGGCGCCTGCCCGAACGTAGCTACGCGAGCGATTCTTTCCCCTCTTCTGCCTTCTAGGGCTTAATCACACTGCTGATGGAGATGGTACCTTTAACGCCAATCATGACGCCTTTGGCGTCCGCTTCAGCGTGCTCAGTTGGGGGATTGGGGTTCGTCTGAAAAGAGATTGGGTCGCCGGGCGAAACAACGCTTGTATTGAACTTTAAAGCGCCTGTGGTAGGTATCGGGCCTGGGACGTAGTTCCCCGATTCCCCTTCGAAAACATTGGCTAGAACATTATTATTCCAAGTCCAGATCCACACGGCAGCGCCGCTTACGGTAAAAGTAATCGTGTCACCGATGGCGGCTGTCGTCGCTAGTGGATTCGGAGTGCCGTTTGGGGTTACCGCGATGACGTGGTTTGTTCCTGTTTCACTTCTCGCTGGTTTTGGTTCTGCCATTTTCTTTCTCCTTTTAAGGATTCATTTTCTTTCCGCTAGGCCTGAAATTCGGATCGGACAGTAGATTCTGGAATTCGGGTGTCTCTTTCAGTTCGTCCAAAGAATACCCATTCTGCAATGCTTTCTCGATGTAATCGAGGGCATGGCGGCGGTCGCCGAGATTCTCGTACGTTTCCGCGGCGAGTTCAAGCACATTAGGATTATCGGGCGAGCGAGCCAGAGCCGACTGGATCCGCAGGATCGCTTTTTCGCGGAGCCCTTTTTCCGAATAGAGCGCCGCGAGTGACGCTTGCGTGATGGCATCCTGGGGCTTGAGCTTCACCGATTCTTCCAACAAACTGATCGCGTGATCGCGGGCCACTTCGAGTTTGTCCTTCTGATTCAGCGCTTGGTAAGCGCCCGCGAGGTTCGCCCAGACTAAGTAATCTTTATTGTTTAGCTGGAGAGCCTTCTCGCTCATGGCCGCCGATTCGGCGAAGCGCTTCTCGTTCAGATATAGGAATGCGAGATTTGCGTAAGCCCCATAACTGGGACCGAGGTCGATGGATTTCTTCAAGGCCGCCTCGGCCTGCGGCAAGTCTTTCGGGTCTCCGCGATCGAGATACGCGGCCCCCAGATTGATATAGACAACCGAATTATCCGGTGTCAGCTCGGCCGCGCGCCGATACTGCGCGATGGCCTCCGCGTATTTTCCCTGGCGGTTGTAAAAGACGCCCAGCGAGTTATATCCATCCCAGTCGTCCGGCCGCAGCTCTGTTGCTTTTTTCAAGGCCTCTTCGGCATCAGCAATCCGGCCCATTTTTTCATAAGTGTTCGCGGAACCCATTAGCGCGTCGGCGTTATGAGGCTCCAATTGAAGAGCGCGCTGAAATTCCTGAAGTGCGAGGTCGAACTTGTTCAGGTCAGTGTGAAGTTTTCCCAGTGTGACGTAAGCGGCCGGAAGACGATCGTCAAGTTGCAAGGCGTGGCTGGAATTAGCGGTTGCTTCATCGATCCATTTGGGATTCGGATCGACCTGATTCTTGAGACGGTAAGCCTCTCCGAGTTCAGCGAAACCCAGCGCGAATTGCGGGTCGGTTTTTACCGCGCTGTTGAGCGCGGTGATGGCGAGATCGAGATTTCCCGGCGTGTCGTAGCGCAGAACGTAGCCCAGCGCCTTTAAGTACGATTCGTACGCGGCGGGTGTGGCGGATCCGCCCGTAGCGCGAAGCATGTCCGGCGTAACATTGATGTGCATCAGTTTGGCCAGTTGGGCGACGGCTTCGTCCTGCAGCGTGGCCAGATCGCCGGCGCGGTCTTCGAAACTGGCGGAGCCGATCTGGCGGAGATCTCCGGTGTCGATGAGATTGACCGTCAGGTGAACGTCCTGGCCGTCGCGCGAGATGCTGCCCTTGACGACCACCGTGGCCCCCAATTCGCGCAACGCAGAGGTCGGATCGGCGATCTTGCGGTGGCGCACCTCGCTTGAAGGCACCACCCACAGCGACTTGCCTCCCACGTCGAGGTCCGACAACTTCCCCGCCAGGCTATCCATTAACCCTTCGGCCAGCGGTTCATTCGCCGGATCGTTGCCGATGTTGTCGAATGGAAGGACGGCGATATGCTCCTCGTTAGTCGAGAGAAGTGTGCGAGCCAGCCGGCCTCGCATTGACGGAAAAAGCAGCAGCGCGAATACCGCAAGCGCGACGACAGCGCCCGAACCGAGCCACCATTTCCAGGCGCGATTCTTGCGCGGAGCAGCGAGACCCAAGGCCGACTGCGATGCATGGCTGATGTACCTTTGCAGCTCTGCCGATTTGAACGAAACAGTCGGCGCCTCAGTGTCCACCGGCGCAGGAGGCATGAGCATGAGATGGTCGCGGGCATTTTCGAGATCGGCGCGAAGGTCGGTGCAACTCTGATAGCGGTGATCGATCTGCTTGGAGAGAGCGCGATAAACGATTTTCTGCAATTCGACCGGAACTCCCTCCATCGGGAGCGGAGCCTCGTTCAAGATGGCGACGACGATCTCGGGAATGCTTTCGTGCCGGAAGGGATTGTGCCCCGTAAGCATTTCGGCCAGGACCACGCCAAGCGCCCAGATGTCGGTGCGACGGTCAACCGGTCTGCCGAGCGACTGCTCTGGCGACATATAGCCCACCGTGCCCGCAGCACCGCCCGTCTGCGTCATGGATTGGGAAGAGACGACACGGGCGAGGCCGAAGTCCACAATTTTTGCCAGGCCATGCTGCGTGAGCAAGACGTTTGAAGGCTTCACGTCACGATGCACGATGTTGCGCGCGTGTGCAGCTTCTAGGCCCTGCGCCATTTGAATCGCGATACCCACAGCCTCGTAGACGGGAAGCGGGCCACGGCGGATCTTCTGCCACAGCGACTCGCCTTCGTAAAACGCCATCACGATGAACGCGCGACCGTCGCTGGTTTCTTCCACTCCGTGGATAACGCCTATATTCGGATGATCGAGGGACGACGCCGTCCGCGCTTCCTTCAAGAACCGCTCTTTATCTTTTTCGCTGGCGTTCAGTTCGGGAGGTAGGAATTTCAGGGCTACGGTGCGCTCGAGCTTTAAATCGAGCGCCTTATAAACCACACCCATGCCGCCGGCGCCGGCCTTCGCC